>ERZ795054.730-NODE-730-length-37319-cov-5.217314_pt1 | contig 37319 bp, 30 predicted proteins | sample MGYA00375138_ERZ795054 | MGnify/ENA primary metagenome ERZ795054 (study PRJEB30183, sample SAMN05720215) | anaerobic digester metagenome | isolation source: active sludge of municipal wastewater-treating anaerobic digesters | place: USA | collected 2014-12-23 ... | reverse complement strand
GGGTTGAATCCCCGGGCCCCCTGGTACGCGACCGTCGAGAAATAGTAACGATCGGTGATCACGATCCTGCCCGCCTCGAGGCTGGGGCGGATCAACTCGGCCACGTGCTGCTTGCGGTCCTCGATGAAGGCCTTCAGCTCGTCGGCGGGCGACAGGCGGCCCTTGGCCGCCGACTCGCGCAGCAATTGGCCCCAAGGCCCGCGCGTGGGCTCGCGTGTCAGGACGACATCGAGCCCGCGTGCCAGGAGCACGGCGGCCACGGCCTTGGCCTGGACGCTTTTGCCGGCGCCGTCGATGCCCTCGATCGCCAAAAGAAAACCGCCGGGTATGATTCGCTTCATCGTCGGTGCAGGTCCATCTTGCCAAGCATTTGCTCGACGTATTTCCCCACGAGGTCGGCTTCGAGATTGAGGGCGTCTCCGACCTTCTTCTCACGCAGGTTCGTGACTTCGAACGTGTGGGGGATGATCCAGACGCGAAACTCGCGCTTCCGCACGGCCGCCACGGTCAGGCTGATGCCGTCCAGCGCGATCGACCCCTTGTACACCAGATACCGCATCACCTCGGGCGGCGCCTGGACATCGAGCACCCAGTCCTGACCGGCCCGCTCCCACTTCCAAATCCGCCCCACGCCGTCGATATGCCCCGTCACGAAATGCCCGCCCAGCCGGCTGTCAGCGCGCAGCGACCGCTCGAGGTTGACCAGGGAACCCGGGCGCAGGAATTGCAGGTTGGTGCGCTGCCACGTCTCTCGCAGCAGGTCGAACCGCGCTGATGTGCGAACGCCGCGCCCCGCCAGTTTGACCACCGTCAGGCAACACCCGTTGACGGCCAGACTGTCGCCCACCTTCATGCCCCGCGCGCAGAGCCCGGGGCGCACCGTCAGCTCGATCGCCTTGTCGGTCGGGCGAATGCCCACAACCACGCCGGTTTCCTCGACAATACCTGTAAACATAGACAGGCAGACCATGTTGAGCGGGCGGTCCGGATTCAAGCGAATTAGCCGTCGGGTCAGAGGACGGCCGGAGTCTGCCGTTGAATTTCGCCGTTCTGCGGCTAGTCTCATGGTGGTTCGTGAAACAACGCACTGCGTCGGAGGAACCTCTCCGCAGATCGAATTCTATGAGTGAGTCAAAGACCGGCTTGGATCGACCGAAGCAACCGCGTCGCCTTGTGCGATGGGCTGGTGCCCTCGGGGCAGCCCTCGTGGTGCTGCTCGTGGCTCTGTATTTTCTGGCCACCAGCGAACCGTTTGTCAAACGCGTGGTTCTGCCAAAGGCCGGCGCCGCCCTCGGCGCGGAGATCGCCGCGGACGGCGTCTCGATCCGTCCTTTCTCGGAGGTGATTCTGCGCGGGCTTCGAGTTCAGCCCCGAGGCGAGGAGACGGTTCTCGCCGCGGCCGAGCTGCGCGCGCGCTACAACCTCGTCTCGATTCTCCGGGGCCTGGTCAAGATCGATGAAATCGGGCTCGTCCAACCGGTCGTGCGGGTGGCAATCCGTCCCGATGGAACGTCGAATCTGGACGCGTTTTCGGGGAGGAGCGGCACGCCCGAGCCGGCGCCGGCCAAGCCCGGTTCTCCGCTAAAGGTGGATATCCGGATGATTTCGATCGACGATGCCACCGTCCATTTCACCCAGACCCACAAGGACGGGAGCACAACGTCGGCCGAGCTGGCCGGACTCGACGCGAAGGCCTCGGGGCTTCGGAATGGGAGCCCGGCCAAGCTCGACCTCGACGGGCGCATTGGGCTTGTGCAGCGCACGGGCACGAACCAGGCCGAGGTCGCAGGCACGCTCAGGAGCGCGTTCGGCATCGATGTCGGCTCCGACTTGGTGCCGGGGCAGATCACGGGGAGCGCGGATCTCGCAGTCACTCGAGCCACCGGGGCGTTCGCCGATGCGTCCCAGTTGCAGGGGCGATTGTCGGCAGACCTCAATCGGAGCGAAATCAGGCAGCTCGCCATCGCCTTCACCAAGAGCGGCGCCGCCCTGGGCACCGCGAGCGTGAGCGGCCCGTTCGACCCGCTCGAGCTGGAAGGCAAGCTCAAAGTGAAGGTCACCGGCATCGGCAGCGAACTGCTCAGCCTCGTCGGAGGGCGTTTCGGCATCTCCTTCGGCGCAACGAAGCTGGCGGCGGACTACGACATCGAGTTGAAGGACCACGCCCGATTCGTGAGCACCATCGGCTCGATCGCCGGCGACAGCTTCAGCGTCGAGCGGGCCGGCCTGAAGACGCCGACGGTGGACTTCAAGCTTGGTTGCGACGCGACCCTCGATCTGCCTCGAACCAACGCCACGATCCGCGCGTTCACCCTCGACGCCACGCAGTCGGGCCGCCCTCTGCTGACAGGCAAGCTGACCAAGGAAATGCTCCTCGACTGGAGCCAGGGGGCCCAGGGAGCCGCCGAGTCCGCGCTGAGGTTGAACGTGACCGAGCTGAACCTGGCCGACTGGAAACCGTTCGTGGGCGATTCCGTCGATTCCGGCATGGTCAACGGCCAGCTTGACATCAACGTTCAGAAGGCTGGGCGCCTGGTGGCGTTTGACCTGGGTTCGAAGCTCGTCGGACTGACCGGCCGGCTGGGCAGCAACCGCATTGATCAGGCCGATCTGACCGTCGGCCTCCGCGGTCAACTGACCGAGTTCGACCGGGTGGATCTCCCGGCGCTGGCCCTGGACGTATCCCAACGCGGTCGGGCGGTGTCCGCGCTCAAAGGGTCTGGCAGCTACGTGAACTCGACGTCCGACGCCAACTTCCAGGCCGAGCTGACGGCTTCACTCGCCCCGCTGTCCGAATTGGTGGATCGTTCGGACGTGTCGCTCACCGCCGGCACCGCAACGTTCACCGGAAAGATCTCACAGAGAAACCTCGTGCCCGCTCAAACCGCCCATCCGAGTCTTGATCAGAGCCTGGTCGGGAAACTCGAGATCGTTGGTCTGAGCGGACTCCTTGCGTCCAACCGCCTCGACCGTTTCGATCTCTCGAGTGATCTCGACGCGTCGGTGAAAGACGATTTCGCCGAAATCCGCAAGTGCGTCGGCAGCATTCGACAAGCGGACACCCCCGCGGGCACCTTCAATCTCACGGGGCGCTACGGCCTCACCAACAGCAGCGGGCAGATCGCGCTCGAGTTCATGGGCCTGAATCAGAACGCGCTGCGGCCGTTTGTGGCCGAGGCGCTCGGCGACAAGACGCTCGCGTCGGTGGCGGTGAACGGCCAACTCGATGCGGGTTACGATCCGACCGGGGATTCGCGCCTCCGGGCCGGGGTGCAGGTCACCAACCTCGTGGTCAACATGCCGGGCAGCGCGCTGGCGTCCACACCGCTCGAAGCGCAGCTCACACTCGACACGGCGGTGCGTACCAACGTCGCGGAGATACGCGAGATGCTGCTCACCCTCACGCCGACATCCCGCGCCGCCAATCGCATCCGGGCCGCGGGGCAAGTCGATTTCACCCAGACGAACGCGGCCACCGGCCACCTCGCAATCACAGCCGACGCGCTCGACGCCACCCGCTACTACGAGATTCTCTTCGAGGAAACGGCGCCTTCCGCATCGGGCGGATCCGCCGGCGGATTGCCCGGCCCTTCGGGCACCGCGGACCAGGAGCTGGAAGCGATGACCCTCCCGCTGCGCAATTTCATCGTGGACGCAAACGTTCGGCGTTTCTATCTGCGCGAAGTCGAGATCACGAACCTCGTGGCGCGCGCGAAGCTGGACGGGCAGGCGATCGAGGTGAAACCGTTCGATTTGGCGCTCAACGGCGGGCCGGTCAGCGCGACGGCAATCGTGGATCTGGGGGTGCCGGGATACAGATACGACTTCGGATTCAAGGGAACCAACGTTCCCGTGGCGCCGCTGGTGAACAGTTTCCTGCCCGAGCAAAAGGGCCAGTTCAGCGGCACCGGCGGGGGCTTCGCGCAGCTCCAGGGCGCTGGAACCACCGAGGCGAGTCTGGCGAAGAGCCTCTCCGGCCAGTTCGAACTCACGACAACCAACCTGAACCTGGCCATCGCGAGTGTGGACAATCCAATGCTCAAGGCGCTGGTCAATGTGGTGGTCGGCATCCCTGACTTCATCCGCAATCCCGCCGGCGGTGTCGCGGCGCTCGTCGGCCAACTGACAGGCACGGCCCGCCAGGGCGGCGGCTTCGTAGACGAGATGACCCAGGCCCCGATCGACCAGATCATCGTCAAAGGCACCGCCGGCAACGGGCGTTTGGAGGTGCAGCAGGGGTATGTCCAGAGCCGCGCTTTCCACGCGAACGCCGCCGGCACCATCGCGCTAACGGCCCCACTCACAAACTCGACGATGCGCCTGCCTGTTCAGATCGCGCTCCGGCGAACACTGGCGGAGAGAGTCGGGTTGGCCGGTGACACGCCCACCAACGCGCCCTTCGCCAAACTGCCGGAGTTCGTCACCATGAAGGGCACTGTGGGCGCACCGGAATCGGACATCAGCCGGACCGCCCTCCTGGCTATGGCGGCCAAAGCCGGCGCGGGGATTCTTGACCGGACCGGTTCGGCCAAGGTCGACCAGGCCGCCGGAATCCTCGGCGCGGTCGGCAACCTGATCGGCGGCGGCGAAGGCGCCGCATCAGCGACAAACGCGCCCGCCGCGGGCCAAAGCGGCGCCAATCTCCTCGGAACGCTCAACACACTCCTGGGCGGCGGCGCTCAAGGCCAAAGCGCTGCCGGGACGAACACGACCACAACCAATGCGCCGGCAACGCCCCCACGCGACCCCCTGGGCAACGTGTTGGATCTGCTGCGCAAGAAGTAGGATTAGTTGAGCGCCATGCCCCGGCGCACGTACGTCGGAGTGTCCAGATCTTCCCCGCGATAGACGGTCGGCTCGCTCTTCGCGAACCGGCCCTTGGACACCACTTCGAGTGGCAGCAACTCCTGGCGCATCCCGACCGATTTGCGGCGGCGGCGCCCCCCGACGCGGTCCTGCCGGGCGAGAATCTGCTCGGCTTGTTCGGGCGTGAGACGCGGCGGCGGCGGGACGTACCGGGGAGCAGGACGCTCGTCCGCCATGCCTCGCGCGGCATCGAGGCGTTCTTCCCCCGATATGGGAAACTCGGCCGCGGGCGGTTCGGGGTCGGCCGTTGCCGCCGACGACTCGAGCGCGCGGTCTGAATCGGGAGCGGGGGCGGTCCGCTTGGTCGCAATCACGGTGACGCCGATGCGGTCGCCCAGCGCGGGATCGATGGCGGCGCCCACGATCACCTGCGCATGCTCGCACACGCGATTGATCTGTTCCATGACCACGTTGACCTCTTTCAATGCGAGATCGGCGCCGCCCGCCAGGCTGACCAGGACGGCATCCGCATCGGCCAGGAGACGCCCCTGGTCGAGCAGAGGACTCGACAGGAGGCGCTCGACCACCTCGCGCGAGCGCGCTTCGCCCATGGACTCGGCGGTGGCGAAGCAACTCTCCGCCTGCCGGCCCCGCACCACACGGCAGAGATCCGCGAAATCCACGTTGATCAGGCCCTCGCGAGTAATCAGGCGCCACACGCCGGCCAGCCCCTGGCAGAGGAGGTCATTGGCAATGCGGAAGGTCTCGACCAGCGTCGTCTTGTCGTCGACCAGTTGGGACACCTTCTGGTTGGGCAGGCAGATGACGGCGTCCGCCGCCGTCTTGAGCTGGCGCAGGGCCAGTTGAGCCTGGTGCTGCCGGCGCTGCCCCTCGAACTCGAACGGCAGAACCACCAATCCCAGCACCAACGCCCCCTGTTCCCGAGCCACGCGCGCCACCACCGGCGCCCCGCCCGACCCGGTGCCGCCGCCCAACCCCGCCACCACGACAACCAGATCCGTGCCAGCACAAAGCTCGTTCAGTACCTGGGTATCCGCCTCGGCCGCCGCCCGCGCCACGTCGGGGTCGCCGCCCGCGCCCAGGCCGCGCGTCAACGCCGACCCGATGAGAAGCTTCTGGGCGAGCGAACTCGCCCCCAGGAGCCGCGCGTCGGTGTGGACTCCGGCAAAAGCCAGTCCGTCCAGTCCCGCGCGGCTCATGTGATCGAGCGCCTGAAGGCCGGCGCCGCCCACGCCGATCACTTTGATGGTCGGGGCGGACTTGGGCATCGGGTGACGTTCGGCGGCTGAAGTTTCGATTGTCATGGGTTGTTGCGAAACGGTTGAGGAGGCGGCTGGCCGCAAACCGGAGGCCGCCCCGGGATCAGGAGTCGGTCCACATCTGGGTCAAAGCGCTCTTGAGCCGGCTCGTCCAGGGCCGCCGGCCAGAGTTCTGCCCGTGCTGAAACGAGCCGAACTTCGCCAGGCCGATGCCCGTCGCGAACTCGGGTTGATCCAGCGTGGCCACCAGACCGCTGATCGTCTTGGTGCGGCCAATGGCCACAGGCAACCCGAAAACGCGCTCCCCCAGCTTCTGAATGTCCGGCGTGCGCGAGCCGCCGCCGCACAGAAACACACCGGCGCGCAGGCTGTCGAGCAGACCCGCACGCTCGACCTCAGCCGCGATGATCTCGAAAATCTCCTCGAGCCGGGCCGACATGATCCGTCGCAAGTGCTCGAGGTTGATCGAGCGTTCGGGCAGGCCGAAATCGTTCGGCAACTCAACAGTCCGCCCCCGCACGCCCATGTCGACCAGCGCCGAGCCATGCTCGATTTTCAACGCCTCCGCGCGGCTCATCGAGATCTTGAGCCCATACGCCAGATCGTTGGTCACATGGTCGCCCCCGACCGCCAGGACGCCGGTGTGCTTGATGATGCCGTCGGCATAGACCGCGTACTCGGTGACACCCGCGCCCAGATCGATCACCAGGGCGCCCAACTCCTTGTCCTGGGGCGTCAAAACGGCGAGCGACGCGGCGATGCCGTTGAACACAATATCCTCGACCTCCAATTGAAGGCTCTTGACGGCCCGGATCGGGTTTTGGAGGCGGTTGGTGATGCCGTGGATCACGTGGACGTCGACCTCGATCTGAGCGCCCACCATGCCGACCGGGTTCAGCACCCCATCCTGGCTGTCGACGATAAAGTGCTGGCGCACCACGTGGACCGTGTGACGATCCGCCGGCAGGTTGATCGCCTTGGCGTTCTTGATCACGTCCCGCACGTCGTCCTCGCCAATGTCGCGATCGACCGACGGGATCGTGTGGCGCCCCCGGTTGTTGAAGCTCCGGATGTGGCTGCCCGTGACGCCCAGGTAGACACTCCGGATCTCCACGTCGGCCATCTGCTCCGCCTCCGCAATCGCATAGCGCACATCCTCGACCACCGCGGTGGCGTCGACGACCTCCCCTTTGCGCGTCCCGCGGGACCGGGCCTGCCCCAGGCCGACAATGCTCAAGGCGCCTTCAGGGCTGACGTCGCCAACCACGGCGCAAACCTTGCTGGTTCCGACCTCGAGCCCGACGATGAGATGCGTGGAATTGTTAAACATGCTTGCGACGCAAACGCGGCAGTTTTTCGGCGCGCGGCTTGAGCGGCGGCACTGCGCTCGACTCGAACCACAACACCGGACAGTTGTTGGTGACGGCAAGATCCAAAAAAGCCACCGCCTTGTCCAACCGCTGGCCCGCCTGGCGCACCAGGCGCCAGCGCTCGAGACCGCACGCCACCCGGTCGTACGCCAGTGTGATCTCCGCCCCCCCGTCGGTCGTCACCCGCAAGACATCGGGCGAAGAGATGTCAATCACCGCCAAACCAACCTCCTGGGCAAGCGGCGACGGCTCGAACGTGGCAAGCAATTCGAGAACGGACTGCACAGGACGAGTCTGAAGGGCGGCACCGGGGCGCAAATCGGCGTTGTTCAACCCCCGGAGAATAGGCAGGGCATCGAATGCCCGAACCACCGCAGGACTCGACGGGAGCGTCGGCAAAGGCGGCATGACCACCCCCGCGCGGTCCAGATAGAAGACCGCAGGCACCACGCCCGCCTCGCCTTCGGGCTGTATGGCCTGAATCTGCACGATCGGGTCGCGTTCCTTCACCTGGATCCGGAGAACATGAGGCAGAACGCGCTCGACCGACACCGATTCCACCTGGGCAATCAACTCGATCTCGCGTCGCACCTGGGTCATGTCAATCAACAGCAGATTGTCGCCCTCTCGAATCCCGGCCAGTTGGCGTATCTGTTCCGGCTTGAGCCAGATCCCGTCCGTGGCGATCTCGAGGCTCGTCAGAGCAAACAGGCCGCTGTCCATAAGACGCTGCCGCGCCCACTGCCACCCGCGCTGCCCCAGCCCGGCTGCCACGACCGCCAACATCGCCACGAACAGCGCGAACACAACCCGGTGCCGACGCGCCTGTCGCACAGGCCGGACGCGCATCTTCACCTCGAGCACCGACCCGCGCCCGGCGCGGCGGTTCTTTGGCTTGCCCCAGAGTCCCATAGGCCTTTCAAGGAGTGGACCTGCACACCCCAGCCGCGCGCTTGAGGGCCAGGTCGACCATCTTCTGGCACAGGCCGGCAAAACTGTAGCCCACAGCCGCCGCAGCCCGAGGCAACAAACTCAGTTCCGTCATCCCCGGCAGCGTGTTCACTTCCAGAACAACCGGATGCCCCGTCGAGGGCACCATCACGTCCACCCGCGCGTAGTCCCGTCCGCCAATCGCCCGGAACGCCCCGAGCGCCGCCGCCCGAACCCGTTCCCCCGTCGGCGGATCGACCCGCGCCGGCAGAAAGACCTCGGTCGCCCCCTGGGTGTACTTGTTGCGGTAATCGAGTGGACCCTGCTTCGGGCAGACCTCGATGACGGGCAAAACCTCGTCGTCCAGAATGCCTACCGTGACCTCGCGCCCCGCGATGCGCTCTTCCATGAGAACTCTGCGGTCGTACCGGAACGACTCCGCCAGCGCCGGCCCCAGACCGTTCAGAGACTCGACGAATTGCAGGCCCACGCTCGAGCCCTGGCACACCGGCTTCAAGACGACGGGCGGCTGCCAGCCAGACGGCCAGGTCGCCTCCGGCGTGTCCAGGACCGTGTAGCGCGGGGTCGGCACACCCGCCCCCACACAACGCTGCTTGGTTAAGACCTTGTCAAACGCCAATCGGCTGGCTTCGGCGTCGCTCCCCGTATACGGGACACCCAGCGCCTCCAACCGCCTTTGCACCGTGCCGTCTTCGCCGTACGTCCCGTGCAGCACAAGAAACACCACCTCCGTCTTCCGCGGCAACTGCCACCCGTCGTCGCGCGGATCCAATTCCTCGACGGTGTGGCCCAGCCCGCGCAAGGCGTCGACGACGGCCCGTCCGGACCGCAGCGACACCTCGCGCTCGGCCGATGGCCCTCCCAGCATCACAGTGATCTTCAATGGCATACGGTCTGCCGGCCCCAGGCCGGCTTTCGGCTAATCCTCTCCGACGATTTTGACTTCGGTTTCAAGCGCGATCCCCCGCTCGCTCCGCGCGCGCCCGCGGATCCGCTCGATCAATGCAAGAATGTCCCGGGCGGTCGCGCCCCCGGCATTCACAATGAAATTGCCGTGGATGGGCGAGACCTGCGCCCCCCCCACACACTCGCCCTTGAATCCCAGCTCCTCGATCAGTTTCCCGGCGGCGATGGACGCCGGATTCTTGAACACACACCCGGCGCTGGGCTGCCGCGGCTGCGTCTCCAATCGCCGCCGCCTGTAACCCTCGCTCCGGCTCTGAATCGACTCGATATCCGAAAGCTCTCCGCGCAGCACGGCCGACAGCGCAATATGATCCGCAAAGAACGGACAGTCGCGATACCCGGCCGCGAGATCGGAGGATCCCATCTCGAGCACATTCCCGCGGCGATCCATGATTCGCACACGCTCGAGGATCTCGAAAAGCCACTTCCCGTTGGCCCCGGCATTCATCCGCAACGCCCCTCCGAGACTCCCAGGAATGCCTTCGAGAAACTCGAATTCGCCGAGGTTCTGGCGCCGTGCCGCCACCGCCACCGCCTTCAACATGGCCCCCGCCCCGGCACACACCCGCAAGCCCTCGCACGCGATCGCGCTGAAGGCCGGCTGCGCAAGACCGATCACCACGCCCCGATACCCGCCATCCCGGACCAGCAGGTTCGATCCGCGCCCCAACACAAGCCAATCCACTCGACGCTCCCGGCAAAACACCAGAATCGCAGCCAAATCCCGCTCCTGAGCCGGCTCAACATACAGATCCGCCACACCACCAACCCGCAACGTCGTGCGCCGCGCGAGGGGTTCTTCGAGCCGAATGACCGCCCCGCCAGACATCCGGACCGCAAGCTCCGACGCGAAAGACGCGTCAACCCGCCGCATGCCTCCGTGCGCAGCCCGCAGCTCCGCGGCGGGGCCGGAGGCGCCCCGTGACTCTTCGGCGTGTGGCGCAAGTGTGCTCATGGCGAAGGGTTCGAGTCCGCCGTTCTCAGTCCCACCACCGTCGCAGGCGCGCCCGACCGGTCGGCGGGCGCCGCGGACGCCTGCAGAGCATCGGGCAAAGCCAGGAAGATCGCCTCCGCAATCCGCTCCGCTGCGTCGGGCCGATGCCATCGCGCCAAAGCCGCGCTCATCGCCTGCCGGGTCGAGTCGCTGCGCACCAGCTCGCGGATCTGCCAGAGCAGCCGATCGGGCGTGGCCTCGTGCTGGAGTTGGAGACGCGCTGCGCCGGACACGGCCAGGGCGCGGGCGTTGTGAAACTGATGGTTGTCGGCGGCGGACGGATACGGAATCAGCACGGCCGGCAGCCGCAGGGCGGCGAATTCGGCGAGGGCCGACGCCCCCGCGCGCGAAATCGCCGCGGTGGCCGCCCCCAACGCCAGCTCCATTCTCGTCAGGAATGGCTCGACCACGGAGCGCCGCTGCTGGCCGGCGTAAGCATGCCGCACGGTTTCAAGGTCGTGGGGGCCTGTCAGGTGGACGAATTGCAGATCGGGCTCGGTCAGCGCCAGAGCGGGCAGCAGACGAACCACCGCCTGATTGATCGCGCGCGCCCCCTGGCTTCCCCCGACAACCAATAGAACAGGACAATCCGGTCTCAACCCGAGGCTCTGGCGGCAGGCGGCAGGATCGAGGCCGAGCAAAGCCGAGCGCACCGGCATGCCGGTGACCAGGATCTTCCGGTGCCGCAGGCGCGCGGCGGCCTCGGTGTAGTTTGCAAAGGCCCGATCGACCACGTGAGCCAGCCAGCGGTTGGCACGGCCCGGAATGGCGTTGGCCTCGTGAAGATAGGTCGTCGCCCCCATGCGCCGCCCAGCCAGGATCGGCGCCGCACTGGTGAATCCGCCCATCGCCAGCACCGCCGAGGGCGGGCGGCTCCGAAACAGGGCGCGCGATTGTCCGAGCGATCGCGCGAATCCGCGCAGAAAGCGCCCCCATCCACCCTTTTCGAGGCCAACCGCTTCAAGTGAGGCCACCTCGCTTCCACCGGCCGCACCCAGGGCGTTCCGATCCACCTCCTTCGTCGAAGTCAGCAGGAGAACGTCCGCCCCCCGCGACTGCAGCGCCTCGGCGACCGCCAATCCCGGGAAGAGGTGTCCGCCCGTGCCGCCACACGCGATGGCGATCCGCGGCTGGCAGCGGTTCGTCTCGATGCGTGGTGAGGTCATGGGTGTGATGTCTCTGGACTAAGCCGTTTGCGGTTGTCCGAGCTCTTCCAAACGCGGATCGGGCGCCACCCGGCACTCGTTGGCCCGGGCCACGCTCACCAGAATGCCGGTGCAGAGAAGCATGATGGCCAGATTCGAACCGCCGAAGCTGATGAATGGAAGAGCCAGGCCCTTGTTCGGCAGGACCGACGACACCACGCCGAGGTTGATGAATGCCTGCAGACCGACCAGGAAACTCATCCCCGTGGCCAACAGCCGGCCAAACGGGTCGCTGGCCTGGCGGGCGATGCTGACACCGCTCAGGAAATAAAGAAGGAAGAGGATAATCACAACCAGCGACCCGACGTACCCGAACTCTTCTCCGATGATGGCGAAGATGAAATCGGTCTGCTCCTCGGGAATCGGATCCTTCTGCATGCTCGCGTTGAGACCCACGCCGGTCAGTCCCCCCCGCCCCAGGGCGAGTTTGGCCTGCCACGCCTGAAAACCCACCCCCTGCCGCGTGGTGTCGGGATTGAGCCAGGCGTGCACCCGGTCAATCCGCACCGAATTAAAGGCCAGGAAGGCGCAGAGAGACCCCATCCCGAAAAGCACAGGCACCGCCAGGTGCGTCATGCGCGCTCCGGCAACCAACAGGACCACCACGGACGTCGCCCCCAGCAGGATCGCCGTTCCCCAATCCGGCTCGACAAAGATCAAACCGGTGACCAGGCCGATGAGCATGGCCGGCACAACGACGCCGTACCAGAAAGAGCGCATCACCCGTTCGTTCACGGCCCCGTAGTGCGCCAAGGCCACCAACAACGCCAGCTTGGCAAACTCCGAAGGCTGAAACTGGACCGGACCCAGCCGGCACCAGCGGCGCGCCGCTTTGACCTCGACGCCGGCAACCATGACAAAGACAAGCAATCCGACCGCCACCAGCAGCAACAACCAACTCCAGGCGCGCAGCCGGCGATGCTGGATCTGGGCCAACAGAAACGCACCGCCCAGCCCGAGCCCCGCCGCCACGATTTGACGCGACAGGTATGTCAGGCTGGCGTTGGGCGGGCTGATGCTGAAGAGCGTCAACATCCCCAACGACAGCAGGGCCAGCGCGGACGCCACCAGAATCGTCGCGGAAAGCCTCATCACAGATTGAATTTCATTCTTCGCCCGCGCCGCGATGGAACAGGGGGATGCTCGGCGTCCCGGCGGCAGGCCACAGAACCGGCTTGAGGACGGCCGGCGCCGCGCTGCCTGCCGGGACGCTCGAGCCCCTAACGCGGCGGAAGTCCGGTCTCAGCCGTGCCACCTTGTCCGGCCGGCGCGGCGGCCGGGATCTTCAGTTTCTGACCGACGAGAATCCGATCGGTCTTCAAGTTGTTGGCGGCGCGGAGTTCCTTGAGCGTGACCCCGTAGGTCTTGGCGATCCGCGTCAGATTCTCGCCGCCTTTTACAACGTGCGTCGTCGTCTTCTGGGCGTCCGGATCCTCGCTGGGAGCCGCCACGCCGCTCTGTGCGGCGACGGCCGGGACCTGGACCTTGTCGCCGATCTGCAACCGAAGCGGCTCGATGCCTGGGTTGGCCTGCAAGAGCGTGGCGAGGGTGATGCCGTGGTTCTTGGCGATTTGGCCCAGGGTGTCGCGCGCCTTGACCACGTACTCGGTGGTGCTCGGGGGCAAGGTCGGCTGCACCGGTTCCACAGGCGGCGGCGGCGTCGATGCCATCCATGTCTCGTTGGTCGGCACGCTCGGGGTCAAGGCCACTCCCGGCTGGTCGTAGGGATCGCCCGTCAAGGCCGGCTGCGTTGTCCCCGGACCGAACAGCGCCACGTTGGTGGGCACAGACGGGGCGACATCGGTGGTCGGAACCGAGGCCCCCGCTTCACGGCCCGCGAGGCTCTGGTCGACCGTCTTCGGTTTGCAGCCCTGAAGCAAAAGGCCGCCGAAAAACACTGCGTGCAATGCGATGATCGAGATCACCGCCAGGCGGACATTGGACTTGCCCCTGGCCTGCTGGCTCAGCGGGCTCAAGGGATTGATTGGACTTGGCGTGTTCATAGGATGCGAGCGCGCGGCTGCGCGGATCTGGAGTTGAGGACTTGACTCGGTTGTGGTTTCGCCCCGGCGTTTTCCCTCAAAAAACGTCGAGGCAAAAAATCGGACCCCGGACGGCTCTCGCGCAGCGGTCGACCGCCGCGCATCCCCAGGACAGCGAGGGCGGACTCCGCCTCCCGTCGACCACACGGCGTGGTTGACCACACGGCGTGTTCGCAACCGGGCTGAGACACCTCACCCTGATGTTGGCCGTCCGGAAACATCTCGAAATACGAATAAACCGGCGAGGGCAAACCTGCAACGCTGAACACGGCATTTTCAGCCGCGGCAAACGCGCTCCTCCCCGAGGCCCAGCCCTGCCGGACCGGGGCGGCCGCCGCCCCGCATGCGCCGGAACGCGCGCGCTGGATCCCCTCGGGTTTCCCAGTTGTTGTCTGAGGATTCATGGCCTCGCCCAGTTCCCGTTCAACGCATCTTCAGGCTCGCCAGGGCCAGCACCGCGCAGAGCACGCACAGGATGTAGAAACGAGCGACGATCTTCGACTCGTACCAGCCCAGTTTTTCGAAGTGATGGTGCAGCGGCGTCCGCAGAAACACACGCTTCTCGACGCCCCGAAAACGCCGGTAGCCTTTGAAACATCCGACCTGGATGATCACCGAGACCGCCTCGGCGACAAAGACACCGCCCGCAATGAACAGAACAAACGGCTGGTGCGCCAACACCGAGATGATCCCGAGCGTCCCGCCCAGCGCCAACGAGCCGGTGTCCCCCATGAACACCTGCGCCGGATGGCAGTTGTACCAGAGAAACCCGAGCGACGCCCCAAACATGGCTCCGCAAATCACGGTCAGTTCCCCGGCACCCGACACCGCGGGCACCTTCAAATACTCCGCAAACTGGGCGTGGCCCGCGACATAGGTCACAATCAAAAGAACCGCGGTCACGATCAGCGTGCAGCCGATCGCCAGTCCGTCCAGACCATCGGTGAGATTGACCGCGTTCGAGCTGCCGACAATCGTGAACACGGTGACAGCCATCCCGAGCACCGGCGCGCCCGCGGTGATCGGATGCTTGTAAAAAGGCACGATCACCGACGTGATCAGCTCCCGCGTGTCCGGCAGGTACCACAGGTAACCTGCGATGAACAGCGCCAAGAGCACCTGCACCCAGAGCTTGACCCGGCCACGCACACCCTTGCCGTCCTGCAGTGCGATCTTCGCGTAATCGTCGTAGAACCCAAGCCCCGCCAACCCCACCAGCGAAGCCAGGGTCAACACCGTCATCGCATTCCATTGCGCCCAGAGCAGGACCGTCAAATCGATCACCATCACGATCAGGAGCCCGCCCATGGTCGGCGTGCCCCTCTTGTCCAACACCCGGGCTTTCAAGTCGCCATGCGCATCCGCCGCGTCCCGGTACTCCTGCCCGAATCGGAGCCGCTTCAGCCAGACGATGACCTTGGGGCCAAGCCACCAGCTCAGGAGAAGGGCCGTCACCGCCGCCCCGGCCGTGCGAAAGGTGATGTACCGAAACAACCGCAAACCCGAAAGCGTCTCCTCCCACCCTGTCCCCTGGGCGCTCTGCTGCAAGTATTGGCTGAGATAGTAGAGCATGCCCCCCTCAGATGCCGCCGCCCGCCCACGCGGCCTTCAAACCCTCGAACACACCTTCGAGCCGCGTCGCGCGCGAAGCCTTCACCAGCACAAGATCGCCCGCGCGCACCGCGCCCGCCAGAGTCGACGCGGCCGCCGACGCGTTATCGCACTCGACGACGTCCCGCAACCCTGCATCCCGCGCCGCTTGACCCATCACGAAAGCCATGCGACCGACGGCAATCAACTGATCGACGACACCGGCAGACCGCCGGCCAACCTCCCTGTGCGCCTCGGCCGCGTGCTCGCCCAACTCGGCCATGTCCCCAAGAACGGCCAGGCGCCGCCCCGCGCACGGCAAGGCCCGTAGCGTGTCCAGCGCCGCGGTCATCGAGTCTTCATTGGCGTTGTAGCAATCCTCCAACACCGAAATCCCGCGCCACTCGGAAAGTTGCAGGCGCATGCGCGGGAGCCGAAAGGCGTCGAGCCCCGCCTGCATCTGCTCGCGCGTCAGTCCGAAATCCGCCCCCACCGCCAGCCCCAGCAAAGCGTTCACGACCTGATGCCGCCCCCAGGCGCGGATGCGATAGGTCCCGCTGCAATCGGGCCGCGGCGCTCGAACGCCAAAACGCATGCCATCCGCATCGGTGTCGACCCCCGTCGCCTGCCAGTCCGCGTTCGCCCCCCACCCGACCCGCACGACCGCGGCGCGGGTGCGAGCGACCACGTCCTCCATCCCCGGCGAGTCGCCATTGACATAGAGCGTGCCGGAAGCCGGAAGCAACTCCGCCAGCCAGCCCTCCTCGTCCACCACACCGCCCAGATTGCCGAAAAACTCGAGGTGTTCACGCCCCAGACTCGTGAGCACTCCGTGCGTGGGCTGGATTTGCCCGAGCAGCAAGGCCAGTTCTCCGGGGTGATTGGTGCCCGCCTCGATCACGGCCACCTGGTGGCGCCGTTCGACGCGCAGCAGCGTCAAAGGCACGCCAATGTCGTTGTTGAAGTTGCCCTCGCTCGACAGGCTGGCGTATCGCTGAGCCAACACAGCCGCAATCAGGTCCTTGGTTGTCGTCTTGCCGTTCGACCCCGCCACCGCCACCACCGGCAAATCAAAACCGGAACGATAGGCCGCGGCCAAATCCCCCAAGGCGCGCCGGGTGTCGTCCACCACCACCAGGGCGCAGCCCGAAGGCGCCGCGATCGGCCGGCTGCGCGCCCCCAGCACCGCGATCGCCCCCCGCTCGGCGGCGGACGCGATGTGCGCGTGCCCGTCATGGCGATCCCCCACCAGCGCCACGAACAAATCGCCCGGCTCGGTTCGCCTCGAGTCGGTGCCAACGCGCCGCACAACCAAATCCGGAGCGCCGGCGAGGATGTCGCCGCGGCAGGCTGCCGCGACCTGATGAAGCGAGAGAGGTTCCATCCCGGGCTTAGCGCATGATGGTGTGAGAGAGCGCATCAACGCGTCGCGGATGAGGTCGGCAAACCATGGGCCGTGCGGGGCGTCACGCGCCGGTGCGCGAGTTCCGCCGACAGCCGGCCCTGCGCGCCACCCTCGGTCTCCGGCGTGATGTCCGGCGGAATCCGCAGGTACGCGGCGGTCCGTTCGGCAATCGCCCGAAAGACCGGCGCCGCAACCACGCCGCCCGTGTGCCCCTGGCCAGCGCCCTTGTCCGGCTCGTCCACGCCAACCAGGATGCAGAGCTCCGGACGATCGATCGGCAGAAAACCGACAAAGGACGCGTAGTAGTATTTGCCCGACTTGTAGGTGCCGTGCTTGTACTTCTCGGTCGTGCCTGTCTTGCCGGCCACGCTGTAGTAGTCGAGCTGGGCCCGCATCGCCGTCCCGTCGTCGCTCACCACCGACCGCAACGCGCGCTTCATCTCGTTGCAGGCCGATTCGCTCACAACGCGCCGCAGCGGGTGAGGCGAGAACTGACGCACGATGCGGCCGGTCCCATCCTGCAGCCGTTCGACCAGTTTCGGCTGCATCAGGACGCCGCCATTGGCGATGGCCGCCATCGCCATCGCCATCTGCAACGGAGTCGTCGAGATCTCATGTCCGATCGGAATTCGAGTGATCGAAATGTCACTCCAGGTCTTGGGCGGGAGAATGCGTCCGCGCGCCTGGGCATCGAGGGGAATGCCGGTGATCTGGCCGAATCCGAAATTGGTGATGGTGTTGTAGAGGCGCGCCTCGCCCAGCCGCAACGCCGCCTTCGCCGTGCCGATGTTCGACGAGTGGGACACCACCTCCTCGAATGACAGATACCCGAACGCGCGATAATCGCGCAGCCACTCGCCACCGTAGAACCAACGCCCGTTCTCGCAAAACACGGTCTCGTTGAGCGTCAGCCGCCCGTCGCTCAACGCCGTCACGATCGCCACGACCTTGAACGTCGAGCCCGGCTCGTAGGTGTCGGCCGTCGCGCGATTGCGCTGGCCGTTCGCCGCGCGCCCGGGCTCGTTCGGATCGAATGTGGGCAGATTGGCCAGCGCCAGCACCTCGCCCGTGTACGGACGCACCACCAGGGCGCACATCCCTTCGGGCGAATAACGCTCGAAAGCCCGGGCCAGCTCGTCCTCGACAATGTTCTGAATGTTGGCATCGAGCGTCAGAACCACGTCCAAACCGTGTGTCGGCGCCATCTCCTCCCCCGGCTTGCGCCACCCGTGCACCCCGCTGAGCATGTCATCGAGAGTCAGCTCGATGCCCGTCACGCCGTGATCCTCGAACACGCGCCCATGGTCGGTCTCGGCCTCGCCCCCTGCCGTGAACCCGATGACATGCGCGGCCAGCGACCGGCTCGGATACTGGCGCAGGTGGTCCTCGGAGGCGAAAACGGCTTGGGTGCGCAAGCCCTTGACAGCCTGCTGCAGACTGGTAGTCATGCGCTTGCCCTCGAGGTCCAGGTCCAGACCCCCCATCGCCCGCTTCACCTGCTCCCAATCGTCGGCCGGCACCTTGCGCTTAAGAACCACATACTTGTTGGTCCGCAACACCCCGTTGGTCAACATCGTGACTTGCGGGAGGATCTTCTTCAACAGGACCGGCTCCGGCAGCTTGAGCAACGGCGCGAGGGTCTTCGCCACCAACTCGTGGTGACCATAGATCAGCGACGGATCGGCACACACGGTCTTGGCCGGAACGCTCGTGGCCAGAACTGTCCCGCGCAGGTCCAAAATGGCGCCCCGCCGGGCCGGACGCGGCACGTTGCGCTGCAGCTTCTTCTCGACAATCTGCGCCAGCTCCTCGTGCTCGACAATCTGCAGCCAGGCCAACCGGCCCGCCAGCCCCAGAAAGCCAAGCACCAGCAGCGTCGCGAGACCCGCGATCCGCCGCGTCGATTGGGTGTTGACCAGATGCACAGTGTCGATGCCTGTTCAGGGCCGCCGCGCCGCCATGCGCAGCATGTGAGAGGACACCACCGCCGCGCCGGGTTGCCCCTCGGGTATCCGCAGGATCTGCTCCGGCTGCGGCATGACCAGTCCCAGATTCAGATTGCGCACGGCCGCTTCCAGAGCGCGCGGAGATCGAAGCCCGTCCAGTTGTTGGTCCAGAAGCAGATTGGTGCTGCGCAACCCTTCCAGTTGCGCCGTGGCCGCCCGAATCTCGCGTCCCAACTGCGCATTGCGGTTGCGGTGCCAGATGTACCCCATCCCCGATCCGCACGCGAAGAGACAGATCCCCAACGCCAGCAACAGGGGGCCGACGCGAACGTCCGCGGAACGTGTTTTGCGCTTTCTTGCCATTGCCAAGTTACCCGAGTTTTTCCATGACACGCAAACGGGCGCTCCGGGCGCGCGGGTTGGACGCGACCTCCGCCGCACTGGGCGCCACCGGCCCGCGATTCACCCAGGCCAGCAAGCTCGCCCGCGGCCGCCGCCACTCCGGAATGTCCGCGTCGCCTGTGACTTCATACTCCCGCGCCAACGCTTGTCCAAATCGTTTCACCACCCGGTCCTCGCCAGAGTGAAAACTGATCACCGCCAGCCGGCCCCCAGGCCTCAAGACCGCCCACGCAGCGTCCAGCCCGCGCCTCAATGACCCCAGCTCGTCGTTCACCGCCATGCGCAAGGCCTGGAAAACCCGCGTCGCAGGGTGGATCCCCTGCCCCCCCCGCGGCGCCACCCGCTCGACCAGATCCGCCAACTGCCGCGTCGTCTGGAACGGTGTCCGACGACGCTCCCATTCCAGCGCCCGCGCCACCCGCCACGCCCGCCTCTCCTCGCCCAGGTCGCGAAAAATTTGCGCCAGCTCGGTGACCGGCCAGTTGTTCACAAGATCCGCCGCCGTGTCGCCCCGACGCGGATCAAGCCGCATGTCGAGCGGTCCATCGAGTCGGAAACTGAATCCGCGCTGGGCGCAATCGAGTTGGTGCGAGCTGACACCCAGATCCAGCAGCACTCCGTCACTCGATCCCGCGGGAATCCACCCGCTCAGGTCCGCAAAGTTTCCCGATCGGATTTCGAATCGGCCCGCGAACCGGCCAAGCCGGGCCGCGGCCGCCGAGATCGCATCCGGATCGAGGTCACAACCCAGGAGCCTTCCCGCAGGTGAACTCCGTTCCAGCAGGGCTTCCGCATGACCCCCGCCTCCAATCGTGCCGTCCACATACACTCGTCCTGTCTGCGGCTCGAACGCCGCCATGACTTCTTCAAGCAGAACCGGCTGATGATAGTCGTCTGCCACGTTCCATATGCCGCGCCGGCGGCCTACCGGGCCAACCCCGATCGGCTCTCAAACCACCGCCGCCAAAAAGAGGCCCGTGCAGCCCAGCCCTCGCTCTCGGCCTCCACTCGGCTCTCCGTTGACCCTCGCCCGCATGGCCCGCCCGCCGTCGCGGTTTGAGGCTTCACCCCGGCACACGCCGGAGCACAAACCAACTCCAAATCCGCGTCGTGCAGGTCGTTCCTCTTCACCTGCACCGTCGCCAATGACAACTCACCCTGCGCCGCCACACGCGTCGGGCGCGATTTGGACCTCAGCCCGAACGCCCCCGACCACAGCAGACCGCGAAGCAGCCCCGCGGGCTCGCGCCGCACGGGAGCCTTTGCCCGGCCCCCCACATCCGCATCCCCCCGCCGCCCAGACTCGATCGGCTCCTCCCTGGCAGCCGACACGACAGGCGCAGGCCGTCCACCCAACACCACCGCGTCCGGACCGCGATCCTCCGCAAGCCGCGAGAACAAAGGCCCCAATCGGGCCGTCTCGGGATTGACGGGCCGCCGCTTCACCGGTTTGGCCTCGAAGTGCGGCAGGAATCCCTGCGTGCTGTCCTGGAACGGGCGCGGCGCCTGCCGCACCCCCATGAAACTCCTTCCTGCTGCCAAAAGTTGCGAGGGCGTGCTCATGGCTAAATCAACGCAAGTGCTGCAGCCGTGTTTGCTTCATCCTCGGCCCGGACGATCTCGTAATGCTCCGGCGACCAAATCTGAAACCGGTCGAGCATGCCGACCATAACGGCCCGCTTCCGTATCCCGGCCGCATCGGCCAGCCCCTTGGGCAGGCATATCCGCCCCGCATTGTCGAGCGTCACCACATCCGACGCGCGCGTCAGCGATCGCCTCAGCGCCTCCGCATTCGGATCCGAGAACGAGAGCTCGCTCACTTTGTCGTTCAATTTCTGGAACGCCGCTGGCGGCAATACCAAAAGACAGACCGGCTTCTTCGGAGTCGGCTGCCAGCGCAACAAGTAAAACTCACAGCCTTCACCGCCATCCTCGGGCCGCCACTTGGCGGGCACTTGAACACGGCGCTTTTCGTCCACCCCGAATTCGTATTCGGAGAGATAAAAAGTCGATTTGCTCGGTACGCCAGGCATTGACAACGGAGGCCCCAAGTCCACCACTTGGGAGCCACAAGGCAACACTGCTACCCACTTTGCCCCACCTCGTCAATAGTTTTCTGTATCCAAATCGTTGTCTCGACACTTGCCAGGCCTTTCGGAACTCATTGCATCTTTAACGCTTACAATGCCCTCCTGCCTCGCTCCGCCCCCCATCCGTCCGCATCAGGCACCGAGTCCCCCAAAAGTCCCGTCTCCCACTCTCTCCCCCGGACAGGTCCCTAACCCGGGAATCTCACCAGTGGGGCGGTCGCGGCATTCCTGACGGTCCGTGGGTGAGATTTCCGGGTCCGCCCGATGCAGCATCATTCCGCCACGGCAGTGCAGTCGAAGTCAATGCATCGCCCCCCCATCTGCCATCTGCGATCTCCCATCTGCGATCTCCGGATTGCCCTGGTCCTGCCCGCACCGTCGCGTGCCCAGTTTTTTCTTCCGCATCTCGGAGTCAACTCCTACAGTCACTGCTCATGAAACCAACGTTCTTGACTCGAGCCGGTCTCTCGGTTGGCACACTTCTCGCCCTCGCATTGTCTGCGCAAGCCGAACCTCTTCTCCCCAACCAGATCGAGCTCCGCAACACGATTCATTTCGCCGAGGCGGCCGGGGTGACGCCCAACAGCATGTACAATCCGCGCTATTTCGACGGGAATGTGTACGTCGCTCAGATCAACGCCTCGGCCTTCGGACGTTACCGATCCGGGGCGCAGGCGCCGTCGATGTACGTGGACAACACGCCGTTCACGTGGGCGGAGCACCGGATGGTGGCGCCGTTTCGGGGCGCAAACCAGTCGGTCTATCTTATGGGCGCAGGGGGCGCAGGGGAGAGCGTTTACCTGACGCGGTACGATTTCAACGGCGCGAACCCGAACTACTTCGAGTTCCCCGGCGGCGGGCAGGTCGTCGAGAGTTTCGATTGGGTGGACGAGTCCACGATCATCTACTGCACCTACACTCCGTCCTCCAATCGCCGCAGGCTCTCCTTGGCCCAGGTTACTGCTGAGCCGTTTTCCGTGGAGATCGACACGCGTTGGAATGCCGAAGGCTTCGTCGAAACCACCGCCACCACCCGCATCCGCAACGTCCGCGTCGGCGATCAATACAGCGGTTACGCCTATTACGGCGACGCAGGCCAGAACTCGAATCCGCGGTTCTTCGCGATCAACCTGGCGACTGGCGTCGAGACGGCGCTGGGGGACGCGGGCGCCTTGACAGGAGGCGGCAGTTTCGGCCTCTGGACGGTCGTCGAGCGGGGCGGTTACCTTTATGTGCAGACGACCGACAACGGGATTCTCGTGTATGCGATGACCAGCGCCACCACGTTGGGTCCGCTCTACACCACACACACCAAGGAACAGCTCGAGCAATGGACCGGTTACGCCGGCCAGTTCTGGGGCTTCGACGTCGGGCCTGACGGCAGGAAACTCGTCCTGGCCGCCGACAAAGGCGTCGCCTACGAGGTCGGTGAGATCCTCCCCTTGAAAGTGCGCAACACCATCCACCTGGCGACCGATCTGGGTATCACCCCCAATACCATGTACAACCCCCGCTACTTCGACGACCAGGTCTATGTCGTCCAGATCAGCAACCCGGCCATCGGACGCTACCCCGCGGGCTCGAACACCCCGTCGCTGGCCGTCGACAACACCAATCCCCAGTGGGAACACCGGATGCTGGCGCCGTTCCGGGGCGCAAACAAGTCGGTCTACATCCTGGGATCCAGCGGCGCGGTCGGCAACACAATGCACTTCTCCCGCTACGATGCCGACGGCAGCAACCGGCAGGACGCGCCAGTCCCCGGTGGCGAAACAGCCGCGGCGTCGTTTGACTGGGTGGACGAAAACACCATCATCTACACCACCTACACGCCCTCGGCCGCCCGCCGCAGGCTTTCCCTGGCCCGGGTCGTCGCCGAACCGTTCTCCGTCACTCCGGACACACGCTGGAATGCCAACGGGTATGTCGAAACCACCGCCACCACCCGCATCCGCAACGTGCGCGTCGGCGACCAGTACAGCGGTTACGCCTACTACAGCGATGCCGGCCAGAACTCCGACCCCCGCTTCTTCGCAATCAACCTGGCCACCGGCGCCGAGACGGCCCTGGGTGACGCAGGCACGTTGACCGGAACCGGCAGCTTCGGACTGTGGACGGTGGTCGAGCGGGGGGGGAAGTTGTATCTGCAGACGACTGACAACGGCATCCAGGTGTACACGATGACCAGCGCCACCACGCTGGGCCCCCTCGTCGCCACCTACAGCGCCTCCCTGCTCGAAGAGGTGACCGGGCAGACCGGCCAGTACTGGGGTTTCGATGTCGCCCCCGACGGCACCCTGCTCCTCGGCAGGACGGGCCAGGTCCTCGAACTCGAGGTGCGCCAGACCGAACCGCCCCTTCTGTCGATCGCCCGCGCCCAGGACAACGTCATTCTCTCCTGGCCCGCAACCGCCACCGACGCCGTGCTCCAGGCCACGCCCAGCCTGGCCCCGCTCAACTTCGTGGACCTCGACCCTCAGCCTCCGGTATCCGTCGTCGAGGGGCAGAATACCGTTACGATTCCGAGCGGCGCGGCCGCCATGTTCTATCGGCTTCGCCAATAGCCGGGCAAAGACCGCGCCACAGTGCATCCGTAGGTTGTCGGTGGGAATCGAGTGTGCGCCGCGTGGGGCCTGCAACGGGAGTCTCCATCCGTTGTAGGCCCGGTGCCATCACCAGGCAATGGAACACCGACAACAACCAGATGCGGCTAGCCTGCATTTCTCACCACTTCTTGCCACCGCGAAGCCGGAGTTCACAAGAGAAGTCAGCATGCAGGCTGGGAAAGCAAAACCGCGCCCGCGTGGAGGGATGGAACCGGGAAGTCGAGTGTCGCCGCACTCGCGAGGTTTCGGGAACGCTCCGAACCTCGAGGCGATCCTCTTCTGCTATGGCATAATCCCCGTGGGCACCAATCCTCCTGCCTTCCAGGGCGCCACCGCCCTATCGACGAAGAACAAAGAACGATGTCCCCAATGAACAAGGAAATCCAGTGCCTGCGCCGCACTCGCTGGTTGAAACTACGCGTCGGACACCCTCAACGAGAATCCTCAGCCCCGACTGGAACCAAGGCTGTCGGCTTGCTGGCGCTCGCGACGGTTGTGATCGCGTTCCCGGCGAACGGCGGCCCCGAGCCCGCACCCTCCGCGCAGGCCGACGCCGCGGCGGCATCGACGACCGCCACCGCTGCCATCGACATCGGTTCGCGACGTGAGCTCTTCGTCGATGAGTTCCTGATCGAGCGGCGCGCCGGCGTCGAGTTGCGGCTTCACGCGCCGACGCCGCGCGAGGTGGTCATGGTGTGCGACGCCCCGTGGGAAGGGACCGGCTCCGGGTACGAGACTGTGTTCCGCGACGGCCCCATTCTCCGCATGTACTACATCGCGGCGGATTTGACCAACGCCGACGGCACGAAGATGGCCTCGCGCCCCCTGTTCGCCTGCTACGCTGAAAGCCGCGATGGCATCCGTTGGGTCAAGCCCGATTTGGGACTCTTCGAGTACGGCGGCTCCAAACACAACAACATCGTCTGGTCGGGACCCAACCTCGACAACTTCACGCCGTTCAAGGATCCCAACCCCGATTGCCGCCCCGGCGAACAGTACAAGGCCGTCTCCTCGGGCCCGGGCGGGCTCTGGGCGTACAAGTCGGACGACGGCCTCCATTGGTCGCCCCTGGCCGACCAGCCCATCATCACCAAGGGGGCGTTCGACACGCAGAACAACGCGTTCTGGGATCCGGTGCGCCGTCACTACTGGTGCTACATCCGCGACTTCCACAACGGGATTCGCGATATCCGCGTGGCGACCTCGCCCGATTTCCGCGCCTGGACCGAGCCGGTCTTGCTGCGCTACGGAGACGCGCCCGACGAAGCGCTCTACACGAATCAGATCCTCCCCTACCACCGCGCCCCGCACCTTCTGCTCGGCTTTCCGACGCGGTACGTCGAACGGACATGGGCGCCGGCCATGAAAGCCCTGCCCGATCCGGAACATCGCCGGGGGCGCATGACGTTCCACCCGCGCTATGGAACGGCGATCACCGATGGGCTCTTCATGAGCAGCCGCGACGGCCATACCTTCCGCCGCTTCGATGAGGCGTTCCTCCGTCCCGGGCCCGAGCGCCGGGGCAACTGGGTCTACGGCGACTGTTACCAGAGCCTGGGCCTCATCGAGATGCCGGCCCCGGACCCCTCGGCCCCGCCCGAACTGGCATTCTATGTGGGCGAAAACCACTGGATCGGCCCCAAGCAACTCCGCCGCCATACGCTGCGCATCGACGGCTTCGCTTCGCTTTCCGCCCGATCTCATGGGGAGTTCCTGACCAAGACCCTAACCTTCAGCGGCAAGGAACTGGTCCTGAACTTCTCCACCTCCGCCGCGGGGCATATTCGCGTCGAACTGCAGGATTCCGCCGGCCATCCAATTCCCGGGTTCGGCCTCGACGACAGCGATGAGATCTTCGGCGACACGCTCGAACGGGTGGTCACCTGGCGCAATCAATCGGACGTCAGTGCCCTGGCCGGGAGGGCAATCCGCCTTCGCGTGGCCATGCGCGACGCGGACATCTACTCGTTGACGTTCCGTTTGCCGAAGGGCGAATCCGACGGCAGCCCGATGGCCTCCTTGCGCCAACGCCGTCGCCGGTTTGCCGAATGAGAACGAACACTGCAACTCGGCGACGCCAGGAAACACGGGGCGCCCTGGTTGCCGCCCGGGCGATTCACGCCAGCCACCGAGTCCATGAAAGACTCAATTCTTGGCAAACAGTCTACAACGGCAGTATCAGATTGGCCGTGGGACCAATCATTCTGAACAATGTGGCTAACCGTAAAGAGCAACGCGGATCGCCGGCCAATCTGGCGCTACCGGCGGACCCTCTGCAACCGCGCTTGGCCGCCATGCTGGGATGCGGGGCTGGCGATTGTTCTGCTGTCCGACGGTTGATCCTGTTGGCGAGCATCCTCGCCTTTCCGGTGCTCTCCGCCGCCACGCTCTCCGCCGCTGACAAGGCCACCCAGGCGATCGGCCCGGACCAGTTGCTGCTGCGCGATTACCGGCCCCGCTCGATCTTCCATGTGCCTGCGACCCGGGTCGAGAGGGCTCGGTTTCCGGCGATTGACGTGCACTCGCACGCCTACGCCAAGACCGAGGCGGAGGTGGATCGCTGGGTCGCGACCATGGACGCGGTCGGGATTGCCAAGTCCGTGATCATGACCGGCGCGGCGGGAAAGAAGTTCGATGATCTGTTGCGTCTGTACCGTCGGCACCCAGAGCGATTCGAGGTGTGGTGCGGCCTTGACTACACGGGATTTGACCAGCCGGGATTCGGTCCGAATGCGATTGGTGAGTTGGAGCGATGTGTCCGGGCGGGCGCCGTGGGTGTCGGCGAGCTCAGCGACAAAGGCGGAGGGCTCTGCGGCAACGCCGGGGGCATGCACCTGGACGATGCGCGGATGGACCCCCTGCTGGAGAAGTGCGCCGACCTGGGTTTGGCGGTGAACATCCACGCGGGCGAGGACCGCTGGATGTACGAACCGATGGATGCGACCAACGACGGCCTCATGAACGCGTCCAAGTGGCGGATTCGTCAGGCCCCTGGAATCCTGTCACATGATGAGGTCATCGCCACGCTGGACCGGGCCGTAGCCAAGCACCCACGGACCACCTTCATCGCCTGCCACTTCGCGAACTGCTGTTTCGATCTCGCGCGCCTCGGCCGGATGCTCGACGCGCATCCCAACTTCTATACGGACATCGGGGCCCGCTTCGGGGAGACGGCTCCCATCCCCCGCGCGATGGCGAAGTTCTACCGCGCCTACCAGGACCGTTTGCTCTACGGCACCGACATGGGCATGGATGCCGAGATGTACCGAACCACATTCCGGATTCTGGAGACGGAGGACGAGCACTTCTACGCGATGGACCTGTTCAACTACCACTGGCCATTGCACGGCTTTGGACTGCCGGATGCCGTGCTCAAGAAGGTGTACGCGGACAACGCTCGGAGGATGCTGCACCCCGCGCGCCGCACGGCGCCTTGAACTGCGGGAGTGCCGAGAAATCAATCGGCAGTTGCCGGCCACCCGCTGGGTCCTCCGCCTGCCGATCAGGCCTGGTGCCTCATAATCAGGTCCGCCCTGTTGCGGCGTTCGGCCCCTCATCGGGACTGACGGGGACACACGGCCTGCGCGGCGAGGTGGGGGACTGGTCGCCCCGGCATTGTTTGGCGGGGTGGGCGGACTCGATGAGCCCCACACCTTCGTGATGGAACCGGAGAACGATGTGCATTCGGTACTCGTCCGCGCCTGGGTCGAAAAGCTCGGTCGCGAGGCAGTGCGGCAGGGCTTCCGGGCGGTGATCATCCTGACCGGCCACTATGGGGCAGCCCAGCAGATGGTGATTCGCGACGTCGCCGTGCGTCTGACGCGGTCGCTGGGGGTGCCGGTGTTGGGGACGCCCGAGTACTTCCTGGCGCTGGACGTGGGCTACCTGGGCGACCATGCGGCCTGGGGTGAGACGGCGCTGATGCTCTACCTGGACCCGGAGAGCGTGGACTTGTCGCGCCTGGGCCAGCCGCCCCACCAGGGGGTGGGCGGCCGAGATCCGCGCGAAGCGACGCGGGCCGACGGAGAGAAGTTGGCGGAGACGATCATCGGGCGGTTGGCCCGCTTGGCGTCGCGGATGCCTCAGTGGGATGCGGTGACCCGACAACGGTTTGTCGAGGCGGAGACTGCGCTGGTGGACCGGCAACTGGGGCTGGCCGCCTCTGAGAAGGCGATTTGGGCCGGTTGGCGCAACATCGGGAAGGGGGTCTTTTCGGATTACGGACGCCTGCTGACGGACGAGAAGTTCGAGGAGATCGTTGAGCTCACGCGACGACTCTGAGAACCAACCCGCCGCACCAACATTGATGATCCAGTAGAAGCGACTGCCGCAGTGTTACGCGACACGCCGATCTGAGGTGTCGGCGCCCATACCGACACGGTGGAATACGCAGCGCCATGAGCCCAACCATGAATACCCTCCTCGACTGGCCCAAACTCTCGATCCTCCTTGCGATGCTCGCCTGCATACCGTCGTCTGGCCGCGGTGCGGAAACAGACGTCATCCGCGTCCAGTTTCGCGCGGTGGCTCACGAGAAGACTGTCAGGCGTGGCGCCCCACTCGATCTGCAAATGACCTGGGCAAACGTGGGCGTGGGAAGGCTCGATCACCATTCCACGCTCCGGTTCTTGCTGCTCGATGCAGCCGGTGAGCCCGTGTTCAAGGAGGACAGCAAAGCCGATCCGCGCACCTGGCTTCCAGGGGAACAACACCTTGCCGAATCGCTCCTGCTTCCCACCACGCGCTCAGACAAGCCTCAAATAGATCGCTTTCAAATACTGGGCTTCGGGGAACGTCGCTGGATGATCCGGGGCGTGGCCGGTCGTCTGCCATTCGGTGAACGGTCGGGCGCTTTCGCGCGCTGCCTGACGCACGGCGCCGAAGAATTCCTCCGCCGATACGTGGGCTGAACATGACGCCGCCACGAGCACGCCTCCCGGGGCGAGCCAGCGGAGTCCGTCGGCGTTGAGTTGTCGATAGGCGCCGATGGCGCGTGCGCGCTCGGCTTCGCGTCGGGCGAGCGAGGGAGGATCGAGCACGATCAGGTCGAACTTCCGCGCCGCTCTTGCTGCCAGCCATTCAAAGGCGTCGGCCCGGACACAATCGTGGCGGCAGGCTGCCACGCCGGGAACCGCTTGATTCAATGCGAAATTACGCCGCGCTGCGGCGAGGGCGTGTTCGCTGAGATCGAGATCCACGACTGATTTTGCCCGACCGCGTGCGGCGTAGAGCGAAAACCCGCCGGAAAAACTGAAGGCGTTCAGCACGTCGCGGCCGCGCGCCAGCGACTCGACGCGCCGCCGGTTCTCGCGTTGATCGAGGAAGAAGCCGGTTTTCTGTCCTTGCCGCACGTCGGATTCGAAGCGCAGGCCGGATTCGAGAAAGACCACCGGGCTGTCCGGCTTTTCGCCGAGAAGAAGCTGGCCGTCGTCGCGGTGACCATGTTCTTTGGCGAGGCATTCCATATTCCGGCTGAGACGGAGCACGAGCCGCTGCGGATGGAGTGCGGCCCGAATGCAGCCCACGACTTCATCCAGGCACGGCAACCACGCGGCGGTGTAGAGCTTGAGCACGAACGTCCGATCGTAACGATCGAGCACGAGCCCCGGCCAACCGTCGCTTTCGCCGTTGACGCAGCGATAGCCGTTGGTCTGCGCGTCGAATAATCCCTCCCGGCGCGCCAACGCCTGCTTCAGCCGCCCCCCGCCACCAGGTCGTGTCGATCGTTGCCGGCTTGCCCGTGTGCAGCACGCGGACGCGGAGAGGTGACTCGGGATCAAACAGGCCGATGGCCAGAAACTTGTCGTGACGATCGAAAATGACGGCAAGTTCGCCGAGTCGGCCGGGGCGGTTCTCCGCGCGGATGCTGTCGGCGAACAGCCACGGATGACCGGAGCGGATGATGGTTTCCGCGGTCGCGGTGATGAGCAATCGCAATCGTGGAATGGGCACGGCTTGCATCTTGCGCGCAGCTTGCGCCAAATCCCCCTGAAGTTCAAACTCGCAGCCCCATCCCGTTCGAGGCGATGAGCAGCGCGTTAAACCAGAACAACGCCGGGGTTTGCTGCTTGGAGTGCGTCAGATTCTCGTCGAACGCCGCGCGCGCGGGCATCGCCCAGGAGCCTGCGGGGTGCGCCATAGCCCCGCTGGCTCCTTCTCTGGGCTACAGCCCGTTGTTCCTGATCCTTGCTGCGGGACGTTCTGTTCCGCCCTGGCCCCGCAGCAAAGCCACCGAGGCCGTCTGACAGAGAACAGAGGGCCATTCAAGCTCGCCCCGGCGCTTCTCCTTTCCGCTGGGGCAAGCCTTCTTCAGTGTAAGCAACCGACCCCCGGCCTATGATGGCACAGGACGTTCCCCAGGGGAAAGTGGGTTACTGATGAGCCCGCATTTCAGGTCAAATGTGACGGTGACCGGTCAGATGACATCAAAAGTCGGTGAGAAATGCGGGCTAACGGGGCGATTTGTGGTTACTGACACCCTGCTTCCAGTTGACCTATCCCGTAGCCTGATAGAACTGACGCGACTCTTAAATGAATCAGAGTCACAACGCGAAAGGCATGAGATGAAGAAGTCAGTAGGAACACCACTGTTCAATGGGACCGCACGCATGTTGGCCATTCTCGGCTGTCGGCACGATTCGACAGCATTTCGTGGCCCCTGATGTCGGCAAACGTCGGCAAGAAATCTGCGGGTCGATCATCAGGATTGCGGTAATGATCCCACTCGCGCCATCGTCCGACCGGGCGAAGCGATGGTTCCCCCAAGAATTGACCGGACAGACCCGATACTCCGAAGCGATGAACCAAGGCTCCAACCACGCGCGAGGCCGGTTCACCGCTGCGAATCTCGGGATTGGAGCCCGTGCGCCGGCTATCTGACCAACCGATAGAACCTCGTGCTCCCCGACAAGTCTTGGGTGACACTCACCGAATTGCCGTTCGTGATGACGGACGCCACCACGTGGCTCCAACCGGATACCAGATCATCGCTCGATTGCGGCATGAAGTCCGAAGCCCAACTTGGCCACGAAACCCAACAGGTGTCGTTGGTCTTTCGAATGGTCAGGGCCGGCTTGAGGCCGGTGGCAATCCAGGCTTCCCATTGGCCGGCGGGATTGATACCGAAACCAACGATGGTGTTGCCATCAGCAGAGATGCCGCGCGCAGCGCTCAGTTGCCAGCCAGTCAGGTCCAGTCCGTAATCCCCGCCCAGGACCGCATGGAGGTTCCTGATGCCGTGTTGAGCGTCCCAAATGAATGCGCAGTCATCGCGGTTTTGATTCGGATCCCCGACGATGACTGCGCCATTGGCGGAGGCGGCAAATGCCGTGCTCCAGGTATCGCAAGGCAGGAATCCAAGGTGGAACAGGCCAGATTCGACCGTCCATCGGAACGGGTCTTCCACGCCGGATTCACCGCGTCCTAAGATCACCAAGCCGTCGGCGGAAATTCCGTAGGCGATGCTGTTGAAGTAGCCCCCAGGGAAGTCGCCCAGCGCCACCATGCCGGTGTCTGCCGTCCATCGGAAGGCTTCAGCCACCCCGAGCGATGCATTCGAGGAACTGCCGCAGCCTGCGATGACAGCCCCGTCAGCGGAGACGCCGTACGCGATGCTGTCGAAGTTGCCGCCCGGCAGGTCGCCCAAACCGACCATCCCCTCCGTCGCGGTCCAGCGAAAGGCTTCACGGCGCGTCCCCGAGAAGCCGGAGCGACTCTCACCAACGATCACCGAGCCATCGGCTGAGACGCCCGAGGCAGAACTATAGAAGTCACTGCCAGGAAGGTCGCCCAAGCCGACCATCCCGGTGGCCTGGGTCCAACGGAAGGCTTGACGCCCAACGGATGAACTGCTGCTGCCAACGATGACCGAACCGTCGGCCGAAACCGCGTGCGCCATGCTCGAGAAACTGCCCCCAGGCAGATCGCTCAAGCCGATCATGCCCTGGGACACCGTCCAGCGGAAGGTTTCGGTGCCCGAGGCCGACGTGCTGTAACCCACGACCACATTGCCGTTGGCCGATACCGCCCTTGCAATGCTGACAAAGGTTCCCCCCGGCAAATCGCCCAGGCCCTGGAAACTGGCGGCGGAAGCGCAAAGGGCAAGGCACCCGCTGAGCACTGCGGAGCCGAGAAAAACGCAGCCGCGTCGCTCGGTGTGACAGTGCGGGCGGTTCCGGCAGGCGTGACGCTGGGAGGCAGGGAAGTCACTTCGTTGGTGCAGTCGGTTTCGCATACGCTGGAATCAACCGGTAGCGGACGTGGACTTGGCTGAGGTCGGAGCCCGCTGGTGCGGGGAGCAACTGCATCACGCCAGTGCCACCTTCGCTGGTACGGAAGAAGAAGGTGTTGGTGCGACTGCGGCTGTCGAGGCGGACTTCGGCCTGGCGTTGGACGGGGGCAATGGCCAGGCGGACTTCGTCGGGCGCGGCATCCCACCGCGCGGCATCCACAGGCAACACCGCCATATTGAACTGCAGCGGATTCGATTGCAGGGTTCCTCGCCAAAAGCTCATCAACCCCATCCCGCCCATGTCACCGTTCACGTGTTCAGCTCCCCTGCCCACGAATTGAGCCATGAGCCGGTATTGGCCGTTAGTCAGGTTGGTCTGCGGCTCTCCGGTGGCTGGACACCAGAATTGTTCCAGGCTAAGCGGCAAAGTGTAGGTCGCGCCGGCCTGAAGTCCGACGACCAAATCATCCACCCGGCCCGCAACGCCCGGGAATCTCTTGTTCGCGAACTCAAGCACCCTGGTTTGGCGCTGGGCGTCAGTAAGAATCAGGCTGATGGCCTGAGGTAAATGAACGTTTCCATTGGCCATGCTGATCCCCACGTTCAGTTGCACATCTTTGTCCCCGACGTTGCGAATTCTGACCTCGAACCTGTTTGTTGCCAGCAAGTCCGACTCCGCGATGGAGCTGAGCGACATCTGCAGACCGTTGCTCGCCACACCCCAGGAAGAAGTTGGGGTGGCGAGCAACGCCGAGGGGGCGGGCATGGATTGCCGCCGCACCAGCGTGTAGCGGACCTTCACGGCAGGTGGGTTGTCGCTCCGGCCTCCCAATTCCAGAAAACCGATGCCGCCTTCGCAGGTATGAAAGACATACGTGCCGGTCATCTCCTTGCCCACCTGCAGGTCAGCCACGGCTTTCGCCGGTTTCCGGTCCAGCACCCAGAAGTTCACCGCTGCTTGTGGGGTGAGATCCTCCGGTCGAACGACCTTGGGCACGGGGACGGTTGCCGCGCGCAAACCGAGACCGAAAACCATGCTGGTGTCTTTCTCTACAGCCACCCACAAATCGAATTTCTCCTTCCGTGCCCCAAGGCGGATTTCCTCGTTGTGGAGTGCTAACGCGTCAAGACTCTGCTGTCGGCGCGTGTCCAGGTCCAGCAGGGCGACGGGATGTCTTTCGTCGAGCGGCAGGACCATCTCGACCGCGGGCGCAAAGGGCCCAACCGGGGGTTTGCTCCACAGCGCGTTGGCCCTGCCCTGCCGCCAGCCCCATTGGGAACCGGGATGCTGCGAAACCCAGTCGTCTTCTTGATACAGGCCGAGGTTGGGCCGGACCCGCAGCGCGTAATAAGCATCAAGCCCCAGGAGCGCCACCAAGAGCGCGAGCGCGCCGCCCGAAACCGCCACCACAGATAAACGCGCCCGACGCAGCGGCCAGGCCGCCCACACCATCGCCGCCAGCGAGCCTGACCAGAGCGCCATGTGCCAAAGCTCACCGGTCGATTCCGGACGATGCACCGCGGCCTGCAAGATGGTTTCAAGCAGGCAAAGCTGAAGGACTCCAACCAAGGCGGCTCGCGGCACCGTCTGCCGGAGGAGCTTGCGCCAGCCTCGCTCGGGCGATTCTGCTTTCTTCTCCGTGGCATGATGCGACTCTGGCGCCGCCTTTGGGAGCGAGTCCTTCTGAGCCGAATCAACCGCGATGCCCTCCACGTCCGTCCTGACCTGGCTGACCTGTTGGTAACGCCGCTCTGGTTCCCGCGCCAGCGCCCGCAACACCACTTCATCCAATCGCACATCCACCTGCACCTTGTGCGAGGGCACTTCGATTGGCTTGCCAGGCAACTCGCCGGTGAGCATTTGGTAGAACACCACTCCCAGCGAGTAGATGTCCGCCCGGTGGTCCACTTCGGCGGGATGTTCCCGCTGTTCCGGCGCCATGTATGACGGCGTGCCCATCACCTTCCCCGCCTCGGTCAACGACACCGACCCGGCGACGGTATTCCCTGAAGCAAGCGGTTCCGCGTCGGACCCCACCAGCTTCGCCAAACCAAAATCCGCCACTTTCACCCGCCCCTGCCGGTCCATCAGAATGTTCTCGGGCTTGATGTCCCTGTGGATGATCCCCTGGTCGTGGGCGTATTGCAGCGCGTCGCAAATCTGCGGCACAATGGCGAGCGCCTCGCGCGCCGGAATCCGCTCGGCTTCCAGCAAATGCCGGAGGCTCATCCCATCCACAAACTCCATGAGAAAGAAGAACAACCCGTCGGCTTTGCCGAATTCGTAGAGCGTCACGATCCCAGGGTGATTCAGCTTGGCCAGTGCTTTCGCCTCGCGTGTGAACCGCTCGGCAAACGCGGGCTCCTGGCCGATTCCCGGCGGGAGGATCTTCAAGGCCACCACCCGATCCAGCGTCTTCTGCCGGGCCTTTTAGACGGCGCCCATGCCGCCTTGGCCGATAAACCCCAGGATTTCGCATTGCGGAAACAGGCGCGCCACCTCGTCCACCGTAGGGGCCACAAATGAGGCTCTCCCGCTACCCGCGTGGCTGTCGGGTCCGAGGTCCACGCCCGTCCCCAGTCCGGCCTTGAACAGGCACTCCGGGCACAGGCCGTGAGGCGCGTTCGCCTCAACCGGCCTCTGGCAACCAGAGCAAATCCTCTCTGCACTCATAACGGTCGTTCCGCCCCTACTGAGCAGTTCTATAGGGGATCGGACGCTTCCCAGCCCGCCACGCGATCGTCTGTCGCCTGCTCAGCCCGGCCTGGTTGGCGTCTCGAAAGAAGCGGTCGGAGCCCCGAGGAATCCCTCGTGGAGGAACACCGGACGATAGCCGTGCTCGGTCACCCAGCGGATGGCGGCGTCGAGCCGCTGGGGGTGATCGGGAATGTAATTCGCGTAGAACGGCCAGAAGTACTGTTCGTGCGTGAACAGGTCCATGATCTCCGCCTGGTTGGGATCATTCGAGAGCGGCTCCAGCGTGGGCGCGATTTGGTCCAGGGGCGTGCTGTTGCAGACGATGTCCACGCGGGAGAAGACAATCCCGCTATCGAAGTGTTTCCAGCAGTCGTGTCGGGAGAGATACTCCGAGACGGTGTCGTCGAACCGGTAGTTCACGTCATAGCGCCCGCTCCATTGGACGAAGTAGCCGCTCAGCGCCCGCACGCCGCGATCGAAGAGCGGCTTGAGCGATTCCTTTCGCGTCATCCCCCAGTGGATCACAGTCGGAGGAGCGTAGCTTTGGGCCCCGGCGAATCGGTGGATTTGCTCGGCCACCTGATCGAAATCGGCGATCAGTTTCTCCGGTGACACATCTTCATACGGGCGATCGGGCTTGTCCGCATGGGCGTGGAAAGCCAGCTTGAGCCAGTCCGCACAGTCGCGCCACTCGCCTTTGTAGCGGTCGGAGAACTGGGTCAGGTCGAAGCCATCGGCCGTGGTGTAATAGATGTTGACGGTGAACTTGACCCCGTAGTCCTGGTGCAGCTTGCGGAGCAGCGCCAGATAGAAAGAATCGAAGAGCGAACGGTACTGCTTCTGGTGAATATCGCGCAGAAAGAAGCTGTTGTCATCGATCGAGAAACGGTACCGGGGAAAGGAATGCCGGTCCCAGACAACACGCACCCGGTGATCGAGGCGGCCTGAGCTCCCCGCGCAGGTGGCCGTGATGGTCGTCTCATGCTCGCGCAACACGACGTCCGCGGAGAAGGTCCCGCCCCGGCGTTCGGCCTCCCGGCCGCAGACCATGACCCGCGCGTCCGCGGGGGCGACGCCGGAAACCCGTATTGCCAGTCCGCCATCCACCGCCTTGCCATGGCGGCGGTTCAAGACGGCTCCATCGAAGGGCTCGCTAATCCTGAAGGCCGAGGCGCCGGCCGCCACTGCGCTCAGGCGGTCTCCCCAGACGATCCCTGCCGTGCCCAGTGCGGCCGATCCCAGGAAGTCACGGCGCCTCATTCGCTGTTGTTTCATGCTGTCGATTCCCCGCCAGGCGGCGCGGACTTGGTGCCCACGCTTTCAGATGACCATCGGACATTACCAGGGCGCGCAGGCCCGTGTCGAGCGAGATGTCCAGGCGGGAGTCGTCCGTCGCATCGCAAAGAAAGTCCTGGCCGAGCAGGCGAAGGTGAAGCGCACCTGGCCTGCGCGCGCCATGGTCCAAGTGTCATCCGATGCTGCCAACGTGCGGGTAACCGCGGATCTTGCCATCCGTGGTCACGAGCGTCAGCCGTTCGTGACGCGCCGTGGCGATAAGCACACGATCCGCCGGATCACGATGAATGGGCGGCGGAAGGCTGTAGGCTTCGGCCATGATTTCCGCGGTAATGGGAAGACAAGTCCACGCCGTTCGATTCAGCAAGACGTTCCACCAAAGGCGCCAGTGCTGTTTGAGGGTGATCTTCTCGCGCTCGCAAAGGCAGGCGAGTTCCGCCACAGAAATCGCCGAGACGAACACGTCACCAGCCGGCGCATCGTCAATCAGCCTGAGCGTGGCCGCCGACAGGTCGGTGGCGTTCTCCGCTATGAACAGGATGGCGCAGGTGTCGAGAAGATATCGCATGGCGGATTCACTTCAGCATTCCCCAGTCTTCCTCCGCGATGCACGGTTCGGCCAGGTCGCCATGGATTCCCACCGTACCCTTCATGCAGCCCACAACCCTTCGTTCCGGTTTGCGGATGGCAGGGTTGTGAATCGGTTCGACGCGGGCAAGCGGCACGTTGCGCCGGCAGACGATCAGTTCGCCCCCCTGTTCCACCAGAGCGAGCAACTCGGAAAACCGGTCTTTGAACTCAGCAACATTGACGGTCCTGTTCATAGCCATGAACATGGCCATCTATCTGGCCAAAAGCAAGGTAGATTCCGAGGTATGGCGACTGCTCGGGAAACTGGAATCGGCGGTGAGGACTTTCACAGGCGACATCACGCTGACCGACGACAATCAGCGGGCCCAGGCTCAAGCTGTGGAATAGTCACCGCTCGGCCTTGAGCGTGGCACAGGCGAAGAGGCCGCCAGCGGTGCTGCCCGGATGGGCGGCGAAGCGGACCACGACGGACTTTTTTCCTTGGGTAAGTGCGGCGGGCATCGCGTACTCGATGTCGAAGAACTCGCCGGGTCGGTTCTGGCTCAAGGCCTGCGTGACGATGCGTGTGCCGTTGACGAGGATGTCAAAAACCCGCCCCGAGTCGCTCCCCCAATAGGTGCAGTGCAGTGTCACCGGAACATCGGGCAGGACGCCCAGTTCATACTCGAACCACCCGCGTTCGGCATCCCGCCAGCGCCGCTGAACATGCCTTCCATCGCGCGTGTTCTCGCCCTTCAGGTGATGGGCCTGCTCGGATTCGGCGACGCCGATCTCGACGGCGTCGATCGTCCGCGCGGCCCGGGCGGCCTGTCGCGCCGCCTCGCGGGCTTTGGCTGCCTCGCGCGCGCTGC
>ERZ795054.722-NODE-722-length-37601-cov-85.136952_pt1 | contig 37601 bp, 38 predicted proteins | sample MGYA00375138_ERZ795054 | MGnify/ENA primary metagenome ERZ795054 (study PRJEB30183, sample SAMN05720215) | anaerobic digester metagenome | isolation source: active sludge of municipal wastewater-treating anaerobic digesters | place: USA | collected 2014-12-23 ... | reverse complement strand
AAAACCGACGGTCCAGAAATGGATCCGTGAGTTCGAATCTCACCTTGTCCGCCAAACAAACAATTATATGATTGAAGAGAAGACACAAGTATCAGTACTCAGGTTCTTCAAGAAGGACGCTGAGTCACTAGCCGACTACGATGCAATCGTTACGGTCACTTGGATGACTGGCACTACAGTGTTCATGAGTGGTTTCAAGGGAACCATGACAAGGCAGAATCTTAGGGAGCTCTACAAGTGGCTCTCTAAGAAGAAGATCACCCGGATCATGGCACAGAGATCACCATTACACCGTCTTCCTTTCTCTACCGAGATCGAAGATGGCCTGTTCTCAATCGACATCGGTAGACTAATGGGACGACTGGAGCAGAAAGATGAGCAAGGGAAGTAACCAACGACCGACCGATAAGGAGCAGTTCGACAAGAACTACGACCAGATCTTCGGGAAGAAGCAACCTGTTGAGCAGGAATTGATCGTCCCTCGTGATGACATGGGTACACCGATAGAAGACGATTCCTTCTGGACTGAATTCGCGAGGTAAGAATGGCTACCAAGAACAAACTCTGCTACCTGATAGCCGACAACTTCGTCGCATACTACAAGGCCCACACCTTTCACCTGAATGTGACTGGCCCGAACTTCGCTCAGTACCATGAACTGTTCGGTGAGGTCTACGACAAGCTCTGGGACTGGCACGACGGTCTGGCTGAACAACTCCGTCAATCCGGTGAACCGTACACGCTCAACCTGAAGGATCTCCTGAATGAATCCGCTATCCATGATGATGCTGTCGGCAAGGGTGTCCCCGGTATGTTCACTGCTATTCGCGGTGACCTTGATGATCTCTTGGCCTCTGCCGAAAAGATCTACACCGCCGCAGACCCTGCCCTCGAAACCGTGATCGGTGACTACTGCGCTGACATCAAGAAGCTCAAGTGGAAGATCGACGCAACCATCGCGAAGTGATCCTATGAAGAACAACCTCCCTCTGACCAACTACAACATCTTCGCTCTTCAAGGTGATGATAGTGTAGACGACATGGATGTGGTCGAAACCCTGGGCCTGGACCCGAAGGTCGCCTACACCCCGAACATCAACGATGCTGCCATCCAACGGCAGTACAACGAGAACGTCGATTCGTACGTCGCTCGTGGTATGACTCAAGACGAAGCTCACGCTCTCGCCAAGACCCATGCCGATGCCGCCAAGGCGTCAGTACATGCTGCCATGCGCAGTCAAGCCAAAGACTTCCAGTTCTGAGGCAAAAGAGAAGCCCCCTACCGTAATGGTAAGGGGCTTTTCAATTTAGAACGGAATTGGTTCGTTCATGTCGAACATCTTCTCCAGCGGAACTTGGGCGAGCTCCGGCGGGATCTGACGAACTACATCTTGCGGTTTGTCCTTCAGGGGTTCCGGCTTGTAGGGTTTACCCTTCTTGCCGCCTGACGAAGACATCTGACGGATGCCGCCGGTCTTGGTAGCCGACATCAACCGCTTGTCCGCGTTCTGCACACGGGTCTCGAAGGCATCAGCCCACACATCGAACTTGCCGGTAGGACCGTACATGTTCAACAGTTGACCGGCCAGATCGATCAGCTTCGGGAAGCTCTGCGCGGGCACAGCAAGTTGCCTTGCGACCTTTGCATTCATCTCCGACTCAGGAACCCATCCAGCAGCCAGTGCATCCTTGATGATACCGTCCACACGAGCACGGTACTCGGACCACTTCTCTTCCGGAGACTTGACCTTCTTGTCTGAGATCGCCTGAGCAAACCTCTTCTGAGGATCATTCGCAGTCTTCACCTTGCGGCCAGCCTGACGAGTCTTCTCCATCGCAATGAAGTGTTCCTTATACACACCGTCCGTGATTCTCTGATAGAAGTCATCGAACAGGGCACCGAGAGCTGGGTAGTCGCCGTCTGCGCCGATACCGACGTGTTCACCACGCCGTGCAACCTTCTCGATCTCCGTGTTCTTCGCTTGCGTCACGAAGTCCTTGATCTTCTTCCCCATCTTGGCGATCTTGTTGACCGCACCGGGGATGGCCACGTTGTTGTACGTGTTCGTGTAGACCAGAGATTGACCCGGAGTACTGATGATCGAGTCGTGAACGAACAGGACCGGGCGAGGAGTCTTGCGACCCTTGTTCGCTTCGATCGTAGTCCACTTCACCAGATCACCGTCAAGTGCCTGGATGGTCAGAACAGCGAACTGTCTGGCCAGCGACATACCGAGAGGATTGTGGAACTCGTCGTACTTCATCGTCTTGCGATTCAGGAAGTACTGTGTACCCTTCGAACCGGCAGGCATCAGTTGACGCGCCACCGTAGGTACCTCGATTTCCTTGCCGTCAGTCGGGTTGACTAACGTGTCAGTCTGCCACTGAGGCTTCTTGAGCATGATCTTCTTACCGTCAGGTAGAGTCTCTTCGACGAGCACTTGACTCGTGGTACCGCCTGAAGCCTTGTTGACCGGAGCAGCACCGACCGGGGAGATGACGAGGTCATCACCGGTGATACCTTCCAGTACGATAGGCTGGTTCAGGATAGCAGAGAACCGACCAATGTTCTTCATCATGTTGACAGAAGAGCTATCGATCAGCTGCCGCAGCGACATTTCGACTGCATCAGACAGCACATCGGCTGCCGTGGTCGTGTCAGAGTAGATACCGGTCCCGACGAGATACTGCTGTGCCAACTCGCTGTAACGCTTGTCGGTCTCGATCAGTTCGAGCAGTACATCACTGAACATGGACGCATCCTTCCCGTAGGAGTTCTGCATCAGCGGCTTCTTGAAGAAGTCCTTCGCAACACCGGGCATACCGTCCGGATGATCTGCAATGGCTGCAGCCCAGAACTGTCTCCACGCATCGGCCTCTTCAGGCTTGTCATGAAGGATGCTCTGCAGCTGGTGAACCATCGAGTCCATGCCGAACACTCGCATGTCACTCTGATTGGGGTTAGCCATAGAGAGACGGAGCAGAGAGTCGGAAGAAGCATTGGCATCCTTCATCCCGAAGAACAGGGACTGCAGGAAGATACCGTTCTGATTACCGTCGTCGAATGCATGATGAGTGAGCGCCATCGAGTGCTTGCTCGTGGCTGGTTTGTCAAACAGAGCCTTCGCCTTGAAGAAGTCATCCCATAGGTTCAGTGTACCCAGGGCTTCACCCTTCTCAGTTGCGACCCACAAGCTCATCATCTCTTCGTCAGGGTTTACACCCGGATCAGCCAAAGCAGCGTTGTACTTCTCACCGAGGCTTGCCAGCTTCTCACCGATCGCCGGACTGTACAGCCGGATAGCGTCAGCCACCGGGAGCTTCGTCACGTTGTGGATCGTCGATTGGTCGATCGCCGTGTAGTAGAACATCACAGCGTTGTGCATAGTACCGATCGCACCGAGTTCGTTCGGGGTCAGCTTCTGCAGTTCAGCTTGGATCTTGTTGGCCGGACCACTGAGAACGTGATCAGCCTTCCGTTGCATGATTGCCACGCCGCGAGGATCGAACAGGTAGTCCACCTTGACGGTGTCCTGGTACGCCAGACCCATGACGTCACGGACGACAGCCTTACTGCCCATGTAATCCGTGTCGAAGTTGTTCGGGTAGAATCGTTGGTTGCTGTTCGAGTGAATCCACTCGCTGTAGCGCAGACCCGGAGACTGAGAAATGGACTTCATCGAGTACTCGATTTCAGACCTCTTCTGTTCCATGATCTTGAGAGCTTCCGCATCCTGCACCTTGCCGAACTCTGCACGGTGAAGATCGCTGTCTTTGTTGAAGTTCTTCGGAACCTTCACTTTGTGCTTCGCAGACAAGTACGCACCTTCGTCGATGCCGTTACGCTTCGCCAGTGGATGGCTGCTGTACATGAACTCACCTTTGGCAGTCTTGACGACATACTTCGGATCCATGACAAGAGCCAGTTCCTTCGCCTTACGTTCCAGATCCTTCGGACGGAACACGAGAGCGACACTGCCCAAGATGTTCTTAGTCAGGTTGGCAGCCTTCGCCTTGTAGCCTTTTGCGTTGACCGCGTTGGCCGTCATCTGAGGACCACCCGCCGACAGAGCACTACCCGAATGAGTCGGGGTTGAGCTCGAGCGACGACGAGTCGTGTCACCGACAACAGCTTCTGCAGTGCGCAGCAGGTTCATCGATTGACGCTTGAACTCGGGAGCAGCTTCGAGGATCACCCTACCGGTCACTGGATCGTTCGTCGGGATGTACTCACCACGGTTGATCTTGTCAACCACGAAAGCCTTGGCCAGCATGTCGGTACCACCCGGTTTGAGCTTAATACCCATACGACGGAGACCGTTGTCCAGGAAGTGCCGCGTCGAGTTGATCACGTTCGGCATGTAGTCCTGTGTGTCAGCCAGTTGACTGTCTTCCGGAGTCTTGTTGTCCTTCTTCGACACACCGATCTGTGAGGTAGCCTGACTCAAAGCCAGACCAGCCATCGTAGAGACCACCTGAGCAGTCTCCATGTCGGCGATGCCGTTGTCATACAGCACCTTCGCGCCGGCCGGAACAACGTTTCCTTCACCGTCAGCGACACCAGCAAAGGTACCGTTCGTGAAGAGGGCTTCCTGGGCGTTCATCGTAGCGTTGCCGAGATCGGTACCGACCTGCTCGATGTAGCTGTTCAGGGATTGGTACTGGTTATTCAGCTTCGACTGAACACGGGCGTTCTGAGGAGCGAGAGGATCGTCGTTCACCCACTTCTGCGCATCCATGATTTCGCGGATACCGGACTGAGCGTTCTGGAACGGATCCGTAGCGATCTTCCTGACAGGGTCTTGGATGGAAGCGAAGGCCGCACGTTCAGCAGTCAGCTGTTCGTTGTAGTCGGCCATCGTGAGACGACGCATCTTCGGTTGACCCGTCACCGGATCAATGACAGGTTCACCGGTGTTCGGATCGTAGACCGGCTCTTCTTGAGCAGCCGGAGCATACTCGCTCCCGGAGACATCCGCCAGATCCTGCGGGGTCTCGATGGTAGCTCCACCTTCAAGAACGGGCATGCCGCGTTCAACATCAGGAGAGGGTTGGATCGTCGGGATTTCCCCGATGCTCTGCATAACATCCGATCGAGGATCGGGAACTCGGGTAGCGGCGTAACCGAGGTTACTTGAGAACATGTCGCTCAGGCTCTTCGCCGAAGTAACAGATCCACCACCCAAAGGCGCAACTTTGGTATTGATGTTCAGTGCCATTTCATTCCTTGACTAGTTTAGATGCGGTTGTGGCCGCGATCGGGAAGCTACCGACAAGCGGAAGCGACTTCACTGCATTCTTCACTCCGGTTGCAGTATCACCGGCACTCAGTTCGTACATTGCTCTCACGGCCCGGTCTGACCAACTCAGTGGTGGGCTTGCATCACGCAGGCTCTGGTAGGCGTACGTGAACGGTTCTTTCGTCGGATCAGCCTTCTTGTTGCTGTACAGCGGTGACACAGTATCCATCAAGCTCTCAGCACGGCCTAGCAGACCGGATCCGTACAGTGCCCTCTGGGTCTTCTTCACGTTACTCTTCAGGTAAGGGTTGTCGTCGTCACCGTAAGCCAGGATATCTTTCATCATGTTGGCCATGTGAGCGAACACCATAGCAAGGGCCATCGTACAGAATGCTTGGTAGCGCATCCCGGTAGAACCGTTCTTGATGTAGTCCTTGTACATGCGTGGGAGCACGTTAGCGGTCATGCTTGCAACGAAACGAGTCATTGCAGTGAACACGCGTAGACGTGGATCGTGGTAGTACTTCGGTAGATTGGCAGTCTGAGGGTTCGTCACCCGTTGATCCACCATGTTCCGCAGAGAGACCATCACTTCGTCCCGGAGTTGTTGCACCGGGTTATCAATAGGTAGCCGCTGACGGTCACCCACTGCGATCGCTTCGATCATCTCATCCAGAGCAGCCGGATCGGTACTGTTCATGTGATCCATGATGCCGAGCACCTTCTCAACGTCCATACCCCATGACTGGAGCTCGCGCAGAGATTGGTACTGTTCATTCGTCATGTCAGAACCGGTCTGAAACACACGCGACCTGTCTACCACCGGGATGGCAAGCAGTGATGTCAGCTTACCGTTCACAATGTCACCTGCCATAGACAGTGTAGCGATACGGGTTGCATTCGTGATTGCGTGTAGACCGATCATCGACGAGAACACGTTCATCGTCTTCTTCATGTTGGCACTGTTCGTTTCGAACTTGGCCTGCGTGTTGTATCCACTGTCGTTGTAACCCAGTCTCTCGAACAGGCTACGACCCATGTACTTCTTGTGGAACTTCTTGACCTTCTTCGCGAAGGCATCCATCTGTTCCGGAGTCGTATTAGGATCCAGATTCAGAGCATCGAACTCGGCATCCAGCTTCTTGAGCTCCACTTGAGCACGACCGTTGGGAGTACTCCGAGCGTAGGCCAGACCCAGTGATGACGTCGTGTACGACACACCCTTGTTGATCTCAGAACCCAGTTCCTGGAACATCTCTTCCACAGCGATCTTCAGCTGTGAATGCACCTTGTTACCTGACGTACCCATCGTTGACATAGCGATCTCGGGCAGGCTCGACAGAGCAGCCTTTCCGAGACTAGCCAGCATAGTAGCAGTGACGCCCCAACCAACCATCTTCTCGATGAACGGGTAGTTCTCCAACGTGTTGTACGTACCAGTAGCGATCTTGTAGAAGTCCTGCACGTTCTGAACAGTGTCCAGGTACTCGGCTTCCGTACTGAACTCGCCGGCCTGTGCAGCCAGATGAACCAGCCTTGCCAGATTCGCCCCGTTCTCTCCCAGGTACAACTTCTTGGCAGCATCCGAAGCTACGTGATGCTTGAAGTTCTCGAACGCAGAGAACACGTTCGGTTCGAACAGATCGTTCAGGCCAGTGTCACGGAACACACCGTGTGATTCCATCCAGTGCTTTGCAGCAGCGGCAGTCGTACGATCACCCGACACGAGACCTTGTACAGCCTCACGAGCTTCACGCACACCGCTACCGTTCTGGACCATCGTGTTGATCAGTCGGGATTCGTTCTTCACGATACGCTGTGGATCGATGGCAGCATCGACGAACACAGCATCCAAAGCCCTGATACCGGTAGTATCGTATCCCAGTTCACTGAGTAGTTGCTTCGCCTGACCCGTCACAGCATCGGCTTCATCCTTCCAAGCCTGCAGCGTATCCATCTCTGGTGTACCGCCGACTCGTTGGCTATTCGACCAGGACGTCTGCCATGCAGTCTTCAGCATCTGACTCGCCTTCCGTACCGGCACCTTCAGTTTGGTTGCCAGTGTCTCCGCATCCGTAGTGTTCCACTCACCGATGATCCGCTGACGGAAACCGTCGTAGGAGTCACCCGGCAAAATCCCCGGTTGCATCACAGACTTCAGGATGGCGCTGTAGAACTTCAGTTCACCGTTCTCCTTCCTGAGACTCTTGACGGTAGTATCCGCCAGGGACCGAAGCAGTCGGATCGGATCCTTCACAACTGACAGGAAGCCGTTCCAGTACCCAGGTTTACCGGGCATGGACATCAGGTCAGGAACAGGTTGCCCAAGCGTAATGGCGTTTACATTAGAAAGTCCGTGAAGGACAGACGTAACGCCACGGGGATCACCTGCGGGTACCCCTGCCTCCGCGAGTGCCTTCTGCTGGGCCTGGAATGCTTGCGCATCATTTAGGTTCCCTTCGTAGACACGCTTCGCATTGGCGACAGAGCCCCATTGGGCCATGTCGATAGCTACACCACCGGCATTCAAGCCGCCACCCATGATAGCGCCGCCGATGGCAGCATCCGTCAGAGCAGTGTAGAAATTCTTCTCGTACCGGAGATCAGGGTCGAGCTCGCCGGAGGTAGCGAACAGTTCGAGCAGGGTTTGCCCGGTCTCGGTGATAGACTCACCGGCTGTAGCCGTACCGATCGAGCGGATACCGGCCAGCATAGCTTCCTTCGAGGCGTAGTGCTTTGCAGCGAACTCCGCACCCGCATTCGACAGTTCGACGATGGTTGACTTCGTCGCGTTCATCAGTACTTGTTCGGCTTCCTGCTGAGAGGCATACCGACCTGACTGCATCATCGTACCCAGGACTTCCTTCCGGCCAACCTGACTGAAGATGTCACCGCCGCGGATGATCCCTTTCAGACCCACCAGATCGAGCACCGTAGAACCGAGACCGGCAGAGAGTGCCAGGGCAGAGTTCTTCTTGTCGTCCGGTTGGTCAGCATAGAACTGACCGCTGTAGGCCAGAGCAGAAGGAACGGCAGACAGGCCCAGAGCCACACCGGCGGTAGGAGCTACCATCGGAGCAGCCACGGCAGCGCCCATCATCATGCCCATCATCGGCAGAATACCGGCCAGGAGGTTCCCGGCGTAGGTAGCTGCGTCAGTGATCGTATCCCAGGTATCTCCGTCAGGGCGGATGTCGCGGATACTGCCGAGTGTGTCAGGTAAGAGACCGGCCTGGACCTTCGCTTGGGTAACACCCTTGCGGCCCTTGTCAGCCAGCCACTCCCATTGATTGGCATCGCCCATCATCTGAGCGTAGCCGTAGAAGCCCTTCTTCAGATCGAGCATAGCCTTATCGAACGAGGTACCGAACTGGTTGTAGGCTTGATTCATGATCGTGCGATCACGCTTGCGGATGGCCACCGACCCGGCAAAGTCCGGAGTCGTACCTGCAAAGAACAACTTGTCCTTCGCTTCGTCACGTTGCTTCTCAAGCTTCGCACGAGTATCGGGACGCAGGCCAGGGTCAGCCAGGATACCCTCAAGACGATCGATCTCGTCGATCTGTTCCTTGACAGCCTGATTACCGACCATCGTCTTAGCAGCCGCATACTGAGCTTCGTCAGCCATGACCAGCTTCGGAATGTACAGTGGGTTGCCACCATTCTCCTTGACACGCTTCTCATGCTCTTCACGAGCCAGACGAATCATCGGATCCGCTTCAGCCATCGACGGCATGATCCGTGACATGGCCTTGATCATTCCATGTTCGGCCACAGCACGCGTATCACTGTACTGGTTCATCTCGGTCAGTCCAAGGGACGTAACCATATCACCTAGTTCGTTACCCTTGGCGTCGGTTTGCTGAGCCAGGATACGCCCGTAGGCATCCTTCTTTCCTGTCGGAGTCAGATTGGTGTATCCACCCAGTTGGGCGACACGATTGACGTTCTCTTCGGTACGGTCTCCTGCTTGCTGCCCAGGAATGAAAACGCTCCCATGAAACTTTGCAGTCTCGGGAGCGTTGAATCCTTGCAGACGATACTTCTTGCCATCCACCTCAAGGGTATCGGCATCGACGTTTCGTACAGGAGAACCCACCGCTTCACCGTCCACAGTTTGAACAGCTGATTTGGTCTTAGCGCTCTGCTCTTCGATGAGCTCGCGCATGATGTCATTCCACATGGGTTCTTCCTCTTTCTCCGCATGAAAGCGGGTTACTTGCTCTTGTACTGATCCGCAACCCACAACAGGTAGGGACTGTAGCCAGGGTTGGCTCGAGCCTTGATTTGGTAGTCCTTCTGAAGCTTCTCAGGCAGACTCTTGAAGGTCTTCTCCAGCTTCTCACTCACATCGGCAGGCGACATAGTTACACCGGCAGCCTTACCGTCGAGGATCGCCTTCTGAACAGCGTTGCCGTAGTTCGAGATGGCTTCCGTTCCCGGAGGCTTCGTACCCTTACCGTCAGCTGCTTCCACTTCGTAGAGAGCCTTGTTGGTAGGACGCATAGAGATTACCGCACTGCCGTAGACAGTACGACGAAGAGCTTCCGGAGTCAACTCATTGAGCTTGCGCCCACGGTAGTTCTCCGAGATGTTCGAGATTGCATTGTCCACAATCTTGCTGAAGTCTTCGGGCTTCATGTCATGGCCCATGTCAGCACGTAGCGACATGAACTCTTCCGTCAGACCTGCCGCATGCTCCTTGATGGCGCTGTCGGTGTAGGTCTTGTCGATCGGACCACCTCCTTCCGGTTTCTGGTTGAGTTGGAGCAGTCGAGCAGTCAGTCTCTTGCTGATGGACTCTTTCTGCTCAGTCGTCCGCTTGTGGTATTCGGAGTCAGGGATTGGATTGACACCAGCCTTGCGAGCATCGATGAAGTTGCCGGTAGCCGGATCTTCGACCATGAGCCGATCATCCTTGCTCCACATGTAGTTCACCGATTGACCGGTCTTCGAGTCGTACCCGGAGGTCGGAGCACGATTCTTGCCGTCGTTCGTCGCGATCTGGTTTGCTGCCAGGGTGCGGATGGCTTGCGTCATCTTCGCTTCCCTCATGGCAGGAGAGGTAGCTGTACGAGCTTCGTCGAAGAGCTTCTGCGCTTGGGCTTTGGCTTCCGGAGATGCCTTGTCCATGTGCGTGTAGAAGGTGTTCTCCAACGACTGGTTACGTTCACGGAGATCCTTCGCAGCTTCGACCTGACCCTGACGGGTGATCTCTGCTTGCTTTGCGGCAGCTTGAGCTTGAGCAGCCTGACCCTGACGGGTGATCTCTGCTTGCTTTGCGGCAGCTTGAGCTTGAGCAGCCCGACGTCCGTCAGAAGCCTTCAGGGTGTGAAGACCCGCATAACTAAGTGAACCACCAACAGAACCGCCAGTAAGCATACCACCGGCAGCCAGCAGACTGAAGCGAATGAGGTCTTCTTCATTGAACATCCCCGTTGGGCCGAAGATCTTCGCCAGACCTTTCGAGAGCCAATCCTTCGGATCGGTGTTCGGTGGAGGAGGTGTTTCTTGGAGCTTCGACAGTTGAGCCTGGATGTTGGTATCCTCCAGCGTCGAGTTGAAGAACTCGGTCTTCGCAGCATCCTTCACTTTTATGCCGGTACCACCGACTTCCCCTTCAGGAGTAGTCCCAGTCATGGGGACAGGCTTCGGGATGAACCCGTCAGGAACCTTCGGGGAAGGTGGAGGAGCAACTTCAGCACCAAGAGGCTGACTTGGGGCAGGGCTGATACTATTACGCAGGGCAGGTACTTGCGCATCCACTCGTTTTGCGAGTTCGACTCGTTCAAGCGGTGCCCGATCCTGCTGTCTGGAACCGTGCAGGTTATTCTGCATGGCCATCACACTGCCGGCATCACTGATAGAGGCGAACCCTCCATTGGATACAGGCGGTACAACCGTACCTTGACGCATCAGTCTTTGAGCTTCCGCCGACGACTGTATCTCTCCGTCAGCCGGCTTCGGTTGCCCGACAAGCGCCTGAAGCTTCTTCATGTAATCAGGGTCAGTAGCGTACTTCTGTCTCTGCGCGTTCGTCAATCCACCGACAAACTTAGTGATATCGTTGCCGGCACCCTTGACACCCGGGAATTTACGTTCCAGGAGACTCCCGTAGTCATCGAAGAACTCTTGCGGGTTCTTGTAGGAACGATACTTGTCTTTAGACCCTTCGAGCTTATCATGAGCCTCGACAGAGCCTTCTTGACCAGAGAAGTCCTTGATGTTACCCAAGTTGTGGGCACCTACAGTCTTCTTGCCCCAGCCAGTTTCGTGACCGAGTTGTGCCAGGATGATGTTAGGGGAGACACCCAGGCTCTTGCCGGTCTTTTCTGCAAACGGACGATAGTAGGCTTCGAAGGAGGCACGATTACCCGGTTCGTATTCTACATCAGTAGAGCCGTCAGCGAAACCCTTCACACCACCCGGTTGCCGATTCCGCATACGACCTTCTTCTACCAGGGCTTCGATGACAGGCTTGTAGGCCGAGTCTTGAGCAACGGAGGCAGGGATCACAGCTTCACCAGGGGTGAGCATAGCAGGGATAACATCTGAAGGACCAGCTTCAGGATTCTTCAAGGTAACTGAAGGACCACTCTTTCCGATAGGAGGAATGGTAACACCATGACTTGGTTGTTCGTTTCCTTTAGGATTCTCTTTAAGGATAGTGTCCGGTTGGACGGTACCCGATTTCGGAATGGAGAGCATACCATCAGACGCACCGATGGTATCTTCATCGATGGGGATGCCTTCCGCCTTGGCCTTGGTAATCTCCTTGGCCATCTTCAGTTTGTGCAAGTCCTTCTTGCGAGCCTCATCAGACAGAGTCTTGATGATGGTCATCTGGTTCTTCACCTGACCGGCCAGCTCTTGGACCTTTGCTTTCGTAGACAACGGACCCATTGATTCTCCTAGTTGATTCTTTACTTCCCACCACCGCTACCGCCGCCACCAGCACCGGCGTCACCGCCCGGACCTGCTGAGTCACCTTCGGCACCGTTACCGATACCGGATCCCGAGGAAGCATCACCGGCAGAGCTAGCTGCGCCTACACCGCCTACACCGTCACCTCCGGTACCACCCGATACGACACCGCCACCCCAGATTGGCGACCCAGGTTGGAATCCGGTAGTAGGATTTTGCGGAGTTGCTGCAATAGGGGCCTGCTGATTGACGGCAGTAAAACCATTAGGACGCCAGCGAGTACCAGCTGTACTTGTATCACCGTAGTACCCGGTAGGAGCAGTCGATCCAAAGGGACGACCCGCATAACCATAGGACGGAGCGCCACCGCCCATTCCCTTGCCGCCGACATTCGAGGTTCCCCAGGCGTATCCAAGAGCTTCCTTCTCGGCAGCATCCAGCTTGTCTTTGCGCGACACGAGGGCTTGCTTAGCTTGGCCAATCCCGCCGGAGTTACCGGTAGAAGCCTTCACAGCTTCCGCACCCTTGTTCACGACCTTGTTCCAGATGGATTCGACAAACGATTCCTTCTTCTGGTCCGGAACCTTCGTGATACCGTCAGCAAGACCGAACACAGAGCCGACAGCATTACCGGCCATACCACCGAGCTTCCCGCCGGCCATCGAGCCGAGAGGACCGAAGTACGCACCGAGAACGCTACCGAGAGCAGAACCGGCCGCTTGATCGTATTCGCCCTTCATCGCACCACCTATAGCAGCACCGAGAGGACCGAGCACCGGAAGAGCATCCGCAGCACCGCCTGCAGCAGCCGCACCGACACCGATATCAGAGGTAGACAGCACATCAGCAGCCTTACTGGCAGCATTGTAATCCGAAACACCCTTCACGGCACCATCCACAGCTTTGGTGGCCAGCGCACCGCCGACCTGCTTCAGAGCTTGGTCTTGGGCAGAGGGAGCACCCATAACAGGGGCCGGGGCACCCTCCTGATTCGATCCCAACGGGGCAAGCGTATTGTTCTTCTGCTGTTGGGGTTGAGCCCAGCCCCAGGGCTTATCGTAGTCAATCATTACTTGCCTCCTTGGTTGGCGATCGTCTGGTTACGAGCCGGGTTACCGTAAATCGTCGAGGCATAACGCTGTAGAGCCTGCCACGGTGCATCGATCTGTTCTTGATCGATACCACGCTCTTGAGCACCGAGGCTCGAGAACGCTTGAGCAGCACCGCTAGCTAGCTGTCCCATTCCGCCGACGTTGGCACCCAAGGCACCTTCGGCAGTCATCTTGTTTTGGAAGTTCTGCTGTGCAGCATCTCGGTCGATAGTAGCGAACTGAGCAGCCGTAGCAGCATCCTGCGCACCCTGAGCGACAGCTTGACGAGCACTTCCAAGAGTACCGCGCTGGCCGTAGTCATTACCGAGAGCAGCAGTCCGTACACCGGCTTCCAGGATAGCTTTGTCCTTGAGAGCCTTCGTGTCGTATCCGCCCGAAGTAGCCAGATCAGTCAGTCGATCTTGTTGACCGGCCATAGCGCCGAGACCCTTGTTAGTCGTATCGGCAATAGCATCAGAACCGGTACCGAAGGCACGGGCTAGGTTAGTATTCTTCCCCGCAACACCGCCCAGGTCACCGCTCTGATATCCGCCTTCGGCCGCGTTACCGACGTTCTTGATATAGGGGATTGCCCAATCGGGGATTGTTGACTCAGTAGAAGTGCCGCCACCACCCTTATAGCGGCGCGACTTAATCTTCAGATTGAACATGAGTTCTCCTATTCTATTTCTTTACGCATGACGTGGTATACGGTCTCGAAACCGGGGATCTTCTTCGGGAGCACCTTCGACCATCCCGGTCGGCCCCATTGTTCGACGGCTTTGCAGTTGTTTTCTTTGGCGAATTGCTCCACCACGTAATACTGATCGGCCCACTCATTCCAGTCCACTCCCGCGACTGCTACTATATGCAGAGTTCTGTGGGTACTGTACTCGATGAATTTAGTTAGACCGACACCCTTCACATTATATCCATCATCAGTGAATACCCATAATTGTGCCTGATAATTGAGGATACGTTTAAGGTAATCTGTCAGGGTAGATTCCCCGACTCCGTGATCAATTGCCTGCTTAAGAAGGTCTTTCACCAGATGCCAATTCTCTACTACTTGGTCTGGGAGTGCTAGTGTGCTGTTCATCAATCGTATTCCTTGTGTTAGTAAGATACCCCAGCTTTCCCCGCACACCATCGTCGCGCTTTATCCAACTCATCATCCGTTAGAGGTCGGTTGATGAATATGGCTACATAGAACCTTCCGGTCATGAGCCGATAATTGAGAGATGTCGTTCCAAGCCAATCCCCGCCAAAAGCGAGATTGGCAGAGCTAGAATAATTGGGCGCTGGGTTGGTTGCCGAACCGGATAAGCTGGTCGGAACGCCGCCAACCGGATAGCGTACCCTACGCCACCGTTCTGATCGCCGCTAGGTCATTACCACCGCCGTAAGTACGTTCAGCAAAGTGTAGCTTCGTGGCATCTGAAGTATCGAATGCGAGGCCCTGAGACTGCGCTGACCGCGATCTGAATATGCGGCTCACCTGATCGAAGGATACTCCGTTCCAGTAATATACATCTAAGAACTTCTGGTCATATGTCTCGTGCAGGTTGGCGAGCAGGTAGTCACCCATCCACGCCACACCGTCGTAACCAAAACCTGACCCATAACCCCCTGAGATACCGCTGATTGTGAACCCCAGATCCAACAGCGCCACCCGCGTCGAAAAGTCTAGTGTGTAGGCGGCGACTTTCTGTGTGGCGTGGAAGCACACCCACCAAAAACCCTTGTACCAAGCTAATCCTTCAGCCACTGCCTCAGTGATACCAGAGATGTCTAGTGAGTGCGTCACACCTGTTGGTAGTAGAGTGCTCGGATCGTACTCGATGATCCACGAGGTACCTACACCTGCAGTGTACTTCATAGCGCTGACATAGAGGATTCCGTCCTTGAGGAACAACCCATTGATCTGATCCTTAGTGGTCGGGTTATCCCCAGTTACGCTACGCGATGTCACCAGTGAGCCAGCCATGCTGTACTTGTAGAGAGTGGTCGAGCTTGAGCACCAGATATTGGTTCCGTCGCAGGCGATGCCTTGTGCGTCGGTAGTAGACGCTATCGAGAAAGCCGATGTGTGTACCAAGGCCGGGAGCGCCGGGCGGTCTACGTTACCCGGTGGTGTGTAGGTCGTGCCACCGGGGTACAAGCACACGCCTTTATATACCTGCAGCCCTTTGATGCGCCCATTGAAATACCGGGCGTAGATGCCACCATACTCAGAGCTCAGGAATCCAACACGCACTGAGGTCTGACCCTGCACCCGTGTACCGGTGATGGGGCCGCTAGTGACCTGTACACCGCCGACATAGACTCGGGCAGTTGAGCCATCAGCCACCGCCGCCACTTCGTAGGCTGTGTCAGCAGCGATGGTGCCGACCGCTGAACTGATGTCGCAATTAGCGGTACCTGAGCCGTTCTGTATCGACAGGCGAATAGCCCCGGTAGTCTTGACCTCAAACACCAAATCAAATGTACTGGTACCTGTGCTGGAGTTGCTGATGCAGAAAATCTCCGCATCACTGGATAGTGACGCAAGTTTAATCTTAGCGCGGATAGTGAAGTCGCCTGTGCCTATGCAGTCCGAGATGGTTGCGCTCAGGTAATCGCCAGTACCATCGAACAGCCCGCATGCTGATCCGTATATAGGGCTGCTGGTAGTGATCTGTGCGTTGCCGTTGGCGGTCCAACTGCTGCCAATCTGGTCGATGAAGCTGGTACTACCGTTGCTACCATTCATTTGTAGCAACACGGTGCATTTTGCGTAGTTGGCATCATCCGCCAGCACACTAGCAGCAGTCGGTAATGGAGGCCATGGGGAACTGAACCTGAACGGATTCAGCAAGAACCCTCGCTGGCTGTTATAGCGACGAGGTTGTACTCTGACTCTTCGCGGCGAGAACTTAGCAGAGTACAGACAGTTACTACCTGAGAATGTATACATTACGTGGCCCTCAATTCCAGAGCGATAAGTTCAGCATCGCCAACCATAGTGTCACTACCGTTAGATGGGAGACGGGCGAGTCTGACACGGAACATATCACCAGCGGCGATATTATCAATAGTCGTGATAGCGATTGATGTAACCGTCTTGATGCCAGATGTACCATTTGCGGTGCCGGCAGAATTAACGGCAGTGTCGAAAGAGTCTGAATCCAGGTCTGTATTCATATTCTCGATAGCAATCTCCCACACGGTACTGCCGCTGGTGGCAGTAGTAGCTAGCCAATGAACGTATGCTGTAATGCCTGAGGTAAGTGACGTACCTTCTGGGATAATACCGACCCAGAACGAAGATTCGCTCGTGGTGTCATCGTAGTCCAGCACCACAATACTGTTGCGCGTGTCCTTCGTGGCGAAGTTGCTGGCCGGTGATTGACTCGTCATCGGTGTGAATACGCCAAGAGTCTTCGACCCGGCAACGGGCGCAACCCAGGTGGCATCCTCACGTAGAAACTTGGTAGTACCAGCAGTTGCACCAGGGTCCGGAACCAGACCGCGAGCGTGGCTTGAACCCGATGGCCCGAAATCATTGAGGACACTCTGAGTGGCAATGTAACCGAGCAGGGTAATCTTTAGGCCTTTTGCTGTACCGTCCCCGATCTGATCAATGTCAACAGAAATCTCTGCATCCTCTGCCAGGGCCGTGTCTGACATAACAGCAGGAGTGGCCGCTGTGGTGCTGGTCTTCTCTGTGTTATCGATCGTGAGCTTTGTGCTGAGGAGCGAAGTACCACTCTCGTTGATGTCTACTGTGAAGATAGATCCAGAAGTTTGAGCGGTTGACAACGATGCACGAACGGCGGTCAGCGTCATTGCTTTTGGAACGCGGAATGTTACCTTCCCTGTACCAGTAGACAGTGCGGTAGTCTCATCACTGGCAGCAAGTACATACTCGACAGGTACGTTAGATGTAATCGGCCGGTTACCGATCAGATATACCTTCAAACCCTTCGCTGTACCGTCACCAATTTGATCGATATCGATGGTGATCTCCGCGTCGTCAGCTATAGCAGAGTCGGAGATGACTGCTGCAGTGGCTGCAGTCGTACTTGTCTTCTCTGTGTTATCGATCGTGAGCTTGGTGCTAAGCACTGATGTACCAGATTCGTTGATGTCCACAGTGAAGATACTGCCGCTGGTCTGTGCCACATTGAGCGATGCCCTGACTCCTGTAAGCGTGAACGCGTACGGGGCACGGAAGGTGATTTTACTAGTGCCGACACTCAACGGTGTCGTTTCATCGCTGGCACACGCCTCAATAAGCACCGGGTTATATGCAGCGCCGCTGACCATATCGGCGTAAGCCCTCATGGCCTTCTGTGTAGGCACGCGATTATCGCTATTTGCGGCTAGTGTTACATCTGTATCTAGCGAGACACCGCCTTTGATGAGCTTCCCGGTGGTTCCGTCGAACTGTACAAGATCACCATCAACAGAGGATGCAGGACCAACTACATCCCCGACACCACCACCACCAGAGGTAAGCTGGACGAAAGACAACGAAGTACTGCCTACTGTAATAGGCGCATTGGTGGAGCATGTCCACTGCGTATCAGCATTCACAGTACCTTCGCTCACGTAGACACTGGCATTCACTAGTTCAGAACCGGAGTCTGCATCTGTAGCTCTTGTTGGTGAACCCGAAGAGGTCACCACATAGATACCGTTCTTGTGCGCAGTAGTCTGATCCTTGATTAAGATACGATCACCAGTTGCCAGTACTACACCGTCGATGGTATCACCCGCCTCGTAGTCGGTAGCGAGCGTTCCATCTGTAGTGGTGGCAGCCCTGACGGCCTGCTTCCAACTGAGACCTGCAACAGCAGCATCCACAGCTGCTTTGACGAATGCTGTAGTGGAGATCTGCGTTGTGTTGTCTCCGGGTGCCGCTGTAGGTGCTTCGGGAACGCCGGTGAATACCGGTGATGCGATATCTGCTTTGAGTGCTAGAGCAGTTGCCATCGTAGTGGCAAAAGCGGGATCATCACCAAGGGACGCAGAGATCTCCACCAGTGTATCCATATCCGTAGGTGCTGCACCCACGATAGCGGCGATGGTGACGTCCACAATATCTTGAACCGTCGTCTTGACAGTCGCCGAAGATTGAACAGCAGGAATCTCTTCCGTACCCGCAAGAGCTACACCTGCCGGTAGTCCTGAAATCTTAATAGTTGCCATCTTTACTCCACGACCAAATAGATATCACCCTCTGTTACAAGGCGATCGTTGTTCTCTGTAAGCAGGTAATCCTCTGATGGATCAAACTCGCTTGTTGTTAGGTTATAGCCTTCAGCCACCCACCGATTTGTTTCCACTTTAACCAGCGTGGCTTTACCGTTAGCAGCTATATCCAGCGTCACTCCTTCAGTCCCATCGTTAAGCAGGAAGATAGTGCCTGTGGGACACACCACATACGATACTATCGGTGACAGGTTGACTACTACCACAGTAGAGCCAATCTCAGCCACCTCAAGTAACTTGGCTATAGCCTCCGTTGCAGCAGCATCTACATAGAGGTGACCCCCATACTCACCAGCAGGAATCTCATAGATACCGTTTAGGATTGTCTGTTGTAGAAACCATCCAGTTCTAGGTGTGACCCATTCCATATCACCATTGAGGAAGGAATTGGCTGTTGGTGCCCCAGTTGTATCTAGCTTACCTACTGTAACTGCATCGTCGGCTAGCTCAGCCGAGGTTACGGCATTCAGTGCTATTTTAATGGTTGTTACCGACCTATCATCCAGCTCATCCGTACCGACAACACCTGTACCTAGTAGGTCATCGAGGTCAATTGCCGGGGCCAGCACCTCGGACCACTTGTAGTTCGGGGCTACGGTACCCACATACAGATCACAGGCACGTCCACCTAGATTGCGATAGAACAGCTTGTTCGAGGCACCGAATCCACCGGCAACCTCGAACCAAGTGTAGTCTACCGGGTCAGTGGACTCTGTTGAAGTGTCTGAGTTGTGCACTCCGTAGAATAGTCTGCTGGTCGGTGAGTCAGAGAAGTTTGTACCGATACGATCGTCGGCATATCTGATATGAAGGTACCGCTGCATGAACCCGACAATACTCTCGTCGGTCGGATCTGAAATGATACCGGTACCTTGGTTGTAGACAGGCTGGGCCGGCAAACCGATGAGGTATTGCGCAACCTCCTGATTCCAGGCGTCGAGTTCCGCATCACCCGTAAAAGGAGGAATACTACGCATATCTTATCTCCGGTTAGCTGGCTTGATATCGAGGCCGAGGAAGGAAAGCTTCCAGTATTTGGTAGACGTGATCTTATAGTTCAAGAAACGTCCTACTGTGCGAGGGTCTACCTTGTAGCCTTGGGACTCACTCTTCGGCGTGATAGTGAACATGTCGCGACCACTAGTGTTTGCGTAGTCGGGTAGCTTATCGTAGACGTTCTGCGAAGTGACGTACACGTTGACCGTATCATTGGTAGCACTCGTCTCTAGAACAGGTGTAATACCCGTGATAAGAAGGTTTCCGAATGGGTCATCCGCGAAGAGCCTCTTACGTTCTACATAGGATGTGTAGTCAGCGTAGGATGTGCCGTTGTACATCTGATAGGTATCATCCATTAGATACAGTCTGGCAGTACCTGACGGAGCAAGCAACCGTTCGTTACCATACTGCCAGGAAACTCCTGACAGGTTCGGCGACGGGAACATGGACACAACACTAGGTAAATCCCGGAAGGTCCAGTTGTCTTCTTTGTAGTTGTAGATCATGGCACGATCGCATTTGCCTGTCGCATTCGTCGAGGACACGTAGCAAACCCATATCTCGCGGTACTTGTTGTTCTTGACAACGAATGTCTTGTCCGTGTAACTCTGATTCATGTCGGAGAATAGGTAGTCACGGTTCTTGCCGTAGATCAGCGATTTCACCTGACCAGATCCGTTGTGAATGTAGACATCATTACGGTCAACCACAAAGTGATGGCCATCGAACTCGGCGATACAGTTCAGTGACAGTGTACCGTAACCTTTGCTGTAAGGGCGCACATTAGCAATGCCGTTCACGATAGACAGTACATGTATGCTATCCGAAGAGTAGATGAACATCTGTCCACGAAGCTCAAGCATGTCAACAATAGGTGACAGGGTATTGATCTCGAACTCATCTGCTGTGTCAGTAGTCAGACCAGGTTGCCAGATAGAAGGAAAGCTACCTACAGCAGCTTGCACAGAGATACGCACAGTACTGGGTGCATACGTGGTGCCTACACCGTCAGTCAGTGTGAGGTTAGCCGCGACCAGGGAATAGCCGAAAGGGCGGATTACTTTCGCTCTGACTGTTAGTCCCGAAGTATAGTTCCATCCGGGAAACGGTTGAAGGGTCGAATCAGCCAGCGGATCCTGGTAAAGAGCATACAGCGGAGTGCTGGTACCATTGTTAAAGATGATAGCATAACCGGCACCGAAATGATCCGTCTGCCACTTACTTCCGGTATAACTCGACGAGGCAAGCATTGCCGATTCAGTACCGGCCGAGGATATCTTGTTGATATATCCATCCTTAGCTACAACAGTATATCCGGCATCTGGTCTGGCCCAATGGAGACCATATTCGGCATTGATACCGAGGGTTTTGAAGGTGGATTCTCCGAGAATGGTCTCCACCGATCCATTACGGAATCGTACATTTCTCGCATCCGTAAATACGTTTTCGGGCAGGATAATTGAGGTAGAATCTTTGATTACCCCACCTTGCCCTAAATTCTTGACCGGTGTGACCATGTGATATATTCCTTATTCTATCTTATAGGCACCTTCTATAGCTCGTCGATATGCTTCACGACACTGCTTTAGGGCTTGGCGGAGGATGTCTGCGCTGGCAGCTTCCCCGATAAGAAATTCTCCATCCTCCCGAGAAAGTTCTTCTCCAGTGCCTGGCTTTCTTGTGCACTCAAAGGTGGTAATTGTGGGAGAATTAATCGTGATGGGCTCGGAGTCTCGACGACTGGCGCGGCTGCGCATGCTGCTAACAAGACGGTCGTGAGTAGCATTAATGCTTTTGATTTCATCTTCCTTCTCCGCTAAACTCTGAAGGAGCTTCGTTTGTAGATCAACTTCGACTTGACGTGCGACGCTTCTTACGCGCTCGATCTCGAGCCGCTGAGCCTCTTTGTATTTGTTAAGTTCCAGTTGACCTTCGGCTTGAGCTTTCGCGTAGCCTGCTTCGTATCCTGAGTGATGGATATACATACCACCACCAATTAGTGTTGCAATTACGAGAACAATAGCGAGGATTCTCACCACAAATGGGAAAACTACTACTGCTGTCCTAAACATTGTTGATATTCCTTCTGTCTACGAATAGTCAAACCTCGTAGTGGCTTACCTTTGAAGTTGTCCCACTTGAGGATTTCTTTACAGGCTGCTTCGTAGTTACCGGCCTTCAGCTGTCTGGCCAACGTAGAGTTGCAGAAAGCTGTCTCGCCGATATTATATGTTAAAGATACGTATGCATCGAACTCATATTGGTACATGGGTACCGGTGCACAACGCTTGACTGCTGTTTCAAACTTACCGGCGTCTGTAAGGAGTCTAACTAGAGCACGTTCTACCGTGATCTTGTCGCCCATCTTGACGCCCTCCGTAGTGCCGAATCCGACTGTGGGTACATCACCAGGCACCGGAATCATGGCCTGCGGTACGTAGGTCTCATGTAGTGCGATACCGACCAGTGCGCTACCGGATAGTACCAAGGCAGCTACTTGAGACCTGTTAATCATCTTTCTTCCTTGTGAAGTCACACCAGATCTGATATACCTTGTGCGCAATCATCAGCACCGTGTATACTAGAGTGGCCCACAGAATAAGGTCAGATACCGGATAACCGGCGATTGTTGCTAGTGATATCGATACAGGTGGCCCTGCCTTTGCTATCAGCGCAGGTGCCGTATCAACAGATGACTGAATGTTATTGGATGTGCTCATTGTACCCTCGGACAATTTTAGCAGGGTACGTGCCCCTTTGTTATGGTGAAGAAATGAATGTGCCATTGTGAATTTGTACCAGTAATCGTAGATCGTTGGACATGCCTACCTTCACAAGCGTGGCCCCGCTCGTAAGAGTAGCCGCTTGGTGTACTGTATTGAATCGCTCACGTTGCACTAGGAAGTACAGAACGTTATTCAGGATGTAGTATACCATGACGTCGGTGACATTTAGCAGAACCATGTCGTCACGCTTGTCATCATGTGTCAGCTTAGGTGCTCCCGCACCGGCCGGTAGCTGCCTAGTTACGAACGCTTCGGTTATCGTGTCGTAGTACCTAATATAGGAGTTACAGTTAGACAATCGGTACCCTAGGTTAGGCCGCATGTTGGCATCAAATGCGAAGGAAAGGTCGGTCATATTCATGACACCCGAGATAATGGTATACGTAATACCGGTATCCAAGTTTTTCAGATATACTGTTCCTGTGGTGTTAGAGTAGCTACTCTGCCACACATTCACGTTGATGCCCTGCGAAGGGTCAGACACAGCGACACCACCCATCTCTCGCTCAATAAGGGTGATATCAGAGACAAAGTCGTCAGGTACCTCGAAGTCTACGCCATCCGCAGGGGAGAAGACGTCGCTCTTAAGCATTATACCCTACCCCATGTGACACTGAATGATAGTGTCATAATCTTGGTATTGTCCTTAGGCAGTACCGGCGTGAACTCATGCTGCCACTTTCCGATCGTGTTAGCCACAAGAATAGTCTTGATACCACCTGGGAGGTTGAAGGTGTTGAGATCGAATCCGAGAGATCCGGTATTGGTATGAGAGTTGTTCACATAGGAAGCATTGGTAGCATCCGCGAAGTAGTGCTCGACCGTGCCACTTGGTATTCCTGTTACCTCCCCCAATGCGCCGGTAAAAGCCGACACAGTAGCGCCGCCGGAATCAGCAGCCAGAATAGGCCCTATGTATGGGCTCCAATCGTTGGAATTGGAAACCGCACCGGCCCGCCGCGTTACGCTGTAGGTCACGCTACTGATTGTAAGACCGTAGGTGTAGTCAGTCAGCAGGGGTACAACCTTCAGACGATAGTACACATCCAGGTATTCAGAGGATGCTACCGTGACAGATGTCGGACTGCCGCCGCCGTCAACGATGAGTGCGCGAGAGAACAGCGCGGCAGTAGACCATCCAATACCTACTTCAGTGTAGTTTCCGTTCAGAGCACCGGCATTGAAGCGATAAACGAAGGTCGTTGAGGTTTCGTAGAGTGGCGAACCGCTGTTAGAAGTGTTCCAACTCTGCAGCGTTGAGGTGTATGCCGCTGGCGCAGCCAGGGTCGTATCGCCGTTGGCAGGGGTGGTTGTACCTGTGCCGATATGGCAGTAGCCCCAGTATGTGTTAGTACCCATCCTGTTGAGACCGCCGTCAGTAATGAGGTTCGAGAACCAGTCAGTTTCCCGGACGATTTCTTTTGTCTGAGCATTTCGCACAACGAAGCGGTACTCGCCGGCGAATCCCATCATTTTCTTTTCGGGGACTTTGAGTAGGGAATTCTTAAGCAAGGGTGCCTCCCGTTATTAGTGAAGTGACAGACAATCCGTCTGCAGGCCAGTTAGAATAGGTGATCAGTTTGACTTCGAGTGTTCCGCTGTCGATAAGACCCGTGACCTGTATAGCCTCTGTAGGCCAGTACGTGTAACTTAACAGTACAGTATCTAGTGCACCGGCAGTTATCAAACCGGTTGTTTGCATCGACTCAGTGGGCCAGTTACTATATGTCTGGAGCACTGGCAGCAGGGTACCGGCCGTTATCAGCCCGGTAACACTCATACTTTCGATGGTCGGCTGTACAAAGTAACCGGCAGTTATCAAACCGGCTGTTTGCATACTGTCGGTGTTGATAGACGGATATACTAGACTGGCTAGTAGATAGATGGTTTCAACAGGCTCCGGCTCGGTGTACTGCTCGTACACTCCACCAGTATCTATCCTGTCAATCGGGTGGTCGCCTTCGCGTTCGTATACACCGCCGTAGGGTACGTATCCTATCTGCGTAATGTCGATAGGTCCGACAGGAGAGTTCCGATAGGGGTTGCTCTCTTTCGTGTCCCGGACCCCGTCCGTTACAGGATCTCGGTAGACACCGTTCTTGGGTGATTCGGTCACACCCCTTTTTGGTGTAGCTGCCATAGACCCTCCTTAGATTAGACCACCGGTATTCACGTTCATCTGGACGTTACCACCCTTGGCACGGCGATACTTCTCTTCCTTGTTCAGTTGGGAGACGATCTTTTCGGTGTGCTCTTGATAGCGCTTCTCCATTTGATCGTCATTCAGGTACGATCCGATATGGCGCAGCGCGGCGTAGATACACACCCGCTCGTTAGCATCCCGGAGCCAGTTCCAGGCTTCCTTGCCAGTAAACATTACCGGGGTAACGGTACCGCCATTAGTGACCGCATACGCAGTGGCCTCGGTAGAAGTCGCAAAGATAGCATCCGTAGTACCACCCAGCACTTTGTACATGGTCGTGCCGCCAGAGGTGACGAGATCCAAGAGGGGCTGCGTACTGTCGCTGTAATCGAAAGAGTAATTCACCGGTACGACGCTGTACAGCGCATCCAGCTGACCTAGACGACGATAGTAGTGAAGCTCAACAATATCACCGACCTTCAACTGAGGACGCACCAGAAATTTGAAGTCCTTCCATACGTACCGATTCCAATTGTACTGCTCGGCATACGGGTCAAGGAAGGTCCGGACATCGTTCACCTGATTGTACATGTGCGAAGCAGCTTCATTGACAGGATCGACACGACGCAGGTAGATGAACTCGGTCAGATCTTCGGGTACATCGAAGGTGCTGTAGTTGGTACCGGTCAGGTTGTTGTCCGCAGTAACCGTGAACTGTACAGTGTATTCCAACTGGGGAATACGCAGGTCACGATAGATGTCGTCCATACCGTACTGAAGACAATCCTCAATGATGCTCTCTGGGACGGTAGCGATTTCACGGCGGTTAGACCAGTCACGAACCTTAGTCTTAAGCAAATCAAATTGCGGTGTGCTCATCGTGGTATCCTTTCGAAAGTATGCTTGCGATAAGTTTTACGAGTACCGTTGGCACACTTGTAAACTGCCGCCTTATTGAAGCCGTGGGCCTCTATCGATGCACCCCTTACCTATATAGAATGGAGTGTCATCATCCCTACAGTAGTGGATATAGACGTAGTACTTCACATTTACACCTTCGTAATGTTAGACGTCAGCAGGTCGGGGTAATCCGACATAACGATCTGCTTGAACTTGCGCACCTGATCAGGATGATGCATGAAGTCAGGAGCATGAATGTCAATCCCGTACTTGGTCAGGATGTCGATTGCAACGATGTCAGGGATGATCGCGAAGGACCGGTAGTTACGGGTGCTCTTGGCTTGCTCATCCAGCAGTCGCTGCTCCTTGGCGTACTCGCGGTAAGCTTCGACACTCTGTTCCAACTTGAAGTTGGTCTCGTCAGTAGTGACCTTGAAGCTATGGATGTTGTAATCTTGGGATTGAAACATTGTAGTCCTATTTACAGTTGTCGATTGGACAGCATGGCCTGGAAGACAGGCCCGTCGGCCAACATTCCGATCTCGTATCGGATAGCATTCGTGGAGGTAATACCGGTAACAGCCACCGTGACAGGGGCTGCTCCGGCCGCCGCATCCAGATACTCAACACCGGTAATGAAGTTGTTGGCGTTAACACTGACGTTAGTGACGTAGTTAGTGGGAATGAGGACGTAGGTACCGTTCGACTGGGTAATCTTGAGAAACATATTGATTCCTTTGAATAAAAAGGAAGAAGGATTTCTCCTCCCTCCTTTTTGTTAGACCGTCAGGTGTGCTTACGCGCCCGACAGACCCAGGATCAGACCGGCGCCCTTCGGGTTCTTGCACTCCAGGGTGCCTTCCTCCACGATTTGACCGATGATCGAGTCACCCAGTTGGCCCAGGTCCACTTCCTGCATCGGACGCAGGGTCGCCCAGCTGAACCACATTGGGTCATACAGGAACGCGTAGAAGTTCGCCGTGGTATCCAGACCCGCCACCGAAGTGTAGGCCAGACCCATGACGTAGTTCGGCACGACCATGACATCGCCGAAGTCGCTCATGTAGATCTCGACCGATTGACGCAGCTTGCCGTCTTGATCGATGTTCCGACGAACGTTACCGTCACCGGCGTTCGATGAGCTTGAACCCGCAGCTTGCGCACGAGCCGAGAAGGCACGCTTGTTAGCGGGCGACGTCATCAGCTTCGTGGCACGGCCACCCTGCTCGTAGATCGTCTGCATGAGGCTGTCAACGTGTGACAGTTGCAGCGGGTTCTTGTCCGCGCCGGTGACAGTCGTATACGTACCGGCCACGCCGCCACCCGGGTTGGTCGGGGCGGTGTACTCGTTGGTAGTCGTCAGGGCGTTGACCACGTTGTGGTTCATCCACGCCTGATAGCCACCGAACGTACGCGGGCTCGAACCTGACGAAGATTGGTTGGTAGCTACTAGGCCGAACTCTTGGTCCCGCTTCATCTCTACACCACGCTTTTTGAGCTGATCACTTTAATTCACAAGGATTCGTTAATTCCTTGCAGATATAACCTTTCGCTCTCCTAGGATTACCACCAGTCTTTGCAGCGTAAAGCAATGACGAGTAGTTGAGACTATTGTTGGCACAGAATTCTTTTAGATTTACTACTTTATGTGTAATACCTTCCGGTGTCACCACTAAGTAGCTCTTGGCGGCTGCTCTTGCAGCATAGCCTCTATTTTGTTTATGCCATTTCCTCTTAGTAGCTGATATCTTCATTGCTACTTCAGGTCTCTTCATAGGATTGTTGTTCCCTTCTAAATCTGGCCTAGGTACACCAGTCATAGCTTTAGATAATGATTCTCTAGCTGTCTGGTATCGTATACCTGATAATTTCGGACGTTGGCTTTTCTCTGGTGATTCGCACATACGTTTGAATGCCAGAGCTATGACTCTGTTCCGATGTATCTTCCATAGTAAATAGTGAGCTATATAGTGTGCTCTCGCACTGAGATACACTAAATTATCTTTACTATCACTACCACCCATCGATTTAGGTACAACATGATGACGTTCTGTGTAAACATCACCCGGCTTTGTATGGTTTCCATACTTCAAGATCAACAAGCTATATTGCTTGCGATAATTCATTGATTATTTCTCCATAATCGGTTTATCATCTATATATTACTATATAGGTTAGACTATATCATCACCACATATTATGTGGGCCTTGCGCTTCCGCTCACTTGAGCGTACTCCCTCACGGGATAGTCGTTGAACGTTCCTCTTACGAGGCTTCGCTGCTGATTGCCCTCAACTTAAATGTAGGGTGTTCCAGCAATTCACAAGGTTTTATATGCGCCTCAGCTATTAGATTAACGCATATTCATCGGCAACACCGGCTTGGTCCACGACACGCTTGGTACCGGTAACTTGCACGACCTTACTGTTGATCTGGCAGTAGTTGCCCAGACGCGTACGGTACGGTTCGGCAGCTTGGGCCGAGGCTTGTGACGAGAAGGTAATACCCTCAGCCACTTGGCCGGCAGCCGGGGCAGCCAATTCGTCCGTTTGCCATTCGTGGAAGATCGCCGTAGCCTTAGTACGACCGATCGAGCTCAGGAACGGGGTCTCATCTCGCGACAAATATGTTTACTCTGCGATCGTTACTCGCAGGCAATGATATCCTCTGTGGTGGCTCCTTTTTCCAGTAGCCACTCTTTGCATACAACTTTGCCTAATACCATTTTCTTCACACCACTCCCACAGTCGAACATTCTCTACCCTGTATCCCTCTTTATTCCAGATGGTGTACAGATATCTGTGGTTTCGATCAGTGAGTTCTTGCTTGAACTTAGGGGTATGCTTAGTTGGTTCTTTGTTCTTCAGGGTCCTCTCCCAATGCTCTCTTTGTTTCTCTAGAGATTGCTGCTTTGGGACTACCCCTCCTGCACAGATGTTCCAACCTATTTGCTCATTAGGACGAAGTTTCATTTCTTCTAATTTGCATTCTTCTAGAGTTCCGCTGAATAATACAGTAACCTTCAAGGAAGACCAGCCATATTTACGTATAGCAGAGTGAACAGGGTAGGTGCTTCCCTTCCGGGCTGACCTCTTGTGCTCACTTTTTCTTTTATTAAGGTTCTTTGTAATACCAACGTAACCCTCAGTATCAGTTTTTGTATGCTCTTTTTTGTGTATCCAATACACATAACAGATTTCAGTCATTCAGTATGACTCCTCATTCACAGTATCGCTACTGTGTTCAGACTATATCATCACCCTTATTCATAAGGGGTCAAGTGCTTCGGGTTGACTCCAACCCTACTCCCTTCCGGGATAGTCGTTGAACCTTCCTCTTTCGAGGCTCGGCTGCTGATTGTCTCCCTACGGAGATTTTCCAGCAATTCACTTGATTTTTCGATGGCAGTTACCCGCCAAAGGATCTCTAATTAAATCATGGAGATGAAGTTGGCCAGATCTTCACGTTCACCGGCGTTGACGGCGTTACCCGTAGCAGCGGCCGAACGGGCGGCAGCCTTCGGGCCACCGGTAGCGAAATTGTTTGCAGCCATTTGTTGGCTCCTTCTTTAGTGAGTGTATTGATTACAGTTTACGGCCCACTGTCGAAATACGCTTGAGGAAATCCATCTGTTCTGCCTCGCCAGCTTGACCTGACAGCACGCGCTCTCGCACGGCCTTCACGGCTTGTTGTTGCTTTTGGATGGCAGGCGTTCCCTTACGGGTCGGCACGCTCTTAGTAACCGGGGCAGCCTTGCGCTTCACAGCGCCGACATCTTTGGCGGTCTTCAGCCGGCGGTAGTCGTCAATGAATTTGACAACCTTCGCGCTGTACACCGAGTCCAGGAGGGCTCCCGGGATGCCTTCTTCAATCGCAAACTTGCGGATACTTTTGGCAAGCTGATCATTGAACTCAGGGAGAACTACTTTGATGTCCTCACTGAATTGCGCGATCAAGTTCTGTTGCTCTTCTGCTTGTTTGGCTTGAAGTTGCTCGACAACCTTCTTCGTGCGCTCTTCGCGCTTGTTACGGAGCGCCCAGTACTGCTCTTGGATTTCTTCTTGTTTGTCCTTAAGCTCACGGGCGGTATACGTGTCTCCATCCTCGCGTGCCTTCTTGATTTGGGCAGCGACGGTAGCGTACTCCGTTTCCAGCGTCTTCTCTTGCGCACTGATTTCCTCGTGAAGAACAGTACCGAGTTGCACGAGCTCTTGGAGCTTCGCGTCACGTTCCTGTTCAACTTGTTTCTTCAGTTCACCGATTTCTCGTCCCTTTTGAGACAAGTGTTGATCCGTCGCAAAACCCTTACGGACTTCAGACAGAGTCTTGTATTCCACCTTACCGTTGATGGTAACGGGAACCTTGTACTCCCAGTCGATGTCTTCTTCCTTCGGCAGTTCAGCTTGGGTAGACTCGTCATCCGCGCTTTCACCTTCGTCAGTTTCTTCATCGCCGGTATCTTCACCTGCTTCGCTTTCGGCTGATTCGGCGGCATCGGGATCTTCATCCGCCGTATCATCCGGAGTTGGGACGTCCTCACCGTCATCTGGTAGAGATTCTCCGCTCTTCTTCAGGCCGAGGATCTCGGCTGCAGGAGAGTTCCTGAGAATGTCATCAAAGTTCGGAACTGCCAACTCGTTTCCGTTCATCCCGTCATCGCCATCCGCGAAGTCAGCTGAACTGACATTACTCGCCGGAGTGTTGGTAGAGAGGTGCTCGAATGTGTTAATTGCCATCTGTCAATATCCTTAAACGAACTGCTTGTTTTGCTTGGCTGCTCGCACAGCGGCCATACGGTCGTGAACTGGGTCTGCCTGGGTCGCGCCCTCAGCTTCTACCAGTTTGCTCACGACAGCCAAAGCATTGCTAATGTTTACCAGTACCGGCGCGTAGTTCTGCGCACGGCCGACACCACCTGCTTCACCGCAGGTAGCGATTTCCTTCACCAGTTGATCTTGCGCACGAATGAGCACATCAAGGGCTTGTTGAGTCTTAGTCATCAGTCGGTTCTTCCTCGTTCTCTGCCTGAGGTTTCTGAATGAACGCAGCATTCTTCCCAAGGGTTTCCCGCTTGATGAGATTCTCTTTGACACTTCCCAGAGCGAGCGCAGTGTGGTACAGGAACTCTCTTTCCTTGGTACAATGCGGTTCACTCTTGACCCACTGTGCAAACAGGTCGGTCAGGATGTCAGTAAAGGCCTCGTTGAAGAACTCTTCTCGTTCTCTGGTGGCGAATTGACCACGTTGGAGGGCCAGTTGAGCGTCACGGAACGGTTCCTTGACTGCTTCGCCCTTAACGTAGTCTACTCGGGGTTTAATTCTGTCCTTAAACCCCTTGGTAAACTTATCCGTCATTGGATATTTCCTTTGTTCGATATAGGAACCGATAAAAGATTCCTATTAGGAGCCGACTAGCTGGTTAGTGCATAGCGCCGTCTTGCGACATGATCGCCGCAGCAGGCTCTTCCTTCACCATCTCAACCTTCGGAGCGTTGATCGGCGCGGATGCGTCTTGGTTGATGAACTGCCATGCTTTGCTGACCATCTCTTCGATGTTCGGCTTCTGCAGGAGGTTCAGGTCGATACCGTCCTTGGCTGCCTTGATCACGAGGTCGGCCCACTTCTGGTGGTGGGTGTCCATCGCGATGATCATCTGGCGCATGTTGTCCTGGATCGCGTTCTTGGACTGGATGTTCGTCAACGCGATGGTAGCCTCACGTTGCATAATGTCCAGTTTCTTAACTTGTTCTTCCAGGGCACGCAGCTTTTCAGCCGCCTGAGCCTCACCGTCTCGAGCCTTCTGAGCCTGTTCCTTGAATTCCGGGGTCGTGTAGTCCACGATGAATTCTAGAGGATCCAGATCCAGTGCTTCGATAGCCTTGGCAGCAATGTTTGCAGCTGCTTCAGGGTTCACGACAGCGCCGGCACCGGCTTCCTTCAGGGCAGGGATGATGTCCTTACCAATCTGGGTCATTTTGCGAACCATGCTGCTGTTGCCGTTATCGCCGACGTCAGCATTGACCCACAGTTCCATGTCATCAGGAAGAGTGGCCGGATCGATCTCGAAGCCTTCACCCTTGGAGTCGGTAAACTTGATCTTCTTGCCGGCCATCTTCTCGCGGATCATCTTGTAGATACCCGTAGCGAGTTGCTTGAAGCCGGTCTCTGCGAAGCGACGAGCCATGTACTGAATCCGCACTTGGGCGGCAGACATAGCACGCTGCATCTTCTCTTCGGAGTTACCCGACACGTACAACGTATCATTGAGACCTTGAGCTGCCTTGGATAGTCCGGTGGCTTGCTCCTTGTGCAGCTGCATGGTATCCAGCAGCGGTACGGTACCCTGACTGATTGTGTCAGGAGTCATCGCAGCAACTGCATTGTTCGGGTTACCGTTCGTAGCGATCAGCTGCTTCGGCTTCATGTTCTGCAGAGCAGAGAAGTCAACCACGTTCGGGTCGGCCAACTTCGGGCTGTAGTTCGTCAGGTAGACGTTCTCGACGAAGCCACGCAGGACAGCGGTGGTCGCCAGGGTCGTCGGACGAATCATGTCGGCGGCTGACAGGCCGTGGAACTCGTGCGGGACTTCGAAAGGGCAGAGAACGGCCAGAGGGATGTAGTCAGCGTCCTCTTCGAGTAGGATGTGCTTGCCGGCAGTGATGAAGTGCTTCAGTTCGGCAATACCGTCACCGTCACGATCACAGCGCAGCCAACTCTCCGTCACGTTCACCGTACGGGAAGCTTCGTCCAGGTCCACTTCGCGTGAACGACCGACGAGGTAGTACTCTTCGCCGACGAGCTTCTTACGGACAGCCCGCTCTTCGTTGTACTTCTGCAGGAAGTTCGTGGCACCGTCACCCACTTCGGCCCAGTCAATGTCCTTGGCCTTCTCAGGGTAGTACTTCCGGATTTCACTCCGGGTCATCTCTGACTGTACCGCCACGAACGGAGCATCTTCGATCGTGTGGGCGTCACGAGAGATACGGAAGAGCTCTGGATGGACGTTGTCGATCTTGATCCGGCTCTTGTCGATCTTCCGGCGGATGCGCACATCCTTGTACACATTCACGATCTGCTGAGTGCCGTCAGGAAGATTGATCATGGAAGGTTCGTATTCGAGGCCACCCACAACTTCCGCATCCTCACTGGCGAGCATAATGTCCAGGTTCTCTTGGGTGATCTCCTCGAACTCTTCGAACTTGTACTCGAAGTCTTCGACGAAGCCCCAACGGATGATACTGTTCTTCCACATCAGCGCAGACTTCATCCACGTACTGAGCTTGTTCCAGCCCGCATTCTGCTTGAAGACGACGTAGTCGAGCAGGTCACCGGCCATCTTGGCAGCGGCGAGACTGGTCGGGGTCTTCTTCGAAGGAACGAACTTGGCGAGCTTGTTGTTGTTCATCAACAGTTCGGAGAGGATGGCAAGGTAACCTTCCACCACTTCGACTGTGTCAGAGGAAACGATCTGGGACACCCCTTGTGGCAGGAGGTGGCCTTCAGCCATCATGCCGTACTCGTAGGTGCTCTTTTGCCGTTCACGGGCAATGTCGGCGCTGTTCAGCCAGTCACCGACGCTGTTCATGATACCGGACTGAATCAGGGAGATTACCTGTTCGTCTGATACCGGTTCTTGGTAGTCATGCATGCTATATGCCTTTCATTCAGTCATTCAGTCAGGTATGAGCAGCGTCTTAGCTCTTATTGTCCACGGATCGGGAGAATCCGATTACCGGGGGTACCGGCACCGCCGGCCCTACTCTTGGGTTGTTCCCCGGTAACCTTGGCGGGCGTCGGGGGTTTGATAAACTTCTTGATGCCCTGGGTGGACTGCTTGTCGTTTAGGAAGGGTGTATTCATTTGCTTTCCATATTAGAGGGCTGCGTAGTCAACAAAGCTACCTGCCTTAGCGACGATGGCTGATGAGGCAACCTTAGATGCGAAACGGGCGATGACACTACCGTCGGCAGTCGGTGTTATGAAACCGGAAATCTGGGCGATATTACCGCCGGTTGCAGTTGACGAAGTATTGCTTGCTGTTCTTCATAAGACATATTTGTATCCCTCTGAAAGATGTTTTATAGCCAAACAGGCTCTTGATAATTCACTGCTGTTGATCCGAATTTCTGCCCGAAGGGTACTCGGTTCGTAGTAAGTCTGTCACCGTGTGTACGGAGTACTTCGAGGGCGATAGCCGTAGCGATCACCGTATCGTCGTTCCCGCCGGGAATGGCTTCGGTCTTACCTTCTGCGGTAGCAATGTAGGTCAACATTTCGTTGATGATGATCGGGGACGGGATCCACAGTTCATCGTTCTCGATAGCCGACTTCAGGAAGCCGATCACGGCAGGCTTGGAGGCACTGGTGGTCCTCCATCCCATCCGGGTAGACTCTTCCTTGCTGATGTTCGCGATCTTCGTCTGGTAGTACATGTTCAGATAGTTCATCTGTACCAGCCGGTTCAGGGTAGCGATACCCATACTGTTCGACTCTACTGCGAGGAGCGCATTGTTGAAGTACCGGCCCAGGTAGAACAGGAGGTCGCCGAACTTCGATGGATCGATGTAATTGTTCCGGTATAGGGCAACGATCTGTTTTCGGCTGTTCATGACCACAGCTGTACTGTAGTCTCTTCCCACGCCTAGAGAGGTATCCGCACCGATCACGAAGGTATCCTCGAAGTGTGGATACTGGTAGATGTGTAGTCCACCTCTCTGTGCATCCTTGAACTCGTTGCTTTCCTGATCGAACTCCCTGGAAGCCAGGATCGGTTGGGGGATCAATGCCTGAAGCTTCTCCGTGTTGAACACGTTAGAACCCGACACAATGAAAGCCTCTTCCGGACTCGCCGGGTATTCCTGTCTGAACTTGCTCTCTCCACTTTCGGCTACTTTGAGTCTCCGCCAGTAGAGTTGGTCGTTGTCCAGTCCATGCTTCTCGGCCATGGTTTTCTCGAGATCCGTCGGGGTGAACCCGTCCGGAGCCTTCCGCCGGTACTCAGGCATGAGGAACCAGGGAACGAAGATGGGTAGATACTCGTTCACTCCGTTGACCGCATCCGTCCAGAGCTTGTGGAAGGAGTTGCCGACACCGTTAGCCGTACTCTCGATGATCACTTCGGTACCGTCCGCTTGAGAAATCCCTTGGAAGAGACCGGCGAGGATCTTCTCATCGTGAGTCCAGAAAGCTACTTCCGATAGGTGCGCAATAGTTGGAGTAGTACCCCGACCAGCTTCAGGAGAGCCGGCAGTATAGAGTCGATAGCCCGAATCGTTGTGTTCAAACATGATCTCTTTGGCGTTCGACTTCTTGAATTCTGGTTTGAACTCATCGGACATGTAGTCAATAGTAGACCGTGACATGTTGAAGAGGGCATCGGATGTGGCGCTGTCGTGGGCCATGACAACCGACTTGTTGTACGCATTGAAGTACGACTTCCAGAAGACTCGTGCAGTGGTATACGTAGAGATACCCATCTGACGAGCTTTCAGGATGACTACCCTGACGCGACCCGTGGTCTTCAGCTGTTCTTCGATCTTGGTGTTGATGATCCGTTGTGCTTCGTTGAAGGAGAACGGGATGAATCCCTTGGACGAGTCCTTCGGGAGAATCTTGATTTGTTCGGTGGCAAAACTGGCGAAGTCGGTCTTGTAGAGAGCGAGCTTTTCACGCCGTTTGATCTCCCGGAGCAGGTCTAGCTTCTGTGCTGCTGTCGATTTGGCCATTGGTGGAGGATCCTTGGGGTTGGTACTGGGGAGGGCACTACGTGGGTTTTCCCTAGTAGGAATAGTTCTAGTAGGTACCGGCAGTCGGTGTGAGGAACTTCCTGCCAGGATTCTTTTCGGAGAAGAACTACCCCGGTTTTCCCTATGGGTCAGTCTCTGTCTGTGAGAAAAGGATTGTTTGTTTGTTGGTTAGGGGTCTTCTGTTTTCGTAGCCCCCTAACTTTTCTCTGGGTGCTGTTGCCCGTCTACCAAGGAGTCCTACCATGATCACGACCTTCCACACCAACGCTGCCGACCTCTTCCTCTGCGACTACGACGATGAGGGTCGCAACATCGCTCTCACCAACGCGATCGCATACTGCCTGAAGCGGCAGGACGATTACTTCGCTATCAACAAGGAGATGGTGTGGCACATCACGGCGGATGGCGTCATGCAGTGCCGCATCTACGGTCATAGCATCCTCCTGACCTTCAAGGACGGTAAGCTGCACCACGGCTTCAAAGCCGGGAATTGCGAGGTCCACAACACCAGCTGGCCCGATGTCAAGGTCGTGGATGATATCAAGCAGGTGATTGCCTACCTGCTCGCTCGCTTCTGGTAGAGTGTTCTCGGTTGAGGGTTCGGCCCTCACCTGAGCACATTCCGTGCTTACCAAGGAGGCGTTATGCACTTCGCTCTCGTGTGTCTGTCGTTCTGTGTCGGCTACATGGCCGGCTTGTTCTTTAACCTGTTCATCTAAGGAGCGATCATGTTCGATCTCATCACCAACGCCGTCGTGTACGGTATCCTCACCATCGCTATGTGGATCATGGGTGATCCGCGTCTGTGATGTTCTGGTTATGGGCTCTCTGAGTCCATACCAGAGCACCAAAGGTGTTCTCGGTGCCTGACCGTCTCAGGTGTGCCTAACATGAGGATCATCATGGCACAAGCTCGCGTTTCCTTCGCCCCTTCCTTCGTCAACTACGCGATGAACATCACCAGCACCAAGTCCGAGCCAGCGGAGCGCCATAAGGCATTCGACACCAGCCGCAAGGGTCAGGATCGCGTGTCCAAGGCAGTCACCATCGAGGCCATGCACTTCGATGACACGACCAAGAGCATCAAGGTGTTCTGCTCAGACGGTAATCTCCGTGAGTGCCGTGTTCGGCTCCTGCCGTCGATCGAGCATGGTCGTGCTCTGTGGCGCAAGCTGCAAGAGATCGGCAAGAGCAAGCAGGCTGTCAGCTTCAAGGCTGCCGGTGGCTTCTCACCCGACAAGTGGTTCTATAGCGTCGTCTGACGCCGACTACGGTCGAGTAATCACCCACATGAGCGTCATAGGTGGTCTATGGCGCTCTAGAAGGCTCATACCTTCGCCAATCTACCACCAACCAAGAGGTACCTGTCATGAACTTCTGTGTCATCAACACCGAGACCAACCGCATCGTGGCTCAATTCATCTACTACGCGGATGCACAAGCCTTCCTGAGCACTCGCACGAGCGACATCTTCACGATCCAAGACCTGTAACCAACCAACCAACCAACCACAGGGCTCGCAGAGCTCGCTACCCAAGAGAGAACACATCATGCTGACCTTCACCAACTATCGTGACCTGAGCGACGCCTACCCGGTCATCTCTGCCAATCTCCAGAAGATCCTCTTCGAGGGCGACTACGACGAACCCTTCATGTGGTCACTCGGAGGAGATGTCCACGTCATTGAGACCAAGGAGGAATACCGCGAATTGCTCGCGAAGAGTGCCATGTTCGATGTGGCCGAGCCGATGGACGACGATTGGTTCCTGATCGTTGACATTACCAACAACGGTGGTGGTCCGTCCTACTACGTGCCGATGGCCATCATCGACAACGAAGATCGTCCTCAATCGTTCAACGCTTAAGGAGAGCATGATGAGTATACAGCAAGAGCAAGCCGATGCATGGTGCAAGGTGAGCCGGATGGCACACAGCCTGGGATGGGCGGACGATTGTACACCTGAGACATACTGGATCGATCACATCATCCAGAAGATGGTATGGTGCCACATGCAGGATCAACTGAGGAAACGAGAGGTGACTGAACGCCAAGAGGCACTGAAAGGGTAACATCATGACTGACTTCACCATCACCAACCGCATCGGGCCGAACGGCCTCTACAACGGAGATTTCACTGTGAACACCACCGACAATGTCGCTAGCGCTACCACCGCCAATGTCACTAGCGCTACCACCGCTCCGATCAACCGCCAGGATTTCCTGCTCCTGAACCCTCTTCGTCCGAGCATGTTCGGTTACGATGACGGCGAGGTCACTCGCATGGTCAACGAGCTCGAGTTCTGCGGCGTGGGCACCCTCATTGCTGATACCGGCAGTGAGATCTTCCTGTACGCCAAGGCTCCCCGCATGAGCACTCTCGAAGATCTCTGCACGGCGTACGATCTCGGCGGGATCGTCGTGCAGTGTGCTGCCGTGTACGACCAAATCGTGCGTACTGAGTTACATACTGCGTGATTTCACTGTGAGATATACCTGCCGGATACCATTTGCATGC
>ERZ795054.719-NODE-719-length-37683-cov-5.176172_pt1 | contig 37683 bp, 19 predicted proteins | sample MGYA00375138_ERZ795054 | MGnify/ENA primary metagenome ERZ795054 (study PRJEB30183, sample SAMN05720215) | anaerobic digester metagenome | isolation source: active sludge of municipal wastewater-treating anaerobic digesters | place: USA | collected 2014-12-23 ... | reverse complement strand
GGGGAGAGCGAGGATGAGAAAAAGCTCGCGGGGTTGCACTATTGCGATAGGTGTCTCTCTGTTCCCATTGCCCCCGGCGCCGGCTGAGACCCCGAGTCCACCCGCCCGCCACCACGATCCTCAACGGTCGCGCCATGCCCCGGAACTTCTCCAACCGGATCTCATGTGTCAATAATACGGATCTGACCCTATTGCCTTTTGGACCCTATTGCCTTGTACCCCTTTTACGACCCCGTATCCCTTTCCAAGCACTCCTCAAGCACCGCTCCAAATGAAAAGACCGTGCTCATCGCACGGCGCGCAGCAGCCGCAGCGCGATGTCGTCTTCGAACGCCGGGCTCTGGAGGCGGCACGGACCGCCCCGGTGCGCCACGGCCTCGGCGTGCAGGATCCGCCCTGTGCGCGTCTCCACCCAGTCGACCCGATAAGGACCCGGAGGCAATTCGAGTTCGATGGCGCAGGGTGATCGCCCCCTGGCGTAGAGGGCGTAGGCGACGCCGGGCTGGCTCAAGACTCGTGTGACAACCCCTGGCGACTTCCGGACAACCTGGGAATCGGGGCGCAACGCGACGAAGTTGAAACTCCGGATGAACTCGCCCAACACATTGAACTGGCGGCGGAGGGCCGGGCTGCCGCCCCCCGGGCCGTTCAGCGCGGTGTCGGTCCCGTCTTCCGCACCGGCGGTGAACGAGTAGTCGAGATGGTTGAACAGCGCGCCTCCGGCCATCAGGAATGCCCAGGCCTCCCGCCGATACGTGTCATCGGCACTCCCGGCGAATCCAGACTCGTCGTAGCCGATCGCCCGGGCGAGTCCGTAATTCCACGCGACCGCCTCCGGATAGGCATAGTGGAAGTTGAGGATGCCGACTCCGGGCGCGATGTCCGTCTCGCGCACCGGCAGCCGGAAGTTGGCGATGTTCTGGGCGATCAGATGCCTCTGGGGCAGAGCGCTCTCCTCGCGGGTGATCCACGACGCCACCGTCGCCTGCCACTCGAGGGACGGCGCGGTCGTGATCTCGACCGCATTCGGGAACTCCGGCGTGTCCGGCAGGTAGGGATTAATGAGGTCGCCCATGGTGTGATGATCGGACCACGGTTCGTTCTGGAGTTCGTAGAAGACGTTGTCGTGGCTGTTCAATGCCCGGACGATCTGGCGCACATAGGCCTCCTGCACCACCAACAGACCGTCGTTCGTGCGCGTGTGCAACCGCCGCCAGTCCGTCAGCCGCGTCCCGTTCACGTTGTTCGTCGGGTTGAACGGGCTGAACGACCATTGCTCGCCGCTGTAGATCGACGAGAAGAGAGTCACCTCGACCACGATCCCCCGCTGCCCCGCCTCCTGCACGAAGTCGGTCAGACGCTTGAAGTAGTCCGGATTCCAGCGCGCCAGGTCGAACTTGTTGCCCCCTCCGGCATAACCGCCCACGGGACTGCGGGCCCAGGGCGCCAGGAACTTCCCCGTCCCGGGCGCGAGGTTGTTGCGCGCGATGCCGAAGGCACCCGGTTTCTCGACGTAGGCCCCGGCGAAGACGCGCGTGTAATTGAGTCCATCGGCCCTCAGGGTCTCGAGGTACCGACGGTAATCCAGGTCCGGATTGATGACCATCCCGTAGTGTTCTGCCGACGTGATCAGGATCGTCGGCTTGCCCCGCCAGAAGAAGTAATGCGGGTTGGCCGAGTGCAGTTGAATCGGCTGGGCAAGGCCCTGCGTGAAAAAGCATAACCCCAGGCCCAGAACCAGGATCCGACCCGCGGTTGGCGGGAGTGAACCGAATGGCTTGATCATTGCGATGCCCACGCTAAAGCGCGGATGCCATCGAGGCAAGTCTGGCCCGGTCGAGGAGCGGTTCACTGCGGTTCACTGCGGTTCAGGAGCGGCTTGACAACGCGTATGGATCACCCATCCTCCCGCCGCCTTAGCCCATCAGCGTTGAATTGATCCTGGATCGCCGGGTGCCGTTGCGCCGCGGCGAACGGGGTTCGAGTGTCATGATGAGCGGAGGCTTCAACAACACCCATAGCCTAAATCGGAAGAAACAACCCGATGCTCGGCCACGAGCATCTGTCCCCAATCACGTTATGAACTCCATACCACATCGATTCAACAAGCCGAGGTTGCTGTCCCGGGGCATGGCCCTGGCTGGCTTGGCGCTGCTGGCCGGGGGCGCCATCAGCCAGGCCGGCACATTCGAGACCGACTTCAACGGCGGCATCCCGTTTGGCGTCAACCTTCAGGGAACGGCGTTCAATTACGACCATTCAACCGGCGGCGTCGGCGGCACGGGCGTCCTCAAGCTCACCGACGCGACCGCCAGCCAGCAGGGCGGTGCGATCATCGAGGACTTCGACAATGGCGAGATCATCGGGGGATTCGAAGTCACGTTCGACCTCTACATCGGCAGCGGCAACGGAGCGGACGGGATGTCGTTCTTCTTCGGCGATTTCGCCGATGCGGCCCACGCTGAGGAAGGGCCGGGCACCATCAACGGCCTGACCATCGCGTTCGATGTTTACAACAGCGGCGGCACGCCGGCCGAGGCCCCAGCCATCGACCTGAAGTGGAACAACGTCATCCAGCTCCACCGGCTGGTGGGTGCCGCGTCGACCACCACGGGCGCCCAGCCCATCGGCTCTGCCACAACCATCCGCACCCAGACCACCGCCGGGGGCGCACCGGTCTACTGGCCGGTGAAGATCCGGGTCGATACGGATGGCACGCTCGACCTCGCCTACAACGGCCAAATCGTGTACACCAATGTCCCGATCTTCCGCGCCATCACGGACTTCCCAATCAGCGGGATCGGCGCGCGGTTCGGCTTTGGCGCGCGCACCGGCGGTTCCTACGACAACCACTGGATCGACAACCTCAAGATCACCACCTTCCCGCTCGACGCCAATTCGGGCCAACCGCATATGGTGTCCTGTCTGCCTCTGGCCTTGCAGAACGCCACCACTGGCGCCCCGAGCAGCCCCGTGGCGGGCGTCATGATCGACATGAAGGACTGGGACTACGCGATCGCCGAGGGCTCGCTCACAATGACCGTCAACGGCACAACGGTCACGCCCACCCTGAGCAGGGTGGATGACATCTCTCGAATCGTCTACCGGCCGGCCTCGGGTTACCTGGCGGGCGGCGTGAACACGATCGTCGTCGGATACCGGACAACCGGCACGCCGGCGCTGAACAACTCGTTCACCTACAGCGCGCTGGTCGGAACGGCAACGGCTCTCGAGCCTGTTTACGCCCTCCCGGGTGTGGACGCGACCAAGCCGGGTTTCAAGGTCAAGGTCCACCAGATGGATCCGAACCGCAATCCGGCGACCGGCCAGTATCTGAATGCGGAGCGCCAGATCGCGAACGGCTACATCGATCCCTCCAATGGCCAACCCTTTCCCAACACCGCGCTCACCGATTGGCTCGACAGCGCCGGCAACGTTCTGGCGTCGGCCGATGCCGAGGGTTTCTTCACCACCGATGGCGTGATCAATTGGAATCAGGACGCCCCCACTGCGGCCGGGAACTTCACATCGGCGAACGGCTTCGCAGACCAGAGCATTCCGGGCCTCACAGGCAATACCGGCGTCAACACGACCGATCGCTTCGTCGCCTCGATCGAGACCATCCTCGAACTCAAGGCGGGCGGCTACCGCTTTGGAGTCAACAGCGATGACGGTTTCCGCTTGTCCATCGGACGCGGGCCCGGCGATGTCGCCGGCGTCCAGCTCGGAACCGCAGGCGACCGCGGCGCAGTCGATTCGCTCATGGACGTCGTCATCCCCGCAGACGGCTTCTACCCCGTCCGGCTGATGTACTTCGAAACAAGCGGTGGCGCCAGTTGCGAGTTCTTCTTCGTCGATGCCAATGGCGTCCGGTGGCTGGTCAACGATCTGACGGCGCCGCAGCCCATCAAGGCCTACCGCGAAAGCGCCGCCACGCCGCCTTATATCTCCCGCGCGTTGCCTCCAGTCGGATACCTCTGGTCGTTTGCCGATCAGGATCTGGTCCTCGATGTGACCGATGGCGCCTCGCCACTCAAGGCCGGGTCGGCGGTGCTGACATTGAACGGCACGCCCCAGACCATCACCGAAAGCAAGGATGGCAAGGTCACCACGCTCGTGCGCTCGAGTTCGATGGCGAATCTCCTGCCCTCGGGCACCGTGACGGCCGTTCTCACCTTCGAACACACGCCGGTCGGTGGCGCCACCGAAACGGTCTCCAACACATGGACCTTCAGTGTGCCCTCCTACACCCGCCCCATTCCGATCGCGAACAAGGTGTCGTCTTCGGATCTCAGCGGCACAGGATTCCACGTGCTGGCCCATCAGATCGATCGCTCCCGCGACGCAAATCAGGGCAACGGCGGACGCTACACCGGCCAAAGCGGCGGTGCGGCGAATATGCCGCGTCCGGAAATCCAGTTTGCCAACGGCTACATCAATCGCACCAACAACACGCCCTATCCCAACCTGGCCGTTGCCGGCCCGGGAGCGGGCGGCGGCTACGAGTTGGGCGACGTGTTGAACTGGAATTCCGGAGCGGGCGGCGCGGCCGCGAACGCCGGCATCTTCAATGCCGACATCGCCGTGCCGGGCGTGCCGGGCGGCGGGAGTTCCGGTTCGACGGCTATCGGGCTGGACAACACCGTGCACGAGATCACCACCTACCTGGATCTCAAGGCGGGCGCGCACATCCTCGGCCTGAATGTCGATGACGGCTGGCTCTGCCTGTCGGCACCCAACCCGAAAGACACGCTCGGCACCCTGCTGGGGTGGCGCAATGCCCCGGGCGGTCAGAACGGCAACCCCCTCAACAACCCGAACGGCGCCTTCACCGTGCTCGTCCTCGAAGAGGGCATCTATCCGTTCCGCATCCTGTTCTGGCAGGGCGGCGGCGGCATCAACCTCGAGTTCCTGAGCATCGACCGCAACTTCGGGACCCAGATTCTCGTCAACGATGTGACGGGGCTCTATCCGTCGACAACGGCCAACCCGAACTCCGTCGCCCCGCTCGAATCGCCGATTCAGGCGTACAGCACCTACACAGGCCCGGTCCGGCCCTGGACCAAGTTCTCCGTCTACCCAATGCCGACCCACGCGACGCTCTGGCAGAACACCCACCAGCAAAGCGGGCCTGGTCCAATCCTCGTCAAAGTCGGCGCGGGCAATCCGGCGGATATCGCCAATGACGAGCCGCGGTTCAATCAGGCCCTGGTCAACTGGCCGTTCGGCGACGCCATCGGCGCCATCGTGGCCGACCTCGGCGGCGGAAGCGTCGGCATGGTGCTGGACGACGTCAGCGTCACCCCCACCGTCACCCCGATCAGCGGATCGACGGATGTGCTGGTGATGTATGTCCCCAACCCGCCTCTGGCGCCCAAGTCCACCCACACGGCCGGCCTGGTCTATGCCAACACGACCAACTCCTGGACGTTCACCGTCAGCGATTACGTGAACGTCCCCGCCGGCGCCGCTGTCCCGGCCTCCGCCGTCGACCTCAATGCCCCGGGCTTCCGCGTCAAGGTCACCCAGGCCGCCGCCGCGCGGCCGGGCGGCAACACCGTCGCCGCCGCCGAGGCGCAACTGGCCGGCACCCCGGCCAGCGTGGCCGTGCCCGGACCGGAAGCGGACGGCAGCTACATCGACGCCGACATCATCAACTGGAATGTCACCATGAATCCCGGCGGCACGCCCGCCCAGATCGGGAACTTCCAGACGCTGATGACAAGCCAGGCCGACGAGCCTGTCCCGGGCATCCCCGGCACCGGCCTGTCCGGCAATCCGCGGTTCGAGAACATCACCGCTGAAATCTGCGCGTACCTCGAACTGCCCGCCGGCTACCAGAAGTTCGCGGTCAACGGCGACGACGGCTGGAAAGTCCAGATCGGCATGCCCGGCCAGACCGACGGCCTCGTCCTGTTCTCCCGCGACCGCGGCGCCGGAGCGCGCGACATCCCGTTCGCCTTCATCACGCCCGAGGCGGGCTTCTACCCGGTCCGACTGGTCTGGTACCAGGGCGGCGGCGGCGGGAACGTCGAGTTCTTCACCTACGGCCCGGATAACACCAAGATCCTCGTCAACGACCGCAGCAATCCGCACGCAGTCAGGGCGTACGTTCCTTCAGCGGTCCAACCCACTGTGTCCATCGCCCTGCTGGCCGACGGCAAGGTGCAAGTGACCTTCGAAGGCAAACTGCAGCAATCGTCGTCGGTCAGCCCGACGAACTGGCAGGACGTAGCCGGCGCCGTCAGCCCGTACGAGGTGACCCCGACCGGAACCGAGCTGTACTTCCGCGCCACGCGCTAAACGCGCTCAAACCCGGAACTGCGCCCAGCCACATCAGCCATGCCTCGCCCCGAGTCTCTGCGGTTCGCAGCAATGCGATCGCCCGAGAGGCTCGGGTGCGAGGCTGGCTTGTGATCTGCGGAGCGACATCACACCTTCCTTTTCAACTCGCCAAGCCCTCGCCCGCATGTTTCATGGAGACGTGACCACGGCGAAGCCGAAGACTCCTCCCAGCGGGCCAATGCGGGCTCGAACCACGTTGATCGGCATCGAGTGCGGCGGCACACATACCGTGGCCATTGCCGCCGATGCGGCCGGGCTCGAGCTCCACCGACTCGAAGCCGGCCCGGCCAACCAGCGCCTGCTGACCCCAACCCAGTTGGCTTCCCACTTTCGCGCGCTCGCCACCCGGCTGCCCGCTCCGTCCGCATTGGGCATCGGCATGGCCGGTGTGCGCGAGTCGACCGACCGCCGCCTGGTTCAGGCCGCAGCCGCGGCGGCCTGGCCCGGAGTCCCGTGCTGGGCGGGCAACGACCTCGAAACCGCTCTGGCCGCGGCCGACACCGGCGCGTCCGCACCGGACGTGACGCGCGTCATCGTCATCAGCGGAACAGGCTCGTGCTGCTACGGACGCAACCCGCGCGGCCAGACAGCGCGAGTCGGGGGCTGGGGGCATCTGCTCAGCGACAAAGGCAGCGGATACGACATCGCGCTCGAGGCCATGCAGCAGGCCATTCACCGATTCGATCTCACCGGCCGCTGGCCCACCCTCGGCGCGCGGCTCCTTCTCAGGCTTCAGCTCAACGAGCCCAACGACATCATCACCTGGATCCATCAGGCGCCCAAGGACGAGATCGCCGCCCTCGCGGTCCAGGTCTTCGCCGCCGCCGCGCGGGGAGACGCCATCGCCCGAAGCGCCATCCAATCCGCAGTCCGGCACCTGGCGACCGACGCGGTGGCGTGCGCCCGGCGATTGACGCGGCCCGGACGCCCGGTCGAGTTCGTCTTTGTGGGCGGCGTGCTTCATCGCCAGAAGGCGTTCGCTCGAGCGGTGAGCTGCGAGCTCCGACGCCTCTGGCCCGAAAGCGCAAGCCGACTCCTGAAACGGGAAGGGGCTTGGGGCGCCGTAGCCCACGCCCGCGCGCTCGCCCGTGCCCTGCCGCACCCGGCTCGCCGTCCGCGCGCCCGGCCGGCTGCGTCCCCCGACGGCCCCGCCCCCTTCTGCCCCATCCCCCAGGCCACCGGCCAGTCGCCGACCGAACAACGCAATCCGCGGTCCGTCGACCTGGATCGCCGATCGCTCTCATCCGCAATCGAGTTGATGATCTCGGAAGAGACCCGACTCCCGCGCGCCTTGCGGGGGGAAGCGGTGCAGATCGAGAGGGCGATCGGACTCATCGTGCGGGCTTTTGGGCGCGGCGGGCGTTTGTTCTATGTCGGCGCCGGGACCAGCGGGCGCTTGGGCGTGCTCGATGCCAGCGAATGTCCGCCGACATTCCGCGCCCCCCCCGACCAGGTGCAGGGCATCATGGCCGGCGGCCACCGTGCGTTGTGGGCGGCTGACGAGGATGTCGAGGACGACGCCGAGGCGGGGGCCAAGGCGATCCTGTTCCGCGGCGTGACCCGCCGCGACGTGGTGGTGGGGATTGCAGCCAGCGGGCGCACCCCGTTTGTGTGGGGCGCTCTGCACCGCGCCCGGGACTGTGGCGCGTCGACGGTGTTGATTTGCTTCAATCCGTTCCTGAGGTTCGCGCGCGGCGGGCGCCCGGATGTCGTGATCGCGCCCAATGTCGGCGCCGAGGTATTGACGGGCTCGACGCGGCTGAAGGCGGGAACAGCCACCAAGCTCGTTCTCAACATGCTGACCACGCTCTCGATGGCCCGCAACGGAAAGGTGATCGGCAACCTGATGGTGGATCTGAATCCGTCCAACGAGAAACTGCGCGAGCGCGCGGTGCGCATCGTGTGCGAACTGACGGGTGCCGAGCCGTCCGTGGCGCGGGCGCATCTCGAACAGAACGGATGGCAGGTGAAGGCGGCCCTCACCTATCGCGCTCTTGGCAAACGGCGGCGCTTGTGCCATGAGAAGCGCAGCCATTCATGAACGCCACCCCACCCCCGTCCACTTCCCGGAAGATCGAAAACCTGCTGAGCGGTTTCTCCCCCAACCCCGCCTCGCCCCATCCCGTCGTGGTGCAGCAAGCGCTGTTCGTCGCCCGCCGTCTGCAGCAGCGCGCCACGGAGTTGCAGACGCCCGCGGAACGGCGCCAGCAGGCCGAGCTCGATCGCATGCTGCAGACGCCCTCCGACAAGTCGACCCTCGCGCAAATGACCGACCAGGCCTTTCGCGCGCGGACCCCGTCCCGGGCTGTCGGGCACCTGGTCCATATCCTCGATGTGCAGGGTGTGCCCCGATTCTTCAGTCCGCTCGACCGCACGCTGCTCCGCGGATTCCAGTCCTTCGGCGGTTATGCGCCCGGTGTGGCGTTGCCCCTGGTGAAGGAACACATGCAGAAGGAGACGGCCAACGTCATCCTGCCCGGCGAAAAGCCGATCCTCACCCATCACCTGAGCGAGCGGACTCGCGAGGGGTTGCGGATGAACGTCAATTGCCTGGGCGAGGCCATTCTGGGCGAATGCGAAGCCGAACGCCGGCTCCACGAATACCTCCAGATCCTCCAATGGCCCGAGATCGAGGTGGTGTCCGTCAAGATCTCGACGCTCTTCTCCCAAATCTCCGCCCTCGCGCGCGAACACACCGTCGGCGTCCTGTGCGACCGGCTCGAACGGCTCGTCCGCACCGCGGCCCGCGCCGCCTTCCGGCGGCCGGACGGCGAGGTCGTCCCCAAGTTCGTCTACCTCGATATGGAGGAATACCGTGACAAGGAACTGACGGCGGAAGCCTTCATGCGCACGCTCGACCGGCCGGGGCTCGAACAGGTGCGCGCCGGAATCGCTCTCCAGTCCTATGTTCCGGACACCTGCGGCACGCTCGTTCGCATCCAGGAATGGGCCCGGCGGCGCGTTGCGGCCGGTGGCGGGCGAATCACCATTCGCCTCGTCAAGGGCGCCAACATGGAAATGGAACGGGTCGAGGCGTCGCTCCGGGGCTGGCCGCAGGCGCCCTACAAGACGAAGACCGAGACCGATGCCAACTACCGGCGCATGGTCCACGAGGTCATGAGACCCGAGAATCTCGCCGCCATGGACGTTGGCATCGCCTCACACAACCTCTTCGAATTGGCCTACGGGCTGGTCCTTGCCCACGAGCGCCAGGCGCTGGACCGCGTCCAGTTCGAGATGCTCGAAGGCATGGCCAACCACCAACGCCGCGCCCTCTTCGAGTTCTCGCGCAATGTCCTTCTCTACGCCCCCGCCTGCCGCAAAGAGCATTTCATCAATGCCATCGGCTACCTGATCCGCCGTCTCGACGAAAACACCGGACCCGAGAACTTCCTGCGCCACGCCTTCAAGATCCGGGTCGACAGCCCGGAATGGGAGGCGCTCGAACGCGGATTCCTGGCCGCGTTCGAGGCGATCCCCCAAGTCGGCGACGCCCCCCGCCGCACGCAAAACCGTCAACTGCCTTCCGCACCCGCTCCCGCGCCCGTCGCTCGCGGCTGGCAGTACCTGGTCAATGAACCGGACACGGACTTCTCCCTTCCGCACAACGGAGAGTGGGGCCAGCAGATTGTCGAACAGTGGCGGCCGCGCTGCGATCGCATGGCGCCGGAGGTCGCCCTGGTGATCGCCGGCGAAGAGCTCGTCGAGAAACGCCAGGTCCGCCCCTGCCTCGATCCGTCCCGCCCAGGGGTCATCGTCGGCCGCTACCGCCCCGCCAGCGAAGCCGAGCTCGAACGCGCCGTAGCCTGCGCCGCCGCCGATCCGGACGGCTGGGGCGCCCTGCCAGCCCGAGAACGAGCCGAGATCCTCGGACACGTCGCGCAGGAGGTCCGCAACGCCCGGGCAGCTCTGATGGGCGCCGCCCTCGCCAATGGCGGCAAAATCCTGACCGAATCCGATCCCGAAGTTTCCGAGGCGGTCGATTTCCTCGAGTTCTACCGCGACACCGCGTGCTGGTGGAACGAACAGCCCGGGCTCGATGCCCGCCGCCTCGGCGCTGTCCTGGTCATTTCCCCTTGGAACTTCCCCATCGCAATCCCGTGCGGAGGGATCGCCGCCGCCCTGGCCGCCGGCAACACTGTCCTGCTCAAGCCGGCCTCGGACGCCGTCCTGGTCGCGTGGGGACTTTGCCAGTGCTTCTGGCGGGCCGGCGTCTCGAAACGCACGCTCCAGTTCATCCCCTGCTCCGGAGGGACCGAGGGACGCGCCCTGCTCCGCCATTCTCAGATCCAAGCTGTCATCCTCACCGGCGGAACCTCGACCGCCCAGGCCATCCTGCGCGATAATCCCCGCCTCAGCCTCTTCGCCGAGACGGGCGGAAAGAACGCCACCATCGTGACCGCACTCGCGGATCGCGATCAGGCGATCAAGCACATCCTCCATTCCGCCTTCAGCCACAGCGGACAGAAGTGCTCCGCCACGTCGCTTCTGCTGCTCGAAGCGGAGGTCTACGACGATCCGAAATTCCGCGCCACGCTTACCGACGCCGCCGAGAGCCTCCGCGTCGGCTCCGCCTGGAACCTCGAGACGCGCGTCGGCCCCCTGATCCGCCCCCCGTCCGGCGATCTCGAGAATGCGTTGAAAGTCCTCGAACCGGGCGAGGAGTGGGCGCTGATGCCCCGTCAACTCGACGGCAATCCGAATCTCTGGTCCCCCGGCATCAAGTACGGCGTGCGTCCTGGCAGCACCACGCACCTCACCGAGTTCTTCGGCCCCATGCTCGGGGTCATGCGCTTCGAGCGGCTCCGCGACGCCGTCGCCCTCGTCAATCAGACAGGCTACGGGCTGACGTCCGGACTCGAGAGCCTCGATGAACGGGAATGGGACTACTGGATCGACAACCTCCATGCCGGCAACCTCTACCTCAACCGTGTCACCACCGGCGCCGTCGTTCTCCGGCAGCCCTTCGGCGGCTTCGGCAAGTCCGCGTTCGGTCCCGGTCTCAAAGCCGGCAGCCCCAACTACGTCGCCCAGTTGCTGTCGTTCACCGACGCCGTTCCGCCCCAGCCCGACGGTCTCCCGACCCGGGCCACATTGGCGGAGCTCGCCGGCGGATTACAGGCCCGCGCCGCCGAACTCGGCGCGGACGGCGAACGGCAGAGCGCGCGCATCCAGGCAGCATTCCTCAGTTACGAACGCAATCAGGCCCAGGAGTTCGGGAAGCAACACGACCACTTCCAACTCGTCGGTCAGGACAATGTCCGCCGCTACCTGCCCGCGGGCGAAGTCCGGATCCGTGTGCATCCCGAGGACAGCCCATTCGACCTCTTCGCGCGCGTGGGCGCCGCTCACACCGCCGGCAACCACGTCACCGTCAGCGCCCCGCCCGGCCACGCGGACACCCCCCTGAAACTCCTCGAAGAACTCACCGAGTCCTGGGCGGGCGCCATCGAATTCGTCGATGAAGACGACGAGCACCTCGCCCAGGCGATCTGCGCGCGCCAGGCGGATGTCGTCCGCTACGCCGCCCCCGATCGGGTGCCTCTGGCCGTCCTGCAGGCCTCGGCGGAAACCGCCATCCCGGTGATCAGCCGTCCGGTCCTGGGCGAAGGGCGGGTCGAATTGCTCTGGTACCTGCGCGAACAAAGCCTGAGCATCGACTACCACCGCTACGGCAACCTGGGTCCCCGCGCTCGAGAGTCCCGAGCCGAACCGTTGTAGCGAGGCTCCGCCTTGGACCAACGAGGCATCCCACCAGTTCGCTTGCGCTGGGTTTTGATGATGACATCGCCGACACACAGGCCCACCAACCGGCAAGCCCAGTATCCAAGCCCGGCCGACACCGAAATGATCGGGCGCTTCACGCCAATCCCACCACGGGAAGATGCCGCAGGGACCAGGGGATGTTGTTGATCAGGACGTCCTCTTTCCCAAACAGGACGGTTGGGCGCAGGATACAAGAGGAGACACCCAAGCCCTTGAGCGAGGACTCGAGTCTTGCTTTGCCTCGAAAGTATGGCAGATCGGATGTGCTGTCCGGATTTGTGATGCTCACATAAATGATCCGCCTCACACCCGCTTCCTGATGCTTCGATCACGTTCGCCGGGGGTGGCCTTCCGCTCACTTCCTCGCCGCTCGATAAAACCGATGCGCGAGCTTCTCCGGATCGTTCCAATACTCCTTACCGTCCGGGTTCGGCCCCAGCGTCGCGAGATCCGTCCACGTGACCAAATCAGCGGACCCCTGGATGGTGTGCTCCAACTCCGGCGGGGCGATGAGGCAGAGCTGGAATTGACCTTCCGCCGTGAACTCGCCCCGCAACGAGGGCGGTTCGGGACCCAGTTTGAGGACCCAGAAGTCCCCTTGGCTGATCAGCGGCGCCGTTTTCAAGCCGCCGGGCGGTGACTGGGAGAACCCTGTCAGCAGAAAGCCCCCGTCAGTTGTCCGTCTGATCCGTTCACGCATGAATACCGGTGGTTGAAAGGTCCGCCAGATCTTTCCTTCGTCCCCCCTGCCGCCGAAGGACTGATCCCAGAGCTTGTTGCCTTGATCGTCGATCCGCACGATCCAGAAGTCCCAGCCGCCGAAATGTGGGGCTGTCTTGTTGCCACTCGGGCGTGAACATGAGGTGCCTGAAAGTAGCCAGCCGCCATCCGGCATCGGCTCGGCGCAGGTGCAGATGTCGTCGCTGACGCCTCCATAGGACTTGTCCCAGAGCTGATTGCCCTCGGCGTCGATCCGGACGACCCAGAAGTCCTGGTTGCCGTACCGCCTGCTGGTTTTGGTGCCCTTGCTGGGGTCGGTGACCGGGAGCGACTGGGAGTTGCCGAAGACCATGAAACCGCCGTCCGCGAGCGGGTGAATGTCACGCGCGCATTCCGAAGCCGCGCCACCGTACGATTTGTCCCACAACTTGTTCTGCTGCGCGTCAAACCGAACTACCCAGAAGTCTGAACCCAGGTGAGGGATATTCGAGTCATGGCCACCGAAGTAAGGGCTGGTTTTGTCGGCGCACGGTTGGGCGTTCGAGCAGCCGGCGACGATGAAGCCGCCGTCCGAGGTGTTTCGAATCACAAGAAGATACGTAATATCGGAGGTACGCGCGCAGCCGACGGTCTTGGTCCAGAGCTGCTGTCCTTGGGCATCGAACTTGGCCATCCCACCGTAAACCGCAGTAGCCGTAATCTGACCGGATGTACCGGGTCCGCATCCGAGGTAACCGCCGTCCTCTGTCGGCGTGAAATCAAACCCATAGCATCCGCTGAGACCCTCGGGAAGGTAGCTTTGGTCCCAGAGCTTGTCGTCATTCGCGTCGTAGCGCACAACCCAGAGATTGTTGGGATAAGCGTATCCACTCGGGCCCCGCAGCGGCGCCGTTTTGCAGCAGGCGGGTGCGGATGTCGTGAAGCCTGCAAGCAGGAATCCTCCGTCCGGAGTGAGGAATACACGATGGGCATAATCGCCTGGTGCCCAGGTGGTTCCACCTCCACAGGACTTGTCCCATTGGCGTTGGCCCTGAGCGTCGATCTTGATCACCCAGGCGTCGGCACTGAGACAAAAGGGCTCTGTCCGGATGCCGTTGGCCGGGCCTTCACAAGTTCCCGCAATGAGGAAACTGCCGTCAGACGTCTGGATGAAGTCGTACGGCAGAGCGTATCCGACCCCGCCGCTCATTCCGGGACCGTACGCCGCCTGCCAGATAATGGGCAGTGGACCGTTGGTTTGTGCGTAGCCCGGCGCCGTCGCCAGCGCCAAACCGCTGATAGCTAACAGGATGTGTGTTTTTGACCTGGTCTTCATAACTGTCTTCTTGTTTCGGGGTCTTCGCCCCCCTATTCATCTGTACGCAGACCAGCAACGGACGGGACAAGAAAGGTGAAAAAAAGTGAGGGTTGGGAGTTCAGGGTTCCCGGTTCAAAGGTGGATGGTGGGTGGTTGATGGTTGATGGCTGAGAGTTTTGGGTTGGGCGTTGAGCGTTGGGCGTTGAGCGTTGGACGTTGAGCGTTGGACGTTGGACGTTGGACGTTGACCGCTACGATCGGGTTGAGGAGGCGAGCAGCCCACAGAGCGACGTTGACACGAGCGGTTTGGATGGCGCGCAGCGTTTGGAGTGCGTGTGCTTCAGCACCGCTTTGCGTGGGACGTCACCGATCCCTGTATGCGGAAAGCGGCGGTGAACCGCAGGCCTGCCTGCGCCGTGCCGCCGTCGGTGCTGAGGGCACACACCAGCGGCGCGGCAGGCAGGCACTCCAAACGCTGCGCGACCCCGCCGCCGATTTGACCCCGGACCACATGCTGCAAGGCACAGCGGCCCAACAACTTGGGTAACCGCGAGCCCTCCCAGTCCTCAACTCCGAGTCAAGCGCCTCGCTGAGTTTGACGCGCATGGGCTTTGCTGCTCTGCGTTTTCCGTTCCTCGGCGCTGCACGTTTCAGGCGCAGTGACCGTTGCAGATGAGACAACCACGGATTTCACGGATGAACACGGATTCCGGTGACCCCCCGAGAAAGACCGAAGCGGGTCCTTGATCCGTGTCATCCGTGTTTTCCGTGGTTGTTTCAGTCGCCTGATTATGGGCTACGGCGCCAGGCCGCGATAGAAGCGTTGGGCGTACTTGGCCGCCAGGGTGTCGGTGAACTCGACGGTGCCGGTCAGATTGGTGCGCACGCCGATCTTGGTCCACTGCGCTAGGTCGGTCGAAGCCTCAAACACGTAGCGCAGATTCGTCGGACCGGTGAGCGTCAACTGCACCGCGCCCTCGGTCAAGGGCGTCGCGGTCAACGTCGGGGCCGGGGTCGCGTCCTTCTGGTGTTCGGTGACCTCCAGCGTTTGCCGGACGGGCACATTCTGGAGTTCCTGGACGATGCCCGAGGGCCACTCGATCTTGACCAACTCGGCGCTGGCGGCGTCGCCCAAGCCGAAGTGGGGGATCAGGCCATACCCGCCGCTCGCGCCGGTGTTCCCCGTGAGTTCGCGCATCTGCCAGAAGGTCTTCCCACCAATCGTGGCTCTGACGCGCACCTTGGCGCCGATGGCCGAGCGGTTCGAGGCGATGCCGATGAGGTTGAGTTTGAGCCATGCCTTGCCATTGCCGTTGTTCCGGTAGAGGAGATTGTACTGGGGATCCCATTGGGTAAGACCACACGCGATGAAGAGATCGAGGAAGCCGTCATTGTTGTAGTCGGCCCAAACGGGGGCGTTGCGGACGGCGCTGTCGATCAGCGGGCTGCCCACATCGACGCTGCTGAACGTGCCGTCGCCATTGTTCCGGTAGAGGACACTCGGTACCCCCATGTATCTGGAAAGAAACAGGTCCAGATGCCCGTCATTGTCGTAATCACCCCAGGCCCCAAAGCTCGCGTAGGATTTCCGGGATACCCCGGCACTTGTGGCGAAGTTGGCAAACAGGTTCCCGCCCAGGTTCCGATGAAGTGAGTTGACGGTGGGAGTGCCACCGAGTTCCGACGCCCCCGGCGTAAACAGGTCGAGCAACCCGTCGTTATCGTAGTCTCCCCAAAGCCCGACTACATTTGCGGATCCCTCAGAGGGGATGCTGCCTTCGGTCAGCCGGGAGAACGTGCCGTTGCCGTTGTTGTGGTAGAGCAGGTGGAGGCCGCTCCAATTGTTCACCCAGACATCGGGATAACCATCGTTGTCGAAGTCGGCCCAGCTACACCAGAGATTCCCTGCCGGGTCGGTGACGATGGGGCCCACTTGGTTAGCGGTCATCTTGACGAAGAACCCGTCCCCCCGGTTGCGATAGAGGCATCGGCTCCCCGTGTCGAACGGGTACTGGAGGTTGACGGTGAAGAGGTCCAGGAAACCATCGCCATCGTAATCGACCCAAGTGGCATCAAATGAGAAATCGTTGTCGCTGACCGGCCGCCCGCACTGGGCCGCGGTGAGACGGGTGAACCGCCCTTGGCCTTCGTTGCGAAAGAGGCTGTCAACCCCATCGTGATTGGCCACATAGAGGTCGATGAAGCCGTCGTTGTTGAAGTCGCCGACGGTTGCCGTGTCGCACCATCCCGGTGTTTTGACAATGATGCTGTCAGACACTTTGTCGAAGGTGCCATCGCCATGGCCGTGATAGAGGACGTTGGTGGCTGGCCCTACGGAAGCCTGCGCCACCAGCAGGTCCAGGAAGCCGTCGTGGTCGTAATCCCACCAGGTGCCGCTACTCGAGGCCTGGTAGTCCTCAACCACCGGCCCGGTGGTGATCTTGGTGAACGTGGGGTCAACGGTCAGGGTGGCGACCTGGCTGGTGGCCGACAAGCCGGCGGTATCGGTCACCACGGCGAAGTAGGGGCCGTCCTGCGCGAGCGTGACGTTGGTTAAAGTCAAGACGCGCGTGGCCGCAGACCGGTTGACGTTGGTGTCTAGGGGTGCGTCTTTGAAGTGCCAGTGGAAGTACGCCAGGGGTGCCGACCCGGCCTTGGCCATGACCTTGAACTGGACGGTCGCGCCCAAGCTGGCCGTGGCGTTCGTGGGTTGGGTGGTGATTTGCGGCGGCTCCTGGGCCAAAGCCCAGTGCGACGCGACCAGAACCGAGACGACTCCGATGAGTCTTGTGGTTTTCATACTGCGAGTCTTGTCTTCATAACCGTTCTTGTTTCGGGGCTCTTTGCCCCTTACCTACCTCTACGCAAACGGGCGGCGGAACGGACAAGAAAAGTGAAAAGAAGTTGATGGTCGATGGTTGATGGTTGATGGCTGAGAGTTTTGGGTCGGGCGTTGAGCGTTGAGCGTTGAGCGTTGGAAGTTGGATGTTGGGTGTTGGGTGTTGGATGGGAGCACCATGATCGCTGGTCACGCCAGCGGTGCACAGATCTACCTGGGCACGAAAGCCTTGGAAGGCGCGAAGCGTTTGGAGTGCCTGGCTGCCGAAGCCTCCGCCTTCGCCCGAGCTTCGGCGGACAAGTCGGCGCAGGCAGGCGCGTGCTTCAGCACCGCTTTGCGTGGGACGTCACCGATCACTGTATTCGGAAAGCGGCGGTGAACCGCACGCACTCCAAACGCTTCGCGACCCCGCCGCCGATTTGGCCCCGACTACCCGATCAGAAGCACACCGGTCCTGCGAGACTTGGCCAAAGTCGGGTGCTGCCAACATGGCGCTCCGCCATTCCCCCTTCACGCCTCACGTTTAATGCCTCACGTTTCACGTTTCACGCCTCACGCCTCACTCCCCGCCTTCCTCCCTCTTCCCTTCTCCCTTCTCCCTGTCCTCCGCATCGATGTCTTCCAGCGCCCGGACGCGCCAGAAGCACATCCGGTCTTCTCCATAGCACTTCCATGCGGCAAGCGTCCGCCCGTCCGGCGAAAACCGAGGAGCGTAGAAGTACGCCCCCGGCCCGACCAGATCGGTCAGGTGCTGCCGGGTTGCGACATCCCAAATCACGACGGAAAGAGAACCCAGGAGGCCGCCATTGACGACACGGCGTCCATCCGGCGAGAAGGTGATGCCGTAGCACGGCGTCTCATTGCGGCCGAACGACCCGGCTTCGCTGCGTTTGAGAACATCCCAGAGCTTCAGGGCCCCATCCCAACCGGCCGAAGCGAGCCACCGTCCGTCGGGCGAGAAGGCCACTTCCATGACCTTCCCGCGGTGCGCGTCGAAGGGCGCCAACTGGTCGCCGGTCACCGCCTCCCACAAGAAGACCCGCCCGTCTCTATGTCCGGTGGCCAGGAACCGGCCATCCCGTGACGCATCGGCCGTGATACAACCCCCGCGCTGGACCGCATTGAGCGAGCGCCAGGGCTCGGGCTGTTGGCCGCTCACCGTGTCCCAGATGTGCAGCAGCTCGGTGAAGGTGTTGTTGGGCCGCGCGGCCAGAAGACGTCCTTGCGCCAAGAGGCGCATGGTGCCCGGTTCGGGGTAGTCGCCGGGGTACGGGCAGAAGGCAGTCCGTTCTCGCGGCGCACCTCGCTCCCACAGATGAACCATGCCGTTGGTCCCCGCGTGGGCCAGCCACTGGCCATCCCAGGACACCGCCCACGTCACGTTGTTGGTTCCATACTCCGGCAGCGGTTCGATGGGGTGAAGGGTGTCAACGTCAAAACGGGTGACCACCCCGTCCGCCAGGGCGAGGAAGGAGCGGGCCTCGTGCTCGAAGGCCACGAGGCCGACGTTGCTGAGGACCTGGTAGTCGGGCTGCGCCGGATGCTTCGTCCTGGCAAGGTCCCACAACAACACCTCGCTTTCGTCGGAACCACTGGCGCTCGAGCCGCTGGCGAGCCAATGCCCGTCGGGCGAAAAGGCCAGGGCCGTCACGGACGACCGGTGGCCGATCAGCTTGGCGCGGAGGCCTCCACCCGGCAAATCCCAGAGCCGGATCATTTGGCCATCGCCGGTGGCCAGGACTTCACTCCGGGGATCAAAGGCGAGGGCAAAGGGAGTCAATCGCTGGCCGCTCAGTTCCACCGGTTCGCCGGCAGGCAGCGGCCAGACGCGAACAACCGGGTTCGTGGTGAGCGCGGAGGCGGCGAGCCAGCGCCCGTCCGGGGAGAACGCCAAGGCCAGCACGATGTCCGCGGGCAGCTTCCACTCAGCCTCGATCCATCCACCCGGCACTTGGTGCAGGCGAACCACCCCGTTTCCGCGATGGCCGACAGCCAGGAACTGCCCGGTCGGGTCGAACGCGACCGCTCCGGTCCAGGGGTTCCCGGCTGTGGCTTCGGCGGGGATGCTCATGATTCGTTCACCGGTTGCCACGTACCACACCGCGGCACCAACAAAATATCCGGCCCCGGCCAGCCACCGCCCGTCAGGCGAAGACGCGAAAGAAGCAAAGTCGTCCTTCTCGTAGTCGAATTGGGCGGCGATCGCGTTGCTCCGCAAATCCCAAATGCGGACTTCACCACTCGCCCCAAGTTCGGGCGAGAGCTGGAAGGCGACCCGGTCGTTGGTGGGGCAGAACCCCATGCGCCAGCTCCGGTTCGTCTGCACCAACCCGGGCACCGGCAGGCGCGTCGCCAGATCGTAGACCAGGGTGACACCGTGTTCTTCGTGGACCACCAGCCGCTGGCCATCGCCCGTGAACGCCAGACCGCTCACCTTCTTGGGCCGTGTGCACAACCGGGAATCCGCCTGACTGCGTGACTTCTGCCAGAGGTAGGCCCATTCCCAGCCGCGCAAGTCAGTTGCGAGTTGCGGGTTGCGAGTTGAGAGTGTGGCGTGGTCCGTGATGCGTGATGCGTGACCAGGCGTGGGTTGGTAGCGGTCCAAGAGTTCGCGTACGCGACCAATGTCGTCTTCGGCCAGAGCGCGGGTGGCGAGGTCCATGTCGGAGACGTAGGCGCGCTGGAGGGCCAGGAGTTCCCCCGCCTGGGCGCGCCGCCATTGCCACGCGATGCCCGCCACGCCCACGACGAGAGTCAAGACGGCAAAGCCGAGCGCCCCGGCCAGCTTCGGGTTGCGGCGGCACCAGCGCCAAGACCGCTCGACGCGGCTCACCCGCCGCGCGCGGATCGGTTCGTTCGCGAGGAACCGGCCCAGTTCGTCGCTCAAGTCCTGGGCACGCGCGTAGCGTCGGTGTTGGTCTTTTGCGAGGCACTTCAACGTGATCGTTTCCAGATCACGCGGAATGCTCGGATTCAACAGCCGTGGCGCGACCGGGTCGTTCTCGACCACTTGCCGCAACAGCGCGGTCAGCGTCTCGCCTTGGAACGGGGGACGGCCCGTCAACAGGTGGTACAGAACGGCCCCGAGCGAGTACACGTCGCTGGCGACGCCCACCGTGCCGCGCTTGCCTTCCGCCTGCTCGGGGGAGAGGTAACTGGGCGAACCGAGGACCTGGCCGCTCAGAGTGAGTTCAGAGTGATGAGTGGAGGGTGGAGAGTCGGGAGTGGAGCACCGAGCGCCGTCGGACTGCTCCGCCGGACCGCGCGACGTCGCGGCGCGCAGCGCGTCCGGGGTGGCGGAGGCGGCGGGGGACACGGGGCCGTCCGGTGGCACCGCAGCCGCTGCGACCGGGGACCTGCCGGCGCCGACCTTGCTGCGTGCGGACAGCCACAGGCGCAGGCTTCGGCAGGCAGGCCGGTCGCGGTCCGTCCCGTTCGCGGTCCCGGCTTCAGCCGGTTCCGCGCGCGAAGTTGGATCGGCGCCTGGAGGTATGCTGACTTGGCCGCCTGAAGGCGGGACGACCAGCCGCTTCGCCAGGCCAAAGTCAGTGACGTGCGGTTGGTCGTTCTGGTCGATGATGATGTTCGCCGGCTTGAGGTCGCGGTGCAGGATGCCGTGCTGATGGGCATAGTGCACAGCCTCCGCCACCGTCTTCATCCACCCCACGCTTCGCGTGTAATTTGAAATTTCAAATTTCAAATCTGAGATGACTCCCGCGAGGTTCCGTCCCTCGATGTAGTCCATCGAGAAGTAGAGTTGGCCCGCGTGCTCGCCGACCTCGTGAATGGCGACGATGTTCGGGTGCTGGAGATTGGCGGCAGCCTGGGCTTCGGCGCGGAAGCGTTGGACCTGGTCGCGCCCGGCCAACTGGCCGCCGAGGATCAGCTTGAGCGCGACAGTCCGGTTGAGGCTGATCTGGCGGGCTTTGTGGACGACACCCATGCCACCGCGGGCGATTTCTTCGATCAGTTCGTAGTCGCCGAAGGCGCGGAACCTGGGCGTCGAACTCGTTGCAGCCTGCGTTTCGCGCGCGTCCGGCACGCCCGCGAGGCCGGAACCGATCAGGCAGGCCGGGCAGAGGCCCTCCGGCGCGTTGGGCAGCAGCGGCTTCCCACAGCACGGACAGATCTTCTTGGCATTCATCGCATCGTCCTCAACATGGATCGAACGTCCAACGTGCGACGCTCAACGTTGAACGTTCAGCGAAGCGCTGCGTTGAACGTTGAGCGTTGGACGTTTGCCGGTTCAAGTCGACTGAGCATGGGAACGGGTTCAAACCACGGGCGCACGCGTGGGCCTTTCACGCGCTTACGATGACCAGCAGATGCCGCAGTTCATCGTTGATGTCGTCGGGCGAGGCAACGGTGTGCGTGGGCCACGCTGCCGATTTGGCCCCTGAACATTCCGATGACTCGTGGTCTGCCATGAGCGTGCCTGTGTGGTGTCTGCGCGTTGTAGCAGAGTCGGAAACGGACTGTCGAACGGTTTTCGGTCGTGCAGCCGGGGGCGGTTCATGAATGACGGGTGACTGTCTGCGTTTCCCTTCATGTTCCGTCTTGAACTCATGAGGATTGTCACCGCAACAACGACGGTCCGTAGCCCATCACCATCCAGATCAAAACTGTTGGGCTCTTGGGACTGCCCAAATGCAGACGGCGGCATGAACGCAACAAATCCCGCGGGCCGTCAAGCGCCAGGGAATCGGTGCCAAATCGGACGCCAAGCGGAGCCACGCCGGGCATACCGCGCACGATTGACACCGACGCGTTCTCCCGGCGTGGGCTGGCGCGTCTGGTTCGCCGAATCCCCCATGACCGCGCTGCCAAGGTCGCCAACCTGCTGGTGAATGACCCCAGTTCGATCCCTCGCTTTCGGGCGCCGCGAGCCCCGCACCCTCTCCAGCACGCCCTTTTCGGCTTGCCCCGACGTCCCCCAACATCATATGCATCGTCTCGATGCTTGCGCCAGGACTGAGAACCAGCTCCCCTCCGCCGAGCCTGGTTCGCGAGCGCTCGGACGGTCAAACATGCATGGAGATGCCACAAGGATTCCGAGATGAAGACTTCTGATTGCTGGGTGTTTGGGGTGTCGCACTCGTTTCACGTCCCGCACGAATTGGATTGGCCAGAATTGGGCCAGGACGGGCGTGTGAAGTCGAGCCGCACCTCGCGATCGGAAAGCGCCCGTTTGCGCTCGCGCGGCGTGCCCGATTGGATAGCAGAAAGACAACGGTCTTGTCACATCAGCTTGCGAGACCGTCGGTTGTCTGAACCGTCGTTCCGAGGCCCAATTCACCTGCTCTGTCGCATGACTCGACAGCCGCATGACTCGAACTTGCGCCGCGCGCCTGTTCCTGCCAGCATTCTTCCATGCCCGCTCGACTATCTTCGCCCCGGTCTGCCCAGCTCGTGCTGTTGACGCTCTCGGTCTGTGGATTGCTCCTGACGCCGCCCCTGCGACCGTCGGCAGCGTCCGAAAACAACGCACGGCTGGCCCCTGTCCGCAACGCGGCTGACATCGCTGCGGGCGAATCCGGGAAGCCCGAGGCTGCTCGCGCCGATGATCCCCTTCCGTCAGGACTGGGCGTCGTCCCGGGTCCGGTGAACGGCGCTTTCATCGAGCGGGGCGGAAAGTCCCTCGCCGTCTACGGCGATCCGTCAGGCCGACGACCGCTGCCGGACACCGTGCTGCTCACCGAGGCGCGTCGGGACGTGACTTGGGCGGCGCGCAACCTCGCGGAACGCGGCGCCAGCATTGTCGCACCGGAGAAGGAAGCTGAGCTGCTGTCCCATCCCGAGAAGTTCTGGGCAGAGTTGCGGGAGAAACGCTTCCACGATTACGCCCAACAGACCACCAAGGTGCCGATCGAGCCGATCCCGGTAAGCCGCACCGCCAAGGGCGGCGAGACGCTGACGTGGGCGGGCCTTCCCATCCGGGTGATCGATACTCCCGGCTACACGCGCGGTGCGGTGAGTTTCCTCGTTGAACTCGACGGCAAGAAGGTTGCCTTCACGGGAGACCTGATCCGCGACGACGGGAAGTTGCAGGACCTGTTCAGCCTTCAGGACGCGATCCCGGAGGCGAAGATTGGCGGTTACCACGGCTGGGCAGGGCGCTTGGGCGATCTCATGGCGAGCCTCGAGCGGTTGGCCGCCGAGGAACCGGATTTGTTGGTCCCGTTGCGTGGCCCGGTCATTCGCGATCCGGCTGCAGCCATCGCCCGTCTGCGGACCCGCATTCGTGCCGTGTACGCCAACTACCTGTCCATCGACGCACTGCGCTGGTACTTCAAAGACGAACATATCCGCGTCAAGGCGCGCCGCGTCCTGGGCCCCGAGGCGCAGGTTGACTGGATGCCGATGGCGGAGACCGTGCCGCTGCCCGGGACGATCATCCCGATCTCCAACGCGCGGCTGATCCTGTCAGTGGATCGCTCGGGATTCCTGATCGATTGCGGGAGCATGGGAATCATCGAGCAGTTGCGCAAGATGCGCGCCGCCGGAACGCTGGGGTCCGTCGAGCACGTGTTCGTGACCCATTATCACGACGACCACACGGATGCACTGCCGGCGCTGGTGGCCGAGTTCGGCGCGCGCGTGCACGCATGCGGCAGCCTGATCGACCTGATCGAGCATCCAGGCGACTACCGGTTGCCCTGTTTGACCAGAAATCCGACACCGGTCACCGGCAAACACCGCGACGGCGACACCTGGCGCTGGAAGGAGTATGAGCTGACGATTCTCGATCATCCGGGACAGACGCTGCACCACAACGCCTTGCTGGTCCGACGCGACGCAGACTGGTCGGCCTGTTTCGTGGGCGATTCCTTCACGCCCTGCGGGATCGACGATTACTGCCTCCAGAACCGCAACTTCATTCATGAAGGCCAGGGACTGCTTCGCTGCCTCGATCAACTCGATACGCTGCCCGGCGGCTGCCTGATCCTCAATCAGCACGTCGAGCCCGCGTTCCGGTTTTCTTCCGCCCAGAGAGCGCGCATGCGCGAAACGCTCCGGCAACGCATCCCGTTGCTGGCCGCTTTGCTTCCCTTTGACGACCCGAATTACGGTCTGGACGGGAGTTGGGCTGCGCTGCATCCGTATTGGATCGCCGTGCGCCCGGGCGAATCGGTCGAGCTGGCATTGCGCATCACAAACCATTCGCCTCGCGAACGCACCTTTCGCGCCGTCGCACGGGGTCCGGCGGCCTTCGCCCTGTCCAGCGCGGGCTCGGTGCGCATCCCGCGGCACTCGGAAGGCTCTCTCCCAATCACGGTCCGGGTGCCTCCCGACGCCGCTCCCGGCCCGCGGGTGATCGTGGCGGATGTTGGGTGGGACGAGACCGAACTGCGGGAATGGGCCGAGGCGGTCCTCGAGGTCGTGCCCTGAAGGGTGAGGCCGGTGCTTGATGTCTCCGGCAAACCAGCTTTCTCTCAACGTGGAATTGTCATGAACCCGAATGTCATGCAGATCGGACACCTCACAATTGCGCTGCTGCCCTTGACCCTGGCGCTAACCATCGCCTCGGCCGCGCCGTCCGGCGCGCCCCGTCCCAACGTCCTGGTCATCCTCACCGACGACCAGCGCTGGGATGCGCTGGGGGTGGTGCAGCGGGAACAAGGCGAGCGCGCACTCTTCCCCTGGTTTCAGACGCCGCATCTGGATCGCCTGGCGGCCGAGGGAGCGCGGTTTGCCAATGTTTTCGTCACGACGTCGCTGTGCTCGCCGAGCCGGGCCTCGCTCCTGAGCGGTCGATACGCCCGCGCGCACCAGGTGATGAACAACTTCACCGAGTATCCCAACGCGCTGCCCAGTTACCCGCGCCGGCTCAAGGAGGCCGGATACGAAACCGCCTACATCGGCAAGTGGCACATGGGCGAGGACAACGACGAACAGCGCCCGGGCTTCGACCACTGGATGAGCCACCGGGGCCAGGGGAACTACTTCGACAACGAGTTCAACGTCAACGGCACTCGCCGCACGGTGCCGGGCTACTACACGACGGTCGTCACCGACCACGCCATCGAGTGGCTCCGCCAGCCGCATGACCGCCCCTGGCTGCTGATCCTCGGACAGAAAGCCCCCCACGGCGGCCCGATCCAGCCCGAGCCGCGATTCGAACACACGCTCGACGCGTTCCCGGTGAAACCCCCTGTCAACGCGAACAACTATCATGCCGCCGAGGGCAAGCCCGCCTGGCTCGAAGAGAGTTATCCCACATGGCACGGCGCCGGCGGCCCGCTCTACGGCCAGAAGCAGTACGACCGGTTTGTGCGCGCTTACCTGGCCACGCTGCTCTCTGTGGACGAGAGTGTCGGGCGCGTCCGCGAAGCGCTGCGCGTCACCGGCCAGCTCGACCGCACGCTGATCGTCTTCACCAGCGACAATGGATTCGTCCTGGGCGAACACGGGCGCGTGGACAAACGGACGGCCTACGACGAGAGCCTGCGCATCCCGTTGCTGGTGCGCTATCCGCCCGCGGTGAAGCCCGGCACGGTGGTGAGCGACCTCGTGCTCAGTCTCGATCTGGCGCCCAGCGTGCTGGACTTCTGCGGGGCCAAACCCCTGCGAGGCATTCAGGGCAGGTCATGGAAAGCGCTGGCGCAGGGCCGATCCGCCGCGTGGCGCGAGGCGTTCCTGTACGAGTACAACTACGAACAGCAGTTCCCGTACACGCCGAACGTGCGCGCCGTGCGCACAGCCGACTGGAAATACATCCGCTACCCGCACGGGGACGGCGGGCCCGACCGGTTCACGGCGGAGCTGTACGACCTGCGGGACGATCCGTACGAAATGACGAATCGCATCAACGATCCCTCCGCGGCGAAGGTGCTCCGGCAGATGGGTCGCGAGCTCGATCGCCAGTCGCGCCGGGCCGGTCCGGACGCGATGCCGGTGTACGAGGGGATTGTGAACGTGCTGCCGAAGTATTAGCGCTACCAGGCGCCGTCGACGAGGCGGGCGGTGATATTCCGGGCGAGATCGGCGGCGAGGACAGGCAGCGTCTGACGCTCGACGCTGGCCTGATCGCCGGCCAGAACCGGGGGCATCTCCCCGTCAGGCAGCGGGTTCCGGGCGCCGACGCGCACCGTGGCCCGGCCCCGGACCTTCTCATCCAAGACGACGCGTCCGGTGGACCGCTCCTCGGCGACCACGTGGGCGCGGAGGGTGAGCTCGTAATCGCGCACGGTGGTCACGTCGCCGGGCTGGTAGGCGACCGGTGTGCGTTCGTAGGCGAGCAGGGTGCCGTTGACGACGATATCGCCGTCGTTGTGTGTGGCGAGCGTGTAGGTGCCGTCCTGCTGGAGTTGCTTCCGCAAGGCATGCGCGACCGCCTCGCTCAGGCGCGGTTCGGGCGCTTCGTTGCGGAAGAAGTTGACCTGGACGCTCCTCGATCGGGCATCGATGCCGCTGGTGGGGCCCAGTCGGTAACCGGCGCACCCGGCGAGGAGAATCGCCGCGCCGCACCAGCCAAGGCCAAGGAAGCGCCGCGTGTTCATGGCGTGGGTGCCGATGCGGTCTTGGCCCGGGAATGCCGGGCGACGGCTTCGAGCCGGCGCTTCGCCTCGACCGCGTAGGTCGATTCCGGATCGAAGCTCACGGCCTCGTTGTAATAGACCTTGGCGCCGTCCCATTGGCGCTTCTTCTCGTAAAAGCGGGCCGTCTGGAAAGCGCCCCGAGCCTGCTCGGTCTTGAGCGTGCGGATGTAACCCCGGACCTCGGCCACACGCGCGTCGTCGGGATAGAGGGTGATGAGATCGGTGAAGGTCGCGATGGCCGAGGCGGCGGCGCTTTGATCGTATTCGGCGGTTTGGGCCGCCTTCCTGTAGGCCATGCCGGCGCGGTAGATGGCCTCGGCGGCAATCTTGGGACGGTTGTGGTAGATGTCGGCCGCCTTCTCGTACGCCTTGACGGCCAGAATGTACTCCTTCTGCTTCTCGCGCGCAGCGCCGATCTTGAGCTGGGCATCGGGGGCGATCGCGCTGTGCGGCCCGCTCTGCACCACTTTCGTGAACATGTCCGCGGTCTTCTCCATCGATCGGAAGAACGGGATGAAGCCCCACAGCTTGAACCACTGCCCGCCCAGGAATCGGTTGGCGATCTCGTACTGGCGCTCGAGCACCGCGTCGTAGTCGGCCGCCTTCGGGTACTTCTCGATCAGCTTCTGGTACTCCTTGAAGGCCCTCTGGTCGTGCCTGCGCGCCTCGTACACCCGGCCCAGGAGGTACTGGGCCTGCGGGGCGTAATCCGACAAGGGCCAGCGCTTCACCGTGCGCCGGGCCGCCTTCTTGGCGACGCCGTACTGCTTGTTGTCAAAGGCCTCCTGCGCAACATCGAGCTGGTCTTTGGCCCGCGCCCGAACCCACTTGCCGCCGCCCACCGACTCGTACGTCCACCCCTCACCCGGTCGGTAAACCAAGGGCGCCGGACACCGCGACGGCACGGACAACAGACCAAGCACGATCAGTGAGATGAGAACGACCCCGCGCTTCATGTGTCACAGGACCGTATCGGAGGCTCTCGGTCAAGTCAACCGGGCATCGGCTGTCGCGCCGCCCGCAGAGCCTCGAGCGCGTCCCGGAAGTCAGACGGCCACGGCGCCTCGAAAGCGACGCGTTTGCCGCTCTCCGGATGGGCAAAGGCGAGCCGCCGGGCGTGCAGGAGCTGACGCGGCGCGACGAAGCCGGTCAGTTCCTCGAGCCTGAGATTCTGGCGCTTGCCGTAGACCGCGTCGCCCACAATCGGAAAACCAAGATGCTTGAAATGCACACGGATCTGATGCGTCCGCCCCGTGTGCAGCCGCACCTCGACCCACGTCGCCGACGCCAGGCGTTCAAGCGTGCGATACGTCGTCCGGGCGGAGCGTCCGCCGGCAAGAACAGCCATCACCTTGCGGTGCGTGGGGTGCCGGGCTATCGCGGCGTCAATCTCGCCGGCGGCGGACGCGAGTTCGCCGCAGACAATGGCGTGGTAGACCTTCTCGACCTCCCGATGCGCGAACTGGCGCGAGAGCGCCACATGGATGGCATCGTGCTTGGCAACCACCATGACGCCGCTGGTGTCCTGATCCAGCCGGTGGACAATGCCCGGGCGCGCCACGCCGCCGATGCCGCTGAGCCGGCCCTGGCAATGGTGCAGAAGGGCGTTGACCAGGGTGTCGTTCTCCGTGCCGGCGGCGGGATGCACCACCATGCCCGCCGCCTTGTTGAGCACCAGCAGGGCCTGGTCCTCATACAGGATGTCCAGAGGCAACGCCCGGGCCTCGACCGTCGCCGGCCTGGGCGCCGGCCATTCGACCACAATCGTGTCGCCCGCCCGCGGCGCATGCGTGGGCTTGACCACGCGCTCGTTGACACGAATGGCCCCCTCGCGAATCAGCCGCTGCAATGCGTTGCGCGATACACAGGGGAACTGGTCGTGGAGATACACGTCCAGCCGCGTCCACGGCAACGCCAGCGCGGGCTCGACGACCAGCGTCTCGACGCGCGGCGGCCTTCCCGGATTCTCCTCTGAGCCGCTCATGGACGCTCGGCGCTGGCACCCGGCCTTCGCAGCCACCGGTAGAGGCCCACACCGCACCCGATCACCGCCAGGCTCACCAGATGGCCCGCGGTCGCCCACCCGCCGAGATACCAGACCTCGTAGTCGCCGCGAAAAAACTCGATCAGGAATCGCAGCGCGCCGTAGGCGATCAGGTACGACGCGAAGACCCGTCCGTCGAATCCCTTGCGCCGGTACAGCCAGGCCAGGGCCGCATAGAGCGCGAGGTTCGCCCCTGCCTCGTAGATCTGGGTGGGGTGGACCCCGGCGCCCCGGGTGAAGTGCTCGGGCGGGAAATGGATGGCCCAGGGCAGAGCGGCCGGCAGACCGAAGCAGCATCCGTTCATCAGGCAGCCGATGCGCCCGAACACATGCCCGAGCGCAATGCTGGGCGCGAGGGCGTCGGCCAGTTTCCAGAGCGGCACCTCATGGCGCCGGGCATAGAAGATCGTTGCCAGCGATGCCCCCACAAGCCCGCCATAAAAAACCAATCCGCCATGCCGTATGGCGAACATCTCCCACCACGGCTTGCCGGCGAAATCCTCCTCCCAGTAGACGACGACATGCCACAGGCGGGAGCCGACAATGGCGCCGATCATGAGCCAGACGCCCAGGTCGGCAACCACCTCGCCCGAAATACCGTTGCGCAGGCTGCGCCGACTCGCCGTCCAGAGGCCGGCGACGAACCCGGCGACCACCAGGAGTCCGTACCAGGTGATGGTCAGTTGACCGATGTTCAACGCGACTTGATGCATGGGAGCGGCTCGAAGCAAATGCCAATCGGTGGTCCGCACGCGGCTGACGCGCCCTCTCTGGAATCCCTGACCGGTGACACCTGTTGCAAACAGGTCGAGTGTGTGTGTTGCGTTGACGGGGTCAAGGATTCTCTCGATCTCGAATGTCGAGACAATCCGCATCCTGGATTTCGACGGCGCGGCAGGCTAATTGTTGGGCGTGCGGCAAGTGTCTGAAACGATCGCGGCGGGCCGGGACGGCATCACCATCCACGGCGCGCGCGAACATAATCTGAAGAATCTCTCGGTCGCCATCCCCCGCGGCCAGTTCGTGGTGATCACCGGCGTGAGCGGCTCGGGCAAGAGCACGCTCGCCTTCGACCTTCTCTTCGCCGAGGGCCAGCGCCGGTTCCTCGATTCCATGAACGCCTACGCCCGGCAGTTCGTCGAGCAACTGGCCCGCCCCGATGTCGACCTCATCACCGGGATCCCCCCCACCGTCAGCATCGAACAGCGCAATTCCCGCGGCGGCGGCAAAAGCACCGTCGCCACCATCACCGAAATCCACCACTTCATCCGGCTCCTGTTCGCCCGTCTCGGCGTTCAGCACTGTCCGGACTGCCGTCAGCCGGTCGAACCGCAGTCGCGCGACCGGGTCGGCGAGACGCTGCGGGCCGAGGCGCGGCGGCGCGGCGAGCTTTCGCTCCTGGCGCCCATGGTGCGCGGACGCAAGGGATTTCATTCCGAGGTCGCCGACTGGGCCGCGCGGCACGGCTACGAGCGGATTCGGGCCGACGGCCAGCTTCGACCCAGCGCGCAAGGGCTCCGGCTCGATCGGTTCCGCGAGCATCACGTCGAGATCCTCGTCGGCACCGTCCGCCGCGACGGACGCCAGGCCACGCTGGCGGGGGCGGCGGCACGCCTGCAAAAGGCGGTCGACGAGACCCTGCGGCTCGGCCAGGGGACCTTGCTCGCCCTGGACCGCGCGGGCCATGTCACCCCGCACTCGACGGAGCGGACCTGCACCGGTTGCGGGCGGTCGTTCCAGCCGCTCGATCCCAAGCTGTTCAGCTACAACTCCGCCGCCGGCTGGTGCCCGCGCTGCCGCGGATTCGGCGAGCTCTTCTACCTCCCCGAGGATGTGGATCGCGGCGCGCGGGCCGACGCTATCGAGGAGTCATGGTTCGGGTGGCAGGAAGGCCAGCGCCAGTTGTGCCCCGAGTGCGGCGGACATCGCCTCAACCCCATCGCGCGCGCCGTGCGCCTCCCTTTTGACGCTCCGACCTGCGCGATCGCTTCCCTCCGCCAAAAGCCCACCATCGACGACTTCGGCGCCGCGACGGTCGACAGTGTCCGGGCCTATTTCGACGCCTTGCGCGTGACCGGCCGCGCCGGACTCATCGCCCGCGACATCGTCTCGGAGATCCGAGCGCGTCTCTGGTTTCTCCACGAGGTCGGCTTGGGCTACGTGCAACTGGGCCGCGCTGTCACGACCCTCTCCGGCGGCGAAGCCCAGCGCATTCGCCTCGCCGCCCAGTTGGGCTCGAATCTCAGCGGCGTCCTCTACGTCCTCGATGAGCCCACGATCGGCCTGCACGCCCGCGACAACCAGCGCCTGCTCGCCGCCCTGGCCAAACTCAAGGCCCGCGGCAATTCCCTGGTCGTCGTCGAGCACGACGAAGCCACCATGCGCTCCGCCGACTACGTCATCGACCTGGGACCCGGCGCCGGGATCAACGGCGGACGGGTCATCGCCAGCGGCTCGCTCGAAGACTTGATGCGGCATCGCGACTCGATCACCGGCCAATGCCTGCGCGCCCAAAAAGCGTTCCCCGCCCGCGGCGCGCGGCGGCTCGTTGCGACACCGCCCCCCAGCGTCCGCCTCGGGCGGAAGCGCGCGCCTGCCGGCGCGGGGGGGCCAACCGGCGATGCGGCGGCCCTGCCCGAGTTCCTGGTGCTTGAAGGGGCGGCCGCGCATAACCTGCGGAACCTCGCCGTACGCATCCCCCTCGGACGCCTCGTGCTGGTCACCGGCGTGAGCGGATCGGGCAAGAGCACGCTGGTGCGCGAATGCCTCCTGCCCGCGCTCGAGGCCAATCTCAAGGCACGCGGCTCGAATCCCAAATCGGGAGCCCGATTGGCAGGGGGCCAGCAGTTCATCCATGCCGTGTACGAGGTGGATCAATCGCCAATCGGACGCACCCCCCGCTCGATCCCGGCCACCTACGTCGGTTTCTTCGACGACATCCGCCGCCTCTACGCCCAGTTGCCCGATGCGCGGTTGCGCGGGTACGGCCCGGGGCGGTTTTCGTTCAACAGCCCCCAGGGCCGCTGCCCGGAGTGTGAGGGGGCGGGCGTGGTCAAGATCGAGATGAACTTCCTGCCGCCGGCGTTTGTGCGTTGCGAGAGTTGCGGCGGCCTGCGATTCAACCGTGAGACGCTTGACATCACCCTCCACGGCAAGAACGTCGCCCAGGTGCTCGACCTGAGTGTCTCCGAGGCCCTCGACTTCTTCGCCGCACACCCGCGCATCCACCGCTCCCTCGACGCCCTCCGCGACACCGGACTCGATTACCTGAAGCTCGGTCAGACCAGCCCGACCCTCAGCGGCGGAGAGGCCCAGCGGGTCAAACTGGTGACCCACCTGCTCGCCGGATTGAGGGAGCGCGAGCCGCAGCCCGGCCGCGCCGGGAAACGGAATCTCTTCATTCTCGAAGAACCCACCATCGGCCTGCACATGGCGGATGTGCGGCGGCTGGTCGATGTGCTCCAGCGCCTGGTGGATGGCGGCCATACCGTCCTCGTGATCGAGCACAACCTCGACCTGATCGCCGAGGCCGACTGGGTGATCGATCTGGGGCCCGAGGGCGGCGACGCCGGCGGACGCGTCGTGGCCGAAGGCACGCCCGAGCAGTTGGCGCGCCATCCGCGCTCGCATACCGGGCGCTTCCTGCAGGGTCTTCTCTCAAACTGACGACATCACACGATCCGGATCTGACCCTATTGGCTTTGTCTGCAAGCCGACTCCGAAGTCGCTGTCCTTTCCGCCCGGTGCGCCAGTGCGCGGGCCATCCCGCTGAAAATCACCGCGTGGACGGGATAGAGCAGATACCAATAGAGCAGGCCGGCCAGCCCGCGCGGGGCGAAGAACGCAGTCTGTGAGAGGCGTGAGCTGCGCGCGTCCACCGGCTCGACTTGGAACTCGAGCCAAGCCCGGCCGGGCACTTTCATCTCCGCCCGCAGCCGCAGCAGCCGGTCCGGTTCCACGGCCTCGACCCGCCAGAAGTCCACCGCGTCGCCCACGCGGACCTCCTGTGGGTTGCGGCGTCCGCGCCGCAGGCCCACTCCGCCCAGCAGGCGGTCCAGCAAACCACGCACCCACCATGCCCAGTTCATGCAGAGCCAGCCGGTCTCGCCCCCCAACCGGGTAAAGGCGCCATAGACCACCGGGCACGGTGCCTGCACGAGCCGCTGGCGCCGTTCGAGGATGATGCCTTCGTGCGTGGCCAGCAAGACGGGCGCGGCGTCCCCCTGGCTGCTGGCCAGGGCGTCGCTCCACGCCGTCTCGACGCGGCCGGTTTCCAGATTGGTCAGCGCCAGACGCACGGCGGTGTCGTAGTCCAGCAGGCTGATTTGCGGGAAGAGCCGCTTCGCCAATCCATCACGAACGACGACGTCGTTGCGCAGGCCCTGAATGAGCGGACGCGCAATCGCCGCCGGCACGGGCGTCACCAGATGCACCCAGTAGGAAGAGAGCCGCGGGGTCAACACCGGCACCGGCACGAGCCAGCGCCGCAAACCGCGCGCACTCGCGTAGCCGCGGAGCAGGTCGCCATAGGTCAGCACGTCGCTGCCGCCAATCTCGATGATGCGCCCCATGCTCTCAGGAGTGTCGAGCGCCGCCACGAGGTAATCGAGCACGTTGCGGATGGCAATGGGTTGGACGCGGGTGTAGAGCCACCGGGGACAAATCATGACGGGCAGACGCTCGGTGAGGTAGCGGATGATCTCGAAGGAGAGACTTCCGGACCCCACAATGACGGGCGCGCGAAACTCGGTCACCGGCACGCCCGCCTCCCGGAGAACCGCGCCGGTTTCCTGACGTGACCGGAGATGCTCGGACAACGCGGTGTCGGGATCGCCCAGGCCGCCCAGGTAGATGACGCGCTGCACGCCGGCCTGTTTCGCCGCGGCGGCGAAGTTGCGCGCAGCCAACACGTCGCGCTGTTCGAAGTCGTGACCGCCCGCCATGCTGTGGACCAGGTAGAACGCAACTTCCACGCCCTGCATCGCTGCCGGCAGCGTCTCCGTCCGCAGACAATCACCGGCTACCACCTCCACCTGACCGATCCAGGGCCGGCCCTGCAGCCGGGAGGGATCGCGCGCGAGGCAACGGACGCGGCAGCCGGCCTCCAGGAGCCGCGGCACCAGTCGCCCGCCGATGTAGCCGGTGGCACCGGTCACGAGAACAGGTCGACTTGCGGGTTTCATGCGTGATGACTCAGGCTGATTGGGGACAGAGTGAAATGCAAGTGCGCTCACTGCCGAAAACCACCTTCATGCGCTGCTGACGATACCGAAAGATCCCTTCGACATCGCCGCCACGCGCAACGCCGCCGCGCAGATTCATCCGCCCGCCATCATCTTCATCATGCTCGGCGCGCTGGCGCTGATGAGTTCGCTCCTCGCAGGCTACGCGATGGCCGGTGGCCGATCCCGCAGTTGGATTCACGTGATCGGGTTCGCACTCATCCTGGCAACGACCGTCTATGTGATTTTGGATTTGGAGTTCCCGCGCCTGGGCATGGTGCGGATTGACAGTTTTGACCGCCTTCTGGTGGAGCTTCGCGCGACGATGAACTGATCCCCGTCCCCCCCCCCTTTTGGGAGAGTCCCCTGATTCTCAACCCGATACGCATCCGCACGACTTGCGACAACCGGCATGGAGTTTAATCCTCAAGCGGGCGCACGCCCGGATGCCGCTTTCCCCAGCTCGCGTGTGTACTGAGCGTTGGCGCTGACTTCGTCGAAGCACCAAGGGAACATGCCGACAATGACACCGTCGGTGGGCTTGAGGTTCTCGAAGGCGAACTGGAAGGCCGCTCGCACCGTGGGCTGATCCGCGCAAAGGCGGCCGGCGCCCAGAATCTTGAAGCCGAGGCAGGGCTGTTTGACCTGCCGCATGACTTCCGTCATGACTCTGGGATCGTCCCTATAGAACGGATACGCAATCTCGAGCGTTGGAACTCCCGCGTCCTCCTTGCCCCGCGGGCGCGTCAGGAAATAGAAGCAGGTCATGAAGAAGTCGACTTCCCAGCCTGCATCAGCGATGCGCTTGATGCAGTCCGGATTGTGGGCGGAAACGCCGGCCAGCACGCCGGCGTCATGGGCCGCCTTGACGTAGTCATGCACGACACTCGATTTGCCCTCGGCGAAGAGCCGATCCGTCACGCCCCCGTGATGGGCCATGGCGATGGGCCGGGTCAGGTCGACGGCCGAGCGGATCCTGTCGCGCTCCGCATGCAGGCAGATGAACTGCAGCTTGCTGCCGCGCTCCTCGAGCCGGCGCAGGTAGGGCAGCGCGCGTTCGGGGTCGGCGAACTGGTGAGCCGTGATGCCCGCGCGCTCGCAGTCTTCGAGGAACTCCACCGTCCGTTCCACGGTGAAGTACTCCTTGAGGTGGCGGTCCGTGTGCGGCCCCAGGTACGAATAGCCCAGGATCGGGTTGGATCCCGCCATCAATCGGCTCACCCGGTGCGGGCCCAACTGGATGCTTGGCAGGGGTGCTGCCGGCGGAGATGTTTCCGCACCAGCCGCCACGGCACGCCTCGATGCCAACGCCGTCGCCGCGGCCAAACCGGTCATTTGCGCCAGGAACTGCCGACGGCCGGTCATGGCGCCGTCAGGCCTGGGGCTTTGTCTGTCTGGCAGTTTCTCAAATCGCATGAACCGGGTATACGCCCGGGACCAGCCGGTTTCCAGCGTGAACGCACCCGAGGCCGGACGTGTCCGCGGCGCCAGTGCGCCCGAGGCTATCGAGAGAACCCGTCCGACCGGGGAACGAACGGGTCACCGGGACTCGAGCAGCGCCTCGATCAGGCCATCGGACGCCCGGGGTTCCTCGAGCAGAGCGAACAGGGAGGGGCTCCAGGGATCGAGCGTGAAGGTCCAGCGGCTGACGCGCCCGAGATGGCGTCCGGCGCGCAGGTCATACACGTGCAACGGGCCGGCTGAGCCGGTCAATTCGGCCGTGGTTTCGATCGGTTGTTCGAGCGCGTCGTTGCCGCCCGCCTGTTCGAGGTCCTCGCTCATGTGGTAATCGATGTTGCGCTCGATGGCGACCAGCCGGGCATCGCCGATCCTGAAGCGATGCACCCGCGCCCGGGCCTCGACCGGCACTCTGATCGGGCCGCACCCGATCTGTTCATGCAGCCAGCGCCACAGGGCGGAGTCCGGGACGCGCGCGAGCCGTTCCGCGGGGAACGCGGCCAGATCCAGGTCGAGGGCGCGGAGCGCCGACGCGTTGGCATGGCGGGCGGCCGGTCTCGCGTCGATCGTTCTGGGGAAGAGCCCGTCGAGCCGATGGGAGGCCAGGAGCCGCCCGTGTTCGTCGAAGAGGCCGGGCGCGCCCGAGCACAACACCGCGCGGCGCGGGGCGGGACGCGCGTGCGGCGGCTGTTCGTGGACGAGGCGGCGGACGGCCTCGATCTCGGGATCGGACATGGCCCACGACTGGGGAAGGACGAGGGTGGAGTCGGTTGCCGGGTCGGGTTCGAGTCGTACGAGCCGATCGGCGGCGATGAACTGGGGGCTCCAGCCGAGGTCTTGCAGGGCCTTGAGCCACGCGTTGCGGACTTTGGCCTGTCGGTTGTGGCTGGCCTCGAAACTCGAGAACCGCCGGTGCCAGGTCGAGCCGTCCACCGTCGATTCGAGCAGCCAGTTGACCTGGATGCTGGGCTGCGAATAATGGATGTAGATCGGGTCCCGCTCGCGCTCGGCTTCGAGAAACAGCCGAGCCAGGGGCGACCTCAATTCCCGGAGCACAGGGGCCAGGGCCAGGGCTTTGGGCGTGAGCGGATAGTCCCCGCGGTCCCAATCGATGCAATCTTCGCTCCACCAGATGATGCATCCGCGGTCCCCTTCGAGCAGCAGATGCCAGAGGCGCCGGCGAGCCGGGTTGGTCTCCTTCTCGAAGACCGTCGCCAGGATCGGGCGGCCCGGCATGAACGAACCGAAGATTTCGCGCGCGTTACCGATGTCGTAGGGCTCGACCCAATCGAGCGCGCGGGCCAGGCGCGCGAGGTCATAGCCGCCGAAGGCATGGGGCATCTGAGTGCCCTCGATGCCCACAGGCGTCTCTGGATCAATGGCGCGCGCCGCCTGGCGCAGAGCGTCGAGCGTCCGTTCGAGACAGAGGTCCATGTAGGTGCGGAAGTCGCACCAGGGCGCCAGATTCCAGCGGACGGGTTCCTTGAGGGACGCGAGGGTTCGGACATCCAGGCGCTGGAGGGCCTGCCAATCCGGGTTGCCGCGGGGCGAGGCCTCTCCGCTTGCCATGCGGTGCTTGATCTGGTCGGTGGTGAAGGGCCGCACGTCATCCCAGGCGGCGAACGACGTTGCCCAGGCGTCGTTGAGAGCATCGAGGTCGCGGTACTGTGTCCTGAGCCAGACGCGAAAGCCGGCCAGGGCCGCCGGGGCGAAATCGTAATCGAACGGATTCGCCGAGACGGTCACCGAGAGTTCGTCGCGGATGTCGTAGGCGAGAGGCGCATTGGGGCCGTGGCGCCGGGCCGCCGCACGCATCTGGTCGCGCGCCCACTCGAGCCACTCCGGGTCGTCGAGACAGTAATCGCGGACGTACGCGGTCTCAGGCCGTCCGTTCTTGGCCCAGGCGGTGACGTGCTTGTCCCAATCCGTCACACTCGAGTTCCATTTCAGGCAGAGGCCGCGGTTGACGATGTTCTCGACGTAGTAGGGGAAGTGCCGATCGAGGTAAGGCTGGGCCGCGGCGTCCGCGCCGTAGGCCATGGCGGTGTCGACGCCCATCTCGCGCAGCCGATCGAGGAACAGAGGCACCTTGTCCGGCTGTTGCCAGGCGCGGTTGCCGACCCACATGATGACACGGTAATCGGTCCACGGACGCAGCGCGCGGTCACCGAGGGATGCGGACGGCTGGGCGCAGGCGAGCCAAGCCAAACCCAGGAGGCAGAATGCAGCGCAGGGAATTCGCACGCGCCGAGCGTGCCGCCGCGGCGTCGTCGAGTCAACCCGGTCGGCGGGACTCGGAGGGCCGAGTTCCAAGAAGCCCTGGTCGGTGACGGTGATTGGCACGCGACGGGGCCCCTCCCGCGACTGCGGGATCGGCCCTCCGACGTTTGGTTGCGGCTTTGCCGCGCTAAGGGGCCGTCAGGAAATAACGTTTACACTTTGCTGCTGGCCAT
>ERZ795054.713-NODE-713-length-37817-cov-5.052169_pt1 | contig 37817 bp, 29 predicted proteins | sample MGYA00375138_ERZ795054 | MGnify/ENA primary metagenome ERZ795054 (study PRJEB30183, sample SAMN05720215) | anaerobic digester metagenome | isolation source: active sludge of municipal wastewater-treating anaerobic digesters | place: USA | collected 2014-12-23 ... | reverse complement strand
CCGAGATCTACACGGTGATGAATACTCTTTCCCTACACGACGCTCTTCCGATCTAGCGTGCCGCCCGCCACCATGAAGTCCGGCACGGTGATCCTTAAAAACCGCAGAACCGCCGGGCCGGCCGCCAGAAACGCCAGCGCCACCACCGTGGCGGTGAGCATCGACTGCAGGATCACCCGTCGGTGCTGCTCCCGCGAAAAGCCCTGCGTCAGGCCCAGATAGATGGGCAAGACGCCGATGGCGTCCACCGCCACGAAGAGCGGCACGAAGCACTGCCAAAAGGTCCGCACGGAAAAGTCCTCCCGGAACCCCGGTTATTCCTTTTTTTCGGTCTGGACCGGCAGGTAGTTCTCCAGCCCCATCTGGCCGATCTGATCGCGCTGGCATTCCAGCAGATCGATGTGGCCTTCCTCGTCCTGCAGGATCTTTTCGAAGAGCGCCCGGGACCCGTTGTCCTCCAACTGCACCGCAAGCTGGACGGCCTCGTTGTAGGACTTGATGGCGGTGGCTTCGCCGCCGATGTCGTTGGTGATCATCTCCGGGATGGCCTTGCCGATGCGTATCGGGCCGAGCTTGGTGACGGCCGGCATGCCTTCCAGGAAAAGGATCCGCTGCATGAGCGCCTCGGCGTGTTTCATCTCGTCCATGGCGTTTTTCTCGATCTTGTGATGGAGTTTCTCGTAGCCCCAGTTGTCGTACATCTCCGAATGCACCATGTACTGGTTGATGGCCCCGAGCTCTTCCGCCAAAAGCTTGTTCAGCACGTCGATGATCTTGGGATTTCCCTTCATAACGACCTCCTTGAGTCCGTTGTCGAGCCGTTATTCTACTAAATAATGCCGCCGGCTTTTTGCGCGCGGAATCGCGGTCCGTTCCGTGCCATGAAGCGCTAATTTTATTACAATCCCCTCCAGGCGCGGCACGGCCGAAGAGGCGAAGCCGCCCGCGCGGGTCCGAGTCCGATCCCGAAGGAAAAAACGAACCGAGGGCTGAAACGATAGAGAAACAGGGATTCCCCCATTATATGCTCAAGGAGATCCACGAGCAGCCGGAGACCGTCGCCGCCGCGATGCGCGGACGCCTTCGGCCCGCGGAGGGAACCGCCCGGTTGGAGGAATTGAACCCGCTCCTGGCGCACCTGAAAAAAACCGGCCACCTCACCCTGCTCTCCTGCGGCACCAGCTACTACGCCGGCCTGTACGGCCGCTATCTCTTTGAAGCGCTCACCCCGCTGACGGTGGACGTGGATGTGGCGTCCGAGTTCCGCTACCGAAAGATCCGTTTCCCGGCGGACACGGCGGCCGTGGCCATCAGCCAGTCGGGCGAAACCGCGGACACCCTGGCCGCGGTTCAGGAGGCGAAACGCGCGGGAACGCTGACGCTGGGGCTGGTGAACGTCGAGAGATCGTCCATCGCCCGGGCGGTGGACGCCGCCGTCCCCATGCGCGCCGGGCCGGAAGTCGGCGTGGCCTCCACCAAATGTTTTACGTCGGAAGGAGTGATCCTGCTCCTCCTGGCCCTGTCGTTGGGGCGCGAACGCGGGCTGGGGCCGGCGGAAGGGACGCGGATCCTCCGCGGGCTGGAGGCCCTGCCGGACCAGCTGCGCGCCGTTCTGGGACAGAAAGAAAAAATCCGCGCGCTGGCGGAAAAATATCACAAAAGTTCCGATTTCCTCTTCGTCGGCCGGAAGCACAACCACCCCCTCGCCTTCGAGGGAGCGCTGAAACTGAAAGAAGTCTCCTACATCCACGCCGAGGCCTATCCCGCCGGTGAAATGAAGCACGGCCCCATCGCCATGATCGACGCCGATTTCCCCTCCCTGGCTCTGGCGCCTCAGGACGAGACCTACGACAAGATGCTCTCGGACATCCGGGAACTCAAAACGCGGGGAGGGAAGGTGATCGCGGTGGCCACGGAGGGCGACAAGAAAATCGGGACTCTGGCGGACGACGTCCTCTTCATCCCGCCGGCGGTCGAACTGATTTCACCGCTTCTGGCGGCCGTTCCGCTGCAGCTCTTCGCGTATTATTGCGCGGTGGCGCGGGGCTGCCCGGTGGACCGCCCGCGCAACCTCACCAAAAGCGTGACGGCGGAATGACGCACCGCCCCCCATGGGGGGCGGCATCTCCTCTTCTGAATAACCGTTTTTGTTCTCGACTTCGCTCGAACAATCCCCCGCGTTACTTTTCGAACGAGCAGCGCGAGCGGGGGGCGGTATTCGGAAAGGACGGGGAATAACCGTCTTCACCCGGGGCGCCGCTCAACGGGAGCAGAAGGCGCTCCCCCGGGGCAGCGCCAAACCCATATATCGCCTGTTCTCCTCCAACACAAACCCTTTTGTCCGCATTTCCGACAAAGCGCTTTCCACTTCCCCAAGAAAAGCCTCCGGAGGACGCCGACCGTCCCCCACCCGCGCGGCGATTTCCTGCGCCGACCGTGGTTCGTGTTCGCAACATTGATATATCTCTTTGTGCAGGAGTCCGTACTCCGCGACCTGGCGGCGCAAGACGGGCCGCTCGCCGGACGACAGCCGGCGGCCGTCGAACCGGATCCCGCGGGGATGCGTCTCATAGCGCAGCCAGGTTTGTTTATCCGAAAAAGCCCGTCTCCAGCCGACGACATACCGTTTGACCGGCCCGATGCGTTTTTCCGAATCTCCCGCCCCCGCCCTTCTCCGAAAACTGAAAACGAACGCCAGCTTCGACAGATCGAACCGCGACGGCGGATATTGCAACGCATAGTATGCCTCGGGCTTTACATCGCCGATCCCGAACCGGTCCGCGTAGCGGTAGTATTGACAATCCCTGTACAATCGAAACGGCAAAATGCCGGTGGGGGACGACAGGTGGGAAATGGCCGGCAGCACGGCGCGCATCGCCGCATAACTTTCCCGTTGTTCGTCGGGAAACCCATACAGGATGTTCCAACCCACGGAAACGCCGAACTCGCGGCACCACTTCAGAACGCGGACGTTTTCCGACACGCCGACGCCGCGATTGATCCTTTTCAGGACGGTCCCGTCCAGCCCGTCCACCCCCACATAAACCGAACTCACCCCGGCGCGGGCCATCCGTTCAAAATCCCGGCGGGTCATGTCGGGGCGGAGCCACACGCGGAACCTGAATCCCTCGCCCCTCTTCTCCAACCGCGGGAAAATGCGCTCGAAGTGCACGGGCCCCATCAGATCGTCCATCAAGAACAGGTCCCGCATTCGGTATCGACGGGACAAATGGAGGAGTTCCTTTTCGAATTGTTCCGGGCTTTTTGAAATATACCGCGTTGCGTCGTGGTTGGTGTAGCCGGAACAATGCTTGCAGGGATGCTTTTCCGCCCACCAGCAGCCGCGCGTCGTTTCGACACACAACGTCCGTGGAAGCTTTTTCAAGAGGGTGGTTTTCTCGAGGGCTTCAAAATAATCGTCGTAATTCGGCGGGGGAAGTTTTTTCATGTCCACCCGGGGCGCCCGTTCGCTCAAATGGATTTTCCCGCCCACGCGGCTGGAAATGCCCCGCACCGGCCGGCCGGGACGGCCGCTGGCAATGTTCTCAACCAGTTCGGGAAACGACTCCTCCGCCTCTCCATCGGCCACATAGTCGATCCAATCCGCTCCTTTCAAGAGCGCGTGCCCCATCCCCCCAAAAACACCGTTGCCGCCCACGATCAGGGGGACCGCCGGATGCGTCCGCTTGATCTTCCTTGCCAGCGACAGCGCGGCCATCAGGCTGCAGACGGAGGAGAATCCGACGATGCCGTATTGGGACCAATCCACCCGCCTATGACATTCGTCCATGAACCGGGGGACCGTTTGATAGGCCAATTCCTTGAGTTTTTTCCCGGGATACGCACTGGCGCGTAATTGACGGACGAGGCGCCTCATGTCCGGATGGTCTTTGACGGTTTCCCAGGAATTATCCAAGGTCCCGTCCCCGCACGGCCCAAAAAGAGACACCGAAAAAACCCAATTCGCGCGCAACTCGGCCGCCAGGGCTCCGTACAGGGCCAGGCCTATTTTCTCGGCAAACTCTAAGTTGAAGTAATAGATGTCGGTCCGAATGCCCTTCGCGGCCAAAACGCTTTTCAGACTGGACAATCCCACGTTCTGGTACCCCGGCAACTGCCAGGGCATGCAAACCAGGGCGACCGGTTTCACGGAGGGGCGGGGATCTTTCGTCGGAATCACGGGATGAGCGGCCAGAAATCCGCGGGCTTGTCGTAATGCGCCAGAAATTGGCGCATATCCTCCCGAAGCTGTTCGATGGCCCACCGGCGCACCTCCGGGTCCCACGCCGGCCGGGCGGTGATTTTCTCCTTGATCAGCGGATAAAACGGCCGGCAGAAGAAATCCGGAACGCAGGGCCGCAGCAACCGGAAGGGGAGAGAGAACCGGGCGCGGGCCAGGAAGTCGCCGTCCCTATACTTGCCGACGGCCGCGTTCACCGGTTTTGCCGCCGCCGCGCTGTCCACGGTCTCCGCGACGCCCAGGAATCGAAAACATCTCCTCAGGGCCGCCCCCGGATCCGCCTTGATGTCCTCCAAAAAGAGGACCAGTATCCTGTCGTCCGGGAAATGCCGTCGATACGCCGAGATCTGGAACCAATACAGGCTGGCCGAAACCAGCGAGCGGACCTCTCGCACCGCCCGATTGAACGGAGGGACGGGCCGGTCCCTTTCCCCCGGATTGACGCGGAGCTGCATCCACGTGGACTCGATCCGCTCCAGCGGGTGCCGCACCAGGTAGATGAACCGGGCGTCCGGAACATGTTTCAATATCCTGGGGACGGCCTCCGGATAGGCCTTCACATCCGACAGCGAGTGACTGACCTCCCCGATGGCCTTTTTCCCCCGGACGTCCGGAAACTGCCGGAGATACCAATCCCATCCTTTTTTGTACCTTTTGTCGCTTGAAAAAAAATGGATCTCCCTCTGCCCCATCGCGATCTCGGGATGCCGGCAAAGGACCTCATGGATATACCCCGACCCGCATTTGGCGGCGCCAATGACCAGAAACGTCGGCTGGAACGATGCGGCCATCATCGACTCCCTCAGGCGTATTTCACGGGCAGGCCCCGGGGAAGGGTTTCCAACCCGTCAAACGCACTCCTCATTTTCTCCATCGCCCGCGCAAGGGCCGCGCGACGGCGTTCGTTTTTTCCCCCGAAAGAAGAACCGTTTAAAATTTCGCCGGGCGACCGCGATCCTAAAAACATTTTTTTGAACAACCGCCGCTCCTCCCACCGCCTCAGCGGCACGGAGCGAAGACCGACCCGCTTCACATGGAAAAACGTCCGGCCCGAAACCTCCAGCGTTGCCGCGCTCTCCCGGGGGTCGTCGGTGGGCCGGCAGACGCTGTATTCCAGGAACACCGTCCGCGCCTTCAGAGCGGGGGCGTCCAGACTCTCCGGCCGGACATAGCATTTCTCGCCCTCCCGGCGCAGAACGCCGCCGGATTTCGGCGAACGGGCGCGCTCCGCGCCGTTTTCGAAATAGACCCTTCGGAGAAGCCCGGTCTCCCGAACGACGGAGAACCCCCGATGCGGCGCCTTCCGGACGAACCACTCGGCCAACACACGCTGATAAGCGCGCTGTTGGAACCTCTCGCGATAACACTGCGAACAAAAATTCACCGACAGGCGGATCTTCTTTTCGAGGGACTCTTTCAGCAGCCGCAACGCCGTCAGTTCCGATTCCACGACGCTGCAGGCCTTTTGCCCCCGGGCGAAGGAATAGCCCCCCCGGGCAAGGCGTTGCTCGTTATACGGTGTTACCTTCAATTCGTGCAGGTTGAGGTGGTCCACCCCCAGGGCCGCCAGTTCCGGCAACAGGGCCCGCACCCGGTCGAGGCGTTCGGGGACGGCGGGGATCTCGACGGTCACGCGGCGGATGTGCCGTTTCGCCAGGCGGACCGGGGCGGTGTCGTATCCCCGCGCGCTGAGGTTGATCCGAATCTCGTCCAGTCCCGCCGCGGTCAGCCGCCTCAGCCGGGACGCCGTCACGAAATCCCCGTTGGTATAGACCCAGACATGCCCTGTTTTGCCGAGGGCGGTCCGCGCCCTTTTCACATAGCTCAACAGCCGCTCGAATTCCAGGAACGGCTCCCCGCCGGAAAAACTGACGTCCGCGTAGCGGAGTTCCCTGATGAACGTTTCGAGGTCTCCCGAAACGTCCAGTCTCGTCAACGCCATGTTTTCGAATGGAACGCGGCCGGAAAGGGTTTTTTCTTTGGGGCAGAAAAAGCACCGGCGGTTGCAGCGCTTCTCGAGGTACAGGCACAGCCAGGTCCCGCGCGCGCACGCCACGCATCCGGGAGACAGTCGGCCGGAATATATTTTGGCCTTGTTCCCCTCATGGAACCGCGCTCCGGCGGCCAGGCAATCGGCCAACAGGCGGTCCCGCTCGGCGATCAATCGCCTCGAGCGGTCGGGCGTCAACCGCCGCCCCCCGCGGACGTCTCCGCCGAAAAGACGCAAAAGCGCGGCGGTGTTCCTGTATTCCTCCGATTTAAGGCGCCTCGATGAGGTCTTCATCACTTCGGAAAAGATATCGCAAAAAAGCGGGAGGCACAAGAGGCGCGAAATCCGGCCGGGCCGAAACGTCTTTTTGATATACTTTGCGCGTGCAGGACGATATTTTCCTCATCATCCGCGCCGACGATTTCGGCATGTGCCACGCCGTCAACCGGGCCATCGCCGACGCTTTCTCCGGCGGGCGGATCACCACGGCCAGCGTCATGGTCCCGTGCCCCTGGTTCGAGGAGGCGGCGGCCCTTTGCCGGCGGCATCCCCGGTGGGACGTGGGCGTGCATCTCACCCTCTTCAGCGAGTGGGAGAATTATCGATGGGGCCCCGTTCTGCCCCCCTCCCGAGTGTCCTCGCTGGTGGCCGAAGACGGCCGATTCTTCCGCTCCCCGAAAGAACTCTTCCGCCGGAGGCCGAGCCCCGCCGAGATCGAACGGGAATTCCGCGCGCAGATCGAGCGGGCCCGGGCCCGCGGCCTCCGCCTGACCCATTTGGATTTCCACATGGCGCGGACCCCGCCGCTCTTGAGGATCGCGCGACGACTCGCCTGCGAATTCCATCTCCCCATTTCCCTGGACAACGGGGAGAACGCCATCCGCCGAACTTTTCTGCCCTCCCTCCGCTCCGGCTCTGCCGTCCAAAAGGCGGCGCGGGCCTTGAAATTCCTCCGTCCGGGGACAAACATTTTCTATTGTCATCCCGGCTATTCCCACCCCGAACTGGCCGCGATCCGGCAACGCCACAAGAAGCCGGGCTTCCTGGCCCGCCAGCGCCAGGCCTCCTTCGACGCCTTGGCCCCGCACGCGCTTCGCTTCCTCAAGCGAGGACTTGCCGTCCGGCTGATCGGTTATCGGGAGTTCTCCCTCCTTTTCCCTTCGAGACGAAAAACGTCCCCTCGATAGGAACACCCTCTCCATGGAAAAACAGCCCCCCCCCGAACGTCCGACCGTGCTCGTCGGAGACCTCCATTACGCCACCCTGCGGTCCACCCTTCCCGGTCTGGCGGCCCAGGTGCTGAAACAACGGCCCTGTCTCATTTTAAGTCCGCGCGACACCGTGGCGCACGACATCGTTGCCCCCGTCCCCGTCCATTACGTCGGTCTGCCAAAGAAACACCCCTGGCCGGTGGTGGCTGTTTCCCTGGCGGTGGGGCTTTGGCGTTTTTTCAGACGTCATCGCCCCGCGCTGGTCCATCTCCATGCCTGCGCGTTGCACTACTATTGGGTCTGGGCCGGGGTCATGCGAATCCTCCGCATTCCCTACGGTGTCACCTTCCACAGCTATGTCGGTTCCCATGAGGCGGGAAGTCCAGCGGAACGTTTTCGTCGCTATCTGAAATTCCGCGAATGGGAGTTCTTCCTTCTCCCCAAAGCCCTTTTCGTCAGCACGGTCTCAACCGCCCTCCTGCGCCACCTCCACGACCGCTTCAAGAAGAGATGGGACATCCGCGTGATCCCGAACGGGTTCGACTTCCCTTCGGAAAATCCGCCCTCGCCCACCCCGCCCCTCCCGCCAACCCCGTACCTCTGTTCTCTCTGCGGAGGGCTGCCCGGAAAAGGGGCGGACTGGCTCCTCTTCGCCTTTCAAACCGTCCTCCAAACGGAGCCGAACGTTCATCTCCTCCTGTGCGGTTCGGGCACGGCGCGTCTTAAAAGCCTGATCGGTTTGTTGCGACTGGACCACCGGGTGCATTTGATGGACTTTGTGCCCCGCGCCCAGGTCCCCTATCTCCTACGGAACAGCCTTTTTTACGTTCATCCGACCCGGCAGGAAACCTTCGGATTGGCGGTTTTGGAGGCCCTCGGCGAAGGGAAAGCGGTGGTGGCTCCTGAAATCGGGGGATTGGTCGATTATTTGAAAAACGATGAAAACGCGCATTTGGTGCCTGTGTTGGACGTCGCCGCCTTGGCCGACGGCATGATTCGGCTGTTAAAGGACCCGGCCTATCGCTCCCGATTGGAAAAAGGCGCCCGCCAGACGGCGGATCGTTTTACCTGGTCCCAAGTGGCCCCCCGCTATCTTCAAATTTATCCCTCTTAATTTTTGTTGTCATTTTGGCCGTTTTGTCGCATAATGTTAAATGTGCGCTTTTGGGAAAAGGTCAGCTCCCAAAAACAATGACGTTTGGGAATCAACGGATAACAGATTATGTCTAAGAAAAAACTCATAAAAACAAGCGGCTCCAAACGAGGCCGTCGTTACGTCAAACCTCATTTGACGGTACACGGCCGCCTCGAACGAGTAGTTTACGGGATGGAGTTCACTCCAGATTAATCCTTTCGGTTTTCTCTCCCGAGCGCGGGTGTAGCCGTTCCCGCCACAACCTCATGTCTTTTTTCATCAGCGTCATCCTCCCCTGCCACAACCGCCGACGGTTCTTCGCGCAAGCGCTCGCCGGACTTTCTCAACAAACGTTCAGGAATTTCGAACTCATCATCGTGGACGATGCCAGCGCGCCGCCGCTTCTGGAAACCGTTCGACGCGCCCGCCTGCCCCGCTGGCGATACCTCTATCTGGGGAAGAACCGCGGCCCTGCCGAAGCCCGCAATCTGGGCATCCGCAACGCCGAGGGGGACCTGATCGCCCTGCTGGATTCGGACGATGTGTGGTATCCCCAAAAATTGGCCGTCCAGGTCCGCTGTTTCGCCGATCCCAAAATAGATTTCGTCTATTCCAACGTTTCCGAGATCGACGGCCGTGGCCGCGTCGTCCTTCGCAAGGTCATCCGCGAGGGGGACCTGGACCCCGCCTCCGGCCTGCCCAAATCCCTTCCCTACACCTCCACCATCGTCTTGCGCAAAAAAATCCTGGCGCGGGTAGGGCTTTTCGATCCCGGGTTTCGCCACTATTACGACGACTCGGATTTCTGGTGTCGTGTCTTGAAAAAATCGTCCGGACGGATTCACTATCTGTCCCAGGCCTTGGCCGCCTACCGCATGCCCCGAGGAAAAAGGTATTCCCCCGCGCGCTATTCTCTGTCCCCCTCTTTAAAAAAAGAATCTCCCCGCATCGTGGACTACTTCCTCGACCAGGCCTACTTCACCATTAAACGGCGGCGAGCGGACCAGCCGCTCCCCTTGAAATATTACCGCCATGGCCGGAACGCGGGAGTGGATCTGCCTCCTCTCCCGGAAAACGGCCGCTATCTCCCCTGGATTCGCCGCATTCTGGAAAATCAAAATGAACCGCGTTGTCCCGCCCCCCGGCCGAGGCCGAGGCCATGACGGCTCCCCGCGTCGCCCTCGTCAGCGCCCCCTGGAACTGCACCAACGGTTTTTTGGATCAGACCCCCGCCCTTCTTAAAGGCCTCCTGGCCCGGCGCGGGCTCTCGGCGAACATCCACCCGCTGAATCTGGAATTCATCGAATCGGCCGGCTGTCACCTCTACGTCGCCCTCATTCGATGGAAATTCAGCGACCTGGTCTTTTCCGGCCGAAAAATTCCGGCGGACGATCCCGAACTCCGCGCCTCCCTGGAAAATATTTTTGCGGAGTTCCCGGACGTCTCCGCCGAAAAAATCGCCGAACTGATGGAAGAAACCGTCCCCGCCTTCCTGGCGGAGGTCCCGGCCCTCGCGGACTGGTCCCTCTACCGATTGATCGCCCTGCACGCCCAGAAAGACCTCATGTCCTCTCTCCGCATCGCGGAAGTCCTCAAATCGGCCAATCCCGCGGGCCGGATATTTCTCAGCGGCGAACGGGGCCAGGGAGAATGCGGGCGGGAGATCCTGGCGGCCTGCCCGTGGATTGATTACGTCGCCGACGGCGAACCGGAAAAAATACTTCCCGACCTGGCGGCCCGCGTCGTCGCCGGGCAATCTGCCGAAGACGTCCGCGGACTGCTGTATCGCGGAAACGGCGGGGTGCGGACCACCGGGCGGGCGGAACGCCTGGACCCGAACGAGTTGCCCCCTCCCGATTACGACGATTTTTTCCGGCGGCTCAAGCGATCGCCCGTGCTGCGGCGCCTGCAACGGGTGCTCCCGCTGGAAACGAGCCGTGGCTGCTGGTGGGCCGAAAAACATCCCTGTTTTTTCTGCGGGTTCCACCCGGACGAAGAAACCGCCCGGTTCTTGTCAAAAAAACCGGACCGGCTCCTGGAAGAAATCACGCATCTGGCCGAACGTTACGAGGAACTGGAATTCCAGCTGCAGGACAAGACGCTGGACCTCGATTTTTTCAAGGAACTCCTGCCTCGTCTAAAAAACGGCGACAACGACTTCTCCTTCAGCGGAATCCTGCGCCCTAACGTCACCCGCGAACAGCTCGGCCTCCTTAAGGAAGCGGGCTTCCAGACCATTTATTGGGGACTGGAAAGTCTCTCCACGGAACTCCTGAAGCGGGCGGGGAAGGGGACCACGGCCGGGCAGAACGTGCGACTCCTGAAATGGTGCCGGGAACTGGACATCACCGCCTTTTGGAATTTCCTCTATGGTTTTCCCGGAGAATCTCCCGACACCTACGCCCAGCTCTTGAAGCGGCTGCCGGCGCTGTCGCATCTTCCCGCCCCCTCTTTCATCCAGCGGCTCGAATTACGGCGGGGCAGCCCCCACCGGGCCGACCCCGGCGCGTTCGGATTCGCCGATGTGAAACCCTCCCTCCTGGAAACGCTTATCTGGCGCCCTCCTCTCTTTCATCCGGAAAAAATGGCGATGTTCTTCGACTACTCATACGCCGAGCAACGCGGGGACCCCGATTTTTATGTGGCTCCCCTTCGGGATTTCTGGAAACGCTGGAAAACCGCCTATCGGGAGAAGAAAACCTACCTTTTTTATGAGCGCGGAGTGGACTTCATCCGGTTTTACGACAACCGGCTCACCTTGACCGGTCATCCGAACGAATACCTCTCTCGGGTCTTTGAATACGGACAATTGCATAAGGCGATCTACCTCTTTTGCGAAAACGATCTCCGGGAACCGCGGGAAATCCTCCGCCATATCCGTTCGCTTTGGCCGGACTCCCCGGACTCGGACATTCTTTCCGCTCTGCACGAACTGGGACAAGCCGGACTGCTGTTCGAAGACGCGGGCCGTTGCGTGGGATTGGCCCTCCCGCGCGCCAGCCTTTCACGCCCACTGATTCAGCAGGCTCACAAAAATCTGCTAAAGACTTCGGTTATCTCGCCGGCGCTTCTCGAAGATCCACTTTAACCCATGTCTCCCCGTCGACTCCCCGACCGGCCGCGCTCCCCCGGAACCGCCAAACCCAAAGGACGCGTCGCCCTCGTCTCCATGCCGTTCAGCAACCTGCATATTCCCAATGTCGCCCTCGGCCTCATGAAAACCGCCTTACAGGATAAGGGCATCGGCGCAGAGATTTTCAATTTTCACCTCCTGTTCGCCAAGCGCATCGGACTGGAAACATACCGCCGCCTTTCCAGCAGCTTCGACATCCAGCCCGCTTGGCTCTTTTCCGCCCCCCTGTTCGGCTCAACCAACGTGGATTCTCTCCTTCGACGTGGATGGAAAAACACGGAGGTGCGGAAATATCTCCTGAGCCTGAACTGCCGTCCGGGCGAAAGCGAATGGGCCTCCTTGAAACAGCTCCTCCGGGAAGACGTTCCCCAATTCATGACCGAATGTCTTCGCGCGGTGGATTGGAAAAAGTATGACGTGGCCGCTTTTTCCTGCGCCCTCCCCTATACGGTGCCGTCTTTGGTTCTGGCGAAAAAAATAAAGGAAATTTCCCGTCGAACCCGGATCGTACTGGGGGGACCCGATACCTACAACGAAATGGGCCACGCGCTCCTTCGGGGGGCCCCCTGGATCGATTTTGTCGTCAACGGCGAAGGGGAGGTGGCATTCCCGTTGATCGTCGCCAACATACTCGCCCGCCGACCGAACACCCCGGTCCCGGGCGTGTCTTGCCGGCGTGGGAAAAAAATCTTCCTTTCCCCCTTGGCTCCCCCCGTCGACATCGAGCAATCTCCGGCCCCCGATTATTCGGAGTTGTTTCATGAAAAAAACGCGTCTCCCGTTTTGAAAAATGTCGAGACCGCCTTGCCCTACGCCGCAACGCGCGGATGCGCCCGGGCGAATGCACGACCCTGTCTTTTCTGTGGCTACCGTTGCACGGACATCCGCAAGTTCCGTCTTCAGCCACCCGAGCACGTAAAGAATGCGCTGATGCTCCTCTCCAAACGCTATCGCGGCCTGGCATTCTATTTCGCCGACAGCGCTCTTCCCTCGAAATATTACGACGAACTCTTCCCTCTCCTCCGGCAGACCGGGGTCGACTTCACTTTTTATGGTTTTGCGCACCCCGATATTCCTCGAAAGCATGTCCGGTGCCTCAAAGCCGCCGGTTTCAACTCCATCGATTTCGGCATTGAAAATCTTCACTCCGACCTTTTGAAAAACCTCGGAAAAGGCTTCACGGCCCTCCAGGCCATCCGCTTGCTCAAGTGGTGCCGGGAAGACGACATCTGCGTCAGCTGGAATTTCCTGTGTGGCCTGCCGGGAGAAAATGCCGCACATTATGAAAAGAATTGGAAGCTCCTGCCGCATTTGACCCATCTATCCCCGCCGAAAATATTCCTCCCCCTGCGTCTCTACCGGGACTCCGTCCATTTTTGCCGTCGACAAGACTACGGATTCGAGCGGGTCCGTCCGAATCCGATCTACCGCGCCATTTATCCGGAGAAAAAATTCATCCTAACGGACGTCGCTTACGCCTTTTCCTATGTCGCTCGATGGCAACTACCGGACTTGGAACAGCGGATGACCCGTCTGAACAACTGGCGATGGGAATGGCAAAAAGCCGTTTGGGAGAATGAAACTTTTCTCTTTTACGAGCGCGGCCCCGGTTTCATCCGCTTTTACGACCGTCGTTTCCGGCCGGGAAACCCTCAGGAACCGCCCCAACCACGGATCATCCAGCGGCCGCTCCTTCACAAGAACATCTATCTCCTCTGTGCGGACAACCTGCCGTCGGTCGACGACCTCCTGGCTCAATTGAAAAAAGCCGACGGCGCCGCCCCGGACCGCCGGGCGGTGGAGGAAACGCTGTCGGATTTGACGTCTCTCGGGTTGGTTTATGAGGAGGAAGGCCGCTACTTGGGGTTGGCGTTGCCCGCCGCCGCCTATCCCGACAGCGTCCGACGGGGAACAAGCTGGGAACGGCTCAATTTCCACTGGAAAGAAGAACGCCCCGACGACGCCTTGCTGACCGAACGCGCGCCGGGAGAGCGGGGGGCGTCCCGCTCTCTTTAAGGAACGTCTTACGGGTGAACCGCCGGCCGAGCCGTTTCCGAGAACAAACGCGCCGTCCCCGGGTCGGCGGGAACCGGAAGCCGAAGGGTTTCATCGACGGCCAGGGCCAGCCAACGGCCCTCTTCGTCAACGATAATTTCCCTCTTTTTCATGTCTGCCAACGCCGCTGAAAGCTGTTTTTGGGGCACCCCCCGCGCCTCGGCCCACCGCCGCAATTCCACGAACGACCGGGCCCCGTCACAGAACGAATACAAATCCGCTTTCCAGCCGTCCAGCCGGTGGGTTTTCCTTTTCAGGCGCGGACCCTTCGCCGTCGGCCACAATCGCTGATCCCGGATCCGCAGTCCGCCCGGCCGGCGTTCCACCCTGCAAAATACTTTCGTCGGAAAACACCGGCGCCAGGCCTCGCAGAAACGCCGGAGCGGGGCCGACCGCCGATCCCTCTCCGACTTCCCCGGAAAATCGGCGTCGAAGAAAAAAGCCAGCCCCTCCCTGTCCGAGCGGCCCGGATAAAGCACCCGGTATATCGGGTCCGGACGCAGGCGGCGCAGGCGGTAACGGCGGGCCCGTTCGAAGAACGGCGAAAAGCGCTCCAGGCGTATCGGATGCACCGTCGGCGGCTGGCAATGACTGAGCCGCCCCAGCCAGCGCAGGCTCTCCCGATAATCTTCCGGAAGTTCCCCGGGCACTCCGTAAAGAAAATTCCACAAGGCCACCGGGCCCGATTCCCGGCACCATTTGAGAACCTGGGCGTTGTCGAGCGGCGTCGTGCCTTTTTGCATCATATCGAGGATCCGCCGGCTCATATTTTCGATGCCGATCTGCACGAAACGTACGCCGGCCGAAGCCATGCTCCGAATGTGCTCCTTCTGTTTCGTCACCTTCATGCACCAAAACACCTGCGGCCTGTCCTTCAGCCCCCGCAGACGGGGCAGCAGTTGAACGATGTGCGCCGGTGAAATATTGTTGTCCGTGAAACGGAATTTGCGGACGCCGTATTTCCTCATCAACCCGCGCATCTCCTTCCAGACGCTGTCCGCGGACCGCCGCCGGTAAGCAATGGCGTCCCGGTCTATCCCGCAAAAAGCGCACTGCGTATGCTGTCCATACCAACACCCCCGCCCCCCCTCCAGCTGGAAAATGGGGTCCACGAACGCCCCTAATCCGGACTTTTTCAATCCCTTCACATAATCGTCCCGCAACAACGCGGCCGGCAGTTCCTTCAGCCCCACCGGCCGGGCAGGAGCCGGGGGCGGGAAGATTTTGCCGCCGACGCGTTCCCACACGCCCGCCACCGGACGCGGCGCCGACGGCCGGGAAACCCATTCCAACAACGGTTCCTCGCCGTCGCCCTGCACCACCGCATCGAGCCACGGAAATTCCCTCAACAACCGGGGGCCGACAGGCGAAGCGACCCCGGGCCCTCCAAAAACCACCCGCGCTTGTGGAAACTTTCCCTTGATCCTTGAAGACAACACCAGGGCGGGAACCGTATAGGTGCTCCAAACCGTGAATCCGATGACCCCGTAACGGCCCCAGTCCACATCTCGAAGGCAATCGTCGAGATACGTCGGTATCTGTTCGGCCATGCGGCGGCACGTCCTCGCAAAATCCGGCGCGGACTCGACCCATCGGTAGGCCTCCGGAACGGCGACCGTTCTTTTCCCGGCGCTTCCGCCGGGCAAAAACGGCGCGAACAACGCCTCCCCCGCCATGGTGTAGGCCGCATCGTGATAGGATTCCAACCCCACCCGGCGGGCCAGCGACAAATTCAAATAGTGGATATCGGTCCCGACCCCGTGCGCCTCCAGATAATTTTTCAGGACGACCGGCCCCATGCTGTCCATGACCACGCTGTGCCACGGCGGGACCACCAAGGCGACCCGTATCGGACGACGTGCTGTTTTGGATGATTTTTTTCTCATGCGCTTCCCGTCAGAATTTATGCCTACGACATGCTCCAACCCCATGCGTTCTACCATTCCTACAAATAATGAGCCCGCCGGTCAACTCTCGACGCCCCCCACGGCCGACCGGGCGGAAAAACAGCGGCCCCGGCGCAAGAGCGCGGGCCGTCGGCGTTTTTTCTTCTTTGATGGGGAGCGATCGTTATCGGGTGTGCGGGCGGGGGCGGGGATCCTTGGGGAAAGGGGTCAGGCGTCTTCGACCAGTTCCCTCTCCGATTGAAACGGTCGCGCGTTCAGCCATACGGGGAACTCCAGGGGTCCGCGCGCCAGGTCCTCCTTGGCGTAATGGACGAACGCCTGGGCCAAGTTCACGACAAACCGGTCCACGGACCGGTCCACTAAAAGCAAGGACTTCACCAGTTCGTCCCGATGGTCCCAGAAATGCTCCAACAGGAGCGGGTAGACCGCCTTTTTAAAACCGAACGCGGCCCGAAGAAGCTCGTGCAAACGGAACCGGTCCAGGGCGCGCTTCCGCGTGATCATGTCCGCGAAATCGATCAGCGGCTGCATGTTGCCGCGCAAAAGGTTCTGCCGATGGGCGCTGAAATAAATCTCATTATGGGCGTATATTTCTTCGACCGGGTGGCGGGCATAACTGCCGCGCAGGTCTTTGACGGCGAACGTCATGGCGAGAACGAGGTCTTTTGCCTGGCGGCCCAACAACACATCGAGGGAATCGGCGGACATTCAAACCTACCTCTCGGCCCTGGAAGAAACATTCGGAGCCGAAGACATGCGGCGCAACGATTTGGTAAAATAAAAAGGTGCGGGGCCTCCATTCATTACTTGGCAATTTCTCACCAATGGACGGTCACATGAAAGAGCCCTTGAATACATTCCGTCGTTCAGACGGTCCGTCTGGGAATATGGATGGCCTCTTTGTCGCTTCCCTCAGACGACCTCCCGCATGCTGCCGTGTCCCAGAGGCCATCCATATTGCCCCGCTTTCCTATAGTCTGCCACAGTTCGTTCAACTCCCGTTCTCTTTTCGTTTAACTCTTGCTCAAATTCTCCGTCGGGGAATCCCCTATGGCCTATCGCGTTCTCATTGTTGACGACGACGCCGCCATCGTAAAAATGCTCGAGATGTGGCTGCGGGAGCGCGGGTATCTCACCGCGCACTGCGCCGACGGCGCCGAGGTGCCGGCCAAAGCGGTCGCCTGGAAACCGGACGTCATCCTCCTGGACGTGCTCCTGCGGGGCGCGGACGGCCTGGAGGTTTGCGCCCGGCTCAAACGCAATCCCGCCACCAAATGCATCCCGGTGATCATGATGTCCGGGTTCCGGAAACAGATGGAAGACGCCGTGACCGGCCTGCGGGGAGGCGCGGTCGACTATCTGGTGAAACCGTTCTCCGCCGACCTCCTGGCGGCCAAACTCGAGATCCTCCTCCGGCGATGCCACCACGCCGAACCGGAAGTGGTCCGCGAACGGCACGGGCTGAAACTCTATTCGAACGAACGCCGGGTGACGGTGGGGGACAAAGAGATCCGGCTGACGCGGAAGGAATTCGATCTGTTGGACCGCCTGATGGGGAACCCGTTCCGGATATTGTCGCCCCAGTCCCTTCTGGAAACCGTTTGGGGCTACGACGCGGACGCCTACACGGACCCGCACACCGTGGAGGTTCACATGTCGCGCCTGCGGCGGAAACTGGGGAAAAAATTTTCATCGCACATCGTGAACCTGATCGGCTCCGGCTACCGGCTGGACTGATCCCTTCCCATCCCGACGCCCCTCGTTCTTGAAAAATGCGGCGGCATCTTATATAACCAATTGCCTGTGTCAAATCCGCGATTCTGAGGGGACCTTTTCATGCGCGTGACTCTCGTCAATTGTCCGGGCTGGGTGCGCCGCCTGCCACCCCTCGGCGCCGCCCTGCTCAAGGCGTTTGCGAACAGTCAAGGGCACGAAGCGACCTGCCTGGACCTCAGCAACAACCTCTACCACGCGACCTCCGAAAAATACAAGCCGTTCTGGAACACGGAACACATGCACTATTTTTGGATGGATGAAGGCCGCGTCCGCGCGTTTATCGACGAGAACGAAGGGGCCGTCGACCGGGAGGTGGGAAAAATCCTCGACTTGCAGCCCCACGTCGTCGGCTTTTCCCTTTACATCAACAACCTCTCCATGACGCTCGAGGTATTGAAGCGTGTGAAAAAGAGGGCCCCCTCGGTGTTCATCGTGGTGGGCGGCCCGGAAGTCTGCTCCAAGGCGAAGTTCCTTCTGGAGCACCGGGAGATCGACGCGGCGGTCCCCGGCGAGGGAGAGAACGCCCTGGCCGGCCTCCTCCAAACCCTCCAGGAATCCGGCCCGCGGAACAATCTCCCGGGAGCCTACGTGCGGGCGGACAACCCGCAGGGCTACGTCTTCACGCCCGTCCCCGTGGTCGAGCATCTGGACGAGCTGCCCTTTCCCGATTTTGATGATTTCGCCCTGGACACGTATGCGCTCCCGGGGCACATGCCGACCTATTTCGGACGCGGCTGTTTCAAAAAATGCGTTTTCTGCGACGAGGCCTTCCTCTGGAAAAAATGGCGGACGCGTTCGGGCCGGCGGACGTTCGAAGAGCTCCGCCACCTCAAACGCCGGCATCCCTCGGTCGCGCTTTTCGAATTCTACGACTCCTTGCTGAATTCGGACCTGCGCGCCCTGGAGGAATTTTGCGACGCCATCCTCCAAGACGACTCCTGGAATCGACCGGAGAACCGGTTCCAATGGCTCGGGAACGCCATCGTCCGCTACGACATGGGACGCCCTTTACTGGAAAAGATGGCCAAGGCGGGCTGCTATCTGCTGCAGCTGGGCATTGAGAGCGGGTCCCAGCGGGTCGTCACCTCCATGAAAAAAGGGTTCCGCGTGCCGGACGCGGACCGCGTGCTGGCGGACTTGCACGCCGTGGGCATCAAAGCCATGGTGAACATCATGGTGGGGTTTCCGACGGAAACGGAGGAGGATTTTCAGCAGACGCTCGACTTCCTTCGAAGGAACGCTCCGGCCATCGACCGGGTGGCGCCGAACGGCCCCACGGGCATCGTGGAGAACACGTTCCTGCATAAAAACGCCGAAAACATTTACGGGGTGGATCCGGGCAGCCTCCATCCGGAATTCTGGTCCACCCGGGACGGGCAGAACACCTACCCGGTGAGGCTGGACCGGTTCCAGCGATTGTGCGACTTCGCCCAAAAACTCAATCTTAAATTGGGGGCCCCTCACCGGCAGTGGGAATTTTGGCGGGAAGAAAAGTTAAAACGTTACGCGGATTTCAAACAGCAGCGGTCCCAACCTCAAAAAACCTCGGACTAATCCCGCCGCCTAGTCCATGACGGACTCGGCGTTCCCGTCCGCATCCTCCTCGGTGTCGTAGATGGCCGCGAGGGCCTTTTCCTCTTTGGTCCGGATCCATCCCTTAATCTTCGCCGCCGCATAAAAGTAAACGGCCAGGGGGATCACTAAAAAATACGTCAACACCTCCGCGCCCGACAACGGGATCAGTTTGGAGGAGAACCGGTCGGTGTTCCAGACGATCAGGACGATGGCCGCATACATGATGCTGAAATTCGTCCGCGGATCGCTCGCCTTGAACAGTTCCAACCCCTCGGAGCGCGGCCGGTGCAGCGGCCAGAACAACGACCCGCCGATATGTCCCGTCATGTCTTCGGTGATGTGCGTGAAAAAACCCAAAAACGCCACGAGGCCGTAGAGCCACCAATGGAAGAGGCCCATCCGATAGGCGATGAGGTGGATCGGGAGGGTCAAAAGGAATCCCAACACATAGGAATGGCTCCAGGTCCGGTGCCACGGCAGCCAGTTGAAATACAGCTTCCCGTCTTTTTCCAGCTGGAACCCGAACTGCGCCCCGCTGAATATCTCCACCGTGGAGGGTTTCACCGCCGCCTCCTTGTCCGGCCCCTTGATCAACCGACGGAGGAAGCGGACCGCCTTGTTCAACCAGTCGATTTCCAGATTCCGCGCCTTCAACTCATATTCCAGCGGGGCCCTCCCGACGCGGTTCTGTTTCGGCGCGGTGCCCGGGATGGGGCATTGGGAGGTTTTCACCATCTCGTTGAACTGGATGATCACCTCTTTCTTCGGGAAGAGGACCGCGTATTGCCGCCAGAGGCTGGCGCCCAGCTGGGTCGGATAGAACTGCACCCGCGTGAATTCGCCGGTCCGGCCGGCGTGCGCGATCGCCGCCGCGAACTTGTCGGCCATGGCCTGCGGGTCGGGGTTCCGCGGATCCGGATCGATCTCGTACTCCGCGGCGGAAAAATATTGTCCCACCTTAAAATCCAGCGTGTCCGGCAGGAGACCATAGGCCCCCGCCAGCAGCATGATGAACGAATTGGCCGCCCCCTCCACGGTGTCCACCCGGCTCTGGGTGGACATGCGGATCACTTCGGGGATGAAGGTCGCCGCGGCGATGCCCGACAGGAAATGCGTGAGCCCTTTCATCTACAGCAACCCCAGCCATTTGGCGACCGTGTCGCCGTATCCCGCCATGTTCACCGCGATGGGCACCAGCAGGACCGCCATGCAATGCGACCGACGGCAGTTGAAAAAAACCGGGATGGAGCCGATGCAGGTGGTCACCGCGGCCACCATGAGAGCCGTCAGACCGCCCGAAACGTCGTGCAGCCCGCCGCCCATGAAGTAGACGATGCCGATGATGAAGACGGTAATGACGGCGTAGATGCTCTTCAGATTGTCGGTCAGTTTTTTGAAATGTTTGACGGTCAGCTTCGTGAACCACATCAGCATGAGCATGGAGATGCCGGCACTGAAAAGGATGGTCCCCAGCATGATGAAGTAGTCGCCCGGCTGGGGGGTGGTGAGCGGTTTGAGCATGATGTTCATGCCGCCCCGCCCCATGCCGTTGGGGGTCACGTCGGTCAGCACGAAGAGCAGCAGGAAAGCGCCGACGTAGTAGATGATCTTGTTGATCCCGCCGGCGATGAGGAATATCCGCTCCTGCACGAAATAGATCTCCGGCGTGTGCACGTGCACCACCGTGCCCTCCTCGATCGGCTTTTCAAACGACGTCTGCCGGAGGTTCCGGTGGTTGGTCATGTGGCTGGCGGAGATGGCGGCGATGCCGATGGTGACGGCGGGGATCAGGGCGGTCATCAGTCCGCCGACCACGCCGGGCAGGCAGGCGTAGCCGAAATCGCCCCATCCGGCGTTGAGGTATTTCGACTCGTACTGCACCAGGGGGTATTTGGCTTTCGACAGCATCGTCTGCAAGATGGAGGGGAACGCGAAGAAGCCCACGAAGATCGGCATGATGCTTTGGAAGCTCAGTTCCGGGGAGGACAACGGTTTCGTCGTCAGGATCAGCCCCACGATCGAGGCCAGCGCGAACGTCAGGAGCCCGGCGAATATATTCGACCATCCGTTTTTGAATTTTTCCCAGGGCTTCCGGCCGCGCCCCGCGCCTTTGGGCCATTCGCTCATGACATAATGCACCAGGATGAGGCCGATGATCCAATGGAGGTGCAGCCGCGAGATCGCATAGATGTAGGTGCACACCTTGTAGAAAAACGGCGTTAACGGAAGGAGCAACAGCACCCCGAGCAGCGTTCCCGCGCCGGCCAACAGGGAGGCGTCGCGTCCCTTGCCGTTCTTCAGCATGTCCATGGACGGCAGGATGGAGGCCCCGGCCGACTCGTCCGCCGCGGAGAAGAAGGTCATGGGGATGGTGTTCAGGAAAGCGAACGCCACCATCATGGCCATGAAGAAGGGGACCAGCGCGTATTCGGGAATCACGGAACGGAACTTCAAATAGATGAGGATGGCGATGCCCGTGACGTTGTAGATGTGCAAGGAGGGGATGAGACACAAAAGGCCGCCGAGGACGGTCCCGAGGAGGCAATAGGCGATGACGGTGAGTTCGATCATGGGCGTTTTTCGAAGGACTATTTTTTCTTCTTTGGTTTCGGCCGGTCCTCTTGTTCTATCGTCAACTCCTCGTCCTGCGTGATTTCCAGCGGGCTCTCCCCGATGTCCGAAGCGGCCCCCGCCCCTTCTTCCCGGAAGACCTCCTCCTCCCCGGCCGCGCCTTTTCCGGCCCCCGCGTCGTCGTCCTGAATGATCTCCAGGGAGGCGGCGGTGCTTTTGCCGGGTTCGATTTTGACGTCTTCCGGATGGGCGATTTTCAGCTGAAGGTCGTCCCTGTATTCGCCGATCTGGAATATGCCGGACATGACGGCGTCTTCCTTCAGGTTCTTGTACCCCTTGATCTTGTCCGCCAGCGTGTCCCAGACCACCACCGACATGTCGTCGGACCCGTCGTCGAGCGTGACGACCACGCCCTTCCCCATCTTCCGGAGGCCCTTCACCGTGCCCTTGAAGATGTAGGATTCGCCGAGGTCCTTCTTCCGTAGTTTCTTGAATTTGTTGGGCTTGACGCTCGCCAGCCTTTTCGCCGTCAGTTTTTCCTGGAAGGCGTCGATGTCGACCGTGCCCACCTTGGCGATCTTCGCGAAATCGAAAATGCTGATCTGCGGGGCGCCGTGGTATTCGGTGATCATCACCGTCATGTCCAACTCCGTCCCCTTTTCGAGGAACATCTTCCTCGTTTCTTCGGGCATCTTTTCCATCACCGAATCGAAGACCGTCATGCCGATGCTGCCGGTCTCGTCGCTGAGCATGAAGACGTAGAAGACCGATCCCTTCTTGGTCTTCTTTTCCTCGTAGGAGGAAACGAACACCCTTATCTCGACGATCTCGCCGATGGACTCGGTTTTGATGTCGGCGATGTTGTATTTCTTGGGCTCCAGCTTTTTCAGGATACGGACCCGCTCGGGGACGGGGAGGAACAGCCCGATGCCGAATTTCTGGGTCTCGCTGACCGAGCCGGCCACCTCGACGAGGTCACCCAGCCCCGGCAGGTTGTCTTTATGTATTTTTTTGAACTGGGAAAGCTTGTTGAACGCCATCACGCCGATCTTCCCGGTGCCGTCCTCGATGGTCATCTTCAAGGTGTTCCGCGGGACGTCTTCCACATAAGAGGCGACTTTGCCGACGACCTTGATGTAGGCGCCGTTCATCCGTTCGTCGATGTCCTCGACGTGTATTTGTTTGGGTTGTTTGACGTGGGCGGCATACCACAGGAGAAGGACGCCCAGGACGGACCCCGCGAGGGAGGCGATCTTCACGATTTTGACGGCGATGCGTTTTTCCACCCGCGCGCCGCAGCGCGGACAAGACAGAAGGGATCCGGCGAAATAACCGCAGGTCGGGCAGAGCCCCTCCTCGTCCACAATGACCGCCTGCGTCTCCGGGGGCGCGCTATTTTCCTGTCGATTGTCTGTCATCTTGGGTCAATGGGCGTTCGTTTCGGCTCTTTCTTCGTGAATGAACAGATTCCTTGCTGTGGGAAGGGGAACTATTATGGCGCATTCTCGCGGGAATGGCAATCGCGGCGAACAAGGGCGGGGGCCTTCTTTCCGGCGGCGCCGACCGGCCGCACATACCGGTCATCCCGCAGACGCTGCGCATCATTTTCGACCAGGCACGGGGCCAGCGCCGCACAGGTGCAGCGATCGACCGGGCAGGGCCGGGGGGCGTCCAAAAGTCGGAAGGTCGGGTCTTTCGCATTTCCGAACGGCTCGTTGGCGTTGGGGCATCGCCGGAGGGACCCGTCCGCGGCCAACACGAACCCTTTCTGGCCGGCCCGGCACATCTTATCTTTGGTGCGGATGTCCCATATCTGATATCTCACGGCCTTGTCGTCGCCGCCCATTCGGATCAGCTCCTTCTCCTCGGGCGAATGGGCGGCCGGGTATTGTTTCCCCTGATACTTTCCGTGAAACGGCCGGATCCAACATAGAACGCCGTGTCTCCGGAAGCCGTCGTAATAGGTCCGGATATCGTTCAAAAGCGGCGGATAGGCCACCATGGAGGTCATGACCCCGATACCCCGCGCCTTCAACGACAATATTTTCTGAAGGAGGGTGTCATGGGAGATGAAGTAGGGGTGGAAACTCGCGTGAAGACGGACCCGGCCGGGGCGGAGGGCCGGAAGCCATTCGTCCGGCTCCCACGACAAATTCGTGGTGATGGACAGGGTATGTTTTTCAGAAACGCTCCGCAGTATTTCAAAAAAATCTTTCGTCAGGAACGGCTCGACCTTGCCCGCGACGCCGATGTTCATCGGCCCGTAAAGCGAATGGGCGCGGTCCCAAAAACCGATCCACTCCGCCGCCGAGAGTTCCGCCGGTTCAGGAACCCACTCGCCGACATACCCGCAGTAAGGGCACCCGAAATTGCACCGATCCGCGAGGTTCCAAAGGCAAAAGATTTGTTCTTCGAATTTTGTGGCGTTCATGGGGAGCACGCGAAAACCGGCGGGCGCGGCCAACGGCTCCGCCGTCGATTTTTCATTATCCTACCATGTTTAAACGGCGGTTTCGTTATGTTTTTACCGTCCCCCGGTCATCGGGGGACGCGGACGGCGGGTCAGTGCGGTTTCGGCGAGAACCTTCGGCGGAACCAGGCGGCGGCGTCGTCGAACAGGGAGTAGGCCACCGGCGTGATGAGCAGGGTGATGAGGAGACACAGAGTCTGGCCGCCGATGATGACCACCGCCATGGTGGCGCGGTTGGCCGAGCCGGGTCCCTTGCCCAGAGCCACCGGGAGCATGGCGGCCACCAGGACGACCGTGGTCATGAGGATGGGCCGCAACCGCGTCTTGTTGGCCTCCAGGATGGCGTGGTCCCGTTCCATCCCCTGGGCGCGCAGGGTGTTGGTGTAATCCACCTGCAGGATGGCGTTCTTCTTGACGATGCCGAAGAGCATGAACACCCCCATGATGGAGAAAATGGTGAGCGGCTGTCCCGAAAGCCACAGGGAGAACAGGGCGAACGGAATGGACAGGGGCAGGGACAGCATGATCGTGACGGGGTGGAGGAAACTTTCGAACTGCGACGCCAAGATCATGTACATGAAGATGAACGACAGGACGAACGCCATCACGAACCCGGCCAGCATGCGGTTCATCTCCTTGGTCTTTCCGACGGTCTCCGTTTTATACTCCGGCGGCATTTTCAGTTCCCGGGCGATCCGGTTGCTGGCGCTCAAGGCGTCCCCGAGGGCGGCCCCTTCCAGGTTGGCGTAAATGGTCACCTGCCGCTGCCGGTTCAGGCGGTCGATCTGCGACGGCCCCTCGGCTTCCGTCAGGGTCGCCACGTTGTCCAACCGCACCAGGCCCACCTTGGAGGACGGAATGAAGAGCCCCCCGATGGATTCCGCGTCCTTCCGGGACTCCTTGTCCACGCGCACCCGGACCTGATAGAGTTCGTCCCCTTCCTTGTACTTGGTGATGTCTTCCTCCCCGCTCACCATGGCCCGCAGCGCCATGGCGATGTCCTGCACCTGCACGCCCAAGTCCTGGGCGCGGTCCCGGTGGATCTGCACCTGCAGCTCCGGTTTCTTGAGGATGAGGCTGGTGTCGAAGTCCACCAGCCCCGGCACTTTCTTGAGTTCCTGGATGAAGCGGTCGGAATAGTCCTTGAGTTTGGAAATGTCGGGTCCCGTCAGCGTGTATTCGAAATCCGCCTCCTTGCCGCCGCCGTGGAACCCGCCCGCCGGGACGACGCTGATGGTGAGGCCGGTGTATTTGGACAGCGCGCGGCGCGTCAGCGCCATGATCTCGGCCTGCGTGTGGCGCCGCTCCTTGTAATCCACCAGCCGCACGTAGACTTTTCCCTGGTTGACGCCGGCGCCCTCCTGTTCCCCGATGGACGACAGAAGGCTCCTGACGGCCGGGAGCCGACGGATGTCCGCCTCGATCTGTTTCAGGATATCGTCGGTCGTGGAGAGCGAGGTCCCTTCCGGGGCGCGGATCTCCACGTTGAAGTCCCCGGTGTCGTCCGACGGAAGGAAGTCCTTCCCGATGATCGCGAGAAAGACGCCGGACGACAGGACGATGCCCGCCGACACCCCCACGATCCACATCCGGTGGCCCAAGGACCAAACCACGAGCCGCCCGTAGTGGTCGCGCAGGACGTCGTTGAACCGGTCCACCCATATCTGCAGAGCGTTGCGCGGTCCGTGGGAAAGCCGGAGGAACTTGGCGCACAACATCGGCGTGAGGGTGAACGCGATGAACAGGCTCACGGCGATGGCGAAGGCCACGGTGAGTCCGTAACTTTTCAGGAACCGGCCGACGATGCCGGACATGTAGGCCAGCGGCAAAAAGATGACGATGAGGGACATGGTCGTCGCCATGACGGCCAGGCCGATCTCCGCGGTGGCTTTGGAGGCGGCCTCCTCCGGCCGTATCCGCTTGTGCTCCATATAGCGGTGGATGTTCTCCAGCACCACGATGGAGTCGTCGATCACGATCCCCACGGCCAGCGCCAGGGCCAACAGGGTCATCATGTTGAGGGTGAACCCCGCCGCCTGAATCAGGATGAACGTGGCGATGATGGAGGTGGGGATGGACATGGCGGCGATAAAGGTGCTGCGCCAATCGCCCATGAACAGCAGAACCGCCAACCCGGCCAGGAGCGCCCCCAACACGATGTGTTCCTCCACGGTGCGCACCGAATCGATGATGAAGGAGGACTGGTCGTTGATGACCTCGGCCGTGACGCCGGGCGGCAGGGCGGCCTTGAGGTCGCCGAGGCGTTCCTTGACGGTTTGGATCACCTGCACGGTGTTGGTGCCCGACTGTTTTTGGACGATGAGGGAGATGGTGGTGCGGCCGTCCAACCGGGCCATGCTGCGCGCCTCCTGCTCGGTATCCAACACCCGGGCCACGTCCCGGATGCGGACGGGAACGCCGTTGGCGTTGGCGACGATGACTTTTTCAAAATCCTTGGGGGACCCCACGCGGCCGAGCGTGCGGAGAATCAGTTCCCGCGAGTCCTGGTCCACCCGCCCGCCGGGGATCTCCACGTTCTGCTGCTTCAACGCCGCCTTCACGTGGTAAATGGAAAGGTTGAAGGCCTTCAGCGCCGCGGGATTGACCACCACGTGGATCTCCCGTTCGCGGCCGCCCACGATGGTGATCTTCCCCACCCCCGCGACGGTCTCCAGCGGCTCCTTCACCTTGTTCTTGGTGATCTCCGTGAGCTGCTGCATGGGGTAGCGTCCGCTCACCGCGATGGAAACCACCGGCAGGGCGTCCGGATCGAACTTCTGCACCACGGGCGGGTCCGTCCCCTCGGGCAGGTCCTTCGACACGCGGTTGACGGCGTCCCGGACTTCCTGGGCGGCGACGTCGGGGTCCTTTTCCAGGACGAACTGGATCAGCACCTGGCTCAGCCCCTCATAACTGACGGACTTGAGGAGTTCGATCCCGGAAATGCTGTTGATGGCCTCTTCGATCGGCTTGCTGATGGAGGTTTCGATCTCCTCGGGGCTGGCGCCCGCGAGGGTGGTGCTGACAATGGCGAACGGGAAATCCACGTTGGGGAACTGATCCAGCCCCAACCGAGTGTAGGACACCGCCCCCAGCACCACGAGGGCGGAGACCATCATGGTCGTGAAGACGGGCCTTTTTATGCAGACGTCAACGAGTTTCACAAAAGGTCCCCTTGACCCGACGCAGAAACGACACCGCGGGGATGCAAATCATCTCCGTCCCCCGTCCCGTCCGTTTTTTTTAAAGAGGGCGAATGTTCCACTTTCGTTTTTCACTCGACCGGGGACGAAGTCCCTTCGATCAATTCCACCGGACTGCCGTCCTTCAGCGCGAAGAGACCGAAGGTGATGACCTGGTCGCCTTCGTTCAATCCCTTGCGCACCTCCACGCGGTTCTCCGTGCGAAGGCCCACCTCCACCTCGCGCTTGACCGCCTTGCCGTTCTCAAAGACAAAGACCGCGGGGCCGCTGCCGTTCACCAGCGCCTCCGCCGGCACGGACAGCACGCCGGCCCGATGCTCCGTCACGACGGAGACCTGCACGAACATGCCGGACTTGAGGAGTCCTCCGGAATTTTCCAACCGCGCCTCGAGGGGAAGGGACCGAGTCACCGGGTCCACCGCGGGGCTCACGCGCGACACGCGCGCGATGAACGACCGGTCCGGCAGGGACTCCAGGCCGATCCGGACGGCCTGTCCGACACGGACCCGGCCGGCGTATCGCTCGGGCACTTCCGCGCGCGCGATCAGTTCGCTGGTGTCCAGCACCAGGGCCACGGGGGTGTCCGTTTTCACGTCCGCCCCCTCATCCAAATACGTGCGCCCCACCACCCCGTCCAGCGTGGAGGGCACCGGGGCGGGCTTGAACTCCACCCCCACCTCGTCCCGTTCCACCAAGGCCACGGTCTGTCCTTTTTTCACCGCCTCGCCTTCCTTTAATACGTTTTTCAGGAGTTTCCCCGGCACGCGGGAATAGAGCGTGGCCTCGTTCTTGGCTTTGAGCGAGCCGACCACGCTCAAAGCGTCCTCCAGGTTTTGGCGGGTGAGCTTCTCCACCCGCACCGGGAACGCCTCCAGTTTCGGCCCTCCGTCCTCCCGGGGCCCGCATCCCGCCAGGAGCAAAACGCCGAACGTGAAAAGAAAATAGTTTCTCGGAAATGACTTCATGGCTGAACCTCCTTCAAATTCGTCCCCACCGCCCGTTCGAGGGCGGCGATGTTGACCCAATAGTCGTGGGTGGCCTCGGCGAACTGCAGCCGCGCGCGGTTGAAGGCGAACGTGGCGTCGGTCAGCTCCAGCTGGCCGGAGTCCCCTTCTCTATAACGCACTTCGGTCGCTTCCAGTGCCCGACGGGCCTGCTCCACCGCCGTCTCCTGCGCCTTGACCCGGGCCGCCGCTTCCCGGACGGCCAGCCATTTCTCCTGCACCTCCCGCCGAACCGCGCGTTCGGTCTTTTCCTGCACCAGCCTCGCTTTTTCGTGATCGATCTTCGCCTGTCGGACCTTCTGCCAACTCTGTCCTCCCTGAAAGAGATTGAATTTCAGCGTCAATCCGCCGTTCACGCTCTCGGCGTCTTCCCCGGGATCGAGGTGTTTGTCGGCCGACTGCGCCGTCCACTGGTAATTGGCAAAGGCGTCCAGCGTGGGTTTATAGGAAGCGGCCGCGATGGAGACGTAGCTTCGGGCCACCGCGGTGTTGCTCCGAACCGCCAGCACCTCCGGTCGATGCGACATGGCCCATTTTTCCAAAACAGCGTTTTCCGGCGGGGCCTGACCGACGGGATCGAACGCCCCTTCCGCCTCCAAGGGCCGGTCGATGTCCAAAGAGAGGACGTCCTTCAGGTTCAACCGGGCCGTCTCCAGCATGTTGTCGGCGCTGATGAGAAGCGTTTTGGCGTTGGCCACCTCCACCTCCTGCCGGCGGAGGACGAGATCGCTGTCCAGGCCCTGGTTGTAGCGCGCGCGGATGGTGTCGTAATGACGCTGGGCGGAATCCAAGTTTTCTTTCTGGATGGCGACGATGTCCCGCGCCAGGAGCACGGCGTAAAACAACCGCACCACGGCAAGGTCCACCTCGTCGCGCACGCCGCGCAGCGCCGCTTCCTGGGCCCGGCGCGCCTGGTGAGCCGCCGCGATGGCCTTGGACACCTTGCCGCCCGTATACAACGGCTGGGTGGCCCCCACGGTGGCGGAGGCGGCGTTCTTTTCGCCGATCTTGATGGCGTTGCCGCCGAAAAAAATGACCGACTGTTTAAAGCTCCGCGTGTAGGTGCCCGTCAAGTCGATGGACGGGAACGCGCTGCCGATGACCTCATGGTACAAGCTGTCGAACCTCTCCAGATCGTATTCGGCCAAGGCCACGTCGATGTTCTGTTTCGCGGCCAGTTCCCGCGCCTGGAGAAGCGTGAGCCGGTAGGGCTCTTCCGACCCCGCCGCGGCCGGCCAAGCGAGGGTCGCGCTCAGCAAAAACAGCAGGCCGCGCCTCATGGGCGCTTCTCCCGCCCCACGCCGCGGAGGAAAAAGTCCCACGCCGTCTCCAGCGTGAGCGGGGCGCTGACACCGGGCTCCAACAACGAGGCCTCCAGGAAGAACATCCGGAACAGGGCCATCAGCATCAAGGCGCCGAGGTTCGGGTCGTGTTCGCGCAACTCGCCGGACTGAACGGCGGCGCGTATTTTCTCCGCCAGGAACCGCACGTACTTGGCGAAATGCAGACGAAGCGCCCCGCCGGTGCGCTTGCCGTAGATCTCGGGCTTTGTCAGCGATATCTGCGAAAAAAATTCCTTGTGTTCCCTGAAAAAAACCAGCTGCTCCTCCGTGATCCGCCGAAGCTGCTGGATCGGCGACAGGGTGCCCAGGTCGGGGAGGGACGCCATGCGGGCGTTGATGTCGGAGGCGATGGATTGGAAGAGGGCGTCGAACAAATCGTCCTTGTCCTGGAAATAGAGGTAGAGCGTCCCCTTGGAAACGTTGGCGTAACGGGCCACGTCGTCCAGGAGGATGTTGTGGAATCCCTTTTCGCCCAAAGCGGCCTCGGCGGCCAGGAGGATCTGTTTTTTCCGTATTTCCGGGTTATCGATTCTTTGGATTGTCATTTTTGTCTGCTGACTTTCGAGTCAGTAACATTTTACCCCCGCCACCCCCTTTTGTCAAGGGCTATCGTCGAACAAATGCCGTAAATGCGTTATTTTTGAATTTAATGCCGTTATTTTAAATAAATTACTGTCTTTCCAGTCATTTTTGAATTTACGCCCCCCCGCTCCCCGGCGCCCCCGAACCCCGCCGGCGGAAACGAGCGCGCGGAGAAAACGATTTCCAGGCGGACAGCTGAAATGCTAAACTTTTTTCCGGTTCACCGGTCTTTTTCCGGTCCGACCCTCACACATGAAAATAATTTCCGTCTCATCCGAGTTTCCCACCCAGGCAGAAACCAAACTCATCACCATCAGCCGGGTGCGGGACGCCCAGTGTCCGCTGAGGTACTACAAAAATTTCCTGGAAAAACCCCGGCAGGAACCGCTCTTCATCCCCATCGAGCTGGGGATGGGCGGCTTCTTCCACGACTATCTGGAGAAACACCTCAAACTGGTGATGAACCTGCACACGGAGATCGACAAACATCATCGGATCGACGTGAACGACATGCTCCGCTCGTTCCGCATGTCCTTTGTCTGGGAAGGGAAACTGCGGCCACCGTACAAGATCGTCCTGGAAAAACTGGACGTGGAAGACTACGTGTCGAAACTGCGGGGCGTGGGCCAGAACTTCAACGATTTCCTGATGGAGGAACTGCCGGGGAAACGCATCCTGGGCGTGGAGGAGCCGATCCAGCTCCGGACGGAAAAAGCCACCCTTTACGGGAAATACGACCTCATCACCGAAGACAGCGACGGCTCCATCACCCTCTGGGACTGGAAAACCAACATCCTGCCCGGCTCGCAAAGCCATGAAGAGTTCCGGAACCAGAAGATCCAGCTGGGGATGTACGCCATCTGGCTGAAATACAAATACGACCTGGACAAGGTGCGGGCGACGGCTGTTTTTTTCGGAGACAAGACGGAACAGGTCTCGGAGATGTTTTCCGACGAGGTGGAACGGGACGTCCTGACCTTTCTGACGGCCTGGCGGGACAAACTGAACAAACTGGACAGTTATCCCCCGCTTCCCAACAAATCCTGCCCGTGGTGCGAATGGTATCCTGTCTGTCCCGCCTTTGCCACGGGCCGGAAACCCGCCCCGGCGGTCCGCGAGGGCGCCGCCTCTCCTTCCCCGTCGGCGGCTCCGCTCCCCTTCGCGCCTCGCCGGCCGGAGCACGAAGAACACCTCCTGGCGCTGGTGCTGGGCGTCGTCCTGGCCCTGGCGCTGGCGGTGGCGATGTTTTTCCCCTTCCTGCAAAAACTTTTTTAAGCTATTTCCGCCCCAATCCCCGGTCTTCTTCCAGGCTCGAATTAAAGGAATAGGATTTCACCGTTCCGTCCTTATGGAACCGGACATAGAGGTCCCGCGTGTCCTGGGAACCGAACAATCGCACCTTGTAGTGCATGTAGGTCCAGGTCTCGTCGCCGTCGTCGATGCCGGTCCGGGCCGGTTCACCGAAATCCCTCAACAGGGCCTGCTGGGTCGTTTTTCCCACTTCGATGGCCGGCACGAGGCCGACAGGGAACGGTTTCCCCACGGTGACGCATCCGGCCAAGAACGCTGCCAAACCGATCAGATAAACGATACGCATGAGTTCCTCCTGGAATGTCCGTCCCGCCCGTTTTTCACACGGCCGGAACTGATAAAATCGGGGTCATGGGCCCCCGCGCCGAAGCCCTCCCGCTCCTCGTGCTCCACTACGACCAAGCCGCCCAAACGGCGCGCTGTCTCGCCTCCATCCTGCAGGCCGGGTATGCGCCGGAACAAATCTATTGTCTCGATAACGGCTCCCGGACAGACCCCGCGGAACCCCTGCGCCGGCGCTATCCCCGCGTTCAGTTCCGCCGCATCGAAAAAAACCGGGGCTTCTCGGGCGGAGTCAACGAGGCGCTGCGATGGGCGTTCGACGAAGGTTTTTCATCCGCTTTTTTTCTCAGCAACGACACGGTGCTCCACCGGGATGCGCCGGAAAAATGCCGGGAAACGGCCGCGACCGCGGGAGCCGGGATGGTCGCGCCCCGCGTCCTTTCGCTGAAATCCCCGGCGACGACGGAATCCATCGGCGGGGGGTTCGATCCGGCCGCCGCCGCCCTGCGTCATCACCGAGCTCCCGGCCTGCCCCCCCTCCTCGGCGAAAACGACTATGTCCCCGGCGCGGCATTCTGGCTGTCGCGCGACACCTTCCTGTCCTTGAACGGCATGGACGAGTCCTACCATACTTATTGGGAAGACGTGGACTTCTCGTTCCGGGCGCGGCGACGGGGAATCCTCCTGGCCCGGTGTTACGACGCCCGGGTCGGCCACGCGATAGGAAAGACCTGCCACAAAAACCCGCTCTACACCGCTTACTATTACCAGAGGAACCGTATCCGTTTCTGCGAGAAATTCCTGACGCCGAAACAACGCGAGACGGCCACGACGGCCATCCGCGACGACTTGGAAAAGTTGGCCCGCCGCTGGGGACAAAAAAACGACGCGGAGCGGCTGAACTATCTTCCGGCGCTGCGGCGCGAATTGGCCGGGGAACGAAGCCCCGCCCCCTTTTTGTCGTAACCCAGGGAGGGGTCCAAGGCCACCGCTGTTTTAAAACTTTCTTCCGCCGCTCGGCCCCGTCCCAACCGCTCAAGGACCATCCCCCTGTTGGCCTGGGCGAACGCGTCCCCGGGATCCAATCGGACCGCGGCATCAAAATGTTTTAAGGCCCCCTCAAAATCTCCCAACCGCCCCAGAACGATCCCCGCCTCAACCCAGGACTTCTCTCTCCGGGGATCCAACGCCAACGCCCGCCGCAGGTGGACCAACGATTCCGACAAGGCCCCCCGCTGCAAAAGCAGGCTTCCCAGCGCCGCCGGGGCCGCTGAGAAATCCGGCCGGAGCGCCACCGCCGCGCGCAGATGTTTTTCGGCCTCCGGAGCGCGGCCGGCCCGCCGAAGCATGACGGCGAAATTGTAATGCGTTTCCGCCGAATCCGAGCGGCTATTCAGCGCCGCCACGTAGTGCGCCTCGGCCTTTTCCGTTTCTCCGATCTCGGCAAAGGCGTTGGCCGCGTTCAGGTGCGCCTCGGGAAGGCCGGGGTCCAGCCGCAGGGCGGTCTCATAGTCGCGCCAGGCCTCGCTCCGACGGTTGAGCGCCCAGAGGAAATTGGCCCGATTGGCGTACCCCGCCGCGAAACGCGGCCGAAGCCGGAGGAGGGCGTCGTATTGTTCCAGCGCCTTTTCATACTCCCCTTTTTTAAAATACGCCAGGCCCAGGTTGTAGCGGGCTTCCGGATAGCCGGGACGCAGGATCAGCGCCCGCCGAAAAGAGCGGATGGCCGCCGGAATCCGATTTTCCGCCACAAGGAGGTTCCCCAGGTTATTGTGCGCGAGCCAGGACTGCGGGTTCTTTTGGAGAGTGTCCCGCCAAAGGGTCTCCGCGTCGCGGAATTTTCCGGTTTCCGTCCAAGTGCGCCCCGCCAACACGAGCAGCAGCGCCGCCGCCACGGGGACCGCGATTTTCCCCTTTTTTATCCTCGAACCGACAACGCCGGCGCCAAGGCCCAAAAGACCGAGGCTGGCCAGATATTGAAAATGATCGGCCACGAACGAAAAACGCATTGGATAAAAATCAAAAAATCCCAGCGCCGGAGCGAGGGTGCCGGCGAAGAAGAGGACCGCCGCCAGGGGCCCGCGCCCGATTTTTTGTCGTTGAATCCAGAGCGCCGCGAAAACGGCGATTACCGCCGCCGGGAACAGGACGTGCCCCCACGCGGTCATCTCGATCGTCCATCGGGGATAGATGAACGTCAAGCCGGAGGGCCAGGCCAGTTTTCCGGCATAAAACCAGAGCGCCCGGCCGGCGATCAGGATTCTCTCCAGGAATGCCAAATCCCATTCCCCTCCCATGGCGCCGACGAAGCGCCTTTCCATCGTCGAAGAGAGAAAGCCGGCAAGGACTCCCAGCGCGAGAAAGGGCGCGAGCGGAGACACCTCCCGCCATCGCAGGCGGCCTCTTTGCCACCAGATCGTCAACGCCATCGCCGCCGGAAAAGAAGCCGTCACGCTCTTGCTCATGAGCGCACACAAGAACAGACCGAGGGCCGCCGCGTAACAGCTCCCCCTTCCACGACCGGGCGGGGCCCCCTGTCGCGACTTTTCAAATTTCAAATAGCACAAGAACGCGCCCAGGTAAAAAAAGCCGGATAAAACGTTCTTGAGTTCCGTGACCCAGGCCACCGATTCCGCGTGCACCGGGTGAACGGCGAAAAGAGCCGCGGCCCACCACGCCCACGGCACGGACAGCGCCGCCAGAACGTTCCATGCCAGCACAGCATTCGCGCCGTGCAGGGCCACGTTCACCACATGATACCCGGCCGGAGAGAATCCCCACAGCTTGTGTTGCACCCAAAACGCGGTGTAGAGCAGCGGATAGGCCTGGGGCACGGCGCCGTATTCCGTCCATATCCGCCGCAACCCCTCGCCCGTCCGCAAAGAGGCGTTTTGCATCACGAAATTGTCGTCGTCCCACACAAACCCCGCCCGATAGGCGGGGCCGTAGGCCGCCAAGGTCAGCAGAAGAAGCGCGGCGGCCGGGACCGTCCGTCTCCATCGCCGAAACGGCCACGATCCGTCCACCGGCCGCCGGCCGATCATTTCGTTCATGCCGGACGATCTTAGGGAGCTTTTTTGGGCGGGGACTGTTTCAGGAGGGGGGTGGGGTCGGCCAATCCCCAATGTTCCACGATTTGACCGTCGATCAATCGAACGACGTGGGCGGATTCGATCTCGAGACGACGGCCGGTGGCGGGACGGCCCATCCACGGGCCCCGCTGCACGCCCGTCAGGCGGGCGCGGACCATCACCTTATCGCCGTCGGCCAGGACATCGTCCAGGACGACCGTGGCCTCCGGAAAAGCGTTGAAAAGCCCGGCCACGTTTGCCGTCACGCCGCCGTAATCCGGCGCGACGCCGCGGGGCGGATGATGGTCCACATAACGGGGAGAGACGTACTGCGGGACGACGCCGATGTTGTGGCGGTTGAAAAGTTCCTCCACCAGCCGTCGGACGCGCTCCTTGTTCCGTTCCTCGACGGCGGCCCGGATCCGGAGCCGCGATTCGGCCGAAACGGCGAGCTCCAGAGACGCCACGGCCCCGTCGCGCACCACGGCCTTTTTCGACAGCAAAACCTTTTCGATCCCGAGGGCGCGGTAATGGTCGCTTGCCATTTCCGCCACCCAGGAAACGACCTCCCCGTCCGCCTTGAAATCGCGCGACGTGCTTCGATATCCGCGAAGATGGGTCGACAGGAAATCCCGCATCCCCTCCTTCCCCACATAGCGCTCGCCGCCCTCCGCCATTGTCAGAACGGCCTCCGCCCCGAAGAATCCCGACACCCGCTCTGGATCTTGCGTGTTCCAAGCCTCCTCGAACGCCTGCGCCGTCGCGATGGGTTTCATCGGACGCGCCTGCGCCGGCGACGACCACAAAAACAGGACTGCCGCTGCTGCAATGCCGATCCATCCGGGGGACGGTCTTTTCATTTTCGATTTCTCCCTTCAGCCGATGTCTTTTGTGCCACTTTACAAAAATACGAAGCGGCCGCCAAAGCCAATCGCCAAAAGTTGATTGCCCGGCCCGACTCTTAATATCCTAAAATCAACCCCGCTGGCAATGTTTCGGCCCGAGGTTTACCGAATGCCGACCGCTCGTCCCATCCACACCCCCCATCCCGACGTCCCTCCTTCGGAAAAAATTTCTCCGGCGGAGGGCCTGCTCTCCGGCTCACTCGCCCGCGGCCTTGAAATCTCCCTCTTCCTCCTGATGCTCTCCTTCTTCCTCGCCTCGGTGTTTTATCGTTTTGATTCCCCGGGGATGATCCGGGACCAACTGCTGGATGAGGTGCGCGGCCATCACATGGCGCAGCAACTGCGTGCCGGACAGCCCTTGTTGGAGACGCTCGACATCCCCTTTCCCCTGTATCATGGTTCACTCATCTCCTATCTCATGATGCCTTTTTTCTATTTCGTGGGACCCAGCTGGACGCTCGTCCGCGCGTGGGCCGTGGGAGCCGGGCTCTTGGCCCTGATTCTTTCCCACCTCTTCTTGAGGCGCGCCTTTTCCCCCGCCGTCGCCCTCCTCACCCTTTTTCTCCTGGTCGTCCATCCGCCCTTCATCATGGGGATAAAGATGGTGAACTACACCGCCCCCACCCTGCTGGTTTTCTCCCTCGGGGCTTTGTTGCTGTTTCAGAACGGGTGGCGCACACGAAACCCTCTCTATTTTTTCCTCGGGACGGCCTGCCTTTCGGGGGGGATCGGCATGCGATTGTGGTTCGCCTGGTTTATCGGGGCGCTCGCCGGATCCGCCCTCGTTTTTTCCGGACCGATCCGCCGTCACTTCGACTTCCCCCGGTCCCGGAACCTCCTCCTCTCTCTGGGACTGGGCGGGCTGGCCTTCCTCCCCTGGCTTTCATTGACTCTTCGCACCGAATTAAGCGGGCGCTGGGACTCTTTCTCCCTCCTTTCCTGGGTCTATCTCCGGCCGTTATCGATTCTCTCCCGCGCGTCCCATGCCGCCTCCGCGGACGCCCTCTGGGACCCCCTCTTCCGGGCCGCCGCCGAGGTGTTCCACAGCTTCAACGCGAATTTTTTTCAAGGCCGCTTTTACTTTTCCTATATTTTTTCGTCCGACGCGCCGGTCACGAACACGTATTATCCCTTTCTTTTCTGGACCTGCCTCGCCCTCCTCCTGTTTCTTCTGCTCCAACCCAAAAATTTCCCGCTTCGGCCCCAAGCGGGCAGGCTGGTCGTTTTTTTCATCCTCCTCTATCTCCAATTGTTCACTCTCTATAAAGAACCGCTCCACCATACGTACCTGTTTTATCCTTTCCCGCAACTCATCGTGGTGGTGGCCTTGTCGTCTCTTTTCGCCCTGGTGCGCCGCCGAACGCCTCTCCTTTGTCTCCTGCTTCCGTTCCTCGGCCTCTTCCTGATCCAAGAATTCCGTTCCTTGCGGAATTATTATGTCCACATCCGGGATTTCGGCGGACGGGGGCCGGCCACGGATTCGGTCTATGCCCTGGCGACGTGGATGGAGAAGAACCTTTCCCCCAAAGAAACGGTCCTGGTTTCCGAGGAGTTTCTTGGGGAACATTTGTATTTCTTGTGCCCGGACTTCAAGACAAGCCCCCCGTTGTTTCCATTCCGGGTTATGGACGACGCGCATATAAAACTGAGCATCACTTCCATGTGGCAAAATACCATCAAGACGTACGGAGCTTTTATCTTCATCAACGGTGTGTACGTCAAACGTTCGACATATTTTTTGCCGATCGATCTTTTTGATCACGTGCCCTGGTCCGCCAAGGACGCCCCCGAATTGCTGGCGAGTTTCCGGGACCGGGACGGCCATCCCACTTTTGACGTGTATCGCTTTAAGGAGACCGCCCATGACCGAAAACCCCTCCGACGACCCCCTCCACGTCGTCTATGACGACCCGCGGCTGATCGCCGTCAACAAGGCGGCCGGCCAGCTCGTCGTCCCCGGACGGGGAGAGACGGGCGAACCGCTCAACGCCCGGCTGGAGAAGCTCATCGGCCGGAAAATCTATGTCGTCCACCGGCTGGACAGAGAAGCCAG
>ERZ795054.711-NODE-711-length-37952-cov-8.714331_pt1 | contig 37952 bp, 28 predicted proteins | sample MGYA00375138_ERZ795054 | MGnify/ENA primary metagenome ERZ795054 (study PRJEB30183, sample SAMN05720215) | anaerobic digester metagenome | isolation source: active sludge of municipal wastewater-treating anaerobic digesters | place: USA | collected 2014-12-23 ... | reverse complement strand
TCGGGCCATTTTGGGCGCAACAGAATGCATCGTATTTCGCAAACACCACACTAGATTGGATGGAGTCCCGAGGGGCTTCAAAGAATTCCAGTTCAGGATACTATGGCACAGCGGGAGGAGGCAGTTCTCTAGTGACCGGACTGAATCCCTCCGATGCCGAGGATCAATGAATCAGCGGGATGGAATAAGACGGGATTTGTATTCGTTGTACAAAACCGCTTGGGACGAACCGAGCGACGGGCGTACAAATTCGCGATAACCCCAGGTGATGGCCGTCGTTGTATAACGGCGGAGAGAAACCAGTTTTGCCATCAGTTTGTCGGGAGGAACTCCCCGCCAGGACGATTGTGTCCTGGGATCATTGACGTGTGTTTTCAGACCGAATCGGGCAACATAATCTTCCGGGCTTGCCACCTCCAGTTCGCCGGACTCGACGTTGGCCCAAAGTCGCTTGCCGTTGGATTCACAGGCGGTCTTCATTGCCTCGAAAAATGGCGCGCATTGGTCGTCTGTGTAATAGGAAAGGTGTTCACCCCGGTCTTGCAGAGCGACGATGTCTATCGACGAATCGCGAAGGATTTCGCTCCAAAACGAATGATACTCGTCGGGTGTGGCCCAGCGAAAGTCGCCCAAAACTCCCTGTTGATCGAGGATAAAGAACGGGGAAATCAGGACCGGTTTCATCGGAGCAACCTGTTTGCACAAGGCTGAGACCTCACGGTAGAGGGTGTGGATGTGTTCCCGTTGGGCATCCCACATGACATAGACTTCATAGGGAACATAAAAGCCATGGAAAGATGGATGATGACCGTAGCGATCGTGCAAGCGATGAATGCGCTCACGAGCTCGGGCAATTTCTCCTGCGGGATTTGGGTGTGTCCACCAATCCGCCGCCGCGCATGTGTCGACGAAGAAGGCGAGATGGCGACGATCTCCTTCCTTAAACAACTTCACGGCGGGATCGTCTGCGACCGGCTCAAGGGACTGGCCTATGATCGGACCGTTGAGCACCACAAGTCTCATCCCCAGCGCCTGCAGCGAGTTCAATTCATCGCTATTCAAGTCCAGGGTGCCCGACCGTGGTCCCGGTGAAACAAACCACAGGCAGCCCGCAAGGGCAGCGCGGTCTGGATTTTTAGGGAGGCTGCAGGCCGCCATCAGCCCCATGCATACCGCAGCGGTCAGGATCAAGACCATCGAGTTCCGGCATTGAATCCACAGGGCCAGCCTCTGCGGCCCCCACTGCGGGCCAGTCGGTTCTGAGTTTCTCGTCAAGTCCATAACATCGCTGCTGTGAAGATGCAGATTGTGGAGTCATCTCGTCGAGACTTTAAATGTTCAGCCGTGAGGCCATGGGATTGAACCTGGGGTTGGTTGACGAAACAAAGGGGCGGCTCGCAAAGCCTTGGGCGCACCACGCAGAAAAGCACAGCGATGACGCTGTGCCTTCGAAACTAAACAGATAACGGGCCGCGATTACTTGCGGAACTTGGGACGGAGAGCCCCGATTATTGCGAGTGCACTTCCCAGCAGGCACAACATAGCCCCCCCCTCCGGCACAGGCGAGATTTTGACCCGCAGTGAACCTGCGTTGTCGCCGTTAGCATAACTGTCCACAAGCGGCTGCCAATCCGCAATCACCAGAGTGGCTGGATTGCCAGTCCCTGTATAATAGTAGCGGTAAACATGACTCGGAGAGTAAGTATGCGCCGCCCATCCGGAACCGCTGTAACCCAGCCAATCGACTTCCAGCCCATCAATGACCAAATCAAGGATATCCTCACTAACCCCTAAGCCACGTTTCTCGACTATTCCCAACTCATTAATTTTGTTGCCACTGTCGTCGAGCGCATAGTAATCCATCCACTCGGCATCAGCCCATAACTCGCCACGGTTATTAACATCGAATTGGTATGTGCCACTGGCCTCAAAGAGATATGTTACCCCCATTTGAAGCGGAGCTGTCGAAATAGGAACAGAAGTCGTACTGTCCACGGAATAAGTGTCCCCATAAGCATTCAGGCACAAGGCCATTGCGAGGAGAGAGAGAACGATTGGATTTTTCATAATTTCCTTTGTGACGCAAACGAGGTTATGTCCACGATTTGTGTTTTTCAGGTTACCATTAGTGAATAGAGAATTCAGGAGCAACTCCCACACCAGGAAGATGCGTTTGGACCGGATATTTTCCAATCGGGTGTGACACAGTAAGATATAATTTATGGCAAGGATCAGGGGTTTTCGGCTTTTCCTGAAAAACTGTAAGTTATTCTGACGTTTTTTTATCCAGATGGAACTGAAAGTAATATAACCAATTTATCATTAGAGAGTTATATGAGTTTGATAGCGTAAAGAATTGTGACATCAGGAATGTCCTGAGCGCCCCTTGGAATTTTCATACAGGCTCTTAGTCCGTGCGTTATCAGGCGGCCTGTGTTTAGATCGTGGGATGAACGATGACGCGAAGATCACCTGTCCGAAGTGCGGCGCCGAGATCCCGCTGACTGAAGCCGTTGCCCACCGGGTTCGTGAACAACTGGCGGCTGATTTCGACAAGCAGCGGCAGGAGCTTTATGCGGCGGTGGCGACGCGCGAGCAGAAACTCGCTGCCGATCAGGCCGAACTCAATCAACGCCAGCAGGGACTTCAGGAGGAATTGTCGCGCCGGCTCCAGGCTGAGCGACAGCGGCTCCTGGAGGAGGCGGCACGACAGGTGGAACAAAAGCTGGGGCTGCAGCTTAAGGATTATCAGAACCAGCTTGCCGAACGTCAGAACCAACTCCAACAGGCCCGGGATACGGAATTGACCCTGCGCAAGAAACAACGCGAACTGGAGGAGGCCCAGTCCAATCTCGAACTGGAGATCACCCGCAAACTGGATGGCGAACGCCAGAAAATAGCCGAGCAGGCCCGTCAGCAGGCCAGCGAGGCTGAGCGACTCAAGATTGCCGAAAAAGAACAGGTCATCAAAGGTCTCCAGGAACAGATTGCGATGCTCCAGCAGCGCGCCGAACAGGGCTCAATGCAACTCCAGGGAGAAACGCTGGAAATTGAGCTCGAGCAAACTCTGCGCAGCGCTTTCCCCTACGACGACATCATCGAAGTGAAGAAGGGGCAACGGGGGGCCGATGCCATCCAACGGGTAAAAACGAATTCGGGGATTGAGTGCGGCACGATAGTCTGGGAAGCCAAGCGGGCAAAAAACTGGTCTGGAGACTGGACCGAAAAACTCAAGGAAGACCAGCGGGAGGCGAAAGCCGAGCTGGCTGTTCTGGTGACGACATGTCCTCCGGACGGGGTCCGCGGCATTGGGCAGGTCGAAGGTATTTGGGTGTGCGAGCCGGTTTTTGCAGTCGCCCTCAGCACGGCCTTGAGACATGGCCTCGTCAGCGTCGCCACTCAGCGGCTCCAAGACACCGGGCGACACGACAAAATGTCGTTGCTCTATGACTATCTGTGCGGTGTGGAATTCCGGCAGCACGTCCAAGCGGTGGTGGAATCCTTTGTGGCTCTTCAAGAGCAGCTGGCAACAGAACAACGCGTTTTCGCCAAACAATGGAAGGAACGGGAGCAGCAGATTCAGAAGGCCATTCACCATACGGCCACGCTTTACGGGAGCATCCAGGGCATAGCCGGACGCAATGCGTTGCCGGAAATCAAGCCTTTGAGTTTGCCTGAATCCGCCGAGTAGCAGCCCGCCAAAAGTAGCCCTCGTGCTGAAACAAAACCGTTCGGAGCGAGATCGAAGGAAACCGCTCAAATCGGACGTCAAAGAAGGATGCGGTCGGCAGTCCCAACAATGACGATTTCCATCTGGCAGTCTTCAATCTTCAGCGCGAGTCCAACGGCTCTCTGGTAGATCTGAAGTTGTTTGGAGTAACGATCCCGGAGCGTCTCGGTGGTTTCGGCACTGTCGGTCTTGAAATCAATCAGGATGGCTTTGAGCAGCCTTCCATGGGTGTCACGCCGCAATACCAATCGGTCGATCACACCGGTCCACCAGGTGTTGTTCTCCAGGAGTTCAACAGGCAGTTCGCAGTAAGCCTCATCCATCGGGGTTTCCGGGGTGAACAGGGCGCGGATTTCTGATGATGCAAGGCATTTCTCGACCTCAATCACGGCTTCCACGGGCCCTCGCAATGCCTGTCCAGGCGTCCACCATTGGATCTGTTCGAACACTTGATGCACTGCGGCGCCGAATTTCCGGCCTTCGGCATTCATGGCAGGCGGGGTTGTCTGCTGAGGCCGGAGACCAGTTTCGGATGGCTTCCGGCGCTCACGCCGTGGGGTGGGCGCAGCCAGGAGCACGGGAGCCCTTGCGAAGGCGGGGAGCATCTCAAGGCCGTCTGGTTTGCCGGTGATGATCCTTGAGCCGAATTCGCACATCAGCTCGCCTTCGCCCCACGGTGACGGAATAGGGGAAGAATCGGGATTGTTCATGAACGCGCCCCGGAGCCATTCCCGGGTCTGTGACCTTCGTCTTGGCTTTTCTTTCTGCATGACGACGAAGGTCGCTTCCTTGGCGCGGGTAAGAGCCACATAGAGCACGCACAGGGCTTCCAGATCCTGGTCGGCCTCCTGATTGTCTTTGAGTTGTTTGAGTTCGGGCACCCATCCCCTCAGCCATTTGGGGGGGCAGACAAGGCAGCCGGCAGCCTGACCCTGATCATCGCGCCGGACCAAGATCTCGTCCGCTCCACCGCCACTCAGGTCGAGATCCGGCAGAAACACCATGTCGAAACCCAGCCCCTTGGCCTTGTGGATCGTCAGGATATGGACCGATCCAGGGTCAGCGGTCTCGCGCACAACGGACTTTTCCAGGGTTGACCGCCATTCTGTCAGGGTTATTGCGGTTCCAAAGCGATGGGCCAGATCATGCACCTGGCGGAGGCAGTATTGGGCGTAGGCATCGGGATTCGCCCGCATCAGATCAAGACACCATTCGCACGTGATCCCGGTGGCGCCGAGGTTTGCGGCGCGGTGACGCCAATGACTCCAGACTCTCCCCGCGGGGACCGGCGAAGAGGATCTGGTCAATAATGGCTTCTGGAGCAGCTCTCCAAGCGGCGTCAGCTGGAGATGCCCTCCTGCTAGGGTATGAGCGGGTGAATCGAGCCAGCGCAGGGCATCCACGATGGCAGCGACTACGGGCGATTGGTTGGCCAGCGTGGCGTCGCCTTCGACGAGAACATGAGGAAAATCGTTGGCACGAAGCCATTGGGCAATCGCGTGGGCGTTGTCGTTCTTGCGGACCAGGATGGCACAGCTCATGCCCTGCTTCAAAGGATCCGTCTGGGTGAGCACGGACTTGATGATCCGGGCCTGAGCCGACAGCGGATCCGCCTCTTCTTCGGCCGTGGCGCCGGGAGGAGAATCTGAATGGTTGTTTTCGGCCTGTTGCGCGGCGGTTTGCAGGATGGCGGCGTAGCCCCGCTGATCGGCTCGGGATGGCTCGGAGACATGCCGATCATAACGCCATCGTTGGAGGGCGGAGGGGTGCAATTTGTCCGGCTCGAGCAGGACCTTGTTGCTGGCCGGATCGCATACGCAATTGACCAACTCCAGCACGGCGGGTCGGGAACGCCAGGATTGAACCATGATTCGCTCGCTGAAAACGCCGGGATAGCCGTCCTTCAATTCATCGAAGAGCCGCGGCTCCCCTCCCCGCCAGCCATAGATGGACTGCTTGGCATCGCCCACCACAAAAACGGATTTGCAGCCGCTCGCATCCTGGATGGCCTCATCGAGCCACGGCTTCAACACACCCCACTGCACCCGACTGGTATCCTGGAACTCGTCGAGGAGCCAATGGTCGAATTGGAGAAACCAGCGGTAAGCAAGCAGAGAGATCACCTCCGTCTTCGCTTCTTCCATCGCATTCAGCAGAATGGGCAAATCATCAAACACCAACTGGCCCTTGCGGCGCGCCTGCTGGTCGTAGTGATTTTCGTAAGCCGCCAGGATTTTGTGGATGGCGCCGGTCTTGTCGCTGATGGCCAGGCATTCTTCGGCCAGCCAGCCCTCAAGGACGGGCTTCAAACGAGCCACCAGAGACGCGGGTATTGAGCGTGTCTTCCTGGAATACTCGAACTGCCAGTCTCCCGCGGGCCAATTCAGCCAAAGGGCCTGAAGCGGCCCCCCGTCATCAAGCCAGGCTGGAAGCGCCCCCGTGCTTATTCCCGGATTTCGGCTGGATAACCACGCCAAAGCCTTCGAGAGCGACGCGGCAATCTGTTTGTGCCCAAAGTCTTGGTCCGCGACGGCTTCATACAAGGCCAGTGCTTGTTGTTTCCAGTTGATGTTAGGTTTTGTCGGGGGCCGAACGTTCCAGAAAGCGGTTCCACCCCAAGCCTCAGCCAAGGGCAAGGCATGAAGGAGGGCATGGTGACTCTCGACAAAAGACTTCACCTGCTGCCGTAAGCTGCTGGAAGATCTGAGGGTGGCCAATTTTAACGTCTGATAGAAATCCTCGAGGTTGGTTCGAGATGCCTCGCGAAACACTTCACCCAGCAGCTCCAAACGCAGGCGTTCGGCGGTGGTCTCCTCCAGGATTTCAAATCCACCCATGCCCAGTTCAAACGCCAGAGTTTGTATCGATCGCGCCATAAAGCCGTCGATGGTCCCCAAGACCAGCCGGTCAAATTCATCCACGAGAACCGCCAACGCGCGCTGCAAGGTTTCCGCGTCGGGCGAAAGCCTGATTCCGGGGGCGAGTCCAGGGATGTTGCGGCAGGGATCGCCGTTCACCAGGAGGTTCAACTCTTGTTGGATCTTTTGGCGCTCCTTTGAGTTTCCGGCGGCAGCGGCCAGCAGGCCCAGGATGCGATCGGCAAATTCGCCGGCGCCTTTGCGTGTGAATGTGACAGCGACCAGCCTCTCGGGCGCCATCTTGCCGGCTACAGCCTGCAACAACAACAAGGCAATGTAACGGTTGGCTAGCTGGTAGGTTTTGCCGGTCCCCGCCGACGCGCGAATTATCGTGTGTTGGAGCCTAATGCTCATGCGGAGGGACCTCCATCTTTTGTCCGGGTACCGGCCAGGAAGTCAGCCCACGCATCACCGAGGGCCTTTTCCAGTCCCTCGGGAGCCATGGCCGCCAGCGGGTCAAATTTGATTTCCGGAGCCGGAGGCCAGAAAACCCCATCGCGGATTCGGCGGGCGGCCTCCTCGGCCCACAACCTGGCCGAATCGATCACCGCGCCGAGGCCCTCGAACTCGACGAATGCCGTGTTGGCGGTGGCTTCCGGCAGGAGAACATAAAACGCAGACGGGGGAGAATTCAGGTTGAACTGCTTTTCGACGGTGAGGGCGTATAGCGGCAGCTGCAAATCGGCCCACCCACTGGGCTTGCCCCGGATATCAACAAGGGGTCCCAAGGCTTCCGGGCACTTCTCTTCGGTCCATGTCCGCAAGTGCGCCTTTCGAGGATCCGGCGTGGCCCTGCCGGTTTTGTAGTCGATGACTCGCAGGCGTCCATCGTCGTGCCGGTCGACACGGTCCACCCGCATGATCAAGGGGATGCCAGCCAGACTCAGGACACCGTTGTATTCCTTTTCGACTTCGACGATCTGCCAGCCTTCCTTTCGCTGCTGAGCCTGCTTTTCCGCCAGAGCCATCAGTCTTTCCCGGGCGGACATCACCTGCAGCTGTATCAGGGGGGGAACGTTCTTGCCAAACTGTTCTTCCACTCCTTGCTTGAGTTGAGCCAGCCAAAATCGGGTCAATTGTGTCGCATCCGCAAATTCCCGGGCTTCGGTGTTTTCGCCCCACTGGCGCAGGACGTTGTGGATGAGTTCGCCATACTGCGCGCCATCCAATTCCTGGCCAAACCGCTCAAGTTCCTCCCACCCGAGCACACGGGTAAAGTAAAACCGCGCGGGACAATTTAAATAAGCCTTGATTGCCGACGGGCTCAGATGTTCCCATTTTTTGTTCGGTCTGGCATCGGGGGGAGGACGCAGACGCCATTCGCCCCGAGCCCAGGCGGGAGTGGGTTGCCGAGGCACATCCGGCTTTTCCCGGATGAACGCCAGCACGCGCCGCGGCAAATCCCGGGTTCCCGCTTGAAGCAAGACCCGGGAAGGTTTGCACGGTTCGCCGCGCGGATCGGCCTGCGCGTTGATGACCGTAACGCTGCCGTGAGCGCGACGGCTCTCGACCATGGCCGTATACAGGAAGACCTCGCGCGCCAGCCTGGACTTGCGGTCGCGCAAACCGAGGATTTCCCGAACCACGTCGGTCACGAGCGGGTGGGAGGCCGGTGCTTCGGGAACGCTGCCTTCGTGCATGGCAGCCAACACCAGGTGCGGAGCCGGATCGTAGAGCAGTTCAAGCCATCCTTGCAGCGGCAAGGCGGTTCGATCCAAATCGTGGCTTTGCCTCAGCAATGAGAGCGTTGCCGACAGCCAGCGCAAACGGAGAGGCAGACTGTATTCGTGGCTGTCGATATGCCGCCACGCCCGCATCTCACTCCTGGCCTGATCGGCAACCGCGGGATCGGCCCCGAACCATTCGCGCAGTTTTTCCTCAAGCAGTTCGGATGCGCCTTCGCGGGCTGCGATGACCCGTTGATGGATCTGGCGCATGAGGACGCCGGCGGGTGGATCATCCACCAACAGCCTGCGCATGGCCAGGGTCGCATCGGTGGCCCCATTTCTCCATTCCCATTTCCCCAGGGCCTCAAACACGGCCTGTTCATGCGAGTCTTTCAGCCACTCGCTCCAAATGACCGGATGACGCGCCACACGCGAAACTGCGGCATAGTCATTCGGAGATTCCAGGGCACCGGCGATGGCTTCCAGCAACTCAGGCCAGCCGTCTCGCGCCAGCTCAGTTCCCCTCGGATCAAAAGTCGCCCAGCCCGCCTCATGAAAACAGCGCGAGACGGTTGAAATAAATGTGGAATTGCAGATGCCGATCGCCACGTCCCGGCTGGATTTGCCCAGGCACGCCCGAACCACCTCGTCAGCCAAACCCGATGCATCCGCCGCCAGACATATCGTTGTGGGTTCGGGGGTGGCCTGTTGATCCCGGTCGGTCCAAAACTCGGGTTTCGGCCGGCCCCATTCGTCGAATGTGGTGTGAAGAACCGGAGGCGCTCCGATCAACATGGTAAAACGGATGCCCTTTTTCAGGAGCTGTCTCCAGGCTTGCAGGGCGAGTAACGTTGGATCGGCGATGCCCGCAACGACCACTTCATCGACTCCAGACGGCACGGTGAAATTCAGGGCACGATCCCGTTTTGCAGCGACCGGATCATCATACCCCCACCTCTTCCATTCTGCGACAACCTGCCGCTCCAACCGGATCAACTCGTCAAACCGTTTGTGTTCCTCAGGCAACAACGCTGCGAGCTTGGTGAAATCCGCATCGCCGGCTACCAATGCATCTCGCGCCTGCTCAATCTGCCGGGCAATCCCAAGCAGCCAGCCATCGTCTTTTCGATCGATGCCACCCGGAAAAAGCGCAGACACGGACTCATTCGGAGTCCTTCGAAGCACCGTGAGCCAGCCCGCCCATCGGATGGAGTCGGGCATGACAGTATCCGATCGGAAGAAGTCCTCGGGCGTAGCCATCCGAGGACCAAGAATAGCGCCCTGACCGCTGACCGCAGCCTTCTCCACCAGGGCCTCCCGCAATCGACGCCCGGACTCCCGGGTCGGAACCACCACAAGCCTTCCCCTCAATCGGTCCGGTTCAGCCCATAGCCAGGCGGTGACTTCTTCCAGGAAGGGTCGTTTCCAGTCCAGGTAAAGGCATGTCCGCATGCAATTCACAGCACCAAATCACCGGCTCCGGGACAAGAATAAACATTTGAAATCCCGTTCCCGCGCTTGACTTGTTCTTCCATAGGAGTTTGTTTTCATTCCCAAATCTTGCCATCCGTGGTATCTGTGGCTTCGATTCTCACGCACAGATGGAAGGGAATTCATCCCTTCGAACCCAGGTGCTAACTAATGAAAACACTGATCTTTCTTCTGTTGACCGTTTCCGCGGCAACACTGACTGCCGCGGAGCGGGATCGTTTTGGCGGGGACACCATCGTCCGCGGACCAGCAACCGGTTTTTTCCGAACCGCGCTTATAGCGGGCAAATGGTGGCTGATTACGCCCGAAGGGAACGGATTCCTGTCCAAGGGCGTTAACCACGTCAACTTCGGGGGGGATCATTCTCCATCCCTGGGACACTCCCCCTACGGTCGCGCCGCGCAAGAAAGGCATGGCTCGGCCTCGAAGTGGGCGGAAGCGACCGCCACCCGGCTCCGGAGCTGGGGACTGAACACCGTGGGAGCGTGGTCGAGCGCGGAAATGTTCGACCAGCGAGTGCCTTACACGGTCATCCTAGGCCTGGCTGACAGCGCTGGCGCGAACTGGCAGCGCGGCGAAGTCGCGGATGTTTTCTCGCCGCAGTTCGCGCAGGCGGTGCGACAGCAGGCACGGAAACTCTGCGCTCCTCGGGCACAAGATCCGTTTTTGCTCGGTTATTTTAGCGACAACGAACTGCGCTGGGGCGCCGACTGGCGGTCCAAAAAATCGTTGTTCGAGGAATTCCTAGGGCAGCCGGAAGACCGGCCCGGACGGATCGTCTTAATCCGGCAATTGCGGGATCGTTATCCGACAGTCGAGGCCTTTAATCAGGCTTGGGGGACACAACTGAAAACGCTTGACGAACTGGTCACGCTGAAATCCCTCCCGATGACTAGCCAGGCCGCACAGCATGCGCAACGCGAGTTCATCGGCGCTTACGCCCGCGCCTATTTCCAAAACTGCCATGAGGCCATCAAAACCGCTGATCCCAACCACCTGATCCTGGGTTGCCGTTATGCGGGATACTTTCTCCCGGAGACCGTTGCCGCCATGGGCCAGTTTGTCGATCTGGTTTCCTTCAATAACTACAGCTATTCGCCCCCGGCCTCGCAATTGCTCGAACTGCACCGGATCACAGGCAAACCGGTCATGCTGACCGAGTTCTCCTTCAAGGCCATGGACTCGGGCTTGCCAAACACCAAGGGCGCCGGCAAACCGGTGGCCACACAACAGGATCGCGCAAATTTCTTCGATCAGTACGTGACCGCATTAATCCAGATGCCGTTCGTCGTCGGGTACCACTGGTTCCAGTATTCCGACCAGCCGGCGGAAGGGCGGTTCGACGGCGAAAACAGCAACTACGGCCTGGTGAACGGCCGGGATGAACCTTGGAACCTTTTGGTTCAGCGGATGACCCAGGTAAACGCGCGATTGGAGCAGGACCATTTCAAAGGGGACGGTCGGCCGCCTTCAGCACAGGAAGAAAACTGGACTCCATTGTTCAACGGTAAGGACCTCTCAGGCTGGAAAATCCGTGTCTGGGAAGACACGCCCACCTGGAGCGTTGAAAATGGTGTCCTGCGTTCCTCCGGCGGAAAAGGATACCTGCGAACAGAACGATCGTTTCGTGACTTCGAACTCGCTTTGGAAGCTCGCGTGCATGACCGGGGCGGCGCGCGCGGCAACAGCGGCGTGTATATTCGCAGCCAACCCCAAACCGACCCAGGCGCGGAGTATCCTCCCGCTTACGAAATTCAGATCGATCACGGGGACCGGAACAATCCAACCGGATCGATCTATAATCGACACAAAGCCCAGCCAACGAATCTCAAGGACGGCGAGTGGTTTCGTATGAAGATTCGCGCCGCAGGGCCGCATATCCAGGTCTGGGTTAACGACCAACCGGTCCTCGACGTGCAGGACAACACCTTCACCGAGGGATACCTCTTCCTCCAGCAGCACCACAAGACGGGCGTCTGCGAGTTCCGCAATCTCCGCATCCGGACGCTTCCTGATGAGCGATGAAAAACCGGCGGGCCATCTTACACGGTCCCAGTTCATGCAAAATCCCATCGGGTTTTCGCCTGGCAAACCCGCATGAATCTGGTCTCCGCAATCAATAGAGGATCCGATCCGGCTCTTCGGACCTCTGGGATTCCCCGGGGGGCTTTTCCCGATGCCAAGGAGTCGATTGCTCGTAAGAATGGCCGACCCGCAGCAGGAGTTCCTCCCCAAACGGTTTGCCCAAGAGCTGCAAACCGATGGGCAATTTGGGGTTCGAGGAAAATCCGCACGGAAGACTCAAGCCGCAAATGCCGGCTAGGTTGCATGACAAGGTGAAAATGTCATAAAGATACATTTCCAGGGGATTCTCCATCTTCTCCCCGAGACAGAACGCCGGCGTGGGAGTAGTCGGTGTCAGGAGGAGATCCACTTTCTCGAAGGCTTTCAAAAAATCCTGGCGGATCAAGGTCCGAACCTTTTGGGCGCGGAGATAATAAGCATCGTAGTATCCACTGCTCAGCACATAGGTGCCCAGAATGATCCGGCGTTTAACTTCCGCGCCGAAACCCTCCCCGCGGGTCCGGCAATACATCTCGTAAGGATCCGATCCCTCCACACGCCGGCCGTATCGCACACCATCAAACCGGGCCAGGTTCGCGCTGGCCTCGGCTGTGGCAATGATGTAATAAGTCGCAATGGCGTATTCGGTGTGGGGCAGGCTGACTTCGACGAATTCAACCCCCAATGATTCCATCTGGCGAATGGCCTGATGGACGGCCTCATTGACTTCCGGATCCAGACCGCCAATGAAATATTCCTTGGGCAAACCGATTTTTACTCCCTTGACATCCCGGTCGAGTGCGAGTTCAAAATCGAGCTGAGGTTCGGGCACGCTGGTCGAATCGCGCGGATCCACCCCACTCAAAACGCCCAATAATCGAGCGGCGTCTCGCACGGACTTTGTCAACGGCCCAATCTGGTCCAGAGACGACGCAAAAGCCACCAGGCCGTATCGCGACACACGTCCGTAGGTGGGTTTCAGCCCGACGCAACCACACAGGGCGGCCGGCTGCCGGATGGATCCACCGGTATCGGAGCCTAGGGCAGCCATGCATTCATCAGCGGTCACCGCCGCCGCCGATCCCCCCGACGATCCCCCGGCAATGCGCCCCAAATCCCAGGGATTGCGCGTCGGACCAAACGCCGAATTCTCCGTGGAACTGCCCATCGCAAATTCGTCCATGTTCAGCCGGCCAAAAATCACAGCGCCGGCGGCACGCAGTTTCTCAATCACCGTCGCATCATACGGCGAGATGAAATTGCCCAGGATACGAGATCCGCACGTCAAAGGATGGTCTTTGACGGCGATGACGTCTTTGATGGCGATGGGAATGCCGAGGAAAGGCTTGGAACGGATGTCCGCCCCGTTGGCCCGATCGTTGTCCGCAGCCGTTGCATCGGCCAGGGCCCGGTCTGCGTTGTAACTAATAAACGCATGCAGCCGGTCTTCGACACGGCTGATCTGCCGAAGGCAGGACTCCATAAGTTCTCGCGAACTGATTTTGCCGTCATTTAAACTCGCGGCAGCGTCGGTAAGAGTAAGTCGGTTCATCAGAACATTTCGATGGAGGGATGTGGCGGGCTCGGAAGCGGCGTCATCTGGGAGGGCCTTTCAGCCCTTGGGTTATTCGACAATCTTTGGGACCAGAAAAAGATCGTTGGCTTGCGCGGGCGCGTTCCGCAAGACCTCGGATAGCGGCAGAGAGGGCCCGACCTCGTCGAGTCGCATGACGTTCACCCGAGGGGCCGCGTGCGCCGTGGGCTCCACCTGGCTCACGTCCAATCGCTTGAGCTGATCCATATACTCGAGAACCTGTCCCAGCTGCGTCCCGATCCGTGCCTCTTCATCCGGCTTGAGTTCGAGCCGCGCCAGATTCGCCACATATTTAACGTCAATTTCCACGATCGACATGAAATCAGAGTGATCGAGGCCTTGCCTGGCGGCAAGCCCATTCTCCTGCTCGGGTGAGGAATGGAATCATTGCGACAGCTTGACTCGGTCAAAGATCGGTCTTAGCTTGAATTTGTCTCGGGGAGCCGGTCCGCTGCAAAAGCGGCAAAGGCTGAGAGTTTGGCGCGAGCACGCCAAAGACCCGTGGAACCTGATCCAGATAATGCTGGCGAAGGGAATGCGCACTCAACGTCTTCCTCCATCGCTTGCCCAAGGGGATCATTTCACGGGCATCGGAAACGGCAGGCTAAACCGGGGCATGAAATGAATCGTCAGAAGTCTGCAACGCCGGATCCGGAGACTTGGTTTCCGGGGGCGTGAAGGCCACGCGCCTTCGCCCGGCGTCACTCCTGGCCCGTTAAGCCATAGACATGAGCGCAAATCAACAGTCAGCCGACAGTCCCAAACCAGAGGTGTTTCCAAGGTCCCGCCGAGTCTATGTCGCGGGCAACCTGCATCCCGATCTTCAAGTGCCGTTCCGCCAGGTCTTTCTGAGTCCCACTCGGCTGTCCAATGGAGGTGTGGAAGCCAATGAACCGGTCCGTTTGTACGACACCTGCGGGCCATGGGGCGATCCGACGTTCCATAGGCGCCTGGCCGAAGGCCTGCCCCCCCTCCGGCTGCCTTGGATCACAAAACGAGGAGATGTGAACCCCGCGAATTCACAGGCAACACCTGCCGCGGACCGTCCTCACCCGCAGGAATCGACCTTGAAACGAGTGTCTTTGCGCGCGCGGTCCGGGACTGCGGTCACTCAAATGCATTATGCCCGACAGGGAATCATTACCCCTGAGATGGAATATGTCGCCATCCGGGAAAACCTGGGGCGGTTGGAAGGTAATAGCGACGCGAAAGAACCCGGCACGGGACGATCCAATCCCACCCACCCGCATGCCTCACGGACCTCCGAAACTCGAGCTCCACGCCTGATTACGCCCGAGTTCGTCCGGGATGAAGTCGCTCGCGGACGCGCCATTATTCCGGCAAACATCAATCATCCGGAGTGCGAGCCCATGATTATCGGGCGTCACTTCCTGGTGAAGATTAATGCCAACCTCGGCAACTCCCCCCTCGTTTCGGACCTCACGGCTGAGGTCGATAAAATGAGGTGGGCCATTCAGTGGGGAAGCGACACCGTCATGGATTTGTCCACAGGCCGGGACATCCACGAAATCCGTGAAGGCATTCTGCGCAACTCACCGGTCCCCGTGGGCACCGTCCCGATTTACCAGGCCCTGGAAAAGGTCGGAGGCCGGCCCGAGGACTTATCCTGGGAGGTGTTCCGCGATACCTTGGTGGAACAAGCCGAGCAGGGAGTCGATTATTTCACGATTCACGCCGGCGTTCTCCTGCGTTTCATCCCCCTCACCGCGCGCCGGACCTGCGGCATCGTCAGCCGCGGCGGTTCGATCATGGCCAAATGGTGCCTGGCCCATCACCGCGAAAATTTCCTCTACACCCATTTCGAGGAAATTTGCGAAATTCTGCGCTCCTACGATATCTGTTTCAGCCTCGGAGACGGTTTGCGTCCGGGCGCAATTGCCGATGCCAACGATGACGCGCAGTTCGCGGAACTCGAAACACTGGGAGAACTCACCGAAATTGCCTGGAAACATGAAGTCCAAACCATGATCGAAGGACCAGGTCACGTGCCCATGCATCTCATTCAGGAAAATATGACCCGCCAACTCCAGGCCTGCCATGAAGCCCCCTTCTACACCCTGGGCCCTTTGACCACCGACATCGCCCCGGGTTACGACCACATCACCAGCGCCATTGGAGCCGCCATGATCGGATGGTACGGCTGCGCCATGCTCTGTTACGTCACTCCCAAAGAACACCTCGGTCTGCCCAACCGTAAGGACGTCAAGGACGGCGTCATCGCCTACAAAATTGCAGCCCATGCAGCCGATCTCGCCAAGGCACACCCCGGCGCTCAGGAACGTGACAATACCTTAAGCAAGGCCCGGTTTGATTTCCGGTGGGATGATCAGTACAACCTCAGCCTCGATCCCGAAACAGCCATGGCCTTCCATGACGAAACGCTGCCCAACGAACATGCCAAAACCGCCCGCTTCTGCAGTATGTGCGGCCCCCAGTTCTGTGCCATGAAAATTACCGACGAGGTCCGACAATACGCACGGGATCACGGCCTGGCCGAAGACCAAGCCCTCGAACAAGGGCTCGCCGAACGCGCGTCAGAATTCCGGCGAACCGCAGCCGCTCTCAACGACCGCTCTCCATAACCCCCACCCGTCATTTCTGCGCCGAGCCTGCGGATACCCCACGCGCCCGGCTCCCATTCGCTTCCTGCCGCTGGCTCATCGACCGGCGCAAAGCAAATATCCGACCCACCAGCCGATCGATAAGGTCCAGCATCCCCTCCGCCTCGTTCGCGCTCAACCAGGCCAGCTCAATCGCCACATATAGATGGGATGCAAGCCGAATCAGCCGGCCTTGAGCGTCGTCCAGGAATCCGTTAAAATCCTGGTCCGAGCCCCGGGACGCTCCCTCCGCGATCGACGCGCTCACCAGCCAAAGGTCCTCCTGAAATCGAGCCGCCCATTCGGTCTGCCCCTCGGCTCGAAGCTTCTGAAGCGTCTCCATACACTGCCGGCTCAGCAGAAGCGCATCCTGCCATACCCCCAGCTTTTCAAACCGAAACCGGGGCTGGGAACCCCCTCCCCCGGAATTGGAGCCTGCCTGAACGGCGGGCCGTGCCGTTTCGGCTGCCCTTTCGTAACGGCTCGGCGAATTGTCCGGCCGTGAATAGGACCTGCCCGCAGCCTGCTGAGAAACGGCAGATCGCAACGTTTTGGGATCATCTTGAGTTGTCATAACAATACAATCTTATAAAGATATATTTATTATATGTCAATAATAATATAATCTTTTTGATTGTTATTATACATGAGAGAGCCTCTGAGGGCTCGGCGTCAGTTCCACTCATGGGCCACGGTGCGATAAAGCGCCGGCGCTCGATTGGCACTTGTAAGAAGAGACCTCCGCTCTTGAGGGGAATCGAGAGAACCGATCCCCGTTTAGGGTCCGTCAAAAAATAAGCTATACATTCGCGGCGAGGGATTGTTCGCTCCGACGAGGCGCGAGCGACGCGCATACCCCCAGTGGGTCTGAAAGGAGCGAGCAACGACGTCGGAGTGAAGAAGCACCGCCGCCCGGAGGGTTGCACTGAAATTGGCCCGGGGCTTCGTTACTCGGTCGGTCGAGTATCGCTGCGGATACACTCCTTCCCTCGTGCCTTGCCCTAGGCCAATTTGAGTGCAACGAATGTATAGCTTATTTCTTGACGGACCCTTAGGCCGCTCCGTCACGGGACGGACGGCGACGGGGCATAGAAGCGGAGCGTTTCGCGCAGGCCATCCTGCCAGTTGACCTGAGGGGCATAGCCAAAGGCCTGGCGGGCGGCTGAAATATCGGCGGCGGAATATCGGACATCGCCGGGACGGGCTGGCAGGAATTGTGCCGGGAGAGACTGCTGGGTGAACAGGTTGACAGCTTGGATGAGGTCGAGGAGCGTCACGCTGGCGCCACCGGCGATATTGAAGAAACGGCCGGCGACCTGATCGGCGGAGGCTTCCGCTGCCTGAAGGTTGGCTTGGACGACGTTGTCGATGTAGACAAAATCCCGGGACTGAAGGCCGTCCCCGAACACGGTGGGAGGCTGTCGTCGAAGCATGGCAGTGCAGAAACGGGCGATAACGCCGGAATAGGGTGAATCGAAGGACTGGCGGGGTCCGAAGACGTTGAAATATCGGAGGCTGACGGTTTCGAGTCCGTAAAGGCGATGGAACATCTGGGCATATTTTTCAGCGGCATATTTTTGGAGCGCATAGGGCGAGATGGGGTCAGGCTCCATGGACTCGCGTTTGGGCTGGGCTCCACCGTCACCGTAAATCGCGGATGATGAAGCGAACAGAAAACGTTTTACACCGGCATCACGCGCAATAACCATCAACCGGAGGGCGGCCTCCAGGTTGTCGCGATTCGATTCCAAGGGAGCGGCAATGGATCGGGGAACGGAGGCGATCGCCGCTTCATGGAAGACCCAATCGCATCCGGAGACACACTGGCGCAGGAGGGAATCGTCGTTGACATCGCCCTGGATGAATTCGAGCTGGTGTCGGTCAGTTGTCCACTGCAAATTATCGAGGCTTCCGGCGGAAAGGTTATCGAGAACAACCACGCGAGCTCCCCGCTCGCAAAGGGCCTGGGCGAGATGAGAACCAATGAATCCGGCGCCGCCGGTGACCAAACACTTCATGGAGAGCCCCTTTCGATTGCCGCGTCGGGACAAGGATTTGGAATGGCATGGACAGAATCCTGTCGCACCTGCAACGCCAAACGGTCCAAAGGGCGAGAAGGATTCATGAGCGGTCAAAGTTGGTAGTAGTCGCGAAACCAGTCGATGAACCGGCGGACTCCGATTTCGATGGGGGTGTCGGGTTTGAAGCCGACATCACGCATCAGGTCGTCGACGTCGGCGCAGGTTTCGGGCACATCGCCGGGCTGCATGGGCAGAAAATTGAGCCGGGCTTTTCGTTGGAGGCAATCTTCGATGACGGCGATGAATCGCATCAGATGCTGTGGCTGGTGATTGCCAATGTTGTAAACGCGATAAGGGGCCTGGCTGGTCCCGGGATCGGGGGTTTCGCCATGCCATTGGGAATCGCCGGAGGGGATGTGGGCCATGACGCGCACGACACCTTCGATGATATCATCGACATAAGTGAAATCACGTCGCATGTTGCCGTGGTTAAACACGTTGATGGGCTGGTCCGATAGAATGGCCTTGGTAAAGAGGAAGAGCGCCATATCGGGGCGGCCCCAGGGACCGTAGACGGTAAAGAACCTGAGGCCGGTGGTGGGCAGGCCGTAAAGGTGGCTGTAGGTATGCGCCATGAGCTCGTTGGCCTTCTTGGTCGCGGCATACAGGCTGACAGGGTGATCCACGTTGTGATGGACGGAAAAGGGGATGGTTTTGTTGGCCCCGTAAACGGAGCTGGAGGAAGCGTAGACGAGGTGTTTAACCCCGTGATGACGGCAGCCTTCCAGAACGTTGGTGAAGCCCACGAGGTTGCTGTCGATGTAAGCGTGGGGGTTCACCAGGGAGTATCGGACTCCGGCCTGAGCGGCGAGGTTGACCACACAGTCGGGTTTAAGGCGCCCGAAAAGAGAAGCCATGGCCTCGCGGTCGGCGAGGTTGGCCTGGACGAACTGGAAGCCGTTCTGGTTTTCGAGCCGGGCCAGTCGCGCTCGTTTTAGATTGACGTCATAGTAGTCATTCAAGCTGTCGAGGCCGATGACTTGACGGCCTTCCGAGAGGAGCCGGTGGGTGAGGTGATAACCGATGAATCCTGCGGCGCCGGTTACCAGGATCAGTGGATGGGAAAGCATAATCAGGAAACACTCGGGCAACCCAAGCTCAGGCGGATGGTGGATTTTCGCTGTTCACAGCGACAGGAAAAGCCTGATCGGGCGGGGACTTTTCTTGGCTTGGGCGGGCGGGTTGGGGGGACGAGGGGGGCGGGTAGTTTTTGGAATCCTTTGATCGTTTGCCACGGACCGCATGGGAATAATAGCGGTAGTAGTAGTAATAATATTGCTCGCCGGAAGAAGGGATGGCGCGGTTGAAGATGAGGCCAAGCACGCGAACGTTGCGTTGGTGCAAGGAATCGAGAGCTTCGCGGGCGGAACGGGCAGAGGTGAAGGAGGCGCGCACCACGAAAACGACACCATCGATGCTGGGGGCGAGGCTGGTCGTGTCGTCGGCCGCCAGAACGGGCACACTGTCGATAATAACATAATCGTATTGCTGGCTGATCTCCCGGAGGAACACTTGGGCCGACGGCCCCAGGAAGAGCTCACTCGGGCTGATATTGGCTTCGCCGGCGGGAATAACGGAGAGATTGGGAACGGAGGTTTTCTGGACTACCTTGGCGGTGGTGGTTTCCTGAGATAAGACCTCGGCGAGGCCCGGTTTCAGGGGGAGATTGAAGAAACTGTGGATGGATCCGCATCGGAGGTCGGCGTCGACCAGAAGGACTTTGCCGCCGGCCTGGGCGAGGGTGATGGCGAGGTTAGCGGCGATGGTAGACTTGCCTTCGGACGGGGCGCTGCTCGTAATCAGTATCGTCTTGGGGCGGGTGCCGGTTTCAAACATGAACAGGAGGGAGGACCGCAGGTTGCGGAACGACTCGATGAAGACATGCTGTTCGGTCTGGGGCTGCAGCATTTCGAGGATTTTCTGGGATTTTTTACGGCGTTTGATCTCGGGGATTTGTCCCAGAACCAATTCGCTGAGTTGGTCGCGCAACTCGGTGATTGTGGCGAAGCGATCGTCGAACATCTCGATGAGATAGAGGAGCCCAAAACCAACGAACAAACCGGCGACCAATCCCAAGAGCAGTTTTTTCATGCCCTGGTTGACCGCTTTGGGTTCGGAGGCTTTTTCCAGGATCCCGACGGTTTCCTGAGCGAGGTTCTTGTTCAGATCGACGGTTTGGATGACATCGAGCAACCGCTGGTAGAGTCCCTGGCTGCGTTGCAGATCGAGTTCCATGCGTTGAAACTCGGAGATGCGCTTACTCGCCTCGGTGGCTTTGACGTCCCATTCCTTGTAGGAGGCCTCGAGGTTTTGAATTTGGAGCTGCAAGGACTGCCGACGGCTTTCCAGCTGGGTGAGGCTCAAATTCTTATAGACGTCGACCAGTTTTTCGAGCGTTGCCAACTCCTGGTTCAGCTTGATGATCTTGGGATGCAGGGGTCGAAGGAACTGCGATAATTCCTCGAGTTTCGCTTTAAAGACGGCAATCTGCTGAGTGGCCTTGAAGTATTCGGCCTGGGGACCCGCCATATCCATGAGCAACTGGCGAGCGGAATTTTCTCCCGGGAGAGGGCTCGATCGCAGACCCGGATCGGCGCTTCGGCTGGCAATTTCCTTAAGTTGTTCAGGCTCGAGAAGTTGAAGCAGTTTATACTCGGTGCGGAGGGTCGCCAGCTGCTTATCGATCAGGGCGAGGTAACTTCCAGCGCTGTTACCTTGTTCCTTAAGAAAAACCAGGTTGTTCGTGAGCTGGAAATCGCGCATCCGATCCTGTTGGGTGCGGATATCGCGTTCGAGTTCGTTGATCTGGGTGGTGGCGGTGGAGAGGGCGGTATAGGAGGAGAGGGTTCGGGAATCCTTTCTGAAGAGAAGGTATTCCTCCATGATACTATTGAGGAAGGAACGGACAACTTCCGGGTCGGGGCCAGTTGCCTTAAGTTCGAGGATAGCGCTTTTAGGGGAGTCCTTGATCTGGACCTCGAGAGACTTGGGGTCGACTGTCCATGTGGGATTCTGTTTCCTGATCGTAATGAGGGCGCGTTCCTGGATCGCTTCACTTCGGAGCAATTCCGCCTGTGTGGCGAGAAAACCGCTGACTTCCTCGCTGTAGATGCGGCCTTCGGGCAGATTGAGCTTGCCGGTCATCCACATCTTGGCCCGGGACTCAAAGAGTGATGGCGCGCGGGTGGCAAAGAAGGCGACCGGAGCAAAGACAACCACGAGGGAGAGAAGCGGTACCCACCAGTGTTTTGCGAGGGTGACTTTATAGCGGTGAATCCGGGTGTAAAGACGGGAAACATCGCTGAAACGATTGGGAGCCGGAAAGGGTGGCTGAGGCGGAACAGGATCCATGATGCTCTTAGGTCAAATTGTCATCCACGTCTTCATTTTGGTGCTTTCATTAGAATACGGATCTTCCGCCTTTTGCCCATGCCGGTTTAGAAATTCACCGCGCGCTGGCCTACGTATATCAAGTCATCCGCTTCAACCACAACATCATTCTCGGTTTTGCCTTTTCGGAAAATATCTTCCACATTGATTTCGAAGGTCTTTTTTTGGCTTCCATCGGCAGCGGCCTTGCGGACCAGGCGCACGCGGCGTTTATCGGCAAAATCGGTAAAGCCACCGGCCTTCAGGATCGCTTTGCTGACCGTGTAAACCTCGGTGCCAGGGATGTCCTGAGGCCCGCTCATTCGAACCTGGCCAGTCACGTAAACCCGCCCCATCGTGCGAGTTTTGTTGACCTGAAGGAGACTGATAATGACCGTGGCCTGGTAATAATATTCCTTCTCCAGCAATTGTTTAGCCTCCATAGCCACTTCGCGGCAAGTCCGATTCTGGGCCGAGACCAGCCCGATGTAAGGAATATCCAGATCGCCTGCTTCGCTGACAAATAGCTCCTTGGGATCTTCCTGATCCTCGATCACCCGGAAGCTGACTTTATCGCCGGCTCCCAGTTTCTGCTTGTCATCGAGTAAAGACATCTCACGGACGGAAGCGGCAGAATCGCGCGGAATGACGTTGGTGCTTTGGAGGAGCTGATTTACATCGGGAAAACCGAGATTGGTGACGCTGGTTGTCAGGCTGGTAATGGCGTTAGTGGCTTGGGTCTGAGCCTGGACTGGATGCGCCACCGCCAAGCCCAGCAATAGCCAGATTCTTAGAATACCATGCATGCATCGATTCAGAGGCATAGGATCACGATGAATCGGGCGTACTCAAAAATCAACCAAATCCTCCAAGCGGTCTCCCGGCTTTGGTTGCCTTAGCGGTCGTGCGCTGATCGCGTCAAGGTCAGGTAAACGCTGTCCAACAACCGGTTCATGGTCACCGGTTTGTTGAGGACAACCGCGTTGATTCGCTTGAGGAAGGGGCTGAACTTGGGATCATTTTCGTAGCCGGTGACGAAAATGAACCGATGGCAGAGCTTGGGCTTGGTTCGTTCAACGGCGAGGTAGAACATATCGCCAGCCATCGTGGGCATCATGAGATCGCAGATGATGACATCCACGTCTTGGTGCATGACGATTTTCAGGGCTTCGACGCCATTTGTGGCGGTGCTGACCTGGTAGTCGTTCATCTGCAACATCTCCCGGAAGGCTTCCAGCAGCGCCTCGTCATCATCCACAACCAGAATGTGGTGTGTGGCCAGTTCGTGAACGACCGACGGTTCCGACTGGCTCACAGGATTTAATGGGTCCATATCAGAATGTCCTCTAAGGAACCAAGTTGCCGGTCAAAAGTCAAATCTCGTTCCAAGCCCCGATCGAACCGATGCCATGCGGATCAGTTGGCAAAATGGCGCGGATGGGTTATACACAGACAAATGATATGAGCGATACCAGAAAACCTTTGATCGGAATCATCATGGGCAGCCAGACCGATTGGGAGACGATGCAACACACCGCATCCCAGTTGGATGCCTTGGATGTTCCTTATGAGATCCGAATCATCTCAGCGCATCGCACGCCGGATTTGTTATTCGAGTATGCCTCGACTGCTCGGGAGCGCGGGGTGGAGTTGATTATTGCGGCAGCGGGCGGCGCGGCGCATCTTGCGGGCGTGACAGCGGCCAAGACCACACTGCCTGTGCTTGGCGTGCCCATGGAATCGAAGTCGCTGCATGGCATGGATTCCTTGTTGTCGATGGTGCAGATGCCGGCCGGAGTGCCCGTCGGCACATTGGCCATCGGCAAGCCCGGGGCAATCAATGCCGCCTTATTGGCCGCCTCGATCCTGGCTTTGAAATATGCCTCCATTCAAAAGGCTTACGAGGATTTCCGGGCGCAACAGACCTGGCGAGGTGAAGCCAATCAGGATGTGAAGAAGAGCTGATCGCGCCGTTTGTTTGGAAGACGGGCCTCCAGCATCAACAGCCCGCGGTGAGGCGTTCCCCCATGCGAATGGCGGCCTTCATGCTCGAGGGGTTGGCAACGCCCTTGCCGGCGATGTCATACGCGGTGCCATGATCGGGCGAAACCCGGACGAAAGGCAATCCCAAGGTCCAGTTAACACCCCGCTCGAACGCCACCATTTTTAGGGGTCCCAGGCCTTGGTCATGATACATGGCGACCACAGCGTCAAAATCCCCCCGCCAGGCCTGGTGAAAAAGGGTGTCAGCGGGCATGGGACCGCAGACGTCGAAGTGTCGGGAGCGCATAGCCTGGACGGCGGGGCGGATGATGTCACGATCCTCCAGGCCGAGCTGGCCTTCTTCTCCAGCGTGCGGATTCAAACCGCAGACGCCGATCCGCTGGCGACCCAGGTCCAATTGGGCGCAGGCTTGAGCGGTGAGCTCGATAGTCCGCATAATTTTTTCCTGATCGATATCATCGCTGACCTTGCGGATGGGGACGTGAGTAGTAACCAGGGATACCCGTAACCATCGGCCGCGTTCATCCGCGCCAAGAAGCATCATTGCGGTCCGGTCCGTCCCGCAGAGCCGCGAAAGAAATTCGGTCTGACCGACGAACGAGAAACCGGCGCGGATGACTGCGGCTTTGCTCAATGGCGCCGTGACCAGGGCATGGAGCTGTCCCCGCAAACAGCGTTCGGCACCCTCCTTGAGCCAAGCCATGGCTGCGCGCGCGGCTTGTTCGTCTCCGGGAGGCATCTGATTGGGGAGGGGGTGACCGAGGGGATTGTGGACCATGAAGCGGCTGGTGATGCTCTGATCCTCGCTATAACGTTTTAGATCCAGGGCAAGGCCGAGCCGGTGTTGGACACGATCCAGCCAATCGGGATCGCCAAGGATCAGGAAGGGTCCCGATTCATCAGGAAGCTGGGCCAGAGCCTTCAGGGTGATCTCGGGTCCCACGCCCGTGACATCGCCGAGGGCAATTCCGATGCGAGGTTTTTTCACAGACCGAAGGAGGTAATGGCGGGGAACCGCGAGTCGGGACAAAAGCAATTCCGGCTTGGGCGGGAACGCCGCCGAATGAACTTGTGACCGATCAGAGCGGGAAATACCGGACAAAATTCTTGGACTTGAGCCGATCGATCCATTTCCGATAGGCCCGGTCCCGTTCTTGGGCGCCCAGCACCCGTTCGATTTCATCCCGCACCTCGGTAAGCGGCTTGGTGTGAGCCAGTTTGACGTCTTCGACCTGCATGATAAAGAGGCTTTCGGGAGTGTCGATAATGTCGCTGCGTTGGCCCGGTTTCAGCTTGAACGCGACTTCGGCCAGATTTGTGCGCAGGACGGAACGTTCGACCCAGCCCCAGTCCCCGCCCTCACGGCGTTGGGAGCCTTCCGAGTAAACCGAGGCCATTTCGGCGAATGCGGCGCCGGATTCGAGTTTGGAAATGATTTCCTTGGCGAGGGCATTAGCCATCTGGGGAGAATCGGCGGGCTTGTTCAGAACAATCATTCGGAGTTTGACCTGGTCCCCGACCTCGTATTTTTTCAGGTTTTCCTTGTAGTAAGTCTCGATTTTGAAGGGAGAGATGATCGGCTCCATGGTGCCGTATTTTTGGCGGGTCATGGCGTCGATGATGATTTGCTCGCGGATTTTTCGTCGGAAGCTTTCAAAGGTCGTGTTTTGGGCCTGCAAGGTCTTGCTCATGGTAACCCGGTCCCCGAAGTTCTCCTTAACCCGGGCTTCCACGATGTCATCGATGATGGATTCCGGCAGGTTGTAGCCGGCCATCTTGTACTCGTGCAGGATCAGCTGGCGTGCGACCAGCTCCTCGATGCGATCGCGCTGCAAGGCCTGCAGCTTTTCCGCAAAGACCGCCGGCTGTCCCCGATACTGCGCGCGAAGCAGGTCTGCCTCGCGCAAGATCGACAACTCGACGTCCTTGAAGGTGATCACCGTCTCATTGACGATGACCGCGATCCCATTCGCCAGTTGAGTTTGGGCAGCCGCCGAGACGGCTCCGAAGGCGAAGGCCAGCAATGCCGACTGGAAGAATCTCATGCTCATTCAAGCGTTTCACTCTAGGGAAGGCGCGGCTGGGGGTCAAGTCAGGTGTGCGCGTTGTTTTTTCCGCGCGTTGACACCCAGGACGCCGGCTGTTAGCGTGCGTCCTTTTAGAAATTAGGATTCATGGATAACAAGCATACGCTGAATCTGCCCAAGACCGACTTTCCCATGAAAGCGGATCTGGTGGCCCGCGAACCGCAACGCATCGAGCGCTGGCTGAAGACGGGCCTTTATCAACACATCCAACAGCGCCGATCGGGCGCGCAGAAGTTCATTTTACACGACGGCCCGCCCTTTGCGAACGGAGATGTTCACATCGGGACAGCGCTGAATAAGATTCTGAAGGATATCGTGGTCAAGTACCACAGCCTGCGCGGTCGCAGCGCTCCCTATGTCCCGGGATGGGATTGCCACGGCTTGCCGATCGAGTTCAAAGTGATCCAGGAATTGCGCAAGCAGGGGGTGGATCAAACCACCGATCCGGCAACCATCCGCAAGGCGTGCGAGGCCTATGCCCAGAGGTTTATTGACATCCAGCGGCGCCAGTTTCAGCGGTTGGGAGTTCTGGGAGATTGGGACAATCCCTACCTGACTTTCACGCCCCAATATGAGGCCGACGAACTGCGGTTATTTGCCGACCTGGTGGAGAAGGGCTTTGTGTATCGGGGTAAAAAGCCTGTGTATTGGAGCATTCCGTGCCGCACCGCCCTTGCCGAGGCGGAGGTCGAATACACCGACCATGTCAGCCAGAGTGTCTACGTCAAATTCCCCGTGGTCGGCCGTCCGGGCACCTATGTGTTAATCTGGACCACCACGCCGTGGACCCTGCCCGCGAACCTGGCCATTGCGTACAATTCCTCCTTCAGCTACACGCTGGTGAGTGTCGGCGAGGACAGTTACATTGTGTCGGTTGCCTTGCTGAACCAGGTGGCGGAAAAGTGCGGTTGGGAAGGTTACCAGATCGTGCGAAGCCTTGATGGCGGTCATTTGTCGCAGATCACATGCCAGCATCCATTCATTCAGCGAACGGCAAAGCTGTATGCCGGGGACGCCTTTGTCGACAACACCACCGGCACTGGTTTTGTGCATATCGCGCCGGGCCATGGTCTGGAAGACTACCAACTGGGCTTGCAGCAGGGGTTGCCGATCTACTCGCCGGTGGACGACAACGGTTGCTTATGCCAAACCTCGGATCTGCCGGTGGAGCAGCAGATCTCGCGCGACCTGGTAGGGCTGTCCATTTTGGAGCGTCACGGCAAGTCCGAGGCCAACGAAGGGGTTTTAAAGGTCCTGCGGGAGTCCGGCATGCTGGTGCACCAGGAGGATTATACTCACAGTTACCCGCATTGCTGGCGTAGCAAAACGCCGATCATCTTCCGGGCCATGGACCAATGGTTCATTCGGATTGATCATACACCCGCGCCGGGGACCGGGGCGTCCTTTCGGGATCAGGCCTTGACGGCCATTGATCGGGTGCAGTGGATTCCGGAATGGGGCAGAAACCGTATTGAAGCGGCCGTCAAGTCCCGGCCCGATTGGTGCATCTCCCGTCAACGCACCTGGGGGGTGCCCATCCCAGCCTTTTACGATGGCCAGGGACAACCGATCCTGGACGCACGGATCGTGCGGGCCGCGGCGGATTTGATTGAAAAGCAGGGATCCAATGTGTGGTTTGAGAAGAACACCGCAGAGCTCTGGGCCACGGTGAGACCGTCCGATTGGCAGGGTCCCGAAGCGGTTGCGAAATCGCAAGACACTCTGGATGTGTGGATTGACTCCGGCAGCTCAGCCCGAACGGTGATCATGCGCCGGCCCGAACTGGGCCGGGCTTCCGGTTCCGGAGCCGCTCCAGGTCAGGCCGACATGTATTTGGAGGGCAGCGATCAACATCGAGGCTGGTTCCAGTCCTCGCTGTTGCTGGCCTTGGCGGGCAATGGCACCGCCCCCTATCAGACCGTGCTGACCCATGGTTTCATGGTGGACGCCGACCGGGAAAAGATCTCCAAAAGCAAACAAGGCCAGGGCGGTTACGAGAAACCGCAGACCTCCGAGGCCTACATCAAGAAATACGGCGCCGATGTCGTGCGGCTTTGGGTTGCCTCGCAGGATTTTCGCAACGACATCGTGGTCAGCGAGGAACGGATCAACAAGGTGGGAGAAACCTACCGGGGAATCCGCAACGCGTTGCGCTACCAATTGTCCAACCTCTACGATTTCGATCCTGCCCACGACGCGGTCGGATCGGAGGAATCGACACCTTTGGACCGGTGGATTCTCGAGGCATTCACCGAACTCCGGGATCGCGTGGCCAAGGACTATGACGCCTACGAATTCCACGGGGTGTATCAGAAAATCAGCCAGTTTGTTGCTGTCGAGCTATCGGCCGTTTATCACGATGTGGTTAAGGACCGACTTTACACCGATCGAGCCAACTCCCGTCGACGGCGGTCGACGCAGACCGCGCTTCATATCCTGGCGAGCGGCCTGTGCCAGATGCTGTCGCCGATTCTGGCATTCACGGCCGATGAGGCCTGGGAATTCATCCCGGGGGCGCCGTCCGGGGAATCTGTGCATGCCACGGATTGGCTCGGGTGTTCGTTCCGCAGAACGGATCAGGAACGCGCCGCCTGGGAAAAACTCATGAGCTTGCGGGAGCGGGTTCTGCCCCGGCTGGAAGAGTCGCGTCAGGCCAAGTTACTCGGCAAATCGCTCGAAGCAGCCGTCCTCTTGCGCGGACCGGCCGACCAGATGCCTTCGAATGCGGGTGAGTTGGCGTCGCTTCAGGAATTGCTCAACGTGTCTCGCCTGGAAATTCAGACGGATGAAGCGGGCACGATTCGAATCGAGGTCAGCAAAGCCGGAGGGACCAAGTGCGATCGTTGCTGGCACTGGGAGACCGATGTGGGGACAGACTCCGATTATCCGCTGCTTTGCGGCCGCTGTGTCAACGCCCTGCGACCGGCCTGAAGTCTATCAGGCCTATGAGTCGGCAACGGCGCAGGCCGTCGCTCATTTGACCCACGGTGTTATCTTCCCGATTACGTTCCAGCAGGGCCGCTCCCTGTGGGGGGCGGCTTCGTCAGGCTTCTTCGTTTTCCGCCAGTTTTCGGTATAAGGTGGCCAAGCTAACGCCGAGGATTTCGGCTGCTTTCTCCTTGTCGCCCTCCGCGCGGTTCAGAATTTGCCGGATGAATCCCATTTCCTGCTCCCGGAGGAAGCTCCTCAGATTGATGGCGCTGGCCGGACTTAGGGACGGGCTGGGACTGGCGGCGGGGCCGGGGTTGGCAGAGATCTGGGATCCGCTGTCTGGCGCATGATGTTCCTGGCTGGTGCTGATGCGCGGATCGGTTTCAACGTTTGAGGTGACCTGCCCGGCATAGCCGTGGAGGTGAGGTGGAAAATCATTCAAGTGCAGGAGTGGGGTTTCACTCAAGGCGCATGCCCGCTGGATGGCGTTCTCCAGTTCGCGCACGTTTCCAGGCCAATGATGGGCCTCCAGGACAGCCATGGCTTGCCGGGTTATCCCGAATGGCTGCAGGGTGCGGGCATGCAGTTTGTCCCGCAGAAAATGGGAAACCAGGAGAGGAATGTCCCCCTCGCGTTCGCGAAGCGGAGGCAGCGGGATCGATATCACATTCAGGCGGTAGAACAGGTCCTCGCGAAACGCGCCCAACTTCATCTTCTGGTCCAACGACTCGTTGGTGGCGGCCAGGATGCGGACATCGACATGTTCCGGCAGGTTGTCGCCCACGCGTCGCACTTCTTTTTCCTGAAGAACCCGGAGCAACCGGCTTTGGAGCAGGGGCGGCATGGCGGCAATTTCATCCAGGAAAATGGTGCCGCCATCGGCCTCGTGAAATAGGCCTTTTTTGTCGGAGACTGCCCCAGTGAACGCCCCTTTGCGATGGCCGAATAGCTCGGATTCCAGCAAGTTTTCGGGCAGGGCGCTGCAATTGACGGGGATGAATGGGGCGTTTTGGCGCCGGCTGTTGAAATGAAGGGCCCGAGCCACCAGCTCCTTGCCCGTGCCGCTCTCTCCGAGGATCAGGATGTTCGCATCGGTATCGGCAACGCGTTCAACCATGCGAAAGACCATCTGCATAGCGGGTGAACTGCCGACAATCTGGTTAAACTGATATTTCTTACGCAACTCTTTACGCAGGTAGAGATTCTCCGATACGGCCTCGTTGTAGGAGATGGCCCGTTGCACGCTCAGCCGCAGCACTTCAAGCCGGATGGGTTTTTCCAGGTAATCATAAGCCCCTTTCTTCATGGCTGAGACGGCTGTCTCTATCGAGCCGAAAGCGGTGACGACGATGACAAGAGCGGGAGGATTCAGGGCGCGGGCTCTTTGGAGGATGTCCAAGCCATGGGCACGGCCCTTCTCCAGGTATAGATCGGTGATCACCAGCTCCGGACCGATCGTTTCCATGGCGGCCATGGCTTCCTGACCGTTGGTGAACGGATGAACCTCGTGCCCGGCTGTGCGCAGCAACTCAGCTACCATCTGCACAATGGTCGGCTCGTCATCAACCAATAAAACCTTCGCCATGAAAGCAGGCTAGAGCATTCTGGCCATGCCGTGCAAGCGGGAATCCGTCCTGGGGTCGTAAGTCGAAAATCGCAAGTGGATCGCAATTTTCAAGTCACAACACCGGTCTGAGCATGCGCGATCATCGATTGATGATTTCGCTCATCTTGAAAATCGGCAGGAACATGCAAATGACAATACCGCCCACCACGACCCCCAGAAAGACGATTAACAACGGCTCGATTAACGAAGTCAACCCGGAGAGGGTGGTTTCGATCTCCTCATCGAGGAAGTTGGCGACGCGCTCGAGCATGGAATCGATTTTGCCAGTTTGTTCACCGGCCGTCAGCATCCGGATCACCATGGGCGGGAAGATCGGATGCTTGGCCAGGGCGTTCGATATGCCTTCGCCGCGTTCAATATCCGTGGAGGCCGTCTTGATGGCCTTCTCCATGACCGCGTTGCCGCAGGTGGAGGCCACAATTCCCATGACTTCAAGGATCGGTACACCGCTGCGGACCAACGAGGCCAGGGTTCGCGTAAAACGCGCCAGACAGATCTTATGGGCGATCACTCCGAAAATCGGCAGCTGGATCCGAGTGCGATCCCAGAACTCGCGTCCCTGCTTGGTCTTGATGAACGTCAGCCAGCCATACACTACACCGATCAAAATGGGCAGCGCATAGAGGAAGTAAGCCTTAAGGGTATTGCTGACGCTGATCAGAAATTGGGTGGGGCCCGGCAGCTTGGCGCCGAATCCGGAGTAAATCTCGCCAAACACCGGCACGACTTTGATCAGGAGGAATATGGTAATGCCAATGGCAATGATGGTGACCGCTGTGGGATACATCATCGCGGACTTGACCTTCTTGCGCAGCCGGGCGGTGTTCTCCAGGTAGGTCGCCAGACGCGCGAGAATGTCGGCCAGCAAACCGCTCTTCTCGCCGGCATCCACCATCCGCACGTAAAGCCTGTTGAAGGCCTTCGGATGTTTTTGCAGTGCCGCGGAGAAGCTGTCTCCCGCCTCCACCCGCGCGCAGACGTCTTTGATGACATCTCGCATGATCTTGTTGCTAGCCTGTTCGGCCAAGGCTTGCAGGGATTGCACCATGGCCAGACCGGCGTCAATCATCGTGGCCAGCTGACGGGTGAATATCACCAGATCAGCCAAGGCCACCTTGCCGCCACTGGTTTTTCCTTGTTTACCGACCTTCTCTTGAATCGAAACAACCAGCATGTTGCGATTCAGCAACGTGGCAATGGCCGCTTGTTCCGATGACGCTTCCAACGAGCTGCGAAATTCGCGCCCGGAGCTGGCTTCGCGAGCGACATAGGTAAACGAAGGCATATTTCAGTCTATTCTTAATTCAGCACGGCAACGATATCAAGTCTTTCGAGAACATCATCGGCGTTCTCGGATGGTTCTTTAGCTTATTCTTGCTGTTCAGATCTTCTCCATTGCGGCGCAACGGATTAGCGCGGCTAATCCCAGGAGTTCTATCGCCTCCCGTCGGGTGTTGCGGGAGCGAGTGGCAGTGTGTCCTTGACGCCTGAATCCGCCGGATTTTGGTACACACCGGGACTTAGATTGGCCAGCGGATCCTTGGCTTGGTTTTCTTTCCAGGCCCTTATCCCCCACCAAACTATGGAGAAGACTAATAGCGCTCCCCCCAATGGCAAGACCACCTTCCACTTCACCTTGGAAAGCTGGTACATGAAAATGTCAATCAGCCCGCCTGAATGGCCGGTCAGACTTGGTGGCGCGGAGAATTTCTCCGTCTGGGCCAGTTCCTCATCCAGTTCGCCCATGATTTTCGCCACATTCAGTTTAAGCATGGAGGCGGTAATCCGAACAAAGCCGCGGATGTAAACTGGCGCCGTAAAGATATCGTAATTTCCAGACTCCAAAGCTCTGAGGTGATCGGTCTTTATTTTGGTCATCTCAGCCAGCTGGTATATAGTGAGGTTTTGGACCTCTCGAGCGCGACGAAGTTGTTCGGCCACCGTGGGCATTAGTCTATACATAACTGGTTCAAGAGCTTCTGACAATAAAGAAAATGCGGGTTCTTTTTTTATCGCCTCCCGACGCGGATACTGCTTAATTCGGTTTAGCTATGAACGAGCCTGCATTGCCCCGAATCAACAAGTGGCCTTTTCTGGTGAGCGATGTCATCCTGTTGGCGGCCGCAGCTCTGATAACCACCCAAACGGCGCAACCTATCGGCTTGGGGATGGCTTGGGTTTGCTTCCTTTGTGTTGCGGTGGGCGCATTATTGGCGGTTGCTCCTTTTTACCTCGAATATCGCGCCGCCGAACGGCTCGCTCACACCAGCCAAATCCAATCCGCGGTCGATCAAATCCAAAACCTGGAGCTCATTGGCGTCCAAATCAACACCGCCACCGCCCAACTCCATACCATCCTTGAAGAATGCGCCAAGAGCGTCAGCGCCTCGGGATCGCTCTCGGATAGAATCATCGCGGAGGCCGCGGCATTTAAGGAGTTTCTCGAAAAGGCTAGCGATTCCGAGAAATCGACTCTCCGCCTGGAAGTCGACAAAATGAAACGCTCGGAAACCGAATGGCTGCAGGTGACCACGGGCATTCTGGATCACGTTTTTGCCCTGCAACAAGCCGCAGCACGATCGGGTCAGCCTGAACTCGCCCATCAAATCAGCCTCTTTCAGCGTGCCTGCCGGGATTTGGCCCGGAGAATCGGCTTGGTCCCATTCGCCCCCGAGGAAAACCAACCATTCGATCCGAACCTGCATCATCTCGCCGATGCCGAATCAGGCGGAGAGAAGGGTGGGCCCATCGCCCGGATCCTAGCTACGGGCTATACTTATCAGGGACAGCTCGTTCGAAGGTCCTTGGTCAGCTTGACTGCATCTCCCGGAAAAACCGCTTCCGCCAAACCTGCCACTCAGGAAGCCGCCACCCAAGCCGAATCATCTCCTCAAACCAGCCAATCTGTTTCCGTTGCAGACGACCTACCCGATTTATCCATCGCTGAAATTAATGCCAAAGCTCAGAAGAGGCCCGCAACGGATTCCGGTCCAACCTCACAAGACAGTCTTTTATTGTGATTCTGTTTGCGATACCACTATCTGACAGATTGTTAGGACTCAGGACAGGGCGGTTATTGCGAATAATTTATCGAAAATTGTGTTTGACTTGAGCTGCTGTCTATGGGTAATTTCAACGTGTTGAACATATCGGGAACTCTTTGGATTTGAAATATACACGCTATGAAAACTAACAATATGAAAAGGATCGTGGTTGCGGTGGCGGCGATGTTAGCGCTGGCCGTTGCCAGTGCCAATGCCCTCCCTGATGCCCAAGTGACCACCCTGAAGAAGAGTTTCAAGAAAGTGGCGGCCACGGAAATGGCAGCAAAGGCTGCGGATATTGTATCAAACACATCCTCCAAGGATAAAGAGGCGGTTGCGGTCGAGGTCATCCGCATTATTGCCAGCAAGAAACCAGCGGTCACGCCATCCGCTGTGGCAGCGATTGTGGCGGTTGCTCCTGAAACAGCGCCTGCGGTTGCCGCAGCGGGTGTTCTGGCAGCAAAAGATTACTCCGAGACAGTCACCGTCGCGGCCGTCAAAGCAGCCCCGGGCATGTCCGAAAGCGTCTTCCAAGCCGTTTTGGCCGCCCAGCCCAGCTTGGCCCCGAAGTTGGCTCCCTATCGCACTGTCACTCCTGATGGAGCCGGCTCAGTGGCGGCGGCGGGCACCATCTCGGTGACTCCGGGTTTGATTTCGCGGCCGACCCCGACATTGCCCCCCTCTGAGACTGAAGACGCGGTTCCGGGCTATGATCCCAACCGGCCGGTGGTCCCTCCCTATTCTGCGCCCTAGTAGTTTAGCAGTATTGGTTTGATTTGAGTGAAACCCGCTCTTGAGATCAAGAGCGGGTTTTTTATTGGGAATGGTGCTTTTGGACGACATACTGTGTTTCTTCAGGAATCATGAAAACCACCACCTCCGTGCTATTGGTTCTGGTTACCGCGCCGAATATGAAAACGGCCCGCCGGCTCGTCAACGAGGCTTTGAAATCGCGTTTGGTGGCATGCGCCAATCTCGTTTCCACTCTCGAATCCAACTACTGGTGGCAAGGATCGATCGAACGTTCGAAGGAAGTGCTGATTCTGTTTAAGACCACAAAGGCCCGCATGGCGGCACTGGAGAAACTGATTCTCGCGGTTCATCCTTACGACACTCCGGAAATCGTGGCAATCCGCCTGTCTTCCGGAACACCGAGGTACCTCGATTGGGTGGCTAACAGTGTGCGACGATAACGGTTTTCTCCAGCTGGATTCGTGAAAGGCCGGTTGGTTTGTTCCTGGACCTATGACAGACGACAATCTGCTGCGAGTGATCAACCTTCGATCCGGATACGGCGGCTTGCAGGTGCTTGACGGAGTATCAATCCATGTTTCGCCTGGTGAAATTGTCGCCTTGATTGGCGCGAATGGAGCTGGCAAAAGCACATTATTGAAAGCCATCGCGGGTCTTCTGCCCGTCAATACCGGCCGGATTCTGTTTCAGGGAAAGGATCTGTCGAAATGCCGGGCTGAGGACCGGGCCGCTCAGGGATTGACACTGGTCCCGGAGGGACGGGGATTGTTTTCCGGCATGACGATCCGCGAAAACCTGCTGATGGGCGGCTATGCGCGCCATGCCCGACAACGGCACCTAAACGAGCGCGTTCAACGAGTGTGCCGGTTGTTTCCTGTCCTCAACGAGCGTATGAATGAACGGGCATCAAACCTGAGCGGCGGACAACAACAGGCGCTGGCGTTAGCCAGGGCGTTGGTTGGCGAACCATTGGTGTTGTTGTTGGACGAACCCTCCACTGGCCTTGCGCCAGCTTTAGTGAAGGAGCTGTTCCGTCAAATTCAACAATTGAAAGCGGCGCGAATTGCCGTTATCCTCGCCGAACAAAATGTGCGTCAAGCCCTTAAGACTGCCGATCGCGCGTATGTCATGAAGACCGGAAAAATAGTGCTGGAGGGGCCTTCTGCCGTTCTGGCGGGATCCAGTGAAATTCAGAAGGCATACCTGGGCCAGTGAACCGCGTGGCCGGCCGCTTTGTTTTAACTGGACAAGCCCCTGAGCAACCCATTCTGAACTATGAAACATCACATTTTCAAGAACCGCCTGCAAGGGATGGCCACAGTCGTCCTGGCGGCTGGCTTACTCACTCTGAATGCCGCCGAGCCGATTCGTATTGGAGGGCTGTTCGACCTCTCCGGAAAGGCCCAGCACATTGGCACACCCACCCGGGATGTCGCCCAGATGATTACGGATCGAATCAACAAGAACGGCGGGCTGAAAGGCAGGCCCATCGAGTTGGTCGTGGCCGACACTCAGAGCGAGCCTTCCCAGGCCGTGGTTGCGTTGAAACGCCTGGTCAGCAAGGACAAGGTGGTGGCTGTCATCGGCCCGACAACGACGGGTGCAGCCATGGCTTGCCTCGCCGCCCTTGATGAAGCGGGCATTCCCATGGTGGCCTGTGTCGGCGGCGATGCCCCTGTCAATCCCACCCGTAAATGGCTCTTCAAGACGCCCCAGCGCACCAGCACCGCCGTCGAGCGTCTCTATGCTTACTTGAAAGCCCAAGGCCTGGACCAGATCAGCCTGCTGTGTGCCTCAGACAAATTCGGCCAGGAAGGTGAAGCGGACCTCAAATCCCAGGCGCCCGGCCGCGGTATCAGGATTGTCAGCCAGGAATCGTTTGATCCCACCGACGCCGACATGACGGTCCAACTCACCAAAGTGGCCGCTGCCAAGCCCAAGGCCATTGTCGTCTGGACCATCGGTCCCGCGGGAGCCATCGTGGCAAAGAATGCCCAACAAACCGGCCTGAAAATCCCCCTGTTTCAATGTCACGGACAACCCGATGCCAGCTATGTGAAGCTGGCCGGGAACGCCGCCAATGGCACGGCCATGCCTTCCACCAAGGTCATGGTCGCCAGTCAACTGCCCGCCAGTGACCGCCAGCAGTCTGTCATCAACGATTTCGTCAAAGAATACCAGGCCCGTGGGATTGGCTCGCTGAGCGCTCATTCCGGTTACGCCTGGGATGCCGTGCAGATCGTTTTCAAAGCCATGGAAAAGGCCGGCACCGAACCGGAAGCCCTCCGTCAGGCGATTGAGACCACCCGAGACTATGTCGGCGTTAGCGGCATCTACAATCTCAGCGCCGAAGATCATTGCGGGGTCAAAGTGGATTCCCTGGTGATTGTCAAAGTCCAGGATGGCCAATGGAAACTCGTGGAATAAGCCAACTCATGAACGGTAGTTATTGGAATGCCAAAGCCGAAACCCTGTCCAGGGACGAGCGATCTCAACACCAACTCAGCCGCCTGAAAGCGGTCGTCAACCACGTGTGGGAGAATAGCGAGTTTTATCGTTCTCGCCTGCAAAAAGCCGGAGTGAAGCCCGGGGATATCGAGATGCTTGAAGACCTGAGGCGCTTGCCTTTCATCGAGAAGGAGGACTTTCGGCAAGCCTATCCCCTCAGCATGCTCTGCGTCCCCCAAAACCAACTGCGGGAAATGCACATGAGCTCCGGATCCACCGGCTCGCCCGTCGTAATGGCCTACACCCAGAACGACCTCGATCAATGGGCCGAATGCATGGCACGCTGCTATCGCATGGCCGGCCTCGTTTCCGGTGACTGTATCCAGATCACACCCTCCTTCGGCCTGTTCAACGGCGGATTCGGTTTTTACCATGGCGCCCGCAAGGCCGAACAGTTCATCATCCCCACGGGTTCCGGCAATACTCCCCGCCAGATCAAGTTAATGAACGATTTCAAGGTCAAAGGATTGATGGGGGTCGTTTCATACGCCATCCGCATCATGGAGGTCCTGGCCGAACAGAAAAATCAGATCCCCTCCCTGAAAGTCGGGATGTTTGGTGCCGAAACCTTTTCCGACAGTCTTCGGGAAAAGATCCAAAATGGCCTCGGCATCGAGGCTTTTGATATCTACGGCATGACCGAGACCGGCGGTGTGGGCACCACCGGCATGGATTGTCCTTACCATTGCGGAATTCATGTCTGGGAAGACCAATACATCGCCGAGATCGTCGATCGCGCCGGCAAACCGGTCGAGGACGGACAACAAGGTGAAATCGTGTTCACGTCCCTCCACCGCGAGGCCATCCCTATCATGCGATTCCGGTCCGGCGATCTCACCCGCGTTATCAGCCGCAAAAAATGCGAGTGCGGCCGCACCAGCCTGCGCATCGATCGCGTCACCGGCCGGGTCGACGACATGCTCATCATCAAAGGCGTGAACTTCTTCCCGCGCCAGGTCGAACAAGCCCTCATGGAAATCCCGGGCGTCCTCTCCCACTACCAGATCATCGTCGAGGAAAACGACGGCGTGCGCGATCTGCGGGTCAATGTCGAGGCCGAGCCGGGTGTGACCGGATTCATGGTCGAAAAGCATCTCAAGGAACGACTCGGATTTAGCCCCAAGGGCGACGTCTTTCCACCGGGTGCCATCAAACGCCAGGAAGGCAAAGCCATCCGGGTCGTTTACGAAAACAACTCTTCGAAGAAGAGCTAACACGACAATGATGCAGGGCCGGAGATCAGACCAGGAGGGCACTGTTTGATCCATCGATCGTGCCCCATTTTAAACCGTTTGCCGGAGCAAAGGTCTGTTTAAAAATTGCAAAATCCGGACTTGCATTCGGCGGCGAAAGCCGTAAATCTAGGCCTCCGCTACTGGGGGCGAGCGTAACTCAGCCCGGTAGAGTGTCACCTTGCCAAGGTGATTGTCGAGGGTTCGAATCCCTTCGCTCGCTCCAATCTT
>ERZ795054.704-NODE-704-length-38231-cov-7.225953_pt1 | contig 38231 bp, 37 predicted proteins | sample MGYA00375138_ERZ795054 | MGnify/ENA primary metagenome ERZ795054 (study PRJEB30183, sample SAMN05720215) | anaerobic digester metagenome | isolation source: active sludge of municipal wastewater-treating anaerobic digesters | place: USA | collected 2014-12-23 ... | reverse complement strand
CGCGGTGAATACGTTCTCGAGTCCTGTACTCACCGCCCGTCACGTCAAGGGAGCCGGGAAGACCTAAAGTTCGCTTTCAGCGGATTAGGGTCAGCTCGGTAACAGGGACGAAGTCGTAACAAGGCACCGGTAGCGGAAGCTGTCGGTGGATCATTCTAAAAGGAATTTTTCTTTCCGACGTACAGTCGGAGAGTTCCTAGGTCGATTTCTCTTGTTTCAAGAGAAGTCACAAGTCCCCTTAGTTAAAAACTCTGGGGCAAGCACGAAACAATGAAAAAGGAGTTGAATAAGCCCGTTAGAGTCGCTAATTTTTATTACAATTGGTTGTTATGGGTTTAACCGCTTTAATTAGGCTGATTTGGAGAAAGCGGTTTTTTGTTGGTTGTTATCCACAGTCACTTATTTTATAAAGGTCTCTATTGTATTATAATTAAAAGTGAAACAATTTATGGATGGAAATGCGTTAAAAATTCTCTTGGTGGAAGACGACCCCTTTTTGTCTAATTTGTTGAAAGTCCGGTTGCAACGCGAAAATATTGACGTTACTTTGGCACGGGACGGAGAGGAGGCCCTTAAAGATTTAACGGCCAACCGCCCCTCCCTGATTTTATTGGATTTGATTCTGCCGAAAAAGAGCGGATTTGAAGTCTTGGAAAAAATATCAACTGATCCGCAGCTAAAAGATATGCCGGTAATTATCATTTCCAATTTAGGACAAACGAGCGATATTCAGAGGGGCAAGGAATTGGGGGCAGTAGAATATTTCGTTAAAGCCAAGATATCCATTGACGATTTAATTGAGAAGGTCAAAGAATTCCTTCATTTAACCAAGTAGGATTTGTAGAAATAAACAAAGGTCGTAAAATCGCGCACAGAATAAAAATAAAGAGCATATTCTTTATGAAGAAAAAAGGATTTACATTAGTGGAATTGCTTGTTGTGATTGCCATTTTGGCGCTTTTAATGAGCATCGTTATCGTGACCATCAACCCGGGAGAAATTTTAAGAAAAACCCGTGATACCAAAAGGGTCTCGGATTTGGGTGCTTTGCGGACAGCCATGAACCTGTATTTAACGGACAGGGCTAATCCGTCTATGGCAATTACGCCGGCTAGTGACTGCCCACTTAAGATTTATTATTCTGTTGGTATTGGCGGCATGACTGCGACTAGCCAGGTGGGAGGAGATGGCTATACTCGAACCACGCAAGTTGCCGCGACCAATCCCCGTTTGACTAATGGTACTGGCTGGATTCCAGTGAACTTTGACAGCATTTCTTCCGGTTCTCCGCTTTCAGCTTTGCCCATAGATCCGACTAACGCCACTTCTACCACGCAAACCAGCAATTTGTACTACACTTATGCTTGTAATGCTACGAGCACCACTTACGAGATTGATGCTCAGATGGAAAGTGTCTATTACAAGCTCAGTGGTGAGGGCGATGTTGTTTCTAAAGATGGCGGCAATTGTACTTCGCTTTATGAAGTGGGCAATGCGCCAGGCTTGAATTTGGTTGGCACTTCATCCACTGGATTTTATACTTTCCCCTAAGGATTGAGCATGATTGCGATTGATTGGTTTGTCCAACTGTTACCGTTTGCGTATTTATTAATAACAGCGGGCCTGATTCTCGGATTGTTTAAGTCCAAGAATTTGCTAAGGCCCGCTGTTATTGTTGTTTTAATACTCCAGACAGTTAAAGTCGGTTTGTTGGTGTTCGGTCAATATTATGTTTGGAGTCATAATCCTCTTTCCCAAGGGCTTTTGCCGCCGCATACTCCTTTAAGCTATTTTATCGGTTACGTCGGCTACCGGTTCGTTTGGCCTTTTGCCCTCAGCCTTTTCATCGCTTTATTATTTTATTTCGTTGCCAAAATCATTAATCGTCGCTTCCAAAACCGGTTATTTCATGAAGATGAGCCGGGTTTGATTTTTTATGGTATAATAGTAGTGGGTCATCCTTTGTGGCTGTTCTACGTTTTCGCGATTTTACTTTGCGCCATTGTTTTTTATCTGCTGGGTCTTATTTTTAAAAAATGGAAATTCGGTGAACTTTTTTCTCTGCGTTATTTGTGGCCGATTGCCGCTTTTCTGATTCTTGTTTTTGGCCAGACGATATTGAGTTGGCCCATAATAAATTCGTTAAAGTTTTAAACAAATATTCGCATGGCCGTGCATTTGCCGCTGGAAAAATTAAAAGAATTGTTAGTCGGGAGCCATTTGGTTTCCGAAAATGATTTCAATGCCGTTTTGGAAGAAGCAAAAAGAACCGGGCAAGATGCAGCGGCTATTTTTATTTCCCGCGGCTTTATTTCCGAAGATTATCTTTACCAACTTTATACGGATTTTTTTAAAACGCCGCTCGTCAAATTACGCGGTCGGCCGATTAAGAAGGCTATTCTGAGTTTAATTCCCGAAGAAGTGGCCCGGACTAAACGGGTGGCGGTTTTTGATAAAGATGAGGCCGGCCGTATTTCTTTGGCCATGGAAGATCCGAGCGATTTGGAAACCATCGGTTTTGTGGAAAAATACACCGGTTCGGCGGTGAAAATATATTTAACCACGCCCAAGGATCTCAATTACGTTTTTTCCCTTTACGGAAAGGAAATCGTTGAAGATTTCCAGAAGGCCATTGAGGAGAGTGTGATTGCTTCCAGCCGATTGAAAATGGTGGGCGAACAGGAGATTGCCAATGAGTTGCCGGTAATCAATATGGTCGATACCATATTGGCTTACGCCATTTCTTTGAATTCTTCGGATATCCACATTGAAATTTTGCAAGACACGCTTTTAATCCGTTTTCGCATTGACGGCGTTCTGCACGAAATTATCAGGATTGCCAAAGAAATTCAGCCGGCGATTGTGGCGCGCATTAAGCTTTTGGCCAGTTTAAAAATTGATGAGCATCGCAAACCGCAAGATGGACGTTTTCGTTATGAGGCCTTGGGCGAGGCGATGGATATCCGTGTTTCCTTAATGCCGACTTTTTACGGTGAAAAAGTGGAAATGCGTTTGTTGCGGGCAACGGCCAAACCGATGAGCTTAGCTGAATTGGGGATGCTGCCGGATACGGCGCATATTATAGAAGAAAGCATTAAAAAAACTTATGGCATGCTTTTGGTTACCGGTCCGACCGGTTCGGGTAAAACCACGACGCTTTATTCCATCATCAATATGCTTAATCGTCCGGATGTCAACATCGTCACGACCGAAGACCCAATTGAATACGATATTCGGTATGTTAATCAGACGCAGATTAATCCTCAGGCGGGAATCACTTTCGCCACCGGGCTGCGGGCGATTTTGCGTCAAGACCCCAATATCATTATGGTCGGTGAAATCCGCGATGAAGAAACGGCGGAAATTTCCGTGCACTCGGCTTTAACCGGCCACCTTGTGCTTTCGTCTTTGCATACCAATGACGCCCCGACAGCCATTCCGCGATTGATTGACATGAAAATTCCGGCTTTTTTGGTTTCGGCGGTTTTAAATACCGTCGTGGCGCAAAGATTGTTGCGCCGCCTTTGCCGCGATTGCATTCAGTCTCAGGAAGTGACGCCGGAAGTGGCTAAGGCCTTGGAAAGGCAACTAAAAGAATTTACCGGTTTGGAAAATCCCGTTTTACCGCGAACTCTTTATAAAGGGGTCGGTTGCGCGACTTGTGGGTTTACCGGTTATCGCGGTCAGTTGGCCATTTATGAAGTTTTGGATTTTGACGAGGATATGCGGCGTTTGGTCAATCAGCCTGATTTTACTTTGGATAAATTAAGAGCTTTGGCCAGGCAGAAAGGAATGATTTCCATGTTTGAAGATGGGCTCAGAAAAGCTGAGTTGGGTCTGACTACGTTGGAAGAGGTGTTAAGGGTAATCCGGGAATAATTATGAAACAGCAGGGCTTTACTTTAATGGAACTGTTTGTGGTTCTGGTAATCATAGGCGTTCTTACCACTATTACGCTCGTGGCAATCAATCCGGCCGAGTCTCTTAGAAAAAGCCGCGATGGTCAAAGAATTGCAGATTTAAATTCCATTTATTTGGCCTTGCAAATGGCGCATTCTTCCGGATTGAGTTTGGGTGTTTGCGACGGAACAAAAATTTACTCCTCCCTTCCTGCCGGTAGCGCTCTTTCCAATGATAATTTGCCCAGCGGCGTCAGTTGGGTTCAAGCGGCAACTGAGGCGGTTACGAAAACTGATGGTACTGGTTGGATTCCGATTAACTTTGATTCTTTGGCGACCGCGTCCCTTTTTTCGCATTTGCCCCTTGACCCGAAAAACTCTTTGAGCGACAACCTTTTTTATACGTATAGTTGCGATTCTTCTGGCACCTATACTTTAACCGCTTGGTTTGAATCAAAATATTACGGTTTGAACGGTACTGATCCTCAATCAAAAATTGATGGGGGCCCAGATCCGTATTTATATGAAATTGGGTCCAATCTTTATGCCAGTTCTTTGAAGCCGGTCGGTTCTTGGTCTTTTGACGAGGGAAGCGGCAGCGTTGCTTCTGACACCAGCGGCAACGGAACCAATCTGGAAGTCAGAAATTTAGTTAATTGGGTTGATGGTAAAATTGGTAAGGCAGTGGAGATGGATAGTAGTATTTCCGCTGGTTGCACTAATCAAAATGCCGGAGTATACACTGCTACCTTGCCAACAGTCATTTCTAATTTGCCTAGTTCGCGTTTTACTCTTTCCTGGTGGAATTATGTCACTGTTTCTAGTGGTACGTCCCGAGTTCATTTGGCCGCAGTGAATGTTTCCGGTTGCGGTATGTGTAGTATTTGGAATATGCGTACGGGCGTTTCTTTAAGGACGGTAGCTGGTGATAACAATGATTTTAATTATTCATCACTTCCTTCTCTTAATACTTGGCATCAGCTTTCTTTCGTTTTTGACAAGCCGAATTTACTGGCCAAGCTCTATGTGGATTCCAGTGTGTCGGGGCAAAAGTCTCTAACGGCCGGAGGGAATTACGGAACAATTTCTTGGATGGGAGTGGGTATTTATCTTCCAACTTGCGTTGATTCTATCCCGGGTGAAAAAATTGACCAGCTGCTTCTCTATAACCGGGCGCTTTCGGCGTCGGAGCTTCAACGCCAATATCTACTTTCTCAATAGTAAATAATGTTATAAAATATAATAAAGAATATCCCTATGCTATTTCATTATACGGCTTACAACAAAGAGGGAAAAACAGTTGAGGGTGACGGAGATTTTCAAGATTCCGCCGCGGTTCTGGATTTTTTAAAAAATCAGGGTTTAACCCCGATCAAATTGAGCGCCATCAAAACTTCCAAATCAAAATTGAAGGGGGTTTTAGGTTCGCCGATTTCCACCGTGGACAAGCTTTTTTTGACTAAATACTTGTCTTTGATGCTTAAAGTCGGCACTGATATTTTTAAGGCCATTGACATTTTAATCGCCGATTTCAAAAAACCGGCGGTTCGGGCCCTGCTAATGGAAATCAGAAAAAATTTGGAAGCCGGCAAGCCGTTTTATACCACTTTCGCCAACTATCCAAGGATTTTTTCTCCGGTTTTCATCAATTTGATTAAGGCGGGTGAGGCCTCGGGCAATCTGGAGCAGGTTTTCGCCAATTTGAGCACTTCTTTGGGGGCCGAAAGGGAATTGAATTCGCGCGTGCGTTCAGCCTTAACTTACCCCGCCTTATTGATTTCCGCTTCCTTAGCGATTTTAATCATGCTGGTTACTTTTGTTATTCCGAGAATGGCTTCCATGTTTATGGAGAGCGATATGAAAATTCCGGTTGTGACTAAGTTTATTTTTAATGTTTCTTTCTTTTTTCAGGCCAATGGCTTATGGCTTTTTGGCGCCTTAGCTGTCATTATAGTGGCCTTGATAATATTTTTCCGCTTGACTAAGGCGGGCCGACTTATTTTTAGCCGTTTGATCTACAAGATTCCTTTGGTGAGCGATATCTTGAAAAAAATTGCTTACCAGCGTTTTGGGAATACTTTCGGTTCGTTGATGCGGTCCGGTTTGCCGATTCTGGAAAATTTGGAAATTACCGCTACGACGGTCGGCAATGAAGAGATGAAGCAGGCTTTGTTGCGCGTTGCGCGGGAAAAGATCGTTCGTGGCATGACCCTCGGAGAAGCTTTTCGGGAAGAGGAGATTTTTCCGCAGACCATTCGCACTTTGATTTCAATCGGTGAGAAGGCCGGCCACACCGAAGAGGTTTTGTCCAGTTTATCGGACTTTTACCAAACGGAAATCGACAATTCCATCAAGTCAATGATGGCGGTTTTTGAGCCGGTGATGCTTTTGTTTATTGGCGTTGTGGTCGGCGGCATTGCTTTGGCGGTAATTATGCCGATGTATCAATTTGTCGGTCAAATGGGAGGAGGATAATGGCAGGCTCAAAATGAAAAATTCCAAATTCACTAAAAGTTGGGGATTCACCCTGATAGAAGTTATTCTTTCTATGGCGATTTTAACCGTCTTAGGCGTTGTGGGCGTCTCTTATTTGGGCGGTTATCGCAAATCGGCCAACATTACTTCTGAGGCGGAAAAAATTACAGCTTATTTAAGACAAGCGCAAAACAGGGCGATTAGCGGCGAAGCCGTTTCCGGTCAGGGTCCGACTGATTGGGGAGTGCATTTTGTGAATTCGGCCAGCGGCGAGGAATATTATGCGCTTTTTCGCGGCAGCTCTTATGGAGTTGACGTTTCTGTTGAAACCGTTTATTTATCTAACCAGGTGCGTTTTCTTGATCCGGCAGCGAGCAGCACCAAAGACATTGTTTTTCAAAGGATTAGCGGCCGGCCAGTTGCCACGACGACAATTATTTTGCAATCAGTGGCTAATTCCGATTTAACCCGCTCTATTTCTATCAATTCCCTTGGCCAAGTAAATTATTAAGGGTGATTAACCCGAATCTTAGGGGCGTCGTTTTTGGCCGATCTGCTAATTGGCGAATTGACTTATTTTTTTGTATAATAATCATATGAGGAAGTTTTGGGGAGGCGCAAAAATGCATACTAAAAACCCTTTTTTTCTTAATCAAGGCGGTCAGGTTTTGGCAGAGATTTTAATCGCCGTGGTAATGGCCGGAGTCGTTATCGGTGGCGTGGCCTCAACCATCGGCACAAGCTTGATTGCCAGCGAAAAGACGAAACAGACGAATACGGCTACGGCTTTGGCTCAGCAAGACCTGGAAGCCGTAAGAACAATCGGCGAAAGCAATTGGTTCAATATTTATTGTCCGCCGTCAGGCTCTTGTCCGGGAAGCAAAGGCGCTTCCGTCAATTATCAAATCATTCTTTCTGACGGTAGTTGGCAAATGCAAAGCGGGGTGGCGACGACCACCATTGACGGCATCATCTATACCCATTATTTTAATATTGAAAATGTTTCGCGTAACAGCGAAGGGGCGATCGTTGCTTATAGCGGCACTAGCGAAGATCCGTCAGCGCAGAAAATAACAGCGATTGTTTCCTGGCCCAACATTGATACTAATTTTACAATTTCCGAGTATTTGATGCGGACTACTTCCGCTTATTTTAAAGATTTCAATTGGCAATCCGGTAATATCGGTGCCGGTCCCTATACCGTGAGCAGCGGCACATATGCGGCCACCTCCGCTCCCATTATTATTGAAAATAACGCCATTAAAGTGGATATGTAAAATTATTTTAAAAAAGAATGAAGATAATTTTCAGAGAAAAAAACATTTTAACTTTCATTATCTCGGGTTTTATCTTTGCCGTGATTATTGTTCCGATATTTTTCGGTCAGATTCAGAGGGTCAAGGCGATGCCCTTATGTGATTGCAATCTTGACACGGATTGTTCGGCAGCTTGTTCCGAGCCCGATACTCCTTTAGATTTGACCTGGTTGACAGGAGCAACAGAAACTATGCTGAGGCCGACTTGGAGCAGTGTGTCGTCCACTAATTATTATAATTTGGTTGGCGTTTCGGGTTCGGCGCTTAATATCAACGCCACGAGCACTTCTTATGATCATTCCGGATTAAATCCGGGCACTTATTACAGTTATGAAGTGAAAGGCTGTAAGAGCGGCTGTTATTCCTGTAGTGGCCAACTTTGCGGAACGAGTTCGGGTTTTACTGGTTGGTGCGCTGCCGGTCCGGATGTTTGCAGTCCCTTTTCTTCAACCTGGGGTGCGACCACTGCTTTTACCGCGCCAACCGGTTTGGATGTTTCTTGCTGGACAACCGGCAATGATGCTAAGGCAACGGTTAACTGGGCTGATCATTCTTCAGCGGAAACCGGTTATAAGATTGAATATAAATACAGTGGTGGAAGCTACGGCGTTTACGATACTGTTTCGGCTAATACCGTGACTTATGACACTGGCGCTCTGCAGCAGGGGCGGACTGTTTCCTTTCGGGTTCGGGCTTATCATAATTCTGGCACCTATTCCAGCTATACCGCCGAAGATAGTTGTTCTACGGTCCTTACCGCTCCTGACGGTTTAATTGTCACTGGTGTGTCCCAATCTCAAATCAACCTTTCTTGGTCTGATAATTCTTTGGGCGAGGAAGGATTCGAAATTGAAAGAGCCTCTAACAGCGATTGTTCCGGTTCTCCGGCCTTCAGCCTGATTTCTGCTGCTGGCGCCGGCGCCGTTTCGTTTAATGACAGTGGCTTGGCTGACGGGACAAGATATTGTTATCGGATCAGGGCTTATTATTCAGGCAATCATTCCGATTATTCCAACACGGCATCGGCCATAACGGTTTTGCCTGCGCCTGCCAGCTTGAATTGTTCTACCCAGGGAGGGGATAAGATCAATCTTTTTTGGTCGGATAATTCCATTAACGAAACGGGTTTTAAATTAGAGCGAACGACTTCAACCTGTTCCGGTTTTGTTTATTTCGCTGATGCCGAAGCTGAGGCAACGAGTTATTCCGATACCGGCTTGACGTCCAACACCACCTATTGTTATAAGGCCAAAGCTTATAATAGTTTTATTGAATCTTCATATTCCGGTACTGCCAGTTGTACGACCACTAATCCGCCAGCGGCACCGTCCAGTTTAGCAGCCGTTGCTTCGGCAACTTCTTCTACCCAGATAAATCTTTCTTGGACTGATAATTCTTCCAGCGAGACCGGTTTTCACCTCAGGCGCGCAGCTGGTTCCGCTTGCGATGTTTCCAGCCCTCTTGTCCAAAGTGTAGGTTCCAATGTTATCAGCGCTTCCGATATTAATTTAGGTGAAGGAACAAAATATTGCTACATCGTTTGCGCCTATAATAACGACGGCGAAGCGTGTTCGGCTTTGGCTACTGCTACGACCAGCTTGTCGGCTCCCAGCGGTACAACTTTTGAGACAATTGCTCCGACTTCTCTGGTGATCAACTGGGTTGACAATTCCATTGGCGAGGCGGGATTTAAAATAGAAAGGGCTATCGGCAGTTGTTCGGCCGGCTTTTCGCAGATTGGCACGGCTGGCGCTAATGCCATTGTTTATTCCGACACGACTTTAACTTGCAGCGGACTCAGTTACGATAGTTATTGCTATCGCGTTCGGGCTTATACGGCCGATGCCGATTCCAGCTATGCGACAGTCGTTTCGGTTAAGCCAACTTTGCCCTGTGCCGTTTCTGGCTTGAATGCCTCTATTATTTCGGCGGAGCAGATTGACCTTCATTGGAATGATAATTCCGGCAATGAAACCGGTTTTAGGATAGACAAAAAAACAGGCAGCGGAGGAACATATTCTTCATTGGCAACCAAAGACGCGAATGTTACGAGCCACAGTGATAGCGGTTTGTCCGACGGTACGACTTATTATTATCGGGTTTATCCTTACAATAACGACGGCGATTCCAATTATTCTGAAGTTTTTGCCACCACGACCTTGCCCGCACCGTCCAATTTTTTGGCCACCGCCAACAGCTCCTCTCAAATTGATTTGACTTGGACTGACAATTCCAACAATGAAACAGGTTTTAAAATAGAAAGAGCCACTACGACTTGCTCCGGATTCCTGCCGGTACATACCACTGTTGCCAATGTTACCAGTTATTCTGATGAGGCGTTGCTGCAAAACACCACCTATTGTTATCGTGCCTATGCTTTTAACGATAATATTTCTTCCAGTTATACTAATGAAAGCAGCACAACGACGGAAATTTTTATTCCGAGCGGATATCTGGAATCGTCCACCTTTGACGTTAACAGCAACGCCATCTTCAATACCATTCTTTGGAATGGTCAATTGAATGGCGGACACGTACGTTTTACTTTCGCTTCTTCCAATTGCCCAAATGGAGCAACCGATTACCCTACTTGTGCCGGTGGATTGCTCTGGGGTAATTCAGCCGGAGGCGGCGCTCCTTTTTTGGGAAGCGACGGTACGGAAACCGGATATTATGGTCCAGCCGATCCGGGCAAGGCAATACCCTTAAGGTTCGCTGATCATAACCAGCGACGTTATTTCCGTTACCGTATTTACCTGACGGCCGGGTTAAGCGATAGCCCCAATGTTTATAGCGTTATCATTGGTTACTCACCTTAATGAAAAATCATATGTTAGTCAGAAAAACAAAAAGTAAGGGCATCACTATGCTGCCGCTGGTAATTATGATAGGCTTGATTATTATGGAATTGGGCATAGCCATTGCTTTTGTGGCTTATTGGGCCAATTCATCAAGTAATGGCAGCAGGTTGGCGCAGGAAGCTTTGCTTGGCGCTAAAGCCGGAATAGACGATGCCATTCTCCGGCTCGTGAGAGATAAAGATTTGGATAGCACGCAATATGTTTTTACAGCCGGTACGCGGACGCAGGTAAGCGTGACAATTAACAACGACCTTCTCAATCATCAGGCGACGATTAACAGTGTGGGTACGGTTCTCTTGCGGCAAAAGAAATATCAGGCTGTCGTGAGTATCAATCCAGAAACAGCAGTTGTTTCCCTAATTTCCTTAACGGAGATTTGATAAATGAATCATGAATGTAAAAGATTTCTCCAGATATTTCATTACTAAAGAATATATTGGCGGCCTTTCCTTCCGGGACGGTAATTTGAATTTTTTGTTGTTTGCTCCGGATGCGTCAAAAAAAATCTTAGCCACTTTCGAAGCGGAATTACCGGAAGGAACGGTGGTGGAGGGTGTTTTGCAGAAGCCAGAAGCCTTAAAACCGATCTTAGACAGTCTTCGTCACTCGCCGGCTTTAAGGAAAATTAAACACCTTTATTTGATTGTTTCTTTGGAAAGCGGTACGGTTTATCATAAAGTTTTTGATTTGCCGCAGGTGGAGGCGGTGGAACTGGCGGCTGCCGTAGAGTTGAATTTAAAAATGCTTTCTCCGATTAAATTTGAGGAGTCTTATTCCGATTGGGAGTTAATGGGCGATATTATTTCGCACGATTCTTTCAAATATCGGATTAATTCCGTTTTTGCCAAAAAGGAAATAGTTGATCCTTACTTAAAAATTTTAGGGGAGACCGACTTTATTCCTTTGGCCGTTGAGTTCAACGCCTTTGGTTTGTGGCGGCTGTTTAATGAAAATAACTTATTAGACGAGAGTAAAAGCTATTTAATCGCCTTTTTATCTTCTGACGGATTAGATTTCTCAGTGGTTAAAAAGGCGGGTTTGCAGTTCAGTTATTGCCAAAGCTGGCGCGAATCAATGCAGTCCCTGGGAATCAGCTCCAGTTCAGCCAATTCGGCGCTCAGCCAGGAGGGCCTTTTGAAGATTTTCACCGAAGAGTTGAGAAAAGTAATCACTTTTTATCTTAACCGTTTTCAGGAAGGAGTGAGCGGAGTTTTTCTTTTTACGCCCGGCTATCAGGAAGAACTGGTAAAAATTATCAAGGAGCAGTTTCGCTTGGAGGTTTTGCCAAGTTTTTCCAAATTGGAATATTCTCCGAATTTTTATGCCGCTGCCGGCGCGGCTCTTAGAGGATTGATTTCCCGCGTTGATGACGTGAGCGTCAGTTTGATGACCGTGGGGACAGAAGAAGAGTATCGCCGCCGCCGGACTTTGAGTTTCCTGAATCTTTGGACAAAAATAATTTTCACCACTTTAATTCTTCTGATAGCGGTTTCTTTCGGCGTCAAGACCTTTTTCAACGTAACCGAAAAGTCGTTAGCCGAGAGCTCCGGTAATTTGAATTTGAAAATTGATAGTCAGAAATTAACCGAATTAGAAACAAGCGCTAAAAATTTTAATAGCGTGGTGGGTCAAGCAATTGCGGCGCAAAGCAATACCAAAGACTGGTCCGGTTTTTTCCGCGCCTGGCAGGCAGCTGGACCGGATGTTCAAGTTCAAAGAATGCTCGTGAAATCCAGCGACTTTCTCGTCTCTTTGTCGGGCTGGGTGAATACGCAGGAAAAAATGCTGAGTTTCAAAAATAAATTAGCCGAAGCAACCGAGTATTTTTCCGACGTGGACATTCCTTTAGCCTCCATTATTCAACAAAAAAACGGGGTCGAATTCAATCTGAATTTAAAGATAAAAAAATTACCGTAGTTTTTTATGACCAAAAATCCTAAAGAAGAAAAAACACTGGTTTTAATCAAGCCCGACGGTATTCAAAGGGCTTTGGCCGGAGAGATCTTGAGTCGTTTTGAAAGGGTGGGACTGAAATTGGTGGCTCTGAAATTTTTATTGCCAACTCCCGATCAGGCTTATCGGCACTATGTTAAAAATGAGGCGGAAATTGAGGCCTTAGGATTTCGTTCCATTGAGGGAAAGAAAAAATCAGGCATTGAGGTAACAGAAGAGCCGAAACTGTTGGGGAAAAAGATTATTGATCGGCTGGTAACATTTTTATCCGCCGGTCCGGTTATTGCCATGGTTTTAGAAGGAAATCACGCCGTCGCTATTACGAGAAAGCTGGTTGGTTCTACGGAACCTTTGCAATCTGATGTCGGAACCATCAGAGGAGATTATACGATTGATTCTTATTCTTTGGCTGATTATGGAGATGTTGGTAGAGCGGTGCGAAATTTGATTCATGCCTCTGCCAACATCGAAGAGGCTGATTATGAAATCAAAGTGTGGTTTGAACCTAAAGAGATCGTCAATTATAAAAATTCCTTTGACGCTATTCTTTACGATGTGAATTTAGACGGGATTTTGGAATAGTTGGACTTGACAGCTTCAAAAAGAGGGCGGTTTGAGCCGCCCTTTTTATATTTTTTAGACAATTTAGTCAATTTTCGCTCTAGTTTAGTTTATTGTGGATAACTTTATTTTTTTTATTGTTATAATAATAGTAGCTTTGCTTTTATAAGATACCTGGTCAAGTAATTTCTACCAGGGAGGCCAAAAGCATCAGTCTTTTAGGGGATTTGATTGAGGCCACCCACTTTTAATTAACAGGTATATATCTTAAAAGGCAAAGCAACTAAAAATTCCACCTCGGGTGGAATTTTTAGTTCTGAGAAATCGCGATTCTTTTAAAATTTGTAAATAAAGATGGAATAGCCGATACGGCTGAATGGTTTTTCTCCTTGGAGCCAGGAATAGCTGTCTTCTGTTTTTCGGTTAAAGCCGGGAACCGGCTGGCCCTGGCTGTTTTGGAGAAAGGTCAGGGAAACTGCCAGCCAAGAATTAGCTTCGGGCCGGCCTTTGCTGGAGGACCAAGGCTCAAACTTTTCTCCTAAATAGTATTGAGGGCTACTGCCGCCGAAATAATCAACTTTTATTTTATTGATTTTATTTTCTTTCACAAAGGCTGCTAATTTTTTCAGATCCTGGCCCCAGTCTAGATTAGAATCAACAACGTATTTATAGCCGTTTTGGGCGCCGCCGACTAACTCGTTGAAATAAGCGATAAAATTGGGAGCGATGGAAATAGTTTCCGCCAAGTACCAGAGCAGCAAGATTCCGACGACTGTTGTTTTTAAAAGAAGCCCGCCGAATTTTTTAAAATAATATTTTATTTCAGCCCAGCGGTTTGTGAAGAATTGTCGATATTCTCCGCACCACCATTTTTTTATTTCGTAGCCAACGAGGAAATAAGTTAAGGGCAGCGTTGGCAACAAATGGCGGAAGCCGATATTGAGTGGGCTTCTCAAAGAAGTGGCCCAATAGAAAATTACGAAACAAATCGCGCTGAACTCGGAAAAATGCTGCCAGACCCAACCACAGAATCGCGGCCAGCGAGATTTTTCGGAAATTGATTTTACTAATCGGACAAAGCCAGAACCAAGAGCAATTAAAAGCAGCAGCAAGGAGGGTATTGGTTCTTTGATGGCGAAGACCGTTGGGAAATAATTGTGCCAGCCGCCGGCTGAAACCTGACCCAGAAAATAACCGGTGTTTCCAGCTGACGACCTTTGGGTAACCATTAAGGCGCCTAAGGCGTATTGGGCCAAAGGTTTGAAAACCGGTTGCGTTGTCATCCAAATATCGATGTTGGCTAAGCAGCGGATTTGGCGGCCAAGGGAACCGGACCAGGATTTGCAAGTTTGCCAATCAGGATCCGGACCGCCGGCAAAAGAAGCCAGTAAAGTTTCGGTATCAGTCTTTTGTTTTTCTTTGGGATAATTGATATTTTGCGGCAAGTAAACCAAATAAACCAGTAAATAACCAACGGCCAAGATAGCGATTAGCCCCCCTACAGCTTTAAAAAATCGGCTCCAAGCTTCCTTTTTCCTTTGATAAAAGGCGATCTCCGGCCAGTTTTGCCAAAGCTTAATCGCGTAAAAGATTAAGGCCAGGACGGCAAAAAGCGGGATAAGCAGCAAAAGGGAGAATTTGCAAAGCTGGGCCAGGCCAAAGCAAAGTCCGGCAATAATCAAGGTTTTTTTATTCGGGTTTTTCAGGTAATTAGCAAAAGACCATAAGGCGATAATCGTGCCAAAAGCTGCGGCCAAATCCGTTGTTACGTAATGGCCGTGAGCTAAAACTAAAGGGGAAAGACTGAAAAGAAAGAGCGGTAATAATGCCCACCAGCTTCCCAATCTTTTTTTGCAAAAAAGGTAAAAAACCAATCCCGTTAGAATCGTCAGCAGCATTGGTCCGATGCGAGCGAGGTTAATTATTTTTTCCGCATTATTTCCAATCTCATAGAGAAATTTTGTGCCGACATTCCATTGTCCGTTGACGTCGGTTTGCCAGGCCGAAGAATCAAGGGGAAAATTTAATTTAGTGAAAAGAAGGGGGATGGCCGAAAGGTCTTTGGTTAGCGGCGGATGTTCTGGGTTTAATCTGTTATCTCCGAATTTTAAATAGGAATAGCCGGCTGGAATATGGGCCAGCTCGTCCATAATGGCCGTTTCCGTTTGGGAACTGTCGATCATCAAAGCTAGGCTGGAAAGCAAAATCAGAATAGCGATAACAAGCGGAAATTTGGAAGTTTTACTCATATTTTAATTTTAGGCGATTTAAAAATTTTCAAATACCCCAAAGCCCTCTTTTTCTTCTAAAGAGGCATTGGAAAAGTAATTTTGAATGTTTAGTTTCGTTTCCTCATTATTTTCCAGGGGAATTAAAAGGAACGGTTCGTTTTTTTCCAGAGCGGAGATATTTCCTGGGAGAAGGTAGAAGATTTTTTTCGTTTTTTGCTCCGTTTCCAAATAAGTATTCGTCAGAAACATCGTTGTTTGGCTTGACATTGGAAGGCCTTTGACCAAAACGCCTCCGGTGTTAACCAGGACATATTTATTGATAGCGTTTGATTGCTCGTTCAAATAGCGGCTGATTTGGACAAAGGACTGGTCAAAGGCTCCGGCCACGTTATTATTTTTAGCCCAAAGACTGAAATACCGCCAGCCTTCAAAAATCATGATTATTCCCAAGATGGAAAAAACGATAAAATGAGCCGCAGTTTTGTTTTTAAATTTCTTTTCTAGCCATTCCCAAAGCGAATTCAGGCCAAGGCCGGCCAAGATAAAAGCAACGGGAATGAGGCCGATAGAACGCAGGGCATGGGGTAAACCCTCGCTGGTTAAAATTGAAGGCAGGGACATGGCAAAAAGCCAGGTCAAGATAAAGAGACCAATAAATTTATCCGAATTCCTTTTTATCAGGTTCTTTATCAGCCAAGCGATTCCCAGTAAAAAGCTTAAGCCGGTTAACGGCTCTAATTGCGGCCAGCAAGCCAGGTTGTGACGCCAATTACAATCGCCAGCTACGTTAAACATCAGCAAGGTTTTTCCAAGACTTTTTAAGAAAGAAAGAACTGGGCTGGATTGCTGAAAAATTGAGACCTGGCCGGTTCGGCCGAAAAAATCACCGGGATTTTTCAGAAAATACAATCCTATGGGCAGAGCCACAATAAAGGTGGCAATGAGCCAGATGGCAAAAATCTTCCAATGGCTTTTATCGGTTTTATTTTCCGGATTATTATTGAAATAACGGCCAAAGAAAATAGGGATTAAAGCCAAAAGCGGCGTAAAGCGAAAGGCGATGTAGGTATGAAATCCCAAACCAAAGAAAATCCCGCTGGCGATCGCAGGGACAATTTTTTTGGTCCGCAAAGCGATAAAAAGCAGGGCAAAGCACCAAACCAGGCAGAAGGGGACCATAATGGCCCGAAAGCCGATGCGGGAAAAATTAACATGCCAAAAGCTGACGCTGAGTAAAAACGCAGAAAATAAGGCAAGGCGTTCGCTTTGCGATTCGGATTTTTTTCGGAATAATTCCCTGACGAGAAAAAACAGGCCCAAGACCGTTAAGACTCCAAAAATTCCTGAAACCAGCCGTAGCGTCCAGGGTTGATTACCGAAAATTGCAACACTGATTGCCTGAAGATTGATGAAAAGTCCTTCGCGGCCGTTGTTTTCCGGATAAAATAATTTGAATTGGCCGCTCTTCAAAGCTTCTAAGGCGTTGTTGCCGTTCATGGCTTCATCGGGATAGAGGCCGGGCGGTATTTCCGTTATCTTCCAAAAACGGAAAAAAGTAGCTATAATTAGAATAAGTAAAAGGACCAGCGTTACTTTTAACTTCCGATTCATACAAATTATTATAGCTTATTTTATGCCGGAAATCATCTCTAGTAGCCCCAATTTAGAAAAAGAAATAGAGGTTTTAGAAAAAAGATTAGCGGAAAAGAAAGCCGCTCTTTCCGATCAAAAAGAGCCGCTTTTAGAAAGGGAAATTGCTCGGGAAGTGGTCAAAGAAAGAGTGGCCGAGCATATGGCCGTTGGAGTTTCGCCGCAAACCAAGGTTAAAGCTAAGGCCAAAAGCGTCAGTCCGCTTGTTGTGCCGGGAAAAATTTCTCCGGCAGCTTTGAAGAACGCTTCTCCTGAGAAACAAATTGATATTTTATTGGGCGTGGCCTTTTCTGACTCCATCGCTGGCGCGGTTGGTTTGGCGCAAAATCTGAAACCTTATGTTTTGGATGCTTTGCACGATGCGCTCGTAGACAAATTCTATGAGGAATTGGTAAAACGCGGAAAGATTAATTAACGCTTAACTATAATTTATTCATGGACATTTTCTCTTTTCTTTTTTTCTTTCTCATCGCCGTAATTTTGGGCGTAGTTTTTACCTGGGCCCGGAAAAAGAATTTTAGCGCCTTGTTGTCCGGCTCTTTAAAGATGTCTCTTCTGGTGATTAAACTGCCGCCGGAAGTGGTTAAGGCAGATGAAAAAAGACCGCTCAAAGAAAGAATCGCCGTTGCCGAGCAATTTTTAACGACGCTGTCCAGTTTGAAAAAGCCGGCGGTTTTGGAGATTGCCTTGCCGCACATCGGCGAGGAAATCTATTTTTACCTGGCCGTGGCCAAAGAATCGGTGAATTTCGTGCAGCGGCAAATCCAGGGATTTTACCCTAACGCCTTCGTGGCCTTGTCCGAGGATTACAATATTTTTAATCCGACGGGCGAAACGGTTTCGGCCAGTCTCAAATTGAAAGAGCCCTGGCTTTTGCCGATTCGCACCTATCAGGAATTGGAAGCCGATCCTATTTCTCCAATTTTGAACGCCTTTTCTAAACTGGAAAAAGAGGGAGAGGGAATGGTTTTCCAAATTGTTCTCCAGCCAGCTTCCAAAGCCGCTAAAAAATCTCTGGAAGGGGCAATTAAAAAGATGAGGCAGGGCACTTCTTTGAAAGATGTTTTAGGCGGCCGAGGGTTCAAAGATTTCGGCCAAGCTTTGGCTGAAGCAGTGAAGCCGCAAGTTCCTGATAAAAATCAGGAAAAACCCAAGACCATAGATGAAATCGGCGCCAAGGCGCTGGAAAGCAAAATTAACAAAAATCTTTTTTCGGTGAATTTGAGATTTTTGGCTTCAGCCCAGACGAAAAGCCGGGCCGAAGAAATCGTTACCAATGTTTTGGGAAGTTTTAATCAGTTTGGCAGCCCGACTAAAAATGAGTTTGTGGCTTTTCGACCCCGCAATCAGCAGAAACTTATTTTTAATTATTCTTTCCGCGCTTTCAATCCGAAAGAAAGCATCATTCTCAACTCTGAGGAAATCGCCAGTTTTTGGCATTTTCCGAATTTGGTTTCAGCGGCTCCTTATGCCACTTGGGTAAAGTCCAAAGAAGCGCCGCCGCCCGCCGAGCTGCCGGAAGAAGGATTGGTTTTGGGCCAAAGTATTTTCCGCGGCGAGGAAAAAACCGTTCGTCTTACCGCCAAGGACCGGCGCCGCCATGTTTATTTGATTGGTCAGACCGGTACTGGGAAAAGCTATGCGATGACCAATTCTATCATCCAGGACATTAAAAATGGCGCTGGCGTGGGCGTGGTTGATCCGCACGGAGATTTGATAGACCAAATTTTGGAATATATTCCCAAGGAGCGGATGGAAGACGTAATCCTTTTTGACCCGGCTGATTTGGAACGGCCGATGGGATTGAATATGCTGGAGTACGATTTCAGTCATCCGGAGCAGAAAACTTTCATCACCAACGAGTTCATTAATATTTTTGACAAGCTTTATGATTTGAAAGCCACGGGCGGCCCGATGTTTGAATATTATTTGCGGAATGCCTTAAGCCTATTAATGTCTGACACTTCGGAAACCCCCACTTTATTGGATATCCCTCGGGTGTTTACCAATGAGGAATTCCGGAATCAGAAATTGGCGCGTTGCAGCGACCCGACGACTGTTGAATTTTGGGAAAAAGAAGCGGCCAAAGTCACAAGCGGCGACATTTCTTTGAGTAATATCGCTCCCTACATCACCAGCAAATTCAACACTTTTATTTCCAACGATTACGTGCGGCCGATTATCAGCCAGACCAAATCTGCTTTTAATTTCCGGGAGGTAATGGACAATAGAAAAATACTTTTGATTAATTTATCCAAGGGCAGGATCGGCGATTTGAACTCCTCACTTTTGGGTTTGATTATGGTGGGAAAGTTATTGATGGCCGCTTTATCGCGGGTTGATACGCCTGAAGACAGGCGTCAAGACTTTTATTTGTATATTGATGAATTTCAGAATTTTGCCACTTCCAGCATTGCCACTATTTTGGCCGAAGCGCGCAAATACCGTTTGGATTTAACCATTGCCCATCAGTTTATCGCTCAATTGGACGATAAAATCAGGGAAGCGGTTTTCGGCAATGTAGGGACGATGCTCTGTTTCCGCGTAGGCGCCAAAGACGCGGAATTTCTGGTAAAATATTTTGAACCGGTTTTTGACCAAAGCGATTTAATTAATATTGATAATTTTAACGCCATCATCAAATTATTGATTAAGGATTATACCAGCCGGCCGTTTAACATCAAAATTCCCAGCCGTGAAGTCGGCGATTTGCATCAAGCCGCTTTAATCCGCGATTTGTCCCGTTTGAAATACGGCGCTGACCGCTTGGAGGTGGAATCAGCTATCCGGGAAAGATATCTTGGTTAAATTTTTCTAAGGGAAAGCTTCGACGCGAGTCGGAGCTTTTTAATCTTGACAAAAACACATTTTTTTGGCTATAATAACAGTGTTCTTTGAGAATTGAATATTCATTTACATATATCCGCCGGCGGGGAAAACCCCTTAATCTAAAAAGGCCAAGCGGAGGAAAGGAGAACTGGCCATGAGTAAGAACAGAGTGGTCGGTGGCGCGTCGGAGCAATCTGGCGTGCTGGGCGTGGTTAAGGAAATCGTGCGGCAGTTTTGCGATGGCGAGTTGACCAAAGAACAGGGTCAACTTATGATTGAGCACAAGAATCCTTTTCCCAATCGGATAATGGAGATGTCCAAGTCGGTTGGTGATGGCTTTCGCGTCGTCGTGAACTATTCCAAGTCTTTGGACCAGATGATCGAGTCCGGCAACTATGACTGGGTCGACTCGGATATCTCCAAGAAGCACTTCCCAATCAAGGACCAAGGCACGGCAGAGCTCAACATGGAGCTTGTCCACTACAACAAATTCATGAGTTCGGACGACGTCATCAAAGATCTGGACAGCCGCAACCTTCGTCCTGCCATCCTACCGGAACTCCTGGCTTTCGGCGCTTCTTATCCCGATAAACAGAGAGAGTTTCTCATCGTGGCCTTAGTTTCGATCTGGCAGGACTCTCATGGTTTTCGCCATGTCGCGTTTCTCTGCAGCGTTGGCTCTAAGCCTCGGCTGGCCCTGGGCGTCTGGGATAGCGGCTGGCACGATAACGCTTGCTTCCTCGTTGTTCGCAAGTAACTACGGTTCTTGGAATCCCTGATTCTTAGAATCCGTCAGCCGCTTCGACGTTTCGCCAACTGGCGAAGTCGGAGCGGCTTTTTTATTTTTTTCCAACAAACCTGTGCTATAATAATTCATATGAACAATGAAATTTACGAGCTTATTATTTTAGGCGCCGGGCCGGCTGGCACCGCTGCCGGAGTTTATGCCAGCAGAAAAAAAATAAAAACCCTTTTGATTACTGAAGGATTTGGCGGTCAAGCTACGGCTGCCAGTCAGATTGAAAATATTATCGGCCATCCGCTCCGGCAGGGCCCTGATTTGGCCCTGGCCTTTGAAAGGCATTTAAAAGCCGTGGGAATGGAAATGGTGATTGATCGTATTTCCGGCCTGAAGCAAAACAATAAGGTATTTGAAATTTCTACACCTAATAATGGAAGTTTTCAAACGCAGAATATTTTAATCGCCTTGGGCAGCCAGCATAAAACCTTGGGCATAGCGACTGAAGAAAAATTCAAAGGCAGGGGAGTGAATTATTGTTCTACTTGCGACGCGCCGCTTTATAAAGACAAAATAGTGGCCGTGGTGGGTGGAGGCAATTCTGGTTTTGACGCCGTGATTGATTTATTGCCTTATGCGTCCAAAATTTATCTTTTGGAGCTATTGGACCACTTAAACGGTGATCCGTTCATCGCAGAAAGAATCAGGAGCAATCCCAAGGTGGAAACCATTCTTAATGCTAAAACCTTGGAGGTGACAGGTGAAACGATGGTTGAGGGGCTGGCTTATCAGGATTTAAAAACTCAGGAAAAAAAGGATTTAACCGTGCAGGGAATTTTCGTGGAAATCGGAATGAAACCGAATGTTGAATTATTCAAGGATTGGGTGAAATTGTCGCCTTTGGGCGAAATTGTGGTTGAGCCGCTTTCCGGCAGGACTTCGGCTGACGGAATTTGGGCTGCCGGCGACATTACCAATCTTCCTTATAAACAAATAAATATTGCCATGGGTGATGGCATCCGGGCGCTTTTGGATATTTACGGAAAATTAAGAAAATAACGTTGAAATATGCGTTTTACTGCCTCGCCTTTGGCGAGGCAGTAAAATTTATGCTATACTTAATATCATCATGAAAAAATTAGTGATTGCCAATTTCAAAATGAATCCTGCGACCGCCGGTGAAACTTCTGATTTGGTCCGATCTTATGGCGAAAAAGCCAAGGCATTAGAAAAGGTGGAATTTGTTGCTGCGCCGCCATTTATTTTCCTACTGGAGATTTTAAACAAAGGCTTAGAGGTTGCGGCTCAAGATTGTTTTTATGAAGATAGCGGCGCTTATACCGGAGAAATTTCTCCTTTGGCGTTGCAGAAGCTGGGCGTGCAATATGTCATTATCGGTCATTCGGAGCGAAGGCGAATGGGGGAAACTGACGAAATTATCGGGAAAAAACTTCAGGCAGCGATACGTAACGGCTTAATTCCGGTTTTATGCGTTGGCGAAACCCAGGCGGAAAAAGAAGCTGGCCAAAGAGAAGCGGTTTTAAAACAGCAGCTTAGCCAGGCCTTAGGCAATTGGGCATCGGCAATTAGAGATTTTCAGCTCGTTGTCGCTTATGAGCCGATCTGGGCAATAGGCACGGGTTTGGCCTGCGAGCCGGATGAAGCCAATAGAGCAATGGAGTTTATTTTAAATGAAACAAAGAAAATAATTAAAGACGTTAAAATGATTATTATTTATGGCGGTTCGGTCGACGCCAATAATCTTAAAGGTTTTCTCGTAAAACCGAATATTTCCGGCGCCTTAGTCGGAGGCGCTAGTTTAAAGAAAGAGGAATTCGCGAAAATTTTAGAAATAGCGAATTCCGTTTAATTATATGAACGAAGAAAAAAATTCTAAGCATTTAGTTCATCTCAGTTTGTCTCTTTTTTTGTTGGTCGCGGCTGTAGTCGGCGCAATTTGGGGCTGGTCAGTCTATAAAGACGCCAAATCTCCTGTCGGCGTTTCAACCATCACTGTTACTGCCGAAGGCAAGTCGGTAGTCAAGCCGGATCTGGCAATCATTAATTTCTCAGTCGTCACCCAAGGAGCTAATCCGCAAACCATTCAGAAAACTAACGATGAAAAAATGGCCAAAGCCATTAACTATTTGAAGCAAGCCGGAGTTGACGAGAAGGACATTAAAACTTTATCTTACAATTTAGATCCGCAATATAATTATAGCTGGTGCAATAGCGGCGATTCTTCCATTTATTGCCCGCCACAACTAGCTGGATATATGCTGACTCAACAAGTAGAATTAAAACTCCGTGATTTGACCAAGGTGGGCGAGGTTGTTGGAACCTTACCGAATAATGGTGTCAATCAGATTTCCTCCATTAGTTTTACGGTTGATAACGATGACGCGCCGAAAATGGAAGCGAGAAAGCAGGCCATTGAAAAAGCAATGACTCAGGCAACGGCCATGGCCAAGGCTGCCGGAATCAAATTGTCCCGGATCGTAAGCATTTCCGAGAGCTCTCTTTATGCGCCCACGCCCTATCGTAATCAGTCGGCAAAAGTGATGGATGCAAGCGGCGCCGGTATTTCTGAGTCATCTCCGATTCAAACCGGTTCACAGGAAATCACCATAGACATCTCCATTACTTACGAGATTAAGTAGAAAAACGAAAATAGTTCACTTTCATTTGGCGCTTCGTTTCAGAACAATTGGGGAATTTCATTAACGCGAAATCGTTAACTCGTCCGTCTCGGGCGGACTCAGACAAAACGATTTCTCTATGAAATTTCTCCAATTGTTACCTGAAACTTTGCTGGGTCATTCAAGTGAACTATTTTCTCAAAGGCGATATCTAAAACATATGAAGTTCGTCAGCGAAGCGGAAATAAAAAATAAAAAAGTCCTGCTGCGGGTTGATTTCAACGTTGATTTGGATGAAAACGGAAAAATTTTAAGCGATTTTCGGATGCGCGCCGCTTTGGCAACCATCAATTATCTGATTGAAAATGGCGCCGCTAAAGTCATAGTGGCGAGCCATTTGGGAGAACCCAAGGGAAAAGAAGAAAAATTCAGTTTGAGGTCAGTGGCTGAGCACCTCAGTCAATTATTGAATAAACCAGTATCCTTTTTGACCGATTGTGTTGGCGAGGAAATAAAAAAAGAAATCAATCAGGTTGGCAATGCCGCTGTCTGGTTTTTAGAAAATCTCCGTTTTCATCCCGAGGAAAAAAATAATGACGAGGAGTTTGCCAGGGAGCTGGCAAGTTTAGCTGACATTTATGTTAATGACGCTTTTGGCGTTTGTCATCGCAGCAATGCTTCGGTTTCGGCAATTACCAAGTTTTTGCCGAGTTTCGGCGGCCTGCTCTTAAAAAAAGAACTGGATAACTTAAATAAAGTTATGGTCAGTCCGGTTAAACCATTAGTGTTAATTTTAGGCGGAGCTAAAATTTCCACGAAGTTGCCGCTGATTAAAAGTTTTTCTGGATTGGCTGATAAAATTTTATTAGGCGGAGCGATTGCCAATACGTTTTTGAAGGCTAATAATTTCGCGGTCGGTCAATCGTTGGTAGAGGATGAAATGCTTTCTGAGGCGGCGCAGATTGGTTCAGCAGAGACGGAATTGGTGTTGCCAGGGGATTTTCTGGTGGGAGAATCAATTTCGGCGTCAAGGGCCATAGCGCGGAGGCTGGGCGCCGTAGGGGAGAAGGAATGGATTTTGGATATCGGGCCTGCCTCTGCCTTAATGTACGCTGATATTATTCAGAAGGCCAAAACCATTATTTGGAATGGGCCGATGGGTTACTGCGAAAATCCGGTTTTTGGCGAAGGTACGAAGAAGGTCCTTGAGGCCATTGCCGCTTCTTCAGCTTTTAGCGTTATTGGCGGCGGCGACACTTTGACGGTTTTGGAAAAATCCGGCTTAGTGGAAAAAATAAGCTTTGTTTCTACCGGCGGCGGAGCGATGCTCTCCTATCTGGCCAATGAAGAAATGCCCGGTCTGAAAGATTTAAATTAAGGAACTAAAATGGAAAACATTTGGAAAATAAAGGCGCAAGCGCCAGAAGAATTTTTTATTCAAAACAAAGATTATCCCCGTCCTATTCTCCAGCTTCTCTGGAACAGAGGCTTGAAAGACAAGGAGGCAATTGAGGAATTTTTACAGCCTTCTTTGGCTGATTTGTTTTCTCCGAATTTAATGCTGAATATGGAGCAAGGCGCCAAAAGAATCGTCCAGGGAATTAAAAATAACGAGCGGATGGCGATTTTTGGCGATTATGACACTGACGGTATTTGTTCTTCGGCGATTTTAGCGAAATTTTTTCAAAGAATCGGTTTTGAAAACTTCGACGTTTTTATTCCCAATCGTTTTAAAGGCGGGTATGGCCTGACCATAGAAAAGGTTAAAGAAATTAATCAAGATGGAGTGAATTTAATTATCACGGTTGACTGCGGCATTACTGATGCGGAAGAGGTAAAATTAGCCAAAAGCCTAGGAATGGAAGTTTTGATTTTTGACCATCATTTGCCGCCGGCCATTCTACCCGATACTTTAATTGTTGATGTCCATCAACCAGGCGATAGTTATCCCTTTAAATATTTGGTAGCTACGGCTGTAGCGTATAAATTAGTTCAAACTTTAGCCCAAGAAGTTAACTTCCCTTTTAAGGAGAGCTTAGCTAAAGAATTCCTGGATTTTATTGCTATTGCTACTATTGCTGATGTGGCGCCGCTCTTGGAGGAGAATCGGATTCTGGTCAAATTCGGACTGGAACAATTAAAAAGAACATCAAATATCGGATTAAAGGCATTATTGGACGTGGCGGGCATCGGCGATCAAAAAAATTACACCTCTTATCATATTGGCTTTGTAATTGCTCCAAGGCTGAATGCGGTTGGCCGGGTGGAACATACGACGCCGGCTGGCAGGATTGAAGATACCGATTACAGCTTCGAATTATTAATGACGGAAAATGACAATGAGGCGCAGGTTTGGGCAAAGAAGATCGACGCTTTTAATAAAGACCGGCAGCGCCAAGTTGAGGAAATTTATAATTCCGTCAGCGAAAGCATCCGTCAGCAAGGCGGCCCGGAAAAAGTGATATTCTTCGGCGACCCCAAATGGTCTAAGGGTATTGTCGGCGTGGTTGCCGGAAAGTTAAAAGATAAATGGCATCGGCCGGCCTTTATTTACTCCCAAACCGAAGAGGGGACAAGTTTGGGTTCGGCTCGCTCGGTAGCTGGCTTTAATTTAGTGGAAGTGATGGCCAAAGCAAGCCAGTTTTTTGTGGAATGCGGCGGCCACAGCGAAGCAGCCGGATTTACCATAAAAAAAGAAAGCCTGGAAGAATGTCATCAATTTTTGGAAGAACAAGGCGAACTCTTGTTGAAAGATGAGGGCTTGGTGCCGGTGGTGGAAATTGAGAGTATTTTAGAGCCGGAAGATATTACTGATAAATTTTGGGATACTTTTCGGCAATTTGAACCGTTTGGCAAGAGCAATCCCGATCCTGTTTTTCTGATGTCCGACGTCCGGATTGATAAAATGCGGCCGGTCGGAAAAAATGGCAACCATTTGAAAATGGCCATAGTTAAAAATGGCAGAAGTTTTAACGTCATCAGCTTTAACAGCGTGGAAAAATTAAGCCATTTGAGCGAAGGAATGCGGGTTGATTTAGTTTTTATTTTGAGGGAAAATGAATGGCAGGGAAGGACGTATTTGGATTTTGAATTAGTGGACATTAAAGAAATAAGATAATTATGAAAAAAGAAGTAGCCGATAAGATTATAGTGAATACTGACGGCGGTAGTCGCGGCAATCCCGGTGCGGCGGCCATTGGCGCGGTCATTACGGGAATCGGTAAGGAGATAAAAGAATATTCGGAGTTTATCGGCATAAAAACCAATAATGAAGCGGAATATCAGGCGATTATTTTCGCTTTGAAAAAAGTGCGGCAGCTGGCCGGTCGGGAGAATCTGGAAAAGACGGGGGTGGAGGTGCGAACAGATTCGGAATTGGTAGCGCGGCAACTAAAGGGAGAATATAAAGTTGAAGAAAAAAATTTGCAGCCGCTTTTTATGGAAATTTGGAATTTGCGCTTTGACTTTCCGCATCTTGCCCTTAAAGAAGTTCCACGCGAGGAGAATCAAAAGGCGGACAGGTTAGTTAATTCTTGTTTAGATCAACAAAACAGCAAATTATTTAAATAAAAAGGTCGTATAATTTTCATTTTTTAAATTATGGAACAAACACAACCAACTAATTGCAATTGCGGCTGCCAGAACAGGAAGGGCGGAGCGGGAGTGGCGGTTATCCTGGGCGTCAGTTTAATTTTAAGCGCTGCTTTGATCGGGTTCGTTTTGTACACGACTCGTTCCATGGATGATTCCTTGCAGGTGACCGGTTCGGCCAAGAAAACTATCACTTCCGATGTGGTCAAGTGGAACAGTGAATTTTCCAGAAATGTCGGAGTTGACGGTTTAAAAACCGGTTATACCCAGATGTCTTCTGATTTGGAAAAGGTAAAATCTTTTTTGAAAGATAACGGTATTGAAGAAAAAGACATAACCACCTCTCCGGTTTATTTGAATCAGCAGTATGATTATTCCAAGGGCGGTTCCAGTTTGACCGGTTATACTTTGCGTCAGAACATTCAGATTCAATCCACTGACGTCCAGAAAATAACGGATTTGGCCAAGAACACGCAAAAATTGATTGAAGATGGAGTTATTTTCTCCACTCAATCATTGGAATATTACTATACTAAATTGCCGGAAACGAGAGTGGATCTTTTGGCTGACGCCGTTAAAGACGCGCAAAATCGCGCCGGGAAAATAGCGGGAAGCAGCGGTCAAAATGTCGGCTCGCTCAAATCAGCCAGCGTCGGCGTGGTCCAGGTGCTTCCGGTCAATTCGGTGGAGATTTCCGATTACGGCGCCTACGATACCTCCAGCATAGAGAAAGAAGTGATGATTACGGTGCGAGCGGTTTTTCGTTTGAAGTAAGTTGACAATCATTAAAACGCCCCAGGTTTGATGGGGCGTTTTAATTTTGTATAATCATTAATATGCGTTTGAGTTCAAAATTTATTATTGGAATAGATGAGGTCGGCAGGGGAGCGGTAGCTGGGCCGTTGGTTATTGGCGCTGCTTGCGGCAGGTGGAATGGAAAATTAGCGAAACTGTTAAAAGGTGTGCGAGACTCTAAAAAGCTGACGCCGCGGCAAAGAGAAATATGGTTTAAAAAGTTCAAAAAGATGCCCATTAAATTTTACACCGTTTCTATCGGCAATGCTCTGATTGATAAAAACGGCATTAGCTGGGCCCTGAGAGAGGGGATAGCTGAGTTGTTGAAGAAATCCAAAAAGAAGCCGGATTTGGTTTTATTGGATGGCGGAATTCACGCTCCTAAAAAATATATTCAAAAAACCATTATCCGAGGCGATGACAAGATTCCTTTAATTAGCGCCGCCTCTATTTATGCCAAAGTAATCCGCGATAGATTTATGGTTAAATTGGATAAGCGCTATGACCGTTACGGTTTTAAAAATCATAAAGGTTATGGAACGGCCGATCATTTGGCGGCAGTCAAAAAAAATGGTTTATCTCAAATTCATCGTCGAAGCTTTTTATCACATATAGACAAAAAATAAGAAACTATTAGAATAAAAAATAGGCGGGTATCGTATATCGGTATTACCACAGCTTTCCAAGCTGTTGAGGGGGGTTCGACTCCCCCTACCCGCTCAGTAAATTTTTAAACATGATTTTATCCGATAAAACGCTAAAAAAGATTATTGACCAGGGCCGATTGGTGGTTAAGCCGATTACCAAAGAATCAATCCAGCCCGCCTCAATAGATTGCCGTTTGGGCAATCATTTTTTACTTGTGGCCAGAGGGAAGAATGGTTTCATTGATTTGGATTCAGTCATCAAGTATCGGGAAATTGAAGCCGATCAGGTGATTATTCCGCCCCATTCTTTCCTGTTGGCTACAACCTTAGAATGGGTGGAGCTGCCGAATAATCTTACCGCTTTCGTCGAAGGCCGGAGTTCGATAGGAAGAATGGGTTTATTCATTCAAAACGCTGGCTGGATAGACCCGGGTTTTAAGGGCCGGATTACCCTAGAGCTTTATAACGCCAATTTCGTTCCTATTAAAGTCAATGCCGGCAGACGTATTTGCCAATTGGTATTTTGCAAAATGGATAGCGCAACGAAAAATCCTTATCGCGGAAAATACCAGGGTCAAAATAAATCCGTGGGAAGCAAAATCTATCAAGACGCCGAAGTGTTTAGAAAAAAGAAATAAAATTAGTTTTTCTATTGTATTAGGAATATTTTTGTGTCAGAATAACTAGGATAGGTATTTCCTTGACCAATGATTTACGCTAATCTTACTTCTGAAGAAATAAAAAATTTGAATAAAGACCATTTGGTTTTTGTTTTTCCTTTGGGCGCCATTGAGCAGCACGGCGCTCATTTGCCAGTTGATACGGACAGCCGGATTGTTGAGGCGATTGCCAAGAAAACCGAGGAGAAGGCGCCGGACAAAATCATTGTTTTACCGACTTTTTCTTTCGGCGTGGCCGGCGGAGGATATTCCGGCTCAATTACCGTGAGCGACCGCGAGTTCAAACAGATTGTTCTGGATGTTTGTAAAAGTATTTTAGCTCAAGGTTTTAAAAAGATATTCTTATTGAACGGTCACGGCGGCAATCAAAGCTACGTTGAAGATATCGCCACCGATTTGAATGTTGATTTTCCCTATGCCGTTACCATTCCTTTGTATCTGTCCGGTAAAAGGGGAACCCAGGCCTTGAAGAAGGTCGGCTTTAAATATTGGATCAGGCATGCCGATGAGATTGAGACGTCGTTAATGATGGCGATTGATGAAAAGTCCGTCCGCAAAGATAAGATTGTCGACGAAACCGGTTTGTTGAAAACCAAAGATTATAAGCCCTTGGATGAAGGGACGTTAAAGCTTTTTTTGCCGTGGGAGTACGAATCCAAGTCCGGAGTTTACGGTGAGCCATCCAAGGCCACCAAAGAGGCGGGAGATTTTCTCTTCAATGAAGCAGCCGAAGAGCTACTGGATCTGATCACTCAATTTGAAAAGATTACCAAAAAGATTGAGAAAATTGAAGCGGAAAGACAGAGCAATAATTTAGCCAGCGCCGCGGCACTTGAGTCGTTAGAAAACAAACCAGCGCTTCCCGAAGAAAAAGCCTCTTAGTTTGCAAAATTTTAAAGTTTTTGATAATATAAAAACACTATGAATTTAGCAGTCATTGAGACCGGAGGAAAGCAATATCTGATTTCCGAGGGCCAAAAAATAAAAGTTGAGAAATTGGACGTTGAGCAAGACGGCCCTGTTATTTTTGATAAAGTGCTTTTAGTTTTTGACGGCAAAAAGACTACTTTGGGCAAGCCTTTGATTAAGGGCGCCAGCGTAGAGGCAAAACTCGTAAAAACCGGCCGCAATCGGAAAGTGATTGTTTTTCGCTATCATTCCAAAACGCGTTACCGGAAGAAAAAAGGCCATCGTCAGTACTTTACTGAAGTGGAAATTAGTAAAATCAGTAAATAATATTCTTCTAAAAAATATGACCGGTCAGCCGGTCATATTTTTGTTTTTGTTCATCTGGTAATCAAGGTGAAGGAGATAGCATTTGATTGTCGATGGCTTCAGTTTCAGGACTAGGGAAATGTCTTGCGGTTTTTCTCCTTGCAGTAGCAGTTCGCCGGTTTTGATAATTCGTTCCCAGCTTTCTCGGTTTTGCTTGTTTTTAAGCTGGAGAGTAGTTTGGCGGAGTTGCTTCAAGCATTGTGTCAGTCTTTTCTTCGGAAATTCCAGATATACAGGGATACTTATGGTAATCCGTAGACCGAAAGAATCCGGTCCGATAATGATTTTTTCCCCTCTTTTAATTACATCGGTCTTGATAACATCCATTTCATCCTCCTTGTTTCTATCGTTATTGGCGGTATTTTTAAAAGGCTGATTAATGCCTTCCTTCGAAAGATCCTTTGATGGTTTCTTCGTCGGCAAATTCCAATTCGCCGCCGGTGGGAAGGCCACGGCCCAAGCGGGTCATTTTTTTGCTCAAATTTTTTAGACGGCGTTCCAAATACATTGCCGTTAAGTCGCCATCCGTAGTGGGGTTTAGGGCAATGATTATTTCCTCGGCTGTTTTATCGGGGAAGTTTTTTATCCTTTTCTCCAGCCAATCAATTTTCAGAGATTCGTAGCTCTTGGGATCTGACGGGTCAATTAAATTTCCTAAAATATGGTAAGTGCCTTTGAATTCACGTGTTTTTTCGATGGAGAAGGCGTCAATTTCTTTTTCCACTAAGCAGATGATTTTTTGTTCCCGTTCTTTGTTGTGGCAGATCGGGCAAAGATCCACCCCGTTTCTTTTAAAGGGCAAAAAGCATTGCTGGCAAATTTTTAAATCTTGAGCCAAGGCTGTCAAACTGGAATTTAAATTTTGGTTCAGTTCCGGTCGCCGTGTCAGATAAAAAGCCAGGCGCGTGGCTTGGCGCTGGCCGATAGAGGGCAGTTTGGAAAAAATTTCGATGAATTTTTGAATGGGTTCGGGGAACATATTATTCAAAAACGCTACTAGTATCAAATCCTCCTCCTTCGTTTTGGAATGTTTCGTCAATCGGCCGGAAAGTAACCAATTCCGGAACAAACTTTAATCTGATTGTTCCCAAGGGGCCGTTGCGGTGTTTGGCAATGATTATTTCCGCCGTATTTTTTTCTTCTTCGGAAAGTTCGTCTTCTGGTTTATCTCGGTCTTTGCGGTAAATAAACATAACAATATCGGCGTCTTGCTCAATGGAGCCGGATTCGCGCAAGTCAGAAAGCCGCGGCAGTTTATGGTCGCGTTGTTCTATGGCGCGGGAGAGCTGAGAGACCGCTAAAATCGGCACGTTTAATTCGCGGGCCAGCGCTTTCAGGCCTCTGGAGATTTCCGTTATCTGCTGGACAATGTTGTTGTTGCGGTTATCGCGCGGCATAATCAATTGTAAATAGTCAACGACTATCAGGTCTAAGCCGCGTTCGGCTTGGAGCCGGCGGGCCATGGTGCGGATGCGCATAATATTGGAACTGGAGCTGTCTTCAATGTAAATCGGCGCGCCGGATAAACGGTTAATACCCTGATGCAGCAAATCAAAATCCGTTTCGTCGTTGAGCTTGCCCGTTCTGATGCGCCATAAATCCACTCCCGATTCGGAGCTGAGCAGCCTGTCCACTAATTGGTCGCGGGACATTTCCAAGCTGAAAATTCCCACCGAAGCGTTCTCTTTTAGGGCGGCATTTCGGGCGATGTCTAAGGCTAAAGTGGTTTTACCTAAAGACGGTCGGGCAGCCAAAATAATCAAATCAGAGCGCTGGAGGCCGGAAAGCTTGGAGTCCAAAGCTGGGAAGCCGGTGGAAACGCCGCGTAAGGGTTTTTCCCCGCGATGCAGCTTTTCAATACGGGTAAAAGCCTCAACCAAATCGGGTTTGATTGGTCTGAATTGTTCTCCCACTGAGCGTTGGGTAACCTGGAATATTTTTTGCTCCACCTCATCTAAAACTTCTTCCATTTCTCGTTCTTCCTGGTAGCCTAATTCCGCAATATTATAAGAAGCGCTGATTAAGTCGCGCAAGATTCTTTTTTGCTGGATGATTTTAGCGTAAGAAACCACGTGGCTGGCCGTCGGCACCAAATTAGCCAAAGAGGCGAGGTAGGTGGTGCCGCCAATGTCCTGGAGAAGATTTTTTTCTTTCAAACGGTTGGTCAGATTCAAAATATCAATCGGTTCGTGGCGCTGGTACAATTCTATCATAGCGGCGTAAATCTTTTGGTGCGCCGGTCGGTAGAAGTCATCAAAAACTAAAAAGTCCGCTACTTTGGTAATAGCCTCTTTATCAATTAAGAGGGAACCGAGAACCGATTGTTCGGCTTCAACATTTTGCGGTGGGAGTTTGTCCTTTATTGTTTTGACGTTTTGTTCCGAGGCCATATTTATTTTTTGACTATTTTCGGACCAGAATTCAGGTCCTCAATTAAAAATCCGGCTGTTTCTATTTTTTCTCTGATTTTGTCTGCTTCCTTCCAGTTTTTTTGCTGCCGCGCCAATTCCCTTTCTTTAACTAAAGCCTCAATGTCTCCCGGTACTTCTACGGGCGGAATGTTTTTTGACGCCTTTTCTATTTCTAATCCTAAAACCCTATCCCAGTCAAGCAGGAGTTTATATTTTTGTTCACTATTCAAACGGCCCCTGAGCATTTCCCAGACAATAGCCAGAGCTTGGGCCATTCCCAAGTCATTGGCAATAGCTTCTTCAAATTTTGTTTGCCATTCTTTTATTTCCGATTTCTTTCCTTTGGATTGATCTTTTTCTTGAAGAAGCGTTCGGCTGGCTTCGTAAAGCCGATTTAAAGCGGTTTGACTGGCTTCCAAACTTTTCCAGGTGAAATTAAGTCCTTGTCGGTAATGAGATGTTAAAATCAAATACCTCAAAGATAGAGGATTGAATCCTTTGGCTTCTAAGTCTGAAACTAGTACGTTATTTCCCAAGCTTTTGCTCATTTTTTCGTTATTGAATACCAGCCATTCATTGTGAAGCCAGAAATTGGCTGTTTGCTGGCCAAAGGCGCCGAAAGCCTGAGCAATTTCATTGGTATGATGCACCGGAATATGTTCTTTGCCGCCGGTATGAATGTCAAATTTTTTGCCGAGATATTTGACGGACATAGCGGTACATTCAATGTGCCAGCCGGGAAAGCCGTTTCCCCAAGGACTGTTCCATTGCATAATGTGGTTTGGCTGGTTGGTAATCCAGAGCAAGAAATCCCAGGGATTTCTTTTTTCCGGATCTATTTCCACGCGACTGCCGCTGAATTGTTTGTCCAGTTTCAAATTGGCGAAATCGGAATAGCCAGGAAATTTTGATGTATCAAAAACCAAGCCGGTTTGCGTTTTATAGGTAAAGCCGTTTTTTTCTATTTTTTTTATCAATTCAATTTGTTCCTGGATGTGTTCGGTGGCGCGGCAGAGAATATCCGGTCCCTCAACGTTTAATAATCTCAAACTTTCTTTAAATTGCTCAATGTATTTTTCTGCTATTTCCCAAACAGATATTCCTTCTCTTTTGGCGCCCTTCTCCATTTTGTCTTCTCCGCTATCCTCGTCGGAAGTTAAGTGTCCGACATCAGTGACGTTCATTACCCATTTTACCTTGTATTTAAAATAGCGCAGCGTTCTCACCAGAGAATCCCATTGAACATAGGCGTACATGTGGCCGATATGCTGATTCCAATAAACCGTCGGGCCGCAAGAATAAATCCCAACCCCTTCCTTTTTAATGGGTTGGAAAATTTCTTTTTGGCGGGTAAGGGTGTTAAAGAGTTTTATTTTCTTCATAACCTCTTATGTTTATTGTAGTAAAAAAATAAGCCTGAGGGAATTAACAGTTAATCAACATTTTATGCACCTTTCATGATAAGAGCCACTCTTTGATGTTTTTGTCAATTTCTGGGATGAGGGAGTTGAGTTTGGCGATTTCCGCCGAATTGAATCTTTTTAAGACGAAGTTTTCTGCTTTGGGCCGGTGGTCGGAAATCAACGGCCTGATACCGATGCGAAGCCGGGAAAATTCTTGACTTTTAAGAGCTTGAATCACCGAAGCTACGCCGTTATGGCCAGCGGAACCGCGATCGTACTGCAGTTTAAAGGTTCCTACCATCAAATCAGAGTCGTCGTGAACGAGTAAAAGATTCTGGGGGGCAATCTGGAATTCCCTCATGACTTTTTTGACCATGCGGCCCGATTCGTTCATAAATGTTTGGGAAAGAGCGATGATGAATTGGGGATTTTTCAGGATTTTCGCTTCCAGTTTCTTTTTTTGGGAAAAAGCAGTTAATTTCTGGTTTTCGCACCAGTTTTCGATTATCCAAATACCGGCATTGTGGCGGGTATTTTTGAATTTTGTTCCAGGATTGCCCAGGCCGATGATTAATTTCATAATCTTTCCTTTTGATTCTACTCCAGTTCGCTGAAATTGTAAAATTGTTTAAAAAATAATATAATAATAGCAATGGAGCGATTTTTCGTCTTTTATCTGTTAAAGCAAGCCGGTTTGCGTCTTATCCAGTTTTTGAAACACTGGTATGTTGATGGTTTCCTTTATTTGTGGCATAAGGTTTTCGGAATTTTGGGAGGGCTGGACCGGTCTTTGGCGGTAAAAATCACTGCTCGTCATTGGCTGAAACCGCTCTATCAGGATCGGACCGTTGTGGGCTATATTCTGGGCTTTATTTTCAGAACCGGACGCATCGCTTTGGGCAGCGTCATCTACGCCGTTATTTTTGTCATCGGCATCGGTATTTACTTGGCCTGGGCTTCGGTTCCGGCCGCTTTGATTTTAAGAAGCTTTTCTTAATTTATGGCTGAAAATAATTTCTTCGGAAACAAAAATATTTATTTTTACGATCCCAGATTGGAGATGGGTTTTGTGGGGCGTTTGCTAACGAGAATAATAATTTTCGTTTTTTACATCGCCCTGGCGATAGCCGCTGTTTTATTGATTCTGACCCAAGATTCCAGTATCCGTTATTTGGGGTTCTTCCTGGTGATTTTTTTGGCGGATCGTTTCGCGCATTTTAACGAACCAGCGAAAAAATTTGATAAAGGCTTTCGGAAGCAACTGGAAAGAGGTAAAGAAATTAATTTGGCCGATTATAGCCAGGATTCTTTCAAGAGGTTTTTGGAGGTGGCTATTGAGAAAACGCTTTTGGCCGGCGGTAGTTTTTATCTCAGATTACTGGATGAATTTTTGGCTTTAAGGGAATTCCAGAATGTTTTGGTAAAACTGGATGTGAAACCGGATGAATTTCGCTATCACGTTCACGAGGCTTTAGTTAAAAGCGAAAGCGCCAAAAAAACAAAGAAGGAGCTCATGGAAATCGCCGGCAGTTTAGCCCTTAACGCCCTTTCCTATTGCCGCAGTCAATATTTAAAACCGCGGGATCTATTTTTGGCCCTGTTTTTCATTAATGATCCGGAAGTTGGCCGACTTTTGACTTATTTCAATTTAAATCCGGAAGACTTGAAGGTGGCTATAGTTTTTAGCGAATTTCGTCATAAGTTAATCGGTTTGAAGGGCATCCCCAATACTTTAAATTCGTTCGTTAAAAAGTTTCCCAGCCGGCGGCACCGCATTATGAACAGGGCCTGGACTGCGAGGCCGACCGGTTATTTGGATTCAGTGAGCACTGATTTGACGGATTTGGCCAGAGAGGAGAAAATCGGATTTTTAGTCGGCCACGACAACGAGTTGAAACGGTTGCGGGACATCTTGTCCCGTTCCAGCAAAAATAACGCTCTTTTAGTCGGTGAGCCGGGCAGCGGCAAAGATACGGTAGTTGAACATCTTGCTTATCAGATTAGCAAAGATGATGTGCCGCCGGAGCTTTTTGATAAAAGGTTGGTGATGCTTTCCATCAGTTCTTTGGTAGCTGGCGCTGAACCGAGCGAAGTAATCAACCGCAGCCATAAGGTTGTCGATGAAATCTTGGCGGCCGGCAACGTCATTCTTTATATACCGGATATCCATAATTTAGTTCGGACCTCCGGCGAACATTATTTGAGCGTGGCCGACGCTTTAATTCCGGTTTTGAACCGCAGCGATTTTCAGGTGATTGGTGCCTGCGCGCCTCAAGATTTTAAAAGGGACATTGAATCCAAAACGGATTTTATTTCCGCTTTTGAAATGATTCCGGTTGAAGAAATTTCCGAGGAGGACGCGATTCAACTGTTAAGTTATGAGGCCCTGATTTTGGAAAAACAATTTAAGGTTAATATCACTTTCCGGGCCATAAAGCAGGCGGTTAAAATCAGCCATCGTTATTTCCGCGATAAGCTTTTGCCGGCGAGCGCTGAGGAATTGTTGAAAGAAACCGTGGCCAACGTTAAAAACCGGGGAGAAAAGAATTTGACCGAAGATGACGTTATTAGTGTCAGTCAAGCTAAAATCGATATACCGCTTAAAGAAGCGGGCGCCGAAGAAACTCAGTCTTTGCTGAATTTGGAAGAGAGGATTCATCAGCGTTTAATTGATCAGGAAGAGGCGGTTAAGGCTGTCAGTCGGGCGCTTCGAGAATATCGGGCTGGGCTTTCACGCAAAGGCGGGCCCATTGCCAATTTTCTTTTTGTTGGTCCAACGGGCGTAGGTAAAACGGAACTGGCTAAAATTTTGGCCCGTTTGCAATTCGGTTCGGAAGAAAATATGATTCGTTTTGATATGTCAGAATATCAGGACAGAAAAAGTATTTTTCGTTTTATTGGTACGCCGGAAGGAGAAGTGGGCGGGAGCTTGACCGAGGCCGTGCGTCAAAAACCGTATTCACTGGTACTTCTTGATGAATTTGAAAAAGCTTATCCGGATATCCTTAATTTATTCCTGGCGGTGTTTGAAGACGGTCGTCTGACGGACAATCTGGGTCGGCTGGTTGATTTTACCAATACCATCATTATTGCCACTTCTAACGCCCATTCCGATGTGATTAAAGACGATTTAGAGCAGGGGATGAAAATGAGCGAAATAGCGGCAGATTTGAAAAAGCGCTTGTCCGATTATTTCCGGCCCGAACTTTTGAATCGTTTTTCGGACATCATCGTTTTTAAAACTTTGGCGCCAGAAGATTTGAAGAAAATCACCGTTATCCTTTTGAAGGAAATCACCAGTATTTTGGAAGAAAGTCAGGGCGTGGAAGTGAAATTTGACGATTCGGCCATCGATGAACTGGTCAAAATCGGCTATAGCCCGATTTACGGCGCCCGGCCGCTTCGCAATGCCATTGCCGAAAAAATAAAAAGCCTGCTGGCGGATAAGATTTTGCGCAAAGAATTCAGCCGCGGCGAAAATATAGTTCTGCGCTTTGACGGCGAAAACTTCGTTATTGAAAAAACCTAAAAATTATGCGCATGAACAAGGTGATTAAAACTTTAATTCTTTCAGATTTTTTTATCCTTTCCAGTTTTGGTTTGGCCAGTCCGATTTTGGCGGTATTTGTCACGCAGCAGATAAGGGGCGGCGATTTGAAGGTGGTAGGGTTTGCCTCAACCATTTATTTATTCGTTCGCGCCTCGTTGCAATTATTTTTTGCCCGCGCGATTGATAAAAGGACCAGCGAAAAATACGATTTTGCCTTTATGCTCATCGGCTCGGTTTTATTAGCCCTAGCGCCCTTGGGCTATATTTTTAGTTCTGAGCCGTGGCACATTTATGCTATTGAAGCGTTGAACGGTTTGGGATTCGCGATGTCCTTGCCCTGCTGGTACGCCATCTTCACTCGGCATATTGATCGCGGCAATGAGGGTTTGGAATGGAGTACCAGCGATACTTCTATTGCTTTGGGTCAGGCTATAGCGGCGACTGTAGGCGGTTTATTAGCGGAAAAATACGGCTTTCCGCCGATTTTCTTACTAATGTCAGTTATTTCTTTGATTGGCGCCTCCCTTCTAATTCTTATTTATCGCGATTTAAAATCGCAGAAAATTGTCATTACCAAAGGAACCAGCGAGGATTTCGTTCGGCCTCTGCGTCGGCGTCTTATTCATAAAAGGTTTTTTTAGTTTGGGCAATTAGCCGGGAAATAAAAAGCGGCCGTCCTCAGAGGCGGCCGCTTTGCGTTACGGTTTTGGGTTAGAGCGCGTTTGC
>ERZ795054.702-NODE-702-length-38338-cov-20.761173_pt1 | contig 38338 bp, 32 predicted proteins | sample MGYA00375138_ERZ795054 | MGnify/ENA primary metagenome ERZ795054 (study PRJEB30183, sample SAMN05720215) | anaerobic digester metagenome | isolation source: active sludge of municipal wastewater-treating anaerobic digesters | place: USA | collected 2014-12-23 ... | reverse complement strand
GCGCGCGGCATCAGTTGCACCTCATGCTGCCGCAGCGCTTCTACGTGACTCAGCAGGCGGGCGGTGGCGACCGGCACGTCTACGGCAACCGCACGCGCTTCATCCCGGGGACGATCGAGGACCGCTTCGAGCGAGTGGCGTGGCCGGCGGCGCCTTGGGGAGCGGGGGCGGAAGGTGCGCCGAGTCCGCGCCCGGCGGCCATTGATCTGGCAGCGCAGGCGCGACGACGCTGGGAGTGAGAGGGCGCAGCGGCCGCAGAACGGCCTCAGCCGCGAGTAGCGAAGCCCACGCCGCCAAGAAAAAGGCCCGCTTGCGCGGGCCGTTCAAAGCGAGATACGGGATCAGGCCTTGCGGCGGCGAATACCCAGCCCACCGAGGGCGAGGCCAAGCCCCAGCAGGGCCAGCGTGCCCGGCTCGGGAACGCGCCCCGGACCGCAATCCACCCGGCAGGCCTCGCCGGTGGCGCCGAAGATCGCCGCGTGAGAGATCGAGCCGCCCGCACCCAGCCAGAAGCCGCTCATCACGATGTCGTCGGTGCCGTTCCAGCCCAGAGTGGTGAGGTTATAGACGTAGCGGCCATAAGTCGCGGAGCCGTCCTTGACGACCAAGATGCAGTCAAAGGCCGTGGAGGAGGCGCAGTTCGCCGCGCCAGGGCCGTCCCAGCTGATCGTCATGTTGTTGAATTCGCCCGGGCCGGGGCCGAAGCTGAAGCTGTAGGACCCCACGAGGGATCCGGACTCACTGGCCGGAGCTTCACCCGGCGTGTCGCCCTTGTAGAGCAAGTCGCTGTTCGTGTACGTGTGCGCGAAAGTGCAGGACGACGCGAGAAAGTCCGGATCGTTGCCCGTGCCAACACCCCAGCACACAGGCAAGGGGCTGCCATCGGGAGGCGAGGGCGACGGGTTGGTCGGACCGGTGATCGTCAGCGCGGCGGCCGATGCGCTGACAGCGCACAGCGCGGCTGCGGCGAGAACTTGCTTGAATCCGAGGGTCTTGGTCATGTCTGCTTTCCTTCTTGTCAGGCCATATTCTGCTTACCCTTTGAGAAGCAAAGCTCGTGCCAAGCGTTCCAAGTCCTTGATCGGCCGTGAAGAAGGCGCCCTTTCCGGTGGTTTTGATGGGTCGCTGTAAAGCGGGCCGACAGTCGCGCGAGCAGTGTCCGGCCAGAAGGCAGTGTGCCTCTCGCGTTGACCGGCGCCGTCTAGGCACGCCGGCGACCGCTTCAGTGGGCCGCCGGGGTGCTTGGCGAAGCTAACGGGTCACGCGGACGGTCTGGCTGGTGCTGTTGCCCGCCTGGTCCCGCGCCGTGGCCTGGATCGTGTAGGTGCCGCTGGCCACCTTGCGGGTGTTCCAGTTGAAGCTCAGCGATCCGCCGGTGGTCTGGGCCACCTGCGAGCCGTTGATGAACAGGCTCTGGGTGATGCCGGCGGAGCCGTTGTTGTCCGTGGCCGTCACGCGGATCTGAACATTGCCCGAGACGCGCGCGCCATCGGCCGGGTTGCTGATGCTCACGGTCGGGGCGGCGGTGTCGGCCACCGCCACGTTCGACACCGTGACCGCTACCGTGCCCGACGAACCCAGATTCCCGGCGGCGTCGTAGGCGCGGGCCTCGAGGCTCGCACTGCCGTTGGCGGCGGTCTTGGAATCCCAACTGAAGCCGTAGGGGGCCGAAGTGTCGGTGGCGAGCAGCTTGCCGTTGACCCACAACTCCACCTTGGCCACGCCGGTGTTGTCGCTGGCGCCGACGTTCACGCTGACCAGACCGCTGACGGTGCTGTTGGCCACGGGGGCCGAAATCGACGCCGCGGGCGCCTGGGTGTCGGTGGTGCCGCTGCCGGCGGTGTTCATTGCGGCTTTCACGGCGGCGCCCACGTCGACGCGCCCGTAGCCGAAGAACTCATCGCGGCCCGCAGTGCCCAGGTCCTGGGCGGTGGCGAACAGAATCTGCTCCACCTGGAGGCTCGACAGCTTGGGATTGGCGGCCATCACCAGCGCCGCCGCGCCGGCTGCCACCGGGCTCGAGAACGAGGTGCCGGCCTCGGATACGTAACCGCCGCCGCGAGTGGTGGTGTAGATGCCCGTGCCGGGCGCGCTGAGCGACACGTGCGCGCCGTAGCTCGACCAACTGGTGCGCGCGTCGTTGCTGTCGGTGGCCGACACGCCGATCAGCGCGGTGGTGGCCGAGGTCGACTCGCGCGTGCCGTTGTTGCCGGCCGACACGAACACCAGGCCGCCCTTGTCCTTGAAGTACTGGGCCGCGCTGCGCACGCTCGAGCTCGGCGAGGCGTTGTAGCTGATGTTGGCCACGCGCACGCCGCGGTCGGCGGCGTAGCTCAGCGCCTGGGCCATCGCGCTCCACGAGCCGTAGCCCGTGTCGTCGCTGATCTTCATCGGCATGATCCTGGCCTGGCCGGCCACGCTGGCCACGCCCAGCGCGTTGTTGATGGCCGCTGCGGCGGTGCCGGCCACGCCCGTGCCGTGGTTGTAGACGTCGGTCGTGTCGGCGGTGTTGTTGTAGAAGTTCCAGCCGGCGACGATGCTGCCCGCCAGGTCGGGGTGCGAGGCATCGACGCCGGTGTCGAGGATGGCGATGGTCACGCCCGAGCCCAGGGCCACGTCCCAGGCGGTGGCGGCGCCGATCTTCGAGAGGTGCCACTGGCTGCCCGTGTACGGGTCGTTGGGCGCGAAGCTCGGGGCGACCAGGCGATCGACCTCGGCGAACTTCAGGTGCGGGTTGTTGGCCAGGCGCGCGGCCACGGCCTTCTCGGAGGCGTTGCCCGGCAGTTCGATCACGTACAGCCCGTGGCTGGTGATCTTGCGTGCCTTGCCGCCTTCGCCGCCGGCCAGCTTGCCGACTTCTTCGGCGCTCAGGCCAGGACGCGGCATGACGAGCACCCGGCCCTTGGCCCAATCGCCCTCGGCCGAGCGCAGGGGCGCGGCCAGGGCCTGCGGGGCGCCGCCCTGCGTCTCAGGCGCGCTCGGGGTGGCGGCGCCTTCGGCGCTGGCGGCGGCGCTTGCGTCCAGAGTCATCTTCGCGCCGTCCGAGGGCGGGGTGGGCACGGCGCCGCCGGGCTGCGCGGTGGGGCCACCGACCGACACGGCCAGCGCACTGCTCTGGTTGGCGCCGTCGCTGCTGCCGCCGCAGGCGGCGAGCAGTGCGCTGGCGAGCAGCGTCAGGGCAACGAGTTGGCGGGTACGCAGCGTGGAGTTCATGGCGTTGAGCGGCCGCCAGGCCGCGTCGGATTTCGAAGTCGAGGCCCAGTATTCCGGCTTGGCTCGCGCGCGCGTCGCGCGCGTCACGCTCATGCGGGTCGCGCTCATCCCTAGGGATGCTTCGCGAGCAGTGAGTCCGTGGCGCGCGCGATACGCCGCGCGGCTGGCAGGGTGGGCGCGCGCCGGGGTCAGTGAAAGTCGTGCGAGCGCACGGTGAGTTGGCCCAGCAGCGCGCTGTGGTCCACCAGGCGCTGGGCGATCACGTGCACCACGGGGTGCACGCCGGTGTCCACGCGCTCGATGTGGCCGTACACGGTGAGCAGCGTGGCACCCAGCAGCGCGCGCCGGTGGCGCTCGGCGGTGGCGCGCCACACCACCACGTTGATGCAGCCGGTCTCGTCTTCGAGGGTCACGAAGGTCACGCCGCTGGCGGTGCCGGGGCGCTGGCGGCAGGTGACGATGCCGCTGGTGCGCACCGGCTGCTTGTGCCGCCCGTGGGTGATGGCCTCGGCGTCCACCAGGCGCAGCGCCGCCAGGCGCGGGCGCAGCAGGGCCAGGGGATGGCGGCGCAGAGTGAGCGCGGTGTGGCGGTAGTCGGCCACGATGTCCTGCCCCTCGGTGGGCGGCAGCAGTTCGAGCTGTGCCTCGCGCGCGGTGTGCGCGGCCAGCGGCGCCTCGAGGGGGGCGCCGGCATCCAGCCCCAGCGTGCTCCACAGGGCCTGGCGCCGATGCCCGGCGAGCGCGGCGAGCGCGTCGGCCGCCGCCAGGGCCTTCACTTCGGCGCGATCCAGGCACGCGCGGCGCACCAGGTCTTCGAGGTCGGCCGGTGGCTGAGCACTGCGCGCCTGCACCAGGCGCTGCGCGGCGGCCTCGTTGAAGCCGGCCACGAGCTTCAGGCCCAGGCGCACCGCGGGCCGCGCGGGGGTGCCGGGCTCGGGCACGAGGTGGCAGTCCCAGTCGCTCGCCAGCACATCGATGGGCAGCACCTGCACACCGTGACGGCGCGCGTCCTGCACGATCTGCGCCGGCGCGTAGAAGCCCAGGGGCTGGGCGTCGAGCAGCGCGGCGCAAAAGGCCGCGGGCTCGTGGCACTTGAGCCAGGCCGAGACGTAGACCAGCAGCGCGAAGCTCGCGGCGTGGCTCTCGGGGAAGCCGTACTCGCCGAAGCCCTGGATCTGGCGGTAGATCTGCTCGGCGTAGTGCGCGCTGTAGCCGCGCGCCAGCATGCCGGCGAGCAGCTTGTCGCGGAACGGCCCCAGCCCGCCCTTGCGTCGCCACGCCGCCATGGCGCGACGCAACTGATCGGCCTCGCCCGGGGTGAAGCCCGCGGCCACCACCGCGAGCTGCATCACCTGCTCCTGGAAGATCGACACGCCCAGGGTGCGTTCGAGCACGCCGCGCACCGCCTCGGACGGATAGCTCACCGGCTCCAGGCCCTGGCGGCGGCGCAGGTAGGGATGGACCATGCCGCCCTGGATGGGGCCGGGACGCACGATCGCGGTCTCGATCACCAGGTCGTAGAAGCAGTTCGGTGCCAGGCGCGGCAGCATGGCCATCTGGGCGCGCGACTCGACCTGGAACACGCCCAGCGAGTCGCCGCGCGAGAGCATGGCGTAGACCTCGTCGCAGGCGTCGGGGATGTCCTGCATGCGCACGCGGTGCCCGTCGGCTGGCGTGGCCCGCCCCGCGTGCGCGGTGCCCAGTTGCGCCGCGCGGGGCGCGCCGGCGTGCGCGGGCGCAGCCGCTGCAGGCGTGGCGCCGTGCGAGCTCACCTGGCGGCGCGCGTCGGGGTAGAAGGCGTCGAGGTGGCGGAAGGCGCGGCGGATGCAGGTGAGCATGCCCAGCGCCAGCACGTCGACCTTGAGCAGGCCCAGCGCGTCGAGGTCGTCCTTGTCCCACTGGATCACGGTGCGCTCGGCCATGGCCGCGTTCTCGATCGGCACCAGGCGATCGAGCCGGTCGCGCGCCAGCACGAAGCCGCCCGAGTGCTGCGAGAGATGGCGCGGAAAGCCCGTGAGCTCGTGGGTGAGCGCCACCAGCAGCGCGATGCGGGGGTTGGCCGGATCGAAGCCCGCCTCCATCAGCCGTTCTGGCTTGATGCTGCGCCCGTCCCACCAGCCCACGCTGCGCGCCAGGCGGTCCACCTGGTCGAGCGACAGGCCGAGCGCCTTGCCCACGTCGCGCACCGCGCCCTTGGGACGGTAGGTGTGCAGCGCCGCGGTCAGCGCGGCACGGTGGCGGCCGTACTTGGCGTAGAGGTACTGCATCACCTCCTCGCGCCGCTCGTGCTCGAAGTCCACGTCGATGTCGGGCGGCTCGTTGCGCTCGGGGCTGATGAAGCGCTCGAACAGCACGCTCATGCGCGCCGGATCGACCTCGGTCACGCCCAGGCAGTAGCACACCGCCGAGTTGGCCGCGCTGCCCCGGCCCTGGCACAGGATGCCGCGGCTGCGCGCGTAGCGCACGATGTCGTGCACGGTGAGGAAGTAGGGCTCGTAGCCGAGCTGGCCGATCACCGCGAGCTCGTGCTCCACCGTGGCGCGCACCGCCGCGGGCATGCCCTCGGGATAGCGGCTCTGCGCCTCGGTGTAGGTGAGCTCGCGCAGCCACTGCGCGGGCGTGCGCCCGGGGGGCACGATCTCCTCGGGGTACTCGTAGCGCAGCTCCTCGAGCGAGAAGCGGCAGCGCGCCGCGATCAGCGCGGTCTGCGCCAGCAGCTCGGGCGGATAGATGCGCGCCAGCCGGTACAGCGGCCGCAGGCTGCGCTCGGCGTTGACCGGCAGGCGGCGCCCCGCGGCCGCGAGCGGCGTGCGGGTGCGGATCGCGGCGAGCACGTCGGCCAGGCGCTTGCGGGCGCGCAGGTGCATCAGCACGCCGCCCGCTGCCACCAGCGGCAGTTGCGCCGCGCGGCCCAGTGCGAGCAGCGCGGCAAGTTCGGCGGCGTCGTCGGGGCCGCGGGTGAGGGTGCAGGCGATCCAGCAGCGTTCGGGAGCGAGCGCCGCGATCCAGCGTAGCTGATCGAGCGCGGCCTCGTGGCGCGCTGCCGCGCCATCGGCGGCGGGCGCATCGGATGCGCGCCGCGGCTCGGGGTGCGCCGCGAGCGGCGCCGGCTCGGGCGGCAGCCACAGCACCAGGGCCTCGGCGAGCCAGTCGGCGTGGGCTTCGAGCTCGGCGCGGCTCAAGCGGTACTCGCCCTTGGGCGCCTGGCGCCGCGCCAGGGTGACGAGCTGGGCCAAGTCGCCATAAGCACGCCGGCTGGTGGCGAGCAGCACCAGGCGCGGCCCGTCGGCGAGGCGGATCTCGGTGCCGTGGATCAGCCTGAAGTCACGCGCCGCCGGGTAGGCGGCGATCGCCTCGCGCAGCGCAAGGTGCGCGCGCACGCTGCCCGCGAACGAACACTCGTCGGTGAGCGCGAGCCCCGCGTAGCCCAGGGCGATGGCGCGCTCCACGAGTTCGTGCGGATGCGAGGCGCCGCGCAGGAAGCTGAAGTTCGAGGCGCAGTGCAGCTCGGTGTAGGCCAGGTCCACGGCCGCGCCTTAGGCGAAGTAGCCGTGCAGGTACCAGCCGTGCGGCGCGGCGAGCTCGCGGTACACCCACAGGGTCTGGCCGCGCGGATTGCGCGCCACGAAGTAGTCGCGATGCACCGCCGGGCCCTGGCTGTCCCACCAGCCGGCCTCGATGCGCTCGGGGCCGGCCAGCAGTTCCAGCGGCCCGGCGTGCAGCGGGGTGGCCTCGGCGTCGCAGGCCAGGGGGTGGGCGTGCGTCAGCAGCAGCAGCGGACGCTGGGCTGCGGCGGCCGCCTGCATGGGCGCGCTGCGCGGCGCAGGCGACACCGGCACGCAGCGCCAGGCGAGTTCGGGGCGGTGCTCGTCGGCCAGTTCGACCTGGAACACGCGCTCCGAGCCCAGGCGTGCGTGCAAGGTCTCGGCCAGTTGCAGCCAGTCGGTGCCGGCACCGTCGGCACCGGGCAGCAGGCTGGGCCGCGGCGGGGCGTAGGGCTGGAGCGCGTCGATGGTGAGTTCGAGCGCGATGGCGGGCTCGGGCAGCGCCAGGCGCGCCAGGCGCTCGCCCAGCAGCCGTGCGAGGCGGGTGGCGTCGCGCTCGGGAGCGGCCAGTTGCAGCGCAAAGCGCGTGGGCGGCGTGGGGCGGGCGCGGCGCGGGTTGTGGTGGGCGGCGAAGTCGAAGACGCTGGCCGCGCGGTCGCGGCCGCGCAGGAAGCCTGCGGCCAGGCGCAGCAGGCGGTGCGCAGGAAAGAGCAGGTGCTGCGCCTCGGTCAGGTCGGCCGGCAGCTCGAGGCGCGCGGCAAAGCGCGCGGCAGGCTCGAAGGCGGGCTGCGGATCGGGCAGGCGGCCCAGGGCGCGGTCGAGGTCGTCGAGCGGCGCGCGGCCGAAGCGCTTGACGAAGGGCGCGCGCGGCAACTCGAGCACGTCCTGCGCGCGGCGCAGGCCCAGGGCGCGCAGGGTGTCGAGCAGGCGTTCGTCCCAGTCGAACCACTCGAGCGGCAGCACGCCCACGCGTGCGGCGAGTTCCTGGGGCGTGAGCGCTGCCGTGCCGGGCGCCTGGCCCTGGGCCACTGCACAGGCCAGCAGCCAGGCGGCGCGTGGCGTGGCCGCGCAGCCGAAGGCGGCTTGATGGCCCAGCGTGCGCAGGCTGCGCGCGATGCGCCGGTGCAGAGCCTCGCGCCCGCCGAAGAGCCGCGTGCTGGCCCCGGTCTCGATCAGCAGGCCGCTGTCGCGTCGCGCGGGCGGGGCCAGCGGCACCACCTGGGCCGAGTACTGGTAGGCCCAGGCCGCCAGGACCTGCAGCGCGGCGTGCTCGGCCGCCGTGTTGCGGGGTACGGCGCGCAGTTCGCCGCACAGGGCCTGCGCCGCTGCCAGCGCCTGGCCGGCTTGCACGCCGGCGGCGGCGGCGGACGGGTTGCAGCAGGCGATGCGCGGGCGCTGCGCGGGGCCTTCGGTGACGGCGAGCGGCAGCTCGAGTCTCAGCGCCCGCGTGGCCAGTTGCAGCGGCCAGGCGGGCAGCACGAGAGCCAGCCACAGGGCCATGCGCGACTCGGCGATGGCAGTACGGCCATCAGTGGCCGAGCAGGCTGGCGACGAGGGCGCGGGCGCGCTGCGCGAGCGCCGCCTCGGGCGCAGCGGCGGGAGGCTGCGTCGCGGCGGGCCTTGCCGCCAGCCGGATGGGCAGCGCGGCTACGCGCCCCGCCCGCCAGTGGGCCGGCTGCAGGGGCAGCGGCACCGGGTCGGGCAGGGGGCAGCCGCGCCGCTTGAGCAGATGGGTCTGCAGCACGCCCTCGCGCATGCTCAGCTGCAGGCGCAGCACGGCAGGCGAGGGGGCGCGCGCGGCGCTCGTGTCGCGCAGCACGAACACCAGGGCCTGGTGGCGCGAGGCCAGCAGTTGCAGGCGACGCAGGGCGCGGAAGTCGCCGTCGGCGCTGCCCGCGGGCAACCAGGCGATCAGGGCACCGAGGTGCTCGCCGCGCAGGGCCTGCTCCATGGCCCACCAGCTTTCGCGGGCCGTGGCCGGACGCACGAACAGGTGGCGCGCGCAGTCGATGCCGGCCGCTGCCAGGGCGGGCGCGTAGGGCAGGGTCTCGGGCTCGGCGGCGGGGCGGCGTGCACCGGGCGTGCAGGGCAGCACCCAGACGCAATTGCGTGCCTCGAGCTGCGCCAGGGCGGGGGCGAGCAGGGTGAGCTCGCCCTGGCCCGGCGCGTCGAGCAGCAGTTCGGTGAGGCTGCCGCGCGGCCAGCCTGCGCCGGGCAGTTCGGAGTCGAGCACGGCATGGCCGCTGGGCACGCCAGGGGCGACGGCGGGGGCGGCTTCGTCGGCGGTCCACAGGGCGGGACGCGCCTCGGTGGCGGAAAAAAGGGGAACAAGAGCCCTGGCGGCACGCATGACGCCTCTCGAAGAAAGAGGAAAGGGAAGGGGAGGGTGCTAGATCGCGGGGCGGATCACGCCCACGGCCAGACCTTCGATGTGCAGCGTTTCGCGCCGCAGGTCGACCACGATGGGGCGGTAGTCGGGGTTCTCGGCGATCAGTTCGGCGCGCGCGCCCTTGAGTTGCAGGCGCTTGACGGTGACCTCGTCGCCAAGCCGGGCCACCACCACCTGGCCGGACTGCGCGGTGTCTTGCTTGTGCACGGCGAGCCAGTCGCCGTCGAGGATGCCGGCGTCACGCATGCTCATGCCGCGCACCTCGAGCAGGTAGTCGGCGCGCGGGCGGAACATGGCGGGGTCGACGGACGGGCGCTTGAGCACGTTCTCCTGGGCGAGCAGGGGACTGCCCGCGGCCACCTTGCCGATCAGGGGCAGGCTGAGCTCGGGCACCAGGGCGCGCGCGCTGCGCAGGGCCTCGCTCAGGCGGATGCCGCGCGAGGTGCCGGCGAGCAGTTCGATCAGGCCCTTGCGGGCCAGCGCTTGCAGGTGCTGCTCGGCCGCGTTGATCGAGCGGAAGCCGAAGGCGCGGGCGATCTCTTCGCGGGTGGGCGGCGCGCCGCTGTCGGCGAGCGTGCTGCGGATGAAGTCGAGGATCTCTTGCTGGCGGGCGGTGAGGACGGCGGGCTCGGTCATGGTGGTCGCACGGCGGGCTGTGACACTGGAAATATATACAGCACTGGAAGGAATTGCAAGGGTGGCGTCGCCGCCGGCTATCCGGCTCGACGCACCGGGGCGGCAGCGCCACACTCGCCGCACCTTCCCGCCCTCGATCGGTCAGGAGTCCCATGTCCGCCCGCCCCGCGTCCCGCCCCGACACCGTGCTCGTCACTGGCGCCTCTTCAGGCATCGGCGCGGCCCTGGCCGAGCGCTTCGCCCGGGAAGGCCATGCCCTGGTGCTGGTGGCGCGCCGCGCCGCGCACCTGGCCGAGCTGGCCGAGGCGCTGGCGCAGCGCCACGGGGTGAGCGCGCTGGCGCTGCCGACCGACCTGGCCTGTCCCGGCGCAGTGCCGGCCTTGGCCGAGACTCTGCGCCGCCGCCGCGTGCGCATCGACGTGCTGGTCAACAACGCCGGAGTGCTGCATCAGGGCGCCTTCACCCGCATGAAGCCCGAGCAGCAGCGCGCCATGCTGGACCTGAACGTCACGGCGTTCACCGAACTGCTCGTGCACCTCGTGCCGCCCATGCGCCGGCGCGGGCACGGCCGGGTGCTCAACGTGGCGTCGATCGCGGCCTTCCAGCCCGTGCCTTCGCTGGCCACCTACGCAGCCACCAAGGCCTACGTGCTGTCACTGAGCGAATCCCTGGCGCAGGAGCTCGCCGGCAGCGGGGTCACCGTCACCGCGCTGTGCCCCGGCATTACCGACACCGGCATGCTCGAGGGCGCGCGCCGCACGGATGCGCGCCTGGCGCGCCTGCCGGACCTGATGGTGAGCGACGCCCAGGCGGTGGCCGAGGCCGGCTATCAGGCGTGCATGCGTGGCGATCCCCTGCGCGTGCCGGGCGTGTTCAACGAGGCGCTGACGCTGGCCTCCCGCGTGACGCCGCGCTGGCTGCTGCGGCGCGCGGGCAGCCGCCTGGCGCGGCGTGCGCGATAGACGCCGCAGGCCGTGCGCCCGGGCCGGCGGGCCGCAGCCGCGAGCGATCGGCGCAGCGCTCCAACACCGCCGTGCCGCCGCAACATCGGCGTGCGTATCGCGCCTGGCTGCGTGCTAGACTTTTTTCAGTCAAGACTTGGGCTGGTGCGCGTGAAGCGGTCGCTTCTGCAAGCTGTGCACCGGCCAGCAGTTCAGGCAGGTTCGACTCTCGCCCCGGCAGGCAATAACAACAACCAGCTCGCCGCGGATCGAAGAGGTCGCCTCCGACTTTTCTCCAAGGATTTCGGGCGCCTGCAGCGCGCCCCCGGCCGTGACCCGCAGCGGGTGGCAACCGCGCCCGGGCGCTTGGCCTTCGATCTGGAACGCGATGAACACGCAAGAGGCAAAGCTCGTCCTCGAAGGCGCCCTGCTGACAGCGGAGCGCCCCCTGCCGCTCGCCGAACTGCGCCAGCTCTTCGGCGGCGAACTCGGCGCCGACACGCTGCGCGTGCTGCTCGACGAGTTGCGCGCCGACTGGAACGGCCGTGCCGTCGAACTCACGGCGCTGGCCTCGGGCTGGCGCTTCCAGAGCGCGCCGATGCTGCGCCCCTACCTCGAGCGACTCAACCCCGAGAAGCCACCGCGCTACTCGCGCGCCGTGCTCGAGACCCTGGCGATCATCGCCTACCGCCAGCCCGTGACGCGCGGCGACATCGAGGAGATCCGTGGCGTCACGGTCAACTCGCAGGTCATCAAGTCGCTCGAGGACCGAGGCTGGGTCGAGGTCATCGGGCACCGCGAGACGCCCGGCCGACCGGCGCTGCTGGCCACCACGCGCCAGTTCCTCGACGACCTGGGGCTGCGTTCGCTGCAGGAGCTGCCTGCGCTCGATGGTCAGGAGGGCGTGCCGGAGGGCTTCGAATTGCAGTTCGCCCAGGCCGAGGCGGGCCTTGCCGAGCCTGGGGCGGCCGAGCCCGACGCGCCGGCGCAGACCCTCGTCGTGCCGGGCTTGGCATCGGCTCCACCGCCGAACTCGGACGCGGCGGATGTCCTGCTCAACACCGGACCGGCGGGTGCGCCGGTCTTCCCCGATGCCGCCGCGGTCAAGGCGGACGCTTCCTCCTCTCAGCCCTGAGCCCATGAGCCAAGACTCCGATCCGCCCGACTCCCACGCGCCGTCCGTCCCGCCAGAGCAGGCGGCACCCGAGCCGCAAGGCGAGGGTGCCGAAGGCGAAGGTCCCCGCGCGCGCGGGCCGCATGGCCGCCGACGCCGCGGTCGCGGTCGCGGACAGGGAGCCCAGACCCCGGCCGCAGCGGCGTCGACGGCCGAGCCGGGCGCGGCGCCCCAGCCGCGCCCGCGCGCTCCCCTGGCAGGCGAGGGCGACGAGATCAATCCCGCCGCCATGCCGGACAGCGCCTTGCCGCGCGAACTGCTGGAGCGCGGCCGCAAGGCCGCCAAGCAGGCGCTGACCGCGCAGTCCGAGAAGCTGCACAAGGTGCTGGCGGACGCTGGCGTCGGCTCGCGTCGCGACATGGAGGAACTGATCATCGCCGGGCGCGTGTCGGTCAACGGCGAGCCCGCGCACATCGGCCAGCGCGTGCTGCCCACCGACCTGGTGCGCGTCAACGGCAAGCCGCTGTCGCAACGGCGCGCCGGGGCCACGGGTCGGCCGCCGCGGGTGCTGCTCTATCACAAGCCGTCGGGCGAGATCGTCTCGCAGGACGATCCCGAGGGTCGTCCGCGCGTGTTCGACAAGCTGCCCAAGGTCTCGGGCGGTCGCTGGGTGGCGGTCGGTCGCCTGGACTTCAATACCGAAGGGCTGCTGATCTTCACCACCTCGGGCGAACTGGCCAACCGCCTGATGCACCCGCGCTATGAGGTCGAGCGCGAATACGCAGTGCGCGTGCAGGGTGAGTTGTCCGAAGAGCAGGCGCGCCAGTTGCTCGAAGGCGTGGCGCTCGACGACGGCACGGCGCGCTTCGCCGCGATCGAGGACGCCGGCGGTCAGGGCAGCAACCACTGGTACCGCGTTCTCATCCAGGAAGGCCGCAATCGCGAGGTGCGGCGCATGTTCGAGGCGGTGGGCCTGACGGTCTCGCGGCTGATCCGCACCCGCTTCGGGGCGGTCCAGTTGCCGCGCAGCCTCTCCCGGGGGCGCCACTACGAACTGGCGCCCGAGTGGGTCCAGGCCTGGATCCACGACCTTGGAATCGCTGCCGACGAGGTGCGTTCGGGCAAACCCGGTGGGGGCAAGCCACAGGGCGCCGGCAAGGGGGGCAAGCACAAGCACCGGGGTGGCGGTGCCAAGCCCGTCAGCCGCCAGCCGGATCCCATGACGAGCACGGTCAACTACATCGCCGTCGGCGGCCTGCCGGGCATGCAGCCCGCCCAGGTGCGCCCGCGCCGCGGCAAGGTGGGGCGGGGTTACTGAGAGCCTGGTCGGCTCGCTCTAAGCCCTTGATCCAAGGGGCTCCCTGGCCCTACAATGGTGGGCTAGCAAGATCCCCCGGCCAGCCCGGATTGGATTGGCTGATCTTTCCGTGGCGCAGTCACGGAAGGCGGCCGGCACCGGGGGCGATTGCGCGGAACGCAGCGCGGTTCCGCGCAAGCCTGTTGATCGAACTGATGGGCTTCGCGCCCATTTTTTTTTGCTCTTTCGCCTTCGTGGCGGGGTGCCGGGCGGGGGACCGCCCAGGGAACAAGACGGCAGATGGCGGTTGCAGCGGACGGACTCTTCGAACTGGTTGAACGCACGGTCTCGGGCCTGGGGCTCGAGCTCGTCGACGTCGAGCGCGCTCCTGCGGGCTTGCTGCGCGTCACGATCGACCGCGATGGGGGTGTGAGCCTCGACGACTGCGAGCAGGTGAGCAGCCAGTTGGGCCATCTGTTCGCCGTCGAGAACGTGGATTACGAGCGGCTCGAGGTGTCGTCGCCCGGCGTGGATCGGCCGCTGCGCCGGCCGCGCGATTGGGTGCGCTACGTGGGCGAGATGGTGCACGTCGAAATGCACGAGCCGCTGCACGCGGCGGGGCTGCCGGCCGCCGGTCGACGCCGCCTGGACGGGCGTTTGCTGGAGGTCGCGGGCGCGCCGGGTGACGAGCGTGCGCGCGTGGCGCTGAGCGAGGATCGCCCGGCCCGCACGCCTTCGCAGGCGGCCCGCGCAAGACAGGCTGCCAAGCCGCGGCGCGGTGGCGCAGGATCCGAGGAGTCGGTGGAGGTCGAGTTCGCCCTGGCGGACGTGGCCCGTGCCTGGCTTGTCGCGCAACTGGACTTCAGGAGTGGGCAAAGATGAGTCGTGAGATTTTGCTGACGGTGGACGTGCTGGCGCGCGAGAAGAATGTGCCGCGCGAGACCGTGTTCGGGGCGCTGGAACTGGCGCTGGCCGCCGCGACCAAGAAGCTCATGTTTCCGGGCGAGGAGGCCGACGTGCGCGTCGCCGTCGACCGCGAAACGGGCGCCTACGAGGCGTTCCGGCGTTGGGTGGTCGTGCCCGACGAGGCCGGCCTGCAGGAGCCTGACCGCGAGATCATCCTGACCGACGCGCGCGACGACGACCCCGAGATCGCCGTGGGCGACCACATCGAGGAGCTGCTGCCCGAGACCAACGTCTTCGGCCGTCGCTTCGCGCAGGACGCCAAGCAGGTGATCCTGCAGAAGCTGCGCGACGCCGAGCGCGAGCAGGTGCTCAACGACTTCCTGGCACGCGGCGACGAGATCGTCAGCGGCACGATCAAGCGGCTCGACAAGGGTGACGCGATCATCGAGATCGGCAAGGTCGAGGCCCGCCTGCCGCGCAGCGAGATGATCGCCAAGGAGAACCTGCGTATCGGCGACCGCGTCCGTGCCCATGTCTCGCGCATCGACCGCGCCGCCCGCGGCCAGCAGGTGATCCTGTCGCGCACCTCGCCCGACTTCGTCAAGAAGCTCTTCGAGCTCGAGGTGCCCGAGATCGAGCAGGGCCTGCTGCTGATCAAGTCCGCGGCGCGCGATCCCGGCGTGCGCGCCAAGATCGCCGTGTGGACCAATGACCGTCGCATCGACCCGATCGGCACCTGCGTCGGCATGCGCGGCTCGCGCGTGCAGGCGGTGACCAACGAACTGGCCGGCGAGCGCGTCGACATCGTGCTGTGGTCCGACGACCCGGCGCAATTCGTGATCGGCGCCCTGGCGCCGGCCAACGTGAGCTCGATCGTGGTCGACGAGGACCGCCACGCGATGGACGTGGTGGTCGACGAGGACAACCTCGCCATCGCCATCGGTCGCAGCGGCCAGAACGTGCGTCTGGCCTCCGAGCTCACCGGCTGGCAGATCAACATCATGACCGCCGAGGAATCGGCCGAGAAGCAGACCAAGGAGCAGGAAGGCATCCGCGCCGACTTCATGGCCAAGCTCGACGTTGACGCCGAGGTCGCCGACATCCTGATCGGCGAGGGCTTCTCGAGCATCGAGGAGATCGCCTACGTTCCCGAGAAGGAACTGCTCGAGATCGAGGCCTTCGACTCCGACACCGTCGAGGAGCTTCGCACCCGCGCACGCAACGCCCTGCTCACCGCGGCGATCGTGCGCGAGGAGAGCCTCGACAAGGTCGAGAAGGAAATGCTCGAACTCGAGGGCATGGACGCAGACCTGGCCTCCAGCCTGGCCGGCAACGAGATCCGCTCGCGCGACGATCTGGGCGAGCTGGCGGTCGACGAGCTCGTGGAAATGACCGGCATCGAAGCCGAACGCGCCAAGACGGTGATCATGGCCGCGCGCGCCCACTGGTTCCAATAGGCGGCCCGCGCATCCGCATGAAGACGCAGCAAGCCGAGAGGATCTATGTCCAGTAACACCGTTTCCCAGTTCGCGGAGGAGCTCAAGCTCCCGGCGCAGCGGCTGCTCGAGCAGCTGCAGGCCGCCGGCGTGGCCAAGCAATCCGTGGACGAGCCCTTGAGCGAGGACGACAAGACCCGGCTGCTCGACTCGCTGCGCAAGGCGCACGGCGCCCCCGAGGCCGTCGAGCGCAAGAAGATCACGCTCACGCGCAAGCAGACCACCGCGATCAAGCAGGCTGACGCCACCGGCAAGGCGCGCACCATCCAGGTCGAGGTGCGCAAGAAGCGCGTGTTCGTCAAGCGCGAGGACGGCACGCCCGTCGAGGCGGCCGAGGCCGTCGCCGAGCAGCCCGCCGCGCCCCTGAACGTGATCGACGAGGCCGAACTCGCCAAGCGCGAGGCCGAGGCCCGCCGTGCCGCCGAGCTCATCGAGCGCCAGATCGCCGAGGCTCGGGAGCGCGCCGAGCGCGCCCAGCGCGAGCTCGCGGAAGCCCAGCGCGCCGAGGACGAGGCCCGGCTCGAGGCGGAGCGCCGCTCGGCCGAGGCCGCGAGCACCGAACCGACCACCGCGCCCAAGGCGCGGGACGCCGAGGCCGAGGCCCGCCAGGCCCGCGAGAGTGCGGCCGCCGAGGCCGCCAAGCACGAGGCCGTGGTGCAGGCCCAGGCGCGCGAGGCGGCGGCCAAGGCCGAGCTCGAGCGCATCAAGGCCGAGCAGGCCGCCGCCGCGGCGGCCGAGGCCGAAGTCCGCGCCGTGCGCGACAAGGCGCGCAACGCCGCCGAGGCCGAGGCCGCCGCCATCCGCGAGATGATGGCCGCGCCCAAGAAGGTGCTCACGGCCAAGGCGCCCGAGGGCACGCTGCACAAGCCCGACGCCAAGCCCGAGGCCAAGCCCGCCACCAAGCCGGGCGACAAGAAGCCCGGCCCGGGCGGCGTCAAGGAAGTGAAGTCCGGCAAGCTCGCCTCGAGCTGGTCGGAAGAGCAGCAGAAGAAGCGTGCCCTCAAGACCCGCGGCGACGCCGGCGGCGGCGCGGGCGGCTGGCGTGGCGCCAAGTCTGGCGGCCGTCGTCACGGCCGCGGCAGCGACGAGGCGGCCGCCACGCAGATGCCCACCGAGGCCATCGTGCGCGACGTGTCGGTGCCCGAGACCATCACCGTGGCCGACCTGGCCCACAAGATGGCCGTCAAGGCGACCGAGGTGATCAAGACCCTGATGAAGATGGGCCAGATGGTCACCATCAACCAGGTCCTGGACCAGGACACGGCGATGATCATCGTCGAGGAGATGGGCCACAAGGCGATCGCCGCCAAGCTCGACGACCCCGAGGCCCTGCTCGCCGAGGTCGAGACCGGCACCGAGACCGAGGTGGTCGAGGAGCCGCGTCCCCCGGTGGTGACGATCATGGGTCACGTCGATCACGGCAAGACCTCGCTGCTGGACTACATCCGCCGCACCAAGGTCGCGGCGGGCGAGGCGGGCGGCATCACGCAGCACATCGGCGCCTACCACGTCGATACGCCGCGCGGCATCGTCACCTTCCTCGACACCCCGGGTCACGAGGCCTTCACGGCCATGCGCGCCCGAGGCGCCAAGGCCACCGACATCGTGATCCTGGTGGTGGCGGCCGACGACGGCGTGATGCCGCAGACCAAGGAGGCCATCGCCCACGCCAAGGCGGCGGGCGTGCCGCTGGTGGTCGCGATGAACAAGATCGACAAGCCCGAGGCCAATCCCGACCGCGTCAGGCAGGAACTCGTCGCCAACGACGTGCTGCCCGAGGAATACGGCGGCGACGTGCCCTTCGTGCCGGTGTCTGCCAAGACCGGCGCGGGCATCGACACCTTGCTGGAGAACGTTCTGCTGCAGGCCGAGGTGCTCGAACTGACCGCGCCCAAGGATGCGCCGGCCAAGGGCCTGGTCATCGAGTCGCGGCTCGACAAGGGCCGCGGTCCGGTGGCCACGGTGCTCGTGCAGTCGGGCACGCTCAGGCGCGGCGACGTGCTGCTGGCCGGTGCGGCCTTCGGCCGCGTGCGCGCCATGCTCGACGAGGCCGGCAAGGCGATCGCCGAGGCCGGCCCCTCGATTCCGGTCGAGATCCAGGGTCTGTCCGACGTGCCCGCCGCGGGCGACGAGATCATGGTCCTGGGCGACGAGCGCAAGGCCCGCGAGATCGCGCTCTTCCGCCAGGGCAAGTTCCGCGACGTGAAGCTCGCCAAGCAGCAGGCCGCCAAGCTCGAGAACATGTTCGAGAACATGGGCGAGGGCCAGGCCAAGACCCTGCCGCTGGTGATCAAGTCCGACGTGCAGGGCTCGCAGGAGGCGCTGGTGCACGCCCTGACCAAGCTGTCGACCGACGAGGTCAAGGTCCAGGTGGTGTACAGCCAGGTGGGCGGAATCTCCGAGTCCGACGTCAACCTGGCGGTGGCCTCGAAGGCCGTGATCATCGGCTTCAACGTCCGCGCCGACGCGCAGGCACGCAAGCTCGCCGAGGCCAACGGCATCGACATCCGCTACTACAACATCATCTACGACGCGGTCGACGAGGTGAAGGCGGCGCTGTCGGGCATGCTCGCTCCCGAGCAGCGCGAGCAGGCCCTGGGCCTGGTGGAGATCCGCCAGATCATCCGCGTGCCCAAGGTCGGCGCGGTGGCCGGCTGCATGGTCACCGAGGGTCTGGTCAAGCGCACCTCGAGCGCGCGCCTGCTGCGCGACCACGTGGTGATCTGGACGGGCGAGCTCGCCTCGCTCAAGCGCTTCAAGGACGACGTCAAGGAAGTCAAGGCCGGCTTCGAGTGCGGCCTGTCGCTCAAGGGCTACGACGAGATCAAGGAAGGCGACCAGCTCGAGATCTTCGAGGTTCAGGAAGTCGCCCGCACCCTGTAGCCGGCAGGCGAGCGTCACGCACGACGGGAGCCTGCGGGCTCCCTTCTGCGTTTTTGCGGGCCGGGCGCGGTCCGCCACGGAGGCATCATGAAACCGATCAAACCCGGACGCGGCCAGCGCGTGGCCGACCAGATCCAGCGCGACCTCGCCGAGCTGATCCGCGAGGAGGTGCGCGACCCGCGCGTCGGGCTGGTGACCCTCACCGGCGTGGACCTCACGCCCGACTACGCGCACGCCAAGGTCTACTTCACGGTGATCGGCTCCGAGTCCGCCGTGGCCGCCGCCGGCCTGAACGCCGCCGCGGGCCACCTGCACCACCTGCTCTTCAAGCGCCTGCACATCCACACCGTGCCGCGCCTGCACTTCCTGCACGACGAGAGCGTCGAGCGCGGCTTCGAGATGGACCAGCTGATCGACGCGGCCGTGGGCAAGACCGGACCGGACGGGCATGGCTCGTAAACCTCGCGGCGACGCGGTCGACGGCGTGCTGCTGCTCGACAAGCCGGCCGGCCTGAGCTCCAACCACGCCTTGCAGCGCGCGCGTCGCCTGCTGGGCGCGGCCAAGGCCGGGCACGGAGGCACGCTCGACCCCATGGCCACGGGCCTGCTGCCGCTGGCCTTCGGCAATGCGACCAAGTTCTCGGCCGATCTGCTCGAGGCCGACAAGACCTACGAGGCCACCCTGCAGCTCGGTGTCGTCACCGACACGGGCGACGCCGAGGGCGTGGTCACCGCGCGCATGCCGGTGCAGGTCAGCGGCGAAGACCTGATCGAGGCCTGCGCGCACTTCACCGGCCAGATCGAGCAGGTGCCGCCGATGCACTCGGCGCTCAAGCGGGAAGGCCGGCCGCTGTACGAGCTGGCGCGCGCGGGCATCGAGGTCGAGCGCGCGCCGCGGCGCGTGCACATCCATGCGCTGGAGCTCCTGGCCTTCGATGCGGCGAGCGCCACCGCGCGCGTGCGCGTGGCCTGCTCCAAGGGCACTTACGTGCGCGTGCTGGCGCAGGACATCGGCGCCCGACTGGGCTGCGGCGCGCACCTCGTGGCCCTGCGCCGCGAGCGCGCCGGCCGGCTCGACCTCGACCAGGCCGTGACCCTCGAGCAGCTCGAGGCCGCGCCCCTGGCCGAGCGCCGCGCGCTGCTCGCGCGGCCCGACGCGCTGCTCGCCAGCCTGCCCGCGGTCGACCTCGACGCGGCGCTCGCCGCGCGGCTGCTGCTGGGCCAGCGTCTGGCGATCGGCAGTGCGCTGCGCGGCCGCGTGCGCGTCTACGGCCACGAAAACGAATTGCTGGGCACCGCGCAGATCGACGAGCGCGGCGTCCTGGCCCCCGAACGACTCATCGCAAACCAGGCAACCACATCATGACCCGCGCCCTGCGCAACATCGCCATCATCGCCCACGTTGACCACGGCAAGACCACCCTGGTGGACAAGCTGCTGCAGCAGTCGGGCACCTTCCGCGCCAACGAGCAGGTCGCCGAGCGCGTGATGGACTCCAACGACCTCGAGCGCGAGCGCGGCATCACCATCCTCGCCAAGAACTGCGCCGTCGAGTACGAAGGCACGCACATCAACATCGTCGATACGCCCGGACACGCCGACTTCGGCGGCGAGGTCGAGCGCGTGCTGAGCATGGTCGACGGCGTGCTGCTGCTGGTCGACGCGGTCGAGGGCCCCATGCCCCAGACCCGCTTCGTGACGCGCAAGGCGCTCGCGCAGGGCCTGAAGCCGATCGTCGTGGTGAACAAGATCGACCGGCCGGGCGCACGCCCCGACTACGTGGTCAACGCCACCTTCGACCTGTTCGACAAGCTCGGCGCCACCGAGGAGCAGCTCGACTTTCCGGTGGTCTACGCCTCTGCCCTCAACGGTTTCGCGGGGCTCACGCACGATGTCGAGGAGCTGCGCAGGATCGGCAACATGCGTGCGCTGTTCGAGGCGGTGCTGGCCCACGTGCCGGTGCGCAACGACGACCCCGACGGCCCGCTGCAGCTGCAGGTCTGCTCGCTCGACTACAGCAGCTACGTGGGCAAGATCGGCATCGGCCGCATCTCGCGCGGCCGGCTGCGCCCCGGGCAGGAGGTGCTGGTGATGCACGGCCCCGAGGGCCAGCAAAACGCGCCGAGCACCCGCGGCCGCGTCAACCAGGTGCTGAAGTTCAAGGGCCTCGAGCGCCAGCTGGTCGACGAGGCCCAGGCCGGCGACATCGTGCTGGTCAACGGCATCGAGGACCTGGTGATCGGTTCGACCATCTGCCAGACCGACGCCCCGGACGCGCTGCCCCTGCTCAAGGTGGACGAGCCCACCCTGACCATGAACTTCCAGGTCAACTCCAGCCCGCTGGCCGGGCGCGAGGGCAAGTACGTCACCAGCCGCCAGCTGCGCGAGCGCCTCGAGCGCGAGCTCAAGAGCAACGTGGCGATGCGCATGCGCGAGACCGGCGACGAGACCGTGTTCGAGGTCGCCGGCCGCGGCGAGCTGCACCTGACCATCCTGCTCGAGAACATGCGCCGCGAAGGCTACGAGCTTGCCGTGTCGCGCCCGCGCGTGCTGTTCAAGGAGGTCGACGGCGTGCGCCAGGAGCCCTACGAGATGCTCACCGTCGACGTCGAGGAGCTGAACCAGGGCGCGGTGATGGAGGAGCTCGGCCGTCGCAAGGGCGACCTGCAGGACATGCAGCCCGACGGCAAGGGGCGCGTGCGCCTCGAGTACCGCATCCCCGCGCGCGGCCTGATCGGCTTCCAGGGCGAGTTCCTCACCATGACCCGCGGCACCGGCCTGATGAGCCACGTGTTCGACGACTACGGCCCCGTCAAGCCGGGCGACATGGGCGAGCGTCGCAACGGCGTGCTGATCAGCCAGGACGACGGCGAGGCCGTGGCCTACGCGCTGTGGAAGCTGCAGGATCGCGGCCGCATGTTCGTCAGCCCGGGCGACAAGCTGTACGAAGGCATGATCATCGGCATCCACTCGCGCGACAACGACCTGGTGGTCAACCCGATCAAGGGCAAGCAGCTCACCAACGTGCGCGCCTCGGGCACCGACGAGGCGGTGCGCCTGGTCCCGCCGATCCAGATGACGCTCGAATCGGCGGTCGAATTCATCGCCGACGACGAACTGGTCGAGATCACCCCGCAGAGCATCCGCCTGCGCAAGCGCTTCCTCAAGGAACACGAGCGCAAGCGCGCGGGACGCGACGCGGCCTGAGCCAGGCGCCGACGATGTCGGGAGCACCGGGGAGTTCCGCGCCCGAGGTCCTGCGCGCGGGGCACGGACGCGCGATCGCGCTCATGGTGCTGGCGGCCGTGCTCTGGAGCACGGCCGGCGTGGTCAGCCGTCACCTCAGCCCCGCGCTGCTCGCCGAGGGCAAGTTCGAACTCGTGTTCTGGCGCAGCCTGTTCGCCGCGCTGGGGGTGGCGGGCTACCTGGCGTGGACCCGCTACGACCTGCCGGGCTGGCTGCGGCGCGCCGGCTGGCCGGGAATCGTGTCCTGCCTGTGCTGGGGCGGCATGTTCACCGCCTTCATGGTGGCGCTGGCCTACACGAGCGTGGCGCGCGTGCTGGTGGTGTCGGCGCTCGGGCCCTTGATGACGGCGGTGCTGGCGCGGCTGCTGCTGCGCGCGCCGCTGCCCACGCGCACCTGGATCGCGATCATCGCCGCCAGCATCGGTCTGACCTGGATGGTGGCGCATGCGGGGCAGGGCGGAGCGCGTCCCGCCGGCCACGACCTGCTGGGCATGGGCATTGCGGCGCTGGTGCCGCTGTGTTCGGCGATCAACCTCGTGACCCTGCAGCGCTTCGGGCGCACCCTGGATCTGGTGCCCGCGGTGATGGGCGGCGCGGTGCTGTCGGCGGCGTTCGCCTTCTTCCTGGTCGGCGGCTTCGCGGCCAGCGCGCTCGACGTGAGCCTGCTCGGTGCGCTGGGCCTGCTGCAGCTTGCGTTGCCCTGCGCCTTGATGGTGGTGGCCGCGCGTCACCTCAGCGCGCCCGAGGTGGCGCTGCTCGCGCTGCTCGAGATCGTGCTCGGTCCGATCTGGGCCTGGCTGGGCGCCGGCGAGGTGCCCGCCCGCGCCACGCTCGGCGGCGGCGCCCTCGTGCTCGCGGCCCTGGTGGGCAACGAACTGGCCGGCCGACGCGCCCAGCTCGCGCGGCGCTAGCGGGTCCGTGCGCGCGCCCGCGGGTAAGCTCGCGCGATGCTCACCGTGCTCTTCTCCGGCCACATGATCGACCGGCCCGGTCGCACGTCCGCGCGACTGCCTGCCCATGCTACGGGCGCGGCCGCGCAGCGCATCGCCACGGCCCTCGATGAGCTCGGTCTTGCGCGCGCAGATCGCGCGCTGAGCAGCGGGGCCTGCGGCGGCGATCTGCTCTTTGCCGAGGCCGCGTTGGCGCGTGGCGCGCGGCTCGAGATCTTCCTGCCGCAGTCGCGCAGCGAATTTGCCGCGACCTCGGTGGATTACGCGGGCCGCGCCTGGCGCGAACGCTACGAGCGCGTGCTCGCCCACCCCGCCACGCGCGTGCGCATCGCCCCCGACGAACTCGGCCCGCTGCCGGCTGGCGACGACGCCTACGAGCGCGCCAACCGCTGGATGCTTGCCGCCGCGCTGGAAGGCGCGACCCCGCCGGCCTGCCTGTGCCTGTGGGACGGCGGCGAAGGTGACGGCCCGGGCGGCACGCGCGACATGGTGGCGCGCGTGCTGCAGGCGGGTGGCACGGTGCGGCGCATCGACCCGGCCACCCTCTGATCGCCTGCCCGGGCCGGGTCCACGGCCCGCGCGCCGCGGGCTCGCGCTGCTAGGGTGGGCCGACTCGATCGTCGCGGGAGGCGGCCATGGCCAAGCGGGCACTGTGCGTGGGGATCAACGACTATCCGGGCACTGACAACGACCTGGCCGGCTGCGTCAACGACGCGCGCGCCTGGGCGCAGCTGCTGCGTGAACGCTACGACTTTCCCCCTGCAGGGGTACGCGTGCTGCTGGATGCCGAGGCCACGCGAGCCGGCATCCTCGCGGGGCTGGACTGGCTGCTGGCGGGAGCACGCGCGGGTGACCAGCTCGTGTTCACGAATTCCTCGCATGGCACCTACGTGGCCGACGAGTCGGGCGACGAGGCCTACGACGAAGCACTTTGCCCCTTCGATGCCGCGGACGGCCTGATCCTCGACGACGAGCTGCGCGTGCGCTTCGCCCGCCTGCCCGAGGGTGTGAGCTTCACCATGATTGCCGACAACTGCCACTCGGGCACGATCACGCGGGCCGGCGCGGCGACGGGCACTGCGGCTGCGCCGGCGGGCGACGAGCGCCGCGCCCGTTTCCTGAATCCGGCGGCCATCGGCAGGCGGGTGCTGGCCGACCCCTGGAAGGCGAAGAAGCGCGGCAGTGCGAGCGCCCTGCCGCAGGCCGGGATGAAGGAGCTGCTGCTGTCGGGCTGCAGCCCGCGCGAGTATTCGTACGACGCGCGCTTCGATGGACGCAGCCACGGTGCGATGAGCTACTTCGCCCTGCGCGCCATCGAGGAAGCCGACGGCGAGCTCACCTGGGCACAGTTGCACGCGCGCCTGCGCGAGCTGCTGGACGAGGCCGGGTACCCGCAGCACCCTCAGCTCGAGGGCAGACCCGAGAGCAAGAAGCGCCGCGTGTTCGCTTGACGAGCGCGGCGCGCTGCCCCGATCGGGCAGACCCCTGCCGCGCGGATGCAACAGGCCGCGGGCTTCGCTGCGGTACGAAGCGCGCTCTCGGCTAAGCTCGCCGCACCGGCCGCCGCGCGGTCGGCACGCCTGATCGCGGGGCCCTGCCCGCGCAGCCGCCAACGGAGCCCATCGATGCCCTCGTCGGTGTCCCTGCCCTACGTCGAACCCGACCTGCCCCCGGTCTTCCTCGTGCCGGCCACGAGGCCGCTGCAATGGGTCGCTCGCGGGGTGCGCGACGTGCTGGCCGCGCCGGTGCCCACGCTGCTGCATGGGGTGCTCGTGGCGCTGGCCGGCTGGGTGGTCGCGGTGCTCGGCATGCGTTGGCCCTGGCTGGTGCCGGGTGCCTTCTCGGGTTTCGTGCTGGTCGGACCGATCCTCGTGACCGGCCTGTACGAGGCCTCGCGCCTGACGGAACTCGGGCGCCGGCCCTCCCTGGCCGACTGCGCCGAGGCGTGGCGGCGCGGCACGCGCCCCTTGGTGCAACTCGGTCTGGTGCTGCTCGTTGCAGCCACGGCCTGGGTCGCAGTCTCGGCGCTGCTCTTCGCGCTCTTCGTCAAGGCGCCGGTCGGCGATCCGGTGGCCTTCCTGCGTTACGTGGTGCGCGGCCAGGGCGACCTGCTGTTTCTGATGTGGACCATGCTCGGTGGCCTGGGCGCGGCGCTGGTGTTCGCGCTGACCGCGGTGTCCGCGCCGCTCATGCTCGAGCGCCGCGTGGGGCTGCGGCGCGCGCTGCTCACCAGCGTGCGCGCGGTGGGCGACAACCCGGTGGCCACCGGCCTGTGGGCCGCGATCATCATGCTGGCGACGCTCCTGTCGATCCTCACCGGGATGCTGGGCTTCGTCCTCAGCGTCCCGGTGCTGGGCTGTGCCGCCTGGCACGCCTACCGGGACCTGGTGGACTCCGCCGCGCTGCCCCTGCGTCACTGAGCACCAGGAAGGCCGGGCGCTTCACGATGGTCTTCGGCTACACGGAAGAGCAGATCGCCCACTTCGGCCTCACCTGGGGCGTGGGCGGCTTCATCGCCTTCATGCTCTTCATCATCTGGCGGCTGGCGCGCGACTCCAAGGCCGGGCGGCTGGGCACCTTCGTGCTCTTCTTCGTGCTCGCTTTCGGGCTGCTGGGTTTCGTCGCCAAGACCGTGATGCAGTACTTCATGGAGTAGGCCGCCGCCGGCCGGCTCGTTCAGTCGGGCACGGGCCGGGGCGCGATGTCGGTGTTCTGCGCGGCCTCGATCAGCCACGCGCCCTCGGTTTCGCGCAGGACGAAGATCAGGCGCCCGCTGCGCGGTGTGGCCGCCTCGCCATTGCGACGCGTCTGGCCGCGCAGGTGCCAGTGGGCGCGCGCCAGCGCCAGCCCGGGCGCGAGTTCGCGCAACTCGACGTCCTCGAAGGCGAGCGTGCTCGTGCCGAACACGTCACCGTGAGTGGCGGCGTGGGCCGCCTCGATTGCCTCGCGCCCGCGCCACCAGGTGCCGAAGGCATTGACGAAGTCCGCGGCGGGCGTGAAGAGCCGCCCGAAGGCGCGCATGTCGTGCGCGTTCCACGCGGCGCAGAAGGCGTCGAGCGGCGCGCGGCGCGGGTCGGCGGGTGACTGGCTGGAGCACATGCTTGATGACGGCGAGGTCGGGAGCGCGGCCAGGGTCGCCGCCTCTGCCCCGAGGCTGCCGCGACTCGGCCTGCGGGCTCTTGTCGCCGGTCAAGCGCGGCGGCTGCCGACCGTGCCGCAGTCGAGCACCACGAATTCCACCCGCCGGTCGAGCGCGTCCGAGGCGTCGTCGCGGCCATTGCCCACCTTCATGTCGCTCGATCCTGCGCCGCGCGCCAGGAGTCGTCCCGCCAGAGCGGGCGCATCGGCCTCGAGGCGGCGCTTGACCTCCTCGGCGCGTAGCAGCGAAAGCCGCTCGTTGATCGCCGCGGCGCCCGTGGCGCTGGTGTGGCCCACGATCTCGAGGCAGGCCGAGGCGCGCACCGTCTGCTGGGCGATCTGGCGCAGCCAGTCGGGGTAGGGGCCGGCGATTGCCGGATCGCTCACGAAGGTCGCGGTCCCGGGGCGGAAGAGGAACTTCACCGCCAGTCGCCGCTGCTCGAGCGAGTAGCGCACCAACTGCGCGAAGGCTTCGTCGGCGGCGGCACGCCGGCCCAGCCGCGCGTTGGCAAGATAGATGCCGTTGTAGACGCGCAGCTGGCCGCCGGCCGGGGTCCGCGCCGCGGCCTCGTAGAGCGCCAGCGCGTCGGCGTAGCGCCGCGCGTTGTAGGCCTCGATGCCCTCGGCGATCTGGGCCGCGGCCAGCACCCGGTCGACGTACATCGGGTTGATCGGCTCGCCGGCCTTGGTGCCCTGGCAGGTGCGGATGTAGCCCAGTGTGGCCGGATCGTCGGTGCTCGCGGGGCTGTCCTGGTAGTAGAGCAGCGGGGTCGGGTCCACGCCCTTGGGATCGGCGAAGGCCAGCCCCTTGCTCAGGATGCGGCCGGTCTTGAGGTCGATCAGCGCCAGGCAGATGCGGTAGGCCGAGCGCTCGCCCGCGGTCTGGCGCTGCGCGTTGACGCCGGTGAAGGTGCCGATCAGCACGACCGGCGCGCGTTGCACGTTGGCCGCCGAGAAGGGCTTGACCTCGTAGAGCGGGTAGCGCTTCTTCACGAGTTCGGCGATGCGCGTGCCCATGTCCTGCGTGGCACGGGTCTGCGCGCCCGTCACGCCGTCGATCAGCGGGTCGATCAGCAGCGGCGTGGCCCCCACGGGTGCCGGCGCCGCGCCAAAGAGCTGGGTGGCGGCCGCCAGCACCGCCTCGTCGTAAGGGCGGATCGGCGGGGGCGGCGCCGCCGGCGCGGGCGCTGGCGCTGGCGCGGGAGCCGGCGCCACGGCAAGCGAGGGCGCATCCGCCGCTGGCCCCGGGCCGGATGGCGCGGGTGACTGGCACGCCGCGAGCGGCAGGATCAGGGCGACGAGCGCAGGCAGGATCGATTTCATGGCGGGCACTCCTTTTGCAGCCACGCACGGTCGGCCGCGGTCAGCGGCTCGCCCAGGCTCAGGCGGCTGTTGAGGTCCGAGCAACGCGCGAGCGCCGGCGACTTGCCGGTGGTGCTCGGAGCGGTCTTGGTCAGCGGCAGCTTGATGGGCGCGGCACCGACCGGCGGGGCAGGCGAGGGCTGAACCGACAGCCCGCCGGGCGCGGCAGGCTGTGGGCGCGCCGCGTCGGCGGGCCCCGTAATCGTGCCGGCGGCGCCGTCGGTGCGCGGGGCCTCTGGCCGTGGCTGCTCCTGCGCATCCGGACGCACCGCCGGACCTGCCTCGGGTCGCGCATCGGAGCGCGTGTCGCGCTGCGGCGGCGGCGCCGGCGCGTTGCTGCCTTCCGGGGGGCGCTGCGTTTCGGTCGCCGCCGGTGGCGCTGACTTCGCATCGTCAGCGGGAACGGGTCGCCACAGCCACCACGCGAGCAGGCCCAACAGTGCGAGGGCGAGTGCGGCGCCCAGCAGCCAGCGCGGCGCGCCACCCGCGGGGGCCGTGGCGGGTGCGCGCGGCGCGGCGCTGGCTGGCGCGCGCTGCGCCCGCGCCACCGCCTCGTCCAACTGCGCGCGCAGGGCGCGAGCGTCGAGCCAGTCGGGCCACTCGCGTTGCAGCTTCTCGAGCTCCCAGACGATGCGCTGCAGTGCCGTCGCGTCCGGGGCGGTGAGCATCCGGCTGCGCAGTTCGCTGAGACTGGCCTCGGGTGGCGTGGCCGCAGGCGCGGCACCACGGCGTCGCGCCTCGTCGTCGATCTGGTCCGACAGATCGGGCCGGGGCGCCTCGCGCACGTGCGCCGCGAGATCCGCGAGCAACTGGCGCGCGGCGGCGTCCTGCGGGGAGCCGTCCCACTTCGAAAGGTCGGCTGCCTGGATCTGGCGGAAGCCCACCGGCGGCAGCACGGCATCGAGCGCCACCGGCACGAGCTTGCCCAGGCGCTGGCCTTCGGAGGCTTCTTCGCACACCCAGTCGCTGTCGATCGAATTGCGCGACCAGAGCACGACCATGCAGTCCATGCGCGCCAGCGCGTCGGCGAGCACGTCGCGCCAGGTGCGGCCGGCGGGGATGCGCCGGTCCCACCACACGGTCCAGCCGCTACCCTCGAGCAGGCGCACGACGCTCGCGGCGCGCTCGCGATCGCGTTCGTTGTAGCTCAGGAAGATGGTGGTGGAGCCAGACATGTGTCCCGTGCCCCGAGAGGTGCCGCGGTGCGGCCGCCGAAGTGGCCATGGTCCGGCGCCCTGCCGCGAGGGTCAAGGCGCGCGCGCCCAAGTCGGCGCGCGCCGGCGATGCGCGCGTGCGTCAGCGGGTCAGGACGCGGCGCGACGCGTAGCTCAGCGCATCGACCAGCGCCACGAGCAGCAGCATGGCGGCGAGCACGGTCGCCGTCTTGCCCATCTGGAACAGGCCCATGTGGAACACCAGCAACTGCCCCAGGCCGCCTGCGCCGACCACGCCGAGCACGGCCGCGGCGCGAATGTTGTTTTCCCAGCGGTAGAGCGAGTAGCTCATCAGTTGCGGCACCACCTGCGGCAGGGTGGCATAGAGGAAGACGCGGCCGCTGCCCACGCCCTGTGCGCGCAGGGCTGCACCCGGGCCGGGCGGCGCGTTCTCGATTGCCTCGGCGAACAGCCGGCCGAGCACGCCGGTGGTGTGCGCGGCCAGGGCCAGCGTGCCGGCGAAGGGTCCCAGCCCCGCGGCGATCACCAGCAGCCCCGCCCAGACGAGTTCCGGGATCGAGCGCATGCCGTTGAGCACTAGGCGCGTGGCCGCGCGCAGCCACGCCGGGCTGCCGGCGTGATGGCGGCTCGCGGGCAGCGCCAGCGCCAGACCCGCGACCGCCGCGAGCAGGGTGCCCAGCCCCGACATGGCCAGCGTCTCCCAGGTGCCACGTGCGACCTTGGCGACGAACTCGGGCGACAGGTCCGGCGGGAAGAACTCGCCCACAAAGCGGCCCATGCTGCGCAGCGCATCGAGCGAGACGAACTCCGCCCAGCGCAGGTCGAGGCTCCAGAAGCTGGCGATCACCAGCACCAGCACCCCGGCCGTGATCCAGCAGGCCTGGCAGCGCGCGTCGAACATCGGCGGCGGCAGGCGGTAGGGCGGGTTGGCGGCGTGCTGCGCGTTCGGGCGGCGGCTCATGCGAGGGCCTCCCGCAGCCGCGCGCTGACGGCGTCGGCAAACGCCACCAGCGCCAGGAACACGAGCAGCATGGTGAGCACCTCGCCGCCGTTGAACATCTTCATCGAGTTGTCGAGTTGCTGGCCCAGGCCGCCCGCGCCCACGAAGCCCAGCACCACCGAGCTGCGAATCGCGCACTCCCAGCGGTAGACCGTGTAGCTGGTGAGTTCGGCGGCGTTGCCCGGCAGCAGGCCGTAGAAGAAGGCCTGCAGGCGCGAGGCGCCGTTGCGCAGCAGGGTCTGGGTGACGTGCGCCTCACCGCTTTCGAGGATCTCGCCGTAGACCTTGCCCAGCATGCCGCCGTAGGTCAGCGCGATGGCCAGAACGCCGGCCGTGGGGCCGAGACCCACGACGCGCACGAACACCAGCGCCCAGACCAGTTCCGGCACGCTGCGCAGCACGATCAGCAGCCAGCGCACCGCCTGGCGCGCCGCGAAGGGCAGGGCGGCCATGCGCCCCGCCAGCGCGGAGATCGACAGCACCCGCGTCGACAGCAGCGTCAGCGGCACCGCCAGCACCAGCGCCAGCGTCATGCCCGCGGTGGCGATGGCCACGGTGCGCCAGGTCTCGCGCGCCACCATGGCGAGGAACTCGGCCGAGTGCGCCGGCGGCAGGAAGCTCGCCAGGAACTGGCGGGTCACCTTGAGGTTGTCGGGCTGGACGAGCAGCCAGGGCTGGAACTCGGTGGCCACCAGCAGGGGCCAGAGCAGCACCGCGCAGGCGAGCATCCAGCCCACCCGGCGCAGCCAGGCGGGATCGCGCTCGGGCGGGGTGAGGCGGTGCGGGGCGACGGCGGCCATGCTCTTGCGCGCCCCTCAGCGGCAGTGCATGGCGGCGGGGCGCGGGCCGTCGTCGGGTTGCTCGGCGATCGCCGGCGGCGCGCCGCGCAATTCGTCCTCGTGCTGCGCGTACAGACGCTCGAGCCGCTCGCGCGTGATCTCCTGCGGCGCCAGGTCGAAGGCCAGCTGCCCGTCGCGCAGGCCCAGCACCCGCGGAAAGTGCGCCAGCGCGACCTCCACCTGGTGCAGCGTCGCCACCAGCGTGACGCCGCGTGCGCGCGCCTCGTCCACCAGGGTGCCGATCGCCTGGCGCGAGCGCGTCGGATCGAGCGCCGAGAGCGGCTCGTCGATCAGCCACAGCCGCGCCGGGGCGAGCAGGGCGCGCGCCAGGCCGACGCGCTGCCGCTCGCCGCCCGAGAGGCGGTCGACCCGCTCGAAGAGCTTCTCGCCCAGGTCGAAGCGATCGAGCGCCTGGTAGGCCGCGGGGATGTCGCTCGGATAGAACAGCGAGCGCAGGCTGGACGCGAGGCTCATCTGCGGCAGCCGGCCCGCGAGCACCGCCGTCACCACCCGCTGACGCGGCGGCAGCGGCGGCGTCTGCGGTGCGAGGAAGAGCTCGCCGCGCAGTGCCTGCAACTCGCGCCGCGGCAGGGCCCAGGGATCGGTGCCGTCCAGGCTGATGCGCCCCGCGGCGGGGCGCAGCGCACAGGCCAGCAGCTGCAGCAGCGTGGTCTTGCCCGCGCCCGAGGGGCCGATCACCGCCACCTGCTCGCCCGCGCCGACGGCAAGCGACAGGGGCTGCAGGGCCGGGGCCGTGCCGGGGCGTGCCGCGGGATGCCGCGCGCTGGCCGCGGCGAGCTCGAGTCTCATGCGCCGGTCAGCGCCGGACTCAGAGCAGGCCGGCGCTGCGCGCCGCGGCCTCGATGCCCTTGTAGTTGTCGGGCGAGGTCGGGATGTAGCGCGTGGCGCGGTTAAGTTGGAGGATCTCTTTGCCCTCGGGGTTGTCGGGGCTGATCGCGAGCAGCGCCTTTTGCACCTTCTCGCGCTGCGCGGCGGGCATGTCGGCGTGCACGCTCCAGTTGTAGTTGTAGTAGGGCGGAGTGGTGAAGAACACGTCGACCACCTGGGTGTCGACCTTGCCCTCGTTGACGAACTTCTTCCACACCGTGATGTCGAGCGCCGCGGCGTCGACCTTGCCGCTCACCACCGAGGCGATGGTGGCGTCGTGCGCGCCGCTGTAGGCGATGCGCTTGAAGTCCTTTTCGGGGTTGATGCCAGCGGCCAGCAGGTTGCTGCGCGGCATCAGGTGGCCCGAGGTGCTGCTCTGCGAGCCGAAGCTCACCTGCTTGCCCTTCATGTCCGCCAGCGTCTTGATCCCCGAGTCCTTCTTGGCGATGAACACCGACTGGAACTTGGTGTCCTCCTCGCGCTGGGCGATCGGCACCACCTTGCCGCCGGAGCGATTCGATGCCTGGACGAAGGTGAATCCGCCGAACCACACCAGATCGACCTTCTTGTTGACCAGGGCCTCGACCGCGGCCGGATAGTCGCTCACCGGAGTGAATTCCACCTTCGTGCCGAGCTGCTTCTCGAGGTACTGGGCGAGCGGGGTGAACTTGCGCACCTGCTCGGTCGCCGCTTCCTCGGGGATGGTGGTGACGCGAAAGACCTGCTGCGCGTGCGCTATGGCGCCGAAGGCGAGCAGGGCGCAGGTCAGCAGGGACCTCAGGGTGCGGGAAGAGGAGAAGCTGATCATGGTCGTGACTCCGGGGAGTTGGGCAGGTGGCCCCGCGCCGGGCGGGCCCCGTACTTTAGCGGCTCGCGCTTGCTAGAGTGGATGACTGAGCGATTTCCCGCACGTCATCTGTACGCGCCAGGCCATGACCGGTCCCCGCAGTCCCCGCTTTCTCCAGGTTCCGGCCGGCGCCAAGCTGGCGCCTGAGTCTGTGGCGTCGCGCGGCCTGCTCGCGGCGGCGGCCAGCATCCCCCCCAAGTTCTTCTACGACGCGCTGGGCTCGCGCCTGTTCGACGCGATCACCGAGCTCGCCGAGTACTACCCCACGCGCACCGAGGCCGCGATCTTCGCGGCCCACGGCGAGGAGATCTGCCGTGCCGCGCTCGCGCTGACCGGGCCGCGGCCGCGCCTGCTGGATCTGGGCGCGGGCAACTGCGCCAAGGCGGCGCGCCTGTTCGCCGGCCTGGCGCCCAGCCGCTACGTGGCGGTGGACATCTCGGCCGACTTCCTGCACGACGCGCTCATCGACCTGCAACGCCACCATCCGGCGGTCGAGATGCTGGGCGTCGGGCACGATTTTTCGGAACGCCTGGCCTTGCCGCCCGAGGCCTGCGAAGGCGCGGCGGTGGTGTTCTACCCGGGTTCGAGCATCGGCAACTTTGCGCCCGAGGACGCGCTGCGCCTGTTGCGCGAGGCGCGCGCCGCCAGCGCCGACGGCACGCTGCTGATCGGCGTGGATCTGGTCAAGCCGCGCCCGCTGCTCGAGGCCGCCTACGACGACGAGCTTGGCGTCACCGCGGCCTTCAACCTCAACGTGCTGCGCCACCTCAACCGCCTGCTCGGGGCCGACTTCGAGCTGCGCGACTGGCGCCACGTGGCCCTGTACAACGAGCCCGAGTCGCGCATCGAGATGCACCTCGAGGCGGTGCGCAACACGGTGGTGCGCTGGCGGGGCGGCGAGCGCTGCTTCGTCAGCGGCGAGCGCATCCACACCGAGAATTCGTACAAGTGGAGTCCCGAGGGCTTCGCCGCGCTGCTGCGGCGCGCCGGCTTCGGCGTGCTGCGGCGCTGGACCGACGAGCGCGGCTGGTTCGGTGTGTGGCTCGCGGGCGCCTGAGGCGCGTGCTCAGGCAGCCACGGTGCGCAAGCCCGCGGCAAGGTCGTGGCGGTGCGCCTGGAAGTAGTTGCGGTAACGCGAGTGGCGCAGGCGCGGCTGGGTCATGAACGAGGCGCCGCGCAGCACCGGCCGCCCGTCGAACCACGGCGCCGAGTAGTCGCGATAGGGGTGGGCCACGAAGCCCGGATAGGGAGCAAACGGGCTTGCGGTCCATTCCCAGACCTCGCCCCACGAAAAGGCCGGTCCGGCCTCGACCGCGGCGCGCTCCCACTCGGCCTCGGTGGGCAGGCGCCGGCCCGCCCAGCGGCACCAGGCGAGCGCCTCGTGCAGGCTCAGGTGGCTGGCGGCCTGCTCGGCCACGAGCGGCTCCCAACGCCCGTAGCGCTGGCGGCGCCAGCCGCCGTCGGGGGCGCGTTCCAGGTAGCGCGGTGCCTCGGCACCTTGCGCGCCGCGCCACGCCCAGCCGGCCTCGGTCCACCAGCGGCTCTCACGGTAGCCGCCGGCCTCGACGAAGGGCAGGTACTCCGCCCAACGCAGCACCTGAGCGTCGATCTCGAAGGCGGGCAGCGCCACGCGGTGCGCGGGCAGCTCGTTGTCGAAGGCAAAGCCGCCACTGGCACTGCCCAGCGACCACTCGCCAGCGGCAAAGCGCAAGGGCGCTGCGGGCCGCGGCAGGGGCGCGGGCTGCCAGCGCGCATCGTCGATCGGCACGCCCAGGCCCTGGGCCATGTACAGCGCTGCCTCGTGGTGCATGTCCTCGTGCAGCAGGGCGAGGCGGAAGAAGTACAGCGCGTCGTCGTCGGCGGTGGCGGGCAGTGTGTCGAGCAGGCCGAGCAACTCATCGAGCTGGCGCTCGAGTTCGCTCCGGGTGCAGCTGACGTCCGGCAGGGGCAGGTTCCAGCGCGCCGCGTGCGGCACCCGGCTCGAGTCGTAGAGCGCGTCGGCGTCTGGGCGGCGCGGCGGGCGGCGAGGCGCCTCGGGATCGGCGCGATGGCCCTGCGCGCGTGCCGGGTTGCGCGTGACCTGGTAGCCCTGGAACCAGCCGATGTGCCCCAGCTCCCAGAGCGGGGGATTGAATTCTTCGCGCCGCGGCACGATCAGATCGGGCAGGGCGCGCTGGTAGGCGGCGAAGGTGGCCAGCGTGTCGGCACGGCTGGCGCGCAGGGCGCGCGCGAGCCAGTCGCGCGGCGCGCGCCGTGCAAGCTCGGACGGCACTGCGGCAGGCTCTCGCGCTAGGCTTGAGGCGTGCATAAACCTTCCATCGTTCTGGTGACGCCGGCGCTGGCTGGCGCCAACAACGGCAACTGGCAGACCGCGCGGCGCTGGGCGCAGATGCTGCGGCAAGCTTATCGCGTGCGCCTGACCGACCGGTGGGACGCGGGCGACGAGGCGCTGATGATCGCGCTGCACGCGCGCCGCTCGGCCGCCTCGGTGGCCGCCTGGTCCGCCGCGTGGCCGCGCCGGCCCCTGCTGCTCGTGCTCACCGGCACCGACCTGTACCGCGACCTGCAAGCCGATGCGTCCGCGCGCGCCTCGGCGGCGCGGGCGGACCGCCTGGTGGTGCTCAACGACTTCGGCGCCCGTTCCCTGCCGCCCGAGCTCCAGGGCCGCACGCGCGTGATCCTGCAGTCCTGCGCGGCGCGCCGGCCGCTGCCCAAGACCACGCGCCACCTGCGCGCCCTGATGGTCGGGCACCTGCGCGAGGAGAAGGACCCGCTCACCTACCTGCGCGCCGCGCAACTGCTCGCGCACCGTGACGACATCCTGTTCGACCACGTCGGCGCAGCGCTCGACCCGGCGCTGGGCGAGGCTGCCGCCGACACCACGGCGCGCTGTCCGCGCTACCGCTGGCTGGGTGGGCGGCCGCATGCCGAGGTGCGCCGGCGCATCCAGGCTGCGCATGTGCTGGTGCATCCGAGCCGGCTCGAGGGCGGCGCGCACGTGGTGATCGAGGCCGTGCGCAGCGGCACCCCGGTGCTGGCCTCGGCGATCGACGGCAATCTCGGGCTGCTCGGCGCCGACTACCCCGCGGTGTTCGCTCCCGGCGATGCCGCGGCTCTGGCTGGCTGGCTCGAGCGGCTGCGCGACGATGCCGATATGCTCTGCGCCTTGCGCGGCCGCGTGACGGCAAGCGCCTCGCGCTTCGCGCCCCAGGCCGAGGCGGCCGCACTGCTCGGCCTCGTGGCCGAGACGCTCAACCTGCCTGCCGGAGATTGCTCATGAACGCCCCCCAGACCCCCATCGAGCCCCGCCTGACCTCGCTGTCGCACGGCGGCGGCTGCGGCTGCAAGATCGCCCCCGGTGTGCTCTCCGAGATCCTCAAGGGCACGGCGGCCATGCCGATTCCCAAGGAACTGCTGGTGGGCATCGAGACCGCCGACGACGCGGCGGTCTACCAGATCAACGCCGAGCAGGCGCTGATCGCCACGACCGACTTCTTCATGCCGATCGTGGACGACCCCTACGACTTCGGGCGCATCGCCGCCACCAACGCGATCAGCGACGTCTACGCCATGGGCGGCCGGCCCATCCTGGCGCTCGCGCTGGTGGGCATGCCGATCAACGTGCTCTCGACGGCCACCATCGGGCGCATCCTCGAAGGCGGCGCCAGCGTGTGCCGCGACGCGGGCATCCCGATCGCCGGCGGGCACACGATCGACTCGGTGGAGGCGATCTACGGACTCGTGGCCCTGGGCCTGGTGCATCCGGCACGCGTCAAGCGCAACGCCGACGCGCGCCCCGGCGACGTGCTGGTGCTGGGCAAGCCGCTGGGCGTGGGCGTGATGAGCGCCGCGCTCAAGAAGGGCGAGTTGGGCGCGGCCGGCTATGCGCAGATGATCGCCAGCACCACCAAGCTCAACACCCCCGGGCCCGAGTTGGCGGAGCTGCCCGGCGTGCACGCCCTGACCGACGTGACCGGCTTCGGCCTGGCCGGCCATGCGCTCGAGATGGCGCGCGGCGCCGGCTGCGAGGCGGTGATCGACTGGGCGCGCGTGCCCTTGCTCGACGGCGTGCGCGCGCTGGCCGCGCGCGGCGCGGTGACCGGGGCCTCGGGCCGCAACTGGGCGGGCTATGGGGCCGAGGTCGCGCTGCCCGCGGGCTTCGCCGCCGAGGACCAGGCCTTGCTCACCGATCCGCAGACCAGCGGCGGCCTGCTCGTGGCGTGCGCGCCCGAGGCTGTGGCCGAGGTGCTGGCGATCTTCCGGCGGCACGGCTTCGACGCCGCGGCCGCGGTGGGCGAGATGCGCGCCGGCGGGGCGCGCGTTTCGGTGCGCTAGGGCCTGACAGCGTCCGAGGCGGCCGCCGCGGGATCGGCCAGGCTCGCGCGCCAGGCCGAGGGGCTGGTGCCCGTCCAGGCCCGAAAGGCCCGCGAGAACACGTTGGGATCGGCGTAGCCCAGGGCGCGAGCAATGCCCGCCACCCCCAGCCGGGTGTCGGCGAGCAGTTGGGTTGCCAGTTCGCGACGCGCGCGCGCCAGCAGCGCGTGAAAGTGCGCCCCTTCGGCCAGCAGGTGACGGCGCAAGGAGCGCTCGTGCATCGCGAAGATCTGCGCCACTTCCGCCTGAGTGCAGCGTCCGCCGAGGATGGCCTGAGGCAGCACGGCGTGCACCTGCTGCGCAAAGCTCATGCCGGCGTGCGCGCGCGCCTCGCGGATCTGTGCTTCCAGCACGGCACGGCGCCCGGGGTCGGCGTCGGCAAGCGGCAGGTCGAGCAGGTCGGCCGGGAACACGACCCCCGACAACTCGGCGTTGAACCGCACCGGGCAGCCGAACGCTTCGCGGTAGGGGAGCAGATCGTCGGGCTCGTCGTAGGCGAAGCGCACTTCCAGCGGTCTCAAGGCCGGGCCGCACATCTGCTCGAGGAACGCGAACGCGACGGAGATGGCCACGTCCAGCGCCGGACGGATCGGCACTTCGATGCGGTGGTAGAACGAGTAGCCCAGGATCAGATGCTGGGGGCCGAGGTCCAGCAGCATCGGCGCCGCCACGCGGTCGCTGAGGCTCAGGTGCGAGATCAAGGCGCGCAGGCCCGCCCCGACCGTCGGGCAGTGGCTGACCAGTTCGCCCACGGCGCCGAGATCGGCCAGGCGGCGGCGTCGGCCAACGAGCAGACCCAGGTGAGGCTGTGAGAGCCGCTGCGCAGCGATCAGGAACAGGCGGCAGATGGTGACGTCGTCGACGCGGTTCTCGGGATCCGCGAACAGATCGTGGGGCGCGCCGACCTCGACCAGCATCTCGGCCAGCGGCAGTCCCCGCGATGCCAGCGCATCGGCCAGCGGCAGCAGCACGCCTACCCGCACCTCCCGTTCGCTGCACGCACGCAGCCCGGACGGCGCCGTGGGCACCTTGCTCTGTCCGCCCATGCCCAGGCGGACCAGAGGTTGCGTGCGGCGGGACGAACGCAGGGCCGGAGGACTCAAGGTGGGATCAGACGGTGTCGGGCAAGGCGCGCATCTTAGCGGCTACCGGCCCGGGCAAGAACTTCGAAGCCGGCTTGGCATTTCGGTCGCGCGCGCCCGGAAAAGCAAGGCCTGCCGACGGGTGGGTAGGCTACAGTCCGCCGACATCGAACGCGCCCGGCACCAAGGCGGGGCGCGCGGTGACACAGGGAGAGGGTTCCATGCGCAAGATCATGCTTTCCGCGGCCATCGCCGCGACGCTGGGCGGCGGCATCGCCCAGGCGCAGCAGGTGACGGGGGTGCTGGGCTCGCCGAGCGCCACCACCACGGTGCCCAACACCCAGTTGCCGCCGCCCGATCCCAAGTTCGGCGGCGTGATCAAGGACGGCGCGCTGCAGTCCAAGCCCTGGTGGGCGCCGCGCGTGGTGCCGCCCAAGAGCGCGCCCAACGTGCTGCTGATCATCACCGACGACGCCGGCTTCGGCGTGCCCAGCACCTTCGGAGGCGTGATCCCCACGCCGACGATGGACCGCCTGGCCCGCGACGGCCTGCGCTACAACCGCATGTTCTCGACGGCGCTGTGCTCGCCCACGCGGGCCGCGCTGATCACCGGGCGCAACCATCACTCGGCGGGCTTCGGGGTGATCTCCGAGCAGTCCACCGGCTTCCCCGGCTACAACAGCATCATCGGCCGCGACAAGGCGACCATCGGCCGCATCCTGCTCGACAACGGCTATGCCACCTCGTGGTTCGGCAAGAACCACAACACGCCGGCCTTCGCCGCCAGCCAGGTGGGGCCCTTCGACCAGTGGCCCACCGGCATGGGCTTCGAGTACTTCTACGGCTTCGTCGGCGGCGACGCCAACCAGTGGCAGCCGAACCTGTTCCGCAACACCACGCAGATCTTCCCGTTCCAGGGCAAGCCGGGCTGGAACCTGATCACCGGCATGGCCGATGACGCGATCGACTACATGACGCGCATCCACCAGACCGACCCGTCCAAGCCGATCTTCATCA
>ERZ795054.698-NODE-698-length-38465-cov-4.932231_pt1 | contig 38465 bp, 32 predicted proteins | sample MGYA00375138_ERZ795054 | MGnify/ENA primary metagenome ERZ795054 (study PRJEB30183, sample SAMN05720215) | anaerobic digester metagenome | isolation source: active sludge of municipal wastewater-treating anaerobic digesters | place: USA | collected 2014-12-23 ... | reverse complement strand
GCCATGGCCCGCGCGGCCGCGCCGATGTTCAAAGGGTTCCTCGGCCGCACCAGAACGACGCGGAGACGGATCGCCTTCGGCGGCGTCATGCCGTTCCCGCTCTCGACGAGACGGATTCCGTCGACCGCGGGGCGTCGCCGATCTTATAGATGATCAGAACACCCGCGGCCACGACACACGCGGCACCGAGAACCCCCAACCCATCGGGCAGCTGCCCCCACAAAAACCAGTCCCAAAGACCGGCGAAAACCACGGTGGCGTAGATGAACGGACCGATTTGCGAGGCGGGCGCCAGGCCATAAGCCCGCGTGAGGCACAATTGGCCGACGCTAGCGCAGGCCCCCATCCCCGCCAGGAACAACCACAGGGGAGCGGACGGGCTCACCCAGCGGCCCGCCAGAGGCGCAGCCGAAATAAGCGTGGAAAAAAGACTGAAATAAAAAACGATGCGGACCGTGGGTTCGGTCAACGTCAACCGGCGAATGCCGACCAACGCCATGGCCGCCAACACCCCCGAAGCCAGCGCGAGACAGGCCACGGGCTGAAAAAGTCCCAACCCCGGTTTCAAGATAAGGAGGACCCCTAAAAATCCCAGGGACAGGAACCAAGCCAATCCCGACGGAATTTTCTCTCCCAGAGAGAAATGGGCGAAAAACGGCATGAAAAGCGGCGAGGTGTAGCTGAGCAGGAGGGCATCCGCCAGCCGCATGCGGCCGATGGCGTAGAACGAACAATACATGGCGGCCAGACCGAAGACGCCCCGATACAGGTGTTGCAGGATGTATTTTGTTTTAAGGCTGCCGAACCCGTTACGCAGCACCAGCGGCATCAGCGCCAGGAGGCCGAACGCGTTGCGAAAAAAAACGATTTCTTCGGAGGGAAGGGCCTCGGAAGCCACTTTGATGGCCGCTCCCAGGGCGGCGAACAGAAAACACGCCGCCACAAGCAGGACGGAAGCTCTTTTCAACATGGTCGGATTTTTCGGTGGACCGGCGAAACGCGGTCCCGTCAGAAAGGGATCACCACTTTATCTTTTCGATGCGGGAAAGGGCCTCCCGCAGGCGGGGGACCGGCACGGTGAGCGCCAGACGCACGTATCCTTCGCCGGAAGGACCGAGCCCGTTGCCCGGCGTGGCCACAATGTGGGCCTCGTCCAAGAGGCGCTCGACGGTCTTGGCCGAGGAATACCCCTCGGGCACATGGACCCACACGTAAAACGTGGCCGGGGGTTCAAAAACCTTCCATCCCAGCCGGCGAAGTCCGCCGACCAGGACGTCGCGCCGTTCTTTATAAATGCGCCTCATCTCCGCCACGCAATCCTGCGGCCCGGAAAGCGCCGCCACCGCGGCCTCCTGCACCGCCTGAAAAACGCCGGAATCGTAGTTGTCTTTCAGGCGGCCGAGGGCCTTGACCACCTCGGCGTTGCCGCACACCCAGGCGGCGCGCCAACCGGTCATGTTGTAGGTCTTGGAACAGGAATGGAACTCCACCCCGATCTCCTTGGCGCCGGGGATGGAGAGGAATGAAACCGGCGGTTCGCCGAAATAGATCTCCGAATAGGCGGCGTCGTGCGCGACGATAAAATCATACCCACGCGCCCACGCCACCACCTTCTCGAAAAATCCGCGGCCGGCCACCGCGGAAAGCGGGTTGCTGGGATAGTTCAGATACAGGATCTTCGCCTTGCGCAGCACCTCCTTCGGGATCGCCTCCAGCTGGGGCAGGAAGTCGTTCTTTTCCAGGAGCGGGATGAAATGGGGCACGCCCCCGGCGAGCAAAACCGCGCTGTTGTAGGCGGGATAGGCCGGTTCCGGAATGAGGACCGCGTCGCCGGGGTTCACGAAGGCCAGAGGGAAATGCGTCAGCCCGTCCTTGGAGCCGATGAGGGCGTGTATCTCCGTGTCCGGATCGAGGACGACGTTGAAACGGTTTTTATACCATTGGGCCACGGCGTGGCGGAACGTCTTCAGCCCCGCACCGAAAGGATATTGATGGTTGGCCGGAACGGCCAGCGCCTTCTGCCCGGCGGCGACGATGTGGGGCGGGGTGGGCAGGTCGGGGTCGCCGACGCCGAGAGAAATGATGTCCGCTCCCCGCGCCAGGGCGGCCTTCTTCTTCTCGTCGATGGCCACAAAAAGGTACGGCGGCAGGCTCTCCAGCCGCTGCGATATCTTCGCTTTCATTTTTTTCTCCCGTCGGACCGCGTCGTCAAACCCGCAAAATCAAAAGGGGGGGGTCTTTCCGTCGGCCCCGTCGTTCTTCTCAAAAATCTTCCAGAGGACCGCCAGCGCAAGCATCAGCAGGGCCAGCGCGGTCACGTTCACGACCCAGCCTTCAAAAATCCCCAGTTTATACGGATACCCCTCGTAGCCGAAATCGCTCCAGGTTTTCGAGGTGAGGAGCACCTGGAAAAGGGGGACGATCTTGACGAAAATCCCCCCTTCGCAGACCAACAGGGACCACAAAAGCCAGTACAGGATGCCCGAAACCGCCGGCACCACCACCAGAACGATCGCCACGTGGACCGGGTCGTAAACGACGTCGTCGGGGGAGACGTCTTCGCCGAAAAGCCACGCCACGTACCGCCGGACGCGCGCCGGCCACGACGGGGATGCGCGCACCCTAGACCACGCGGTTGAGGAGAGAACCGATCTTTTCCACGCGGATCTCCACCCGGTCTCCCCGTTTCAACGGGCCCACGCCCGACGGCGTGCCCGTGGAGATGATGTCCCCCGGCTCCAGCGTCATCACCTGGCTGATGTGGGACACCAGCCGGCTCACGCCGAAGATCAACTGGGAGGTGCGGGAGGACTGGCGGCGTTCGCCGTTCACATACGCCTCGATCTTCAGGTCCTCGGGCGAGATGCCCGACACGATCCACGGCCCCAGGGGCGCAAACGTGTCGAACCCTTTGGCCCGGGTCCACTGGCCGTCGGACCGCTGCAAATCCCGCGCGGTCACGTCGTTCATGAGGGTGTACCCCAAGATATATTTCTTCGTCCCCTCCAACGGCACGTTCCGTGCGCGGCGGCCAATGACCACCGCCAATTCCGCCTCGTATTCCACCTGCCGGGAAGCCGCGGGGAGGCGGATGGGTTCGTCCGGCCCGATGACGGCGCTGGCCGGTTTCAAAAAGATCAGCGGTTCCTTGGGAATCTTATGTCCGAACTCACGGGCGTGGTCGGCGTAGTTCAAACCGATGGCGATGATCTTCGTCGGCTCGCAGGGCGCCAGGAGTTGCACGTCTTTGAGGGGCCAGACCAAGCCGGTCGGCGAAGAATCACCGAACGGATCGGGCAACAGTTCCTCGACGGTGCCGCGGGAAACGCGGCCCCACCGGACGGCTCTTCCTGTCTGAAACCGGCAGAAAATCATGGCCCGGGGCGCCCTACTTTCCGGCCTTCTGCTTCCGGTCGGAAAGGCCCAGCACGTCGCGCATGTCGTAGAGTCCCGGCTTTCGGCCGACGACCCAATGGGCGGCGGCCACCGCGCCGGTGGCGAAGGCCTCGCGCGTGGTGATGCGGTGGATCAACTCCAGCCGCTCCCCGTTGCCGAAGAAAAAGACGGTATGGTCGCCGACCACGTCGCCGCCGCGCAGCGCGTGGACCCCGATCTCCGCCGATCGGCGCGCCCCCACCTGTCCCTGCCGTCCATAGACGAACGCGGAACCCGGCCGGCGGCCGCGGGCGATGGCCTCGGCGAGACGCTGGGCCGTGCCTGACGGCGCGTCCTGCTTCAGTTTGTGGTGGACCTCCGTGATCTCCACGTCATAGTCCGGAAGGAGTTTCGCCAGGGACTCCGCCACATCGAAGAGCAGATTGGCGCCGAAGCTCATGTTCGGCGAAAAAACCACCGGGACCGGTTTGATCGTCTTCAGGAACTCGTCCTTCTGCGTTCCGCGCAATCCGGTGGTGCCGACGACCATCGCTTTTTTGGCGGCCGCCGCGAGAGCCGCGTTCTTCAGGGTGGATTCCGGCGAGGTGAAATCGATGACCGCGTCGCATTTTTCGATCACCTTCCCCAGGTCCGACGATACGACGACGCCCTCCAGTTCCTTCCCCACCAGCCGATGTCCCTTGGACTCCACCAGTCCCGCCAGGGAAACTCCCTTGTCGCCCGCGGCCCGCGCCAGGATGGCCGCTCCCACCCGTCCACCGACCCCGCAAATCGCCAGTCTGATCATATTTTCATTCCTTTCTCGCTCCACGATCAACCGCGGACCGACGGCGCTTCCGACAAACCGTAGGCCTTCATCGCCTTCACCAGTTTCTGTTTAGCGGTTTCCTCCATGGGACAAAGCGGCAGGCGCAGTTCGCCGGAACAAAGCCCCAGCCACTCCACCGCGGTCTTCACCGGGATGGGATTCGTCTCCAAAAAGAGCGCCTTCGTCAGGGGAGTCATCCGCGCATGAAGCTCCTGGGCTTTTTGCGTATCGCCCTTCTTCAACGCCTCGCACAACGCGACAACGTCCTTGGGGATGATGTTGGCGATGACCGACACCACACCCTTTCCGCCGACACCGTACATGGCGGGAGTCAACGCGTCGTCCCCGGAAAGAACGTCGAACTTCGGACCGAGGGCCTGAACGATCTCACGGGCCTGATCGGTGCCGCCGGAGGCCTCTTTGATCCCCACGATGTTCTTCTCGCTGCGCGCCAACTCGATGACCGTGGCGGGGAGCATGTTGAGCCCCGTGCGGCCGGGGATGTTGTAGAGCACCTGCGGCAGGGAAACCGCCCGGGCCACGGCGCGAAAATGTTCGATCAATCCCCGGGGAGTGGGCTTGTTGTAGTAGGGGACCACCAGCAAGGCCCCGTCCGCCCCGGCCTCCTGGGCATGTTTGGTGAGGGCGATGGCCTCGGTGGTGGAGTTGGATCCGGTGCCGGCCATCACCAGGCACCTCTTGCGCGCAAACTTGACGACAAGATCGATGACGCGGCCGTGCTCCTTGTGCGACATCGTGGCGGACTCGCCCGTCGTGCCGCAGGGAACGATGGTGGAGGTGCCGCCGCTGATCTGAAACTCCACAAGTTCGGCGAGTTTCTTCTCATCCACCACGCCGTTCTTGAACGGTGTCACCAGGGCTACGCAGGAACCTTCAAACATAATTCCTCCTGAGATATGCTCCTAAATTCACGCCCGATTGCCGCGGATCCGCCGCAACTTTCTTCGGGGGCGTCGCTCCGCTTCAGAGAAAAAAACGACCGCGGAAAACGTATTCCGCCGGACCGGTGAGATAAACGTGGTCGTCCGGCGCCCACTCCACCCGCAAGACGCCGCCGGGCAGAGTCAACGCCGCGGCCCGGCGCAGCCGGCCGGTCAAAACGCCGGCCACGGTCACAGCGCAGGCGCCGGTGCCGCAGGCCATCGTCAGGCCGGCGCCGCGCTCCCACACGCGCACCCGGGCCGTTTCCGGCCCGGTCACTTCAACGAACTCCACGTTCGTCCGTCGAGGAAAAAACGGATGCGTCTCCAACGCCGGGCCCCAGACGTCCGCCGGAAGATCCTCGACGCCTTTCATAAAAATAACGGCGTGGGGGTTGCCCATGGAGACACAGGTAAAAAACAGCGGGGAACGCGGTAATCTCAATTTAAGATTCCTCAAAGAGGCCAACGGCCTCTCGATGACCCGCCCCCGGGCGCGGGTCGGAATACGGGCCGCCTCCAGGATGGGCGCGCCCATATCCACCCGCACGCCGCCGTCCTTCCGCAAGACGGGCCGGACGACGCCGGCCAACGTCTCCACGGTCATGTCGTCGCGCCGCACATGGCCGTTGTCCCGCGCGTAGCGGGCCAGGCAGCGGATGCCGTTGCCGCACATCTCCACCTCGGACCCGTCGGCGTTGACGATCCTCATGCGCAGGTCGGCCGTGGCGGACGGAAGAAGGATCAGGATCTGGTCGGCCCCCACGCCGAAATGCCGGTCGCACAGCCGGCGTGCCAGAGCGGGCGTCATCCGGACGGAGCGGCGCATCCCGTCAAGAACGATGAAATCGTTCCCGGTGCCGTGCATCTTGGTGAAGGAGACTTCGCCCGCCATCCGGCTCCCCGCTCTCATAAAGTCATTTCAACGCCGGCGGGATCTTTTCCCCGCGCACCAGGTCGTTCAACGTCTCGCGTTCCCTCACCACCCACCACTGCGAACCGAACACAAGGACCTCGGCGGCCCGCGGGCGGGAATTGTACTGGGAACTCATGCTGAACCCGTAGGCGCCGGCGCCCAACACCGCCAGAAAATCGCCCGCGTGCGGGCGCGGCAGAACGCGTCCCTTGGCGAGATAATCGCCCGACTCGCACACCGGTCCCACCACGTCGGTGGCCACGCCCCGGATCGACGAACGCCGCACCGGCCAAACGGGGTGATAGGCGTCGTACAGCGCGGGCCGCGCCAAATCGTTCATCGCCGCGTCCACCACGACGAAATTCTTATGGGCGGTCTCCTTGCGGTAGAGCACGCGCGTCAGAAGACAGCCCGACTCCGCCACCAAAAACCTTCCCGGCTCGAACACCAGCCGCAGGTTCCGCCCCTTCATCATCGGCAGGAGGCGGCGCGCCAGATCGGCGGGAGCCGGCGGCTTTTCCCCGTGGTAAGGGACGCCCAACCCGCCGCCGAGATCGAGAACATGCAGATAGATCCCATGAGACTGAAGCCGGTCCACCAGAGAGAGGAGCTTTTTCGCCGTCTCCAGGTAGGGCCGCACCTCCAGGATCTGAGAACCGATGTGAGCCTGGATGCCGACGATGTTCAGCCACGGCTTCCGGGCGGCGTATCGATAGAGCTCCACGGCCTTCTCGTACGGCACGCCGAACTTGTTTTCCGCCTTGCCCGTGGCGATGTGATGGTGGGTGTCCACCGAAACGTTGGGGTTGACGCGCAGGGACACCGGCGCCGGACGACGGAGCCGCCGGGCCGCGGCCTCGATGGCCTCCAGCTCTTCGGCGGATTCCACGTTGAACATGAGGATCCCCGCCCGGATCGCCGCGACGATCTCGGTCTCCGTTTTCCCCACGCCGGAAAAAACGATCCGGTGCGGCGGGATGCCCGCGCGGCGGGCGCGGACGAGTTCCCCCACGGAAACGATGTCCGCCCCAGCCCCTTCCTCGGCCAAAAGACGCAGCACCGCAAGGTTGCTGTTGGCCTTCATGGCGTAACAAACAGTGCGCGAACGGCCGGCAAAAACGCGGTCGAAGTTCCGGTACTGTGTCCGGATCTTCGATGCCGAATAAACGTACAGGGGGGTGCCCAGACGCTCGGCCAGGGTCCGGAGGGGAACCCCCTCCACCCAAAGTTCTCCGCCGTCGTAATGATAAGTCCCGTATCCGGTCTTCATCGTTATTCCTTTTTGAACGCCGCTCCCCTTTCCGCCTTCTTTTCAAGAGCCGCCAAAAAATCGTCCATCAATCCGCGCATGTAGCCGTCGGTCGTTTTCACGGAAGCCGTCTTCATCTCCTCTTTGGCCGGAGAATACCGACCCGCCTCAAACTCGGTCAGCGCCAGCAGAAACCGGGCCAGAGCATCGTCGGGCCAGAGGCCCAACGTCCGGCGCCAATGGCGCGCCGCCTCGTCGTTCTTCCCCTGCCGCCAGGCCAGGATGCCCCGTTCGACGAATATCCGCGGGGACTTCAACCCGAGCGATTCGGCCTTATCGAAGGCCCGCTGGGCGAGCGCGTACTCGTCCACGCGCGCCCACAACCGGCCCAAATAGCCGTATTCCGCCGCCGCCGGCTGGACGGCCAAAATCTTCTCCCAGCGCCGGGCCGCCGCCCCCGTATCACCGAGGGACTCCTCCACGACGGCCAAGAGCCGATGCGCCCCCCAATCCTGGGGTTCCGCCTTCAGATAGCGTTCCGCCGTGGACCGAGCCGAATCGAGCCGGCCGGCGCTGCAATACGAACTCGCCAGCGCCAGCAGCACGTCCTTCCGGTGCCGATTTTTTTTCAGAATCTTTTCATAGATCTCGACGGCCTGCGGGTGAAGGTCCACGAGCGTGTATATCCGCGCCAGATCGAGCATCCGGTCCGGGTTTCCGGGGCGGAGCTGGAGCGCCTGCCGATAACAATCCAGCGCCCGGTCGTAAATCTTGAGGGCCTCATAGCAATGCCCCAGGGCCGGCCACCAACGGACAAGGTCCTTTTCGGCGGCGCCCGGGACCACAGCCTTTTCCAGGAGCGCCGCGGCCGGCTCGTATTTTTTGCCGGAACGCAGTTCTTCCGCCTCGGCGGCCCAATGCCACCGGGCCTTGCGGGAAGGGCCTTCGCCGCCGCAGACGCGGCCCCAGGCCGCTCCGCCAAGGAGCAGCGCGAGCGCGACGTTCTTCCATCGCCGGACCGGCGTTCTCACGGCGTCTTCCTCGGCTCGGCGGGGGTTTCCAGCCACCGTTCAAAGAACTTCTTGACCAACACCCGGCGCAACCGCGGCAACGATTCACGGGCGGCCACCTCGCCCGCCGCGATGCATTCCTGCGAACGCCAAAGCTCCATGGCGGAAACGTCTTCCACTTTCGGAGCGATCAGCACGTCGGCCTGTTTCAGACGCTCCTGGCTGATCACCTCTCCCTGAATGTAGAGGGCCTGGGTGAGCGTCATGAGGATGTTGGAAACGTTGTATTTGGAGAAATTGGCCGGCACGGCGACGCACACGATCACATCCGCGCCGAGCATCTTCGCCACGTCCGTCGGCACGTTGTCCACGATCCCGCCGTCCACCAGCAGGCGGTGCCGGTAAGGCACGGGCTGGAACAAACCCGGCATGGTGGCGCTCGCCCGGGCCGCCAACGCCACGCTGCCTTCCCGCAAAACGATCTGTTCCCCGGTCTTCAGGTCCGTGGCCACGCAGGCGAAGGGTTTTCCCAAATCGGCGAACTGCTTGTTGCCCACGTAGCGGCCGATGTAATGTTCCATCTTCTCTGTGCGGAGCAGCTCCTCGGACACGAACAGACGCCACACGCGGGCGGCGGTCATGTCGGAGATCTTGTCCCACCCGACCTCCTGTCCCATCCGTTCGATCTCCTCGACGGGCAGGCCCGCGGCGTACAGAGCACCCACCAGGGCCCCCACGCTGGTGCCGACCACCAAGTCCACGGGAACGCCTTCGCGGGTGAGGACCTTCAACACGCCGATATGGGCCAACCCGCGCGCGCCGCCGCCGCCCAACACCAGCGCCACGCGCGGACGGCGTTCCACCGGCAACCGGCGGAACTGCGCCCACAACGCGTCCGTCAGCTGGTCCTCTTGTGCCGCCAGCGAGGTGTCGCTCAAGACGTCCAGCGCCGAGGCGGACGGCGCGGCGAGGACCGGTCCCGGCAGGAACAGGAGGACGGCCGACAGAACCGCCGCCGCGCCGCGCCCTCTTCCGATCGAAATTGGATTCAAAACGCGCGCCACGGACCGGAAGGAAGGGCCGAGCCGGTCATTCGCCGAGCGGGCGGCCGACCGCCTTCTGCAACTTTGCCGCGGCCACCCGTTGGCCGTGGACCGCTTCCCAATAAGATTCCCGCAACTCGATGAGCCAGGTCTTGGCCCTCAGCCGGTCGCCCGCGTCCTTGCCGTTCTCCAGGCCCCGCGTCAGCGACTCCGCCTCCTGCAGTTCCTTCTCTCTTCGGAGGCGTTCGTTCTGCCAATAGACGACGTCGGCATAACTTTCCCGCACTTCGAGGTTCACCTCGTCCTCGATCTGGGCGCGGCGGATGCGGCTCTGGTTGGCCTGCATCCGTTTTTGACGGATGCGCGCGCGGCTGGAAAACCCGTCGAAGAGCGGCAGGCTCACGTTCAAGGCGGCGCTCCATTGGGTCGTCTTCAGCGGGAATTCGGGATCGTTCAACTCATAGGCGGCCCCGAAAGCCACCACCGGGAACCGTTCCGCCTGGGACAGGTTGACGGCCAACTTGTCCATTTCCTGCTGAAAGTCCGTCTGGCGGATCTCGGAACGGGACTCCTGAGCCCACGCCAACAGTTTGGCCAGGTCCATATCGAAAGAAAGCGCGGTCAACTCCCCCTGGATGCCGACCTGGGTGTAGAGTTCCACGCCGAGGACGCTCAAGAACGTCAACCGGGCCGATTCCAATTCGCGACGCCGTTCGGCGATCTCCCGGCGCAGACGGCTCTGCGCGACCCCCAGTTCCGTCCGGCGACGCACATCCTCCGACGACACACTCAAGGACAACGCCGACAGGGAATTCAGCGCCTCCACCCGGATCTGTATCTTTCTCTGACACAACAACACGTCATAGAAGGCCTTCGTCACATCGAAAACCAACCGGCTGCGGATCTCCTCATATTGGATCCGCGCCCGTTCCAAATTGGTGCGCGACAGGCGGATGGTGTTGCGCGTGCGGCCGCCGCTGTAGAGCGGCTGCTTGAGCCAGGCCCGCGCCGAATAGAACATGTCCGGCTCCAGCCCCCGCGAGGGCCGCAGCAAGACGGAACCGAACTCCGGCGGCATGACGTAGTTCTGTTCGGCCAGATAGCGGGCGCTGTTGAAGTTCAATCCCAACTGCGGAAAATACTGCGATTGCGCCTCGCGCAGGCGCTGTTCGGAGATGCGGATATCCTCCTGCGCCATGAGCAAACGTTGGTTGTTCTGAAGAGCCCGCTCGATGCCCTGCGGGAGGGTCAGCACCTGCTCCGGCGACGGCTCCTGACAGACGGCCGGCCGAGGCAGGCACAGGGAACAGGCCCCCAGAAAAGACAGACTTAGGATGAGCTTTCTTGTCATTTGTTTAGGACGGAAAAATCTATTTTTTGCGCAGGAGGCGGCGCAGCCGCTGGATCTGCCGAGACACCTCGGCCGGCGCCGTGCCGCCGCGCGACTTCCGCGCCGCCACCGCACCGTCCACGGACAGCACCTCGTGGACCCATGTCCCGAAGAGCGGCGAAAACTTCCGCAACACCGGCAACGGGATGTCCTCCAAAGGCAAATCGCGTTCCTGGGCGTAGTTCACCGCCGCGGCCACGACGCCGTGGGCCTGTCGGAACGGCATCCCCCGCCGCACCAGCGCGTCGGCGAGGTCGGTGGCCAAAATGTATCCCAGCCGGCAGGCGGCCCGCATCTTGTCCGCGTTGATCCGGAGGCTCCGCACCATCGGCGCGGTCACGTCCAACGAGGCCTTCACCGCGTCCACCGCGTCGAACACCGGCGGTTTGTCCTCCTGCAGGTCCCGGTTGTAGGCCAGCGGCTGTGCCTTGAGCAGCGTGAGGACCGCCGTGAGCGATCCGTAGACCCGGCCGGTCTTGCCCCGCACCAGTTCCGCCATGTCGGGGTTTCGTTTTTGCGGCATGATGGAGGATCCCGTCACGAACGGGTCCGCCACGGTCACGAACGCGAAACAGGGGTTGGACCAGATCATCAGTTCCTCACAGAACCGCGAAAGGTGCGCCATCACCAGGGACAACGCGGCCAAAAATTCCGCCAGGAAATCCCTGTCGCTCACCGCGTCGATGGAATTCTCGATCACTCCCGAGAAACCCAGCCGTCGCGCCACCCATTCCCGGTCGATCGGAAAGGTGGTCCCGGCCAGCGCCGCGGCGCCCAGCGGCAAAACGTTCGTCCGCCGCCGCACGTCGGCCAGCCGCTCACGGTCCCTCTGGAACATCCAGGCATACGCCAAAAAATGGTGGGCGGCCAGGATGGGTTGTCCCGGCTGCAAATGCGTGTATCCCGGCATGACGGCGCGCCGGTTCTTTTCCGCCAACTGAACGAAAGCCGCGGACAAATCCTCCAGGGAACCGCTCAGGACGTCGATCTGGTCCCGCACATAGAGCCGGAACGCCGTCACGGTTTGGTCGTTGCGCGACCGCGCGGTGTGCATCCGTCCCGCCGCCGGGCCCGCCGCCTTGAAGAGGGCCTTCTCGATGGCGTAATGGATGTCCTCCGCGGCCGGAAGGCGGACGCCTCTCTTCACCCGGCCCAAGAGCGCCGCCAGGCCCCGGACAAGGCGGCCCCTGTCGCGCCCGGAAATGATCCTCTGCCGCCCCAGCATCTCCACGTGGGCGAGGGAGGCCGTCAGGTCGTACACCGCCAAACGGTGATCGAACCCGATGGAGGCCACGAAATCCTCCGGGCGGACGGTCGCTGTTGTCTGTCGATTATTCTTTTTCATGGTTCCCATGGAAGAAGTCCCCGCCGCCGGGGCGCTTCCGATTTTTCACCGAACTCCTATCGATTCTTCCTCAGCAGCGCCTTCACCTTGAGCGGCAGGCCGAACAGGTTGATGAACCCCTCGGCGTCGCGTTGGTTATAGATCTCTTCCCGTTCAAAAGTGACCAGTTTCTGCCAATAGAGCGAGTAGGGGGAGACGCGTCCCTTCACCACGATGTTTCCCTTGCACAGGTGGAGCCGCACGCGGCCGGTCATATATTTCTGCGTCTCGGTGACGAACGCCTCCAGCGCCCGGCGATGCAGCGAGGGCCAGAGCCCGTAATAGACCAGTTCCCCGTATTTGGCGCCGACCCCCTCTTTGGCATGGAACGTGTCCCGGTCCAGGACCAGCGATTCCAGTTCGCGGTGCGCGGCGTAGAGGAGCGTGGCGGCCGGGGCCTCATACACCCCCCGGGACTTGATGCCAACCAGCCGGTTCTCCACCATATCCACCCGCCCCACGGCGTTCCGGCCGCCGATCTTGTTCAACAGGTCGATCATTTCCACGGGTCCGCGGCGGCGGCCGTTCACCGACACCGGCACGCCCTTGACGAATTCGATTTCGACGGTTTCCCCCCGCGCCGGCGCCTTTTCCGGAGACACGGTCAATTCGAACATGTCCTCCTTATAAGGATGGTTCGGGTCCTCAAGCACCCCCCCCTCATAGGAAATGTGCCACATGTTGGCGTCGGAGGAATAGGGTTTGGCCTTGGTCACCGTCACCGGGATGTTGTGCCGTTGGGCGTAGGCGACCTCGTCCTCCCGGCCTTTGAACTCCCATTCCCTCCACGGGGCCAGGATCCCCAATTCCGGGGCCAACGCCTTGAAGGTCAACTCGAACCGGACCTGGTCGTTGCCTTTGCCGGTGGCGCCGTGGGCCACGCCGTCGGCCTTGACCCGGCGGGCCACCTCCGCCACTTTTTCGGCGATCAACGGCCGCGCCAGCGCCGTGCCCAACAAGTAGCGCCCTTCGTAGAGGGCTCGGGCCTGCACGACTTTCCAAATGTATTTTTCGACGAATTCCCGGCGGGCGTCGACGACGAAACAGCGGGAAGCCCCCGTGGTCAGCGCCCGTCTCCTCAGCCGGCCGTAATCCTCGGCCTGCCCCAAATCCACGCAGCACGCCACCACATCGCAGCGATAGCGCTCACGGATCCATTTCAACATGACGGAGGTATCCAACCCTCCCGAATACGCCACAACGACACGATTGAACTTTCTCATGACCAGGAACTCCTCCACAGAGAGAACGGCTTGATTTTTCGACGCGGTTTACCTTTGTGCGGGTGCCAGATTTTACCCTAAAAACAGGGCCTCGTCAACGAGCGGTTTTAAGCCGTTTTCTATAAAAAATCCCCGGGGGGTTTCCCGGGGATCGCCGTTTTTCACTCGATTTTGTCGACGGTCAGGTCCGGAAAAAGGTCTCCCGCGGCGAAAACGCCGTTTTCGACCGGGTTTTACGAAAAAAAATCCCCATTCCCCGGCTCATTTTGCCCGCCTTTTCGACGAGTTCTTCAAACTCCTCAGCCCTTCCTTCAAAATCCGCAGGCCGTGCGCCGCCTCGGCGTCGGTCAGACAAAAGGGCGGCAACAACCGGATGACCCGCTCGGCCGTGCAGTTGACCAGCAGACCCCTCTCCCGGCAAAAAGCGACCACGTCCCCGCCGGGAATCCGTAGTTCCAATCCCAGGATGCACCCCGCTCCCCGGACTTCCTTTATAAAGGACATCTCCTCCTGCCATTTCTCAAACTCCTCCCGGAACAGCCGGCCGAGCCGCCGCACCCGGGCCAGGGTTCCGGCGTTCAGGGCCTTCATCACCGCCAACCCCGCTCCGCAGGGGACCGCCCCGCCGCCGAAAGTGCTTCCGTGATCCCCGGGACCGAACAACGCCGCCGTCTTCTTCTGGGCCAGGGTCGCGCCGATGGGCAACCCGTTGGCCAACCCTTTCGCCACGGTCAAAACGTCCGGAACGATACCGGGGCCGACCACCTCCTTGTTCTGATAGGCGAACAGGGTGCCGGTCCGGCCCATGCCGGTCTGTATTTCGTCGAACATCAAGAGCAGGTGATGCTTTCGGCAGAGTTCCCGAAGCCCCCGAAAAAACGCCGGCGGGGCGGTGCGAACGCCCCCCTCTCCCTGGATGGGCTCGATGAGGACGGCGCAGGTCCGGGGGGTAATTTTCCGTCGGACGGAATCCAGATCGCCGAACTCGGCCGCCGGGAACCCCCCCGGCAGGGGGCCGAAATCCTTTTTGGGATGTTTCTGCGCGGTGGCCGCCAGCGTGGCGAGGGTCCGACCGTGGAAGGAGTTCCTGAAGACGATGATCTGATACCGGGGCCGGCCCCGGTCCGGCGTGCGGCAGCCGTGCCGCCGGGCCAGTTTGATGGCGCACTCGTTGGCCTCCGCGCCGGAGTTGGCGAAAAACACCTTGCCGCCGAAAGTCCGTCGGGAAAGTTCCCGCGCCAGGTCTTCCTGCGGCCGGGTGTAATAGAGGTTCGAGGTGTGCAGGAGGATGTTGACCTGTTTGGTCACCGCCCGGGCCACGTCCCGGTCCGCGTGACCGAGGCCGCACACCGCGATCCCGGAAAAAAAATCCAGATACCGCCGGCCCTTGTCGTCCCACAGGTTCGGCCCATGCCCCCGGACGAACGTCACCGGCTGTCTTTTATAGGTATTGAACTGATGGCTCTCTTTATTCACGGAAGAAGCCTCGTCCCTTTCATTTTCAAAAGTCCCGCCCGGCCGTCGATGATGTCGATCTCCCGGACCCCTTTCCGGATGGCCCGCCGGCAGGAAAGCACCTTGGGAATCATGCCGCCGGTGACCACGCCGCGGTCGATCAAACCCTGAATGTCCCGCGTGTGGATTTTCGGGATCGTTTTTTTCCTGGCGTCCAGAACGCCGGCGACATCCGTCAGATACACCAGCCGGTCGGCCTTCAGCCACACGGCGACGGCCGCCGCCGCCTCGTCGGCGTTGACGTTCAGCGCCCGGCCCCGGGCATCCGACGCCACGGAGGAGATCACCGGCAAGAATTTTCCTTGCAGCAGGGTCCGCAAAATCCCCGGGGCCGCCCGCAACGGTTCCCCCACCCGGCCCAATCCCTTCACGGGCCGCGCCAAAAGGAGCCCCCCGTCCCTTCCGGACAAACCGACCGCCCGGACGCCCAAGGAACAGAGTTCCCCCACCAGTTTCTTGTTCACCTGGCCGGAGAGGACGCCCTCCACCACCGTCATGGCCGCGTCGTCGGTCACGCGGCGGCCCTTCACAAAAACCGGTTTCACGCCCATCTTCTGCAGCGCGGCGGAAATTTCAGGACCGCCGCCGTGCACCAACGCCACCGGACGCCGTCGCGCCAACCGGGCGACCTGGCGCAGGAACGCCTTCCGCGCCTTGTCGTCGGAAAGCAGGCTGCCGCCGAATTTGACCACCCAGACACTTCGCGTCATGATCGTCCCTGTCCCTCTCCCGTCGTTGGGAGTCATTCTAGTAAATCCGCGCGCTTTTGCGCTTTCGCGCGCCGGGGCCGGCGGCTCACCCTTTGAACTGAAAAAACGAAAGGACGCTGTCCCCGTAATAGTTTCGCCGGAACATCTCCCACTTTCCCGAAACATCGTCCACCGGCTCTTTTTTGTGGTGCTGGGCGATGACCCACCCGCCGGGAGCCAAGAGCCCGGCTTCCTCCACGCGCATCAGCGTGGCGATCGTCAGCGCCAAGGGACTTTTTTCGGCGTCCTTATAAGGCGGCCCCAGGAACACAAGGTCGAACGGCCGCCCCTTCAGCCAGGCGAGACTTTTGGTGATGTCGCCGCAGTGCACCTCGGCCTGGTCGGCGAACCCCAACCGGGCCGCGTTGCCCTCGATCGCCCGGCAACAACGGCGGTTGCCGTCCACGAACACGGCGCGGGCGGCGCCGTTGGACAGCGCCTCCAGGCCCACCGCGCCCGTACCGGCGAAAAGGTCCAGGAAAAAAGATCCCGCCAGCCGGGGACGCAGGATATCGAAGAGGGATTTACGGATGCGCGCCAGGATGGGCCGGACATCGACCCCGGCGTGCAGGCCGACCAGGAGGCGGCCGCGGGCGATTCCGGACTGGATACGGAGCACCGCTTACTCTCCCAGGACCTGAACGGTCACGGCGCGGCGGCGGGGCCGGTTGTCGAAATCCACCAGAACGATCTGTTGCCATGTGCCGCGGACCAGTTTTCCGGAACGCACCGGAAAAACCCGGCTCTGTCCCAACAGCCCGGACCGCACATGGGCGTAGCCGTTGCCGTCGTGCCAGGCGTCCTCGTGGTGATAGCGCCCCCGCCGGGGCGCCAGTTTCTCGAACGCCTCCCGCAGGTCGCGCAACACGCCGGACTCGTACTCCACCGCGGTGATGCCCACGGTGGAACCGGCGGCGAACACCAGCGCCTGCCCCTCCCGCACGCCGGACGAACGCACCGCTTCCTCCACCGGTTCGGTGATGTCCACGATGTCCGTCTCGCCTTTCGTCGTCAAACTCAGGTCGGTCGTATGTGTTTTTATCTGTGTCATCTTCGCTTCATTTTTCTCCAGTGTTGTGATGGCGCCCGGAAAAACCCTCCAAAAACCGCCGAAGGCGTCAAAACCCTCCGCCGCCGACGGAGGAGAGACACGTTTCAATAACCGACACTATCCTTTGGAAACCGCCAGCTCCATCCAGAGGGAAGCCATCTCCCTTTTTTCCACCGGGGTCATTCCCCGCTTATCCACCCAATACCTTATTTCAGGGAACAAGACCAATCCCGGGACCGCCGTGGGGATGACCCCGCCTGTGTTTTCCGACAAAAAAATCCCCAGCCCGCCCAAGAATTCTTGCGATGTCCGGCATGCCTGATGGGCCAAGAATTTTTTGATTGTAACAAATTCTATTCCAAACCTCTCCGGATGCCGCCCCATTTCAGAGTGAGGCTCAAGCCCGAAGGTAAAACAATTATAGGCCCGCACCAGCGGCGCCAGCCGTTTGGCGACACTCCACGTATGTTTGGCCTCCTCATAGGTCGTCGTCGGAAAATCCCAGATCAGGTCGACCGAGGTCTTTATTCCGAGTTCTCCCATCTCCCCTATATTCCGTTCCGCCGTTTCGGCCGAGTATCCCTTGTTCATCGTTTTCAAGACGCGCCCATCGAACGACTCCACCCCCAAAGCGATCTCCGCGCCACCGCTCGCGGCCACTTTTTCAAGAAGCTCGGCCGTCCACCCCCGAGAACTCCGGGCGAAGGTCCACCATTGCACGCCCATCGAATGTTCCCGTAACGCCTCCGCCAAATCCTTGGCGTATCGAGGCGGCATTTCGTCCCCCATCAATTTGAATTTCCGCTGCCCGTATCGGTCATGATGATGTTTCAGGTCGCGAACGACATCGCCGACGGGCCGGAAATAAGCACCGGCCCATTGCCTGGGATAAGAGCAAAAAACGCACCGCCCCCAAGAACATCCCCGGGCGTACAACAACGGGACATACCTGTCTTCTGAATACAGCGGGCTCACTGAAAAATCGGAAAAATCCGGAGGAGGGTCCGGCTCCGCCGGCTCAACGGGACGGGGATCGTTCCCCACGATATTTTTCCCGCTCCGATAGATCAGCGCGGGCACGCATTTCAAGTCGCCGCGGGACTTCAGAATCCGGACCAATTCCAGCAACGGCTTCTCGCCTGCGAACCGGACGATCCCGTCCACGGGAACCATCCTCATTATTTTTTCTTGCGCCTCCGGCGTCATTGTATTCATCGTCGCCCCGCCCAAAACGAGGAAAGCGTCCGTCTTCTGCGCCCGCAACATCCGAACAATGGCGATGGCGGCCCCCCACTGGGAGGGGAGTGTTATCGAGAAACCGATAATCTTGTAGTCCGTTTCCCGCTGAAGGGGCGGCATCACTGTTCGTAAAAAATCGTCCATCCCAAACGGCATGAGCCCATGACGCGCCACGTATTCCCCCAGATCGTCTCCCAAATGCTCCGGAAAAGACAGGGGGGCGTGCATCGCCTGAAACAGGAAATCCAGGAGATCCTGCCTGACGGATTCCCCCCGCCAATCTTCCCATTGGCTTCGGGATGTCTCCGATAACTGCAGGTAATGCCGCAAGGCGGACATTTTAAGCGGGTCATCCGCCGTCTTCCGCATCGCCTCTGTCGACCGACGACGCCACTGTCCCGCCGCCGGCGACAACAACCATTCGACATACCGTCCGTTCAGATCGAGCGCGTCGACGGACACGGACCGGCGCTCCAAATAGGATTTAAGCATCGGGACCGCGAGAGGAAACTCCCAGGAATCCCTCACGAAGGGCGGGTGGATGAGGAGGATGTCTTTAGGGGCGCTCATAGGGCCTAAGAAGTCATTGGATCGCGATGGGTCGGGGAAACAATCGAGTGGTAAACCGTAAAAATAAAAAGTGGAGCTGAAGGGGATCGAACCCTCGGCCTCCTCAATGCCATTGAGGCGCTCTCCCAGCTGAGCTACAGCCCCACAAAATCGGAATGTCCTGTCGACTGACAGGCCCCATTGTATCGAATCTCTTCCAAAAAATCCAGAGAGCACCGGGCGGCCTCATCCAAAACAGCGCGAGGCCGGCGGGAAAAAGAACGTTCGTGAATGCGTGGAAGACGGGCGGGGAAACGAAGGGGCTCGGAACGCGTTCCCCTCAACCGGGGACGGAAGGCGACACTTTGTCCTCTTCGAGGATTTCGCGTATTTTCCGGACAAGGGCGTCCGGGGTGAACGGCTTTTGCAAAACATTCCCGTCCGGCCCGGCAATTCCGCAATTCTGGATGGTCTCCTCGTTGTATCCGGACATGTAGAGCACCTTGAAATCCGGGCAGAACTGCCGGAGGCGTTCCGTCAAAGCCCGCCCGCTCATGTGCGGCATCACCACGTCGCTGAGGACCAGATGGATGCGCCCCTCGTGCCGCGCCGCGACCTCCAAAGCGTCCGTTCCATTGCCCGCCGACAAGGTCTCATACCCGGCCTGTTTCAGCGTCGACAAAATGAGCCGGCGGACCGACTCCTCGTCCTCCACCACCAAAATCGTTCCCTCCCCCGCGACCCGGCCGGACCGCTCCGGTTTTTTTTCGAGAACCGGAGACTCGGTTTCCATCGTCGGGAAAAAAAGCTGAAACGCGCTCCCCCGGCCCGGTTCACTGTGAACGTAGACGCACCCGTTGCTCTGTTTGACGAGCCCATAGACCGTGGAGAGCCCCAAGCCCGTTCCCCGGGTCTCGTCCTTGGTCGTAAAGAACGGTTCGAAGATTTTTTCTTTAACGGACGGCTCCATGCCGCAGCCCGTGTCCGAAACGTCGAGGCGCGCATACCGGCCCGGAGAAATGGAGGTGCCGTCCGCACAGACGAACGTCTCCTTTAAAAGAAGGTTTCGGGTGGCGATCTCGATCCGCCCCCCCTGGGGCATGGCATCGCGGGCATTGACCACGAGGTTGAGGATGGCCTGCTCCAACTGGCCGGGGTCCAGCTTGACCCGACGCAGGCCGGGGTCCAGCGTCAAAACCAATTCGATATCCTCTCCGATAAGGCGTCGGAGCATCCGCGCCAAATCGCTGATGACGGCGTTGAGGTTGACGACCTCCGGCTGAAGACGCTGCCGGCGGCTGAACGCCAGCAGTTGCCGGGTGAGCGAGCTGGCGCGTTCCCCCGCCTTCTTGATTTCGGCGAGGTCGGCCCGCAGCGACTCCTCTTTGAGCTGCTCTTGCAGGAAATCGCTGTATCCCAGGATGACCGTCAACATATTGTTGAAATCGTGGGCCACGCCGCCCGCCAGACGGCCGATCGCCTCCATTTTTTGCGCGCGGAAAAAATCCTGCTCCAGCTTTTTTCGCTCCGTCACATCGAGCCACATCCCCAGGATCTCGCCCGGGCGGCCCGACGACGACATCAGCACCGCCTCGTCCAGGAACCAACGGTAATTCCCGTCGGCGCAGCGCCATCGGTATTCCACGACCGAGTGACCGCTTTCATGGATCTTCCGGAACTCCTCCCACACGCGTTCCACGTCGTCCGGATGCAGCCGTTCCGTCCAAAAGAGGGGGTCGTCCGAAAAACAGATCGCGGAATAGCCGAAGATCCGGATCACCTGTTCGCTCACCCAGGAGATCCGCCGGTCCGCCGCCTCTCCCGAAACGGAATAAAGCGCCAGGGGCAACCCCTGAAGGATCAGCCCCTCCTGTTCCAGGGTTTTGACCAGCTCCGAACGCAGCTGTTTCTGTTCCTCGGCGGCCTCCCGTTCCCGCAAGGCCCGCGTCACGCAAAAATTCAACCGGGAAAGACCGCTCTTCAGCACGTAGTCCGTCGCGCCGGCCTTGATGGACTCGATCGCCCGGTCCTCCCCCTGTTGTTTGGATATGAAAATAAACGGGATCTCGGGAGCGATCTCTTTCGCGATATCCAGCGGGGAGGCACCTTCGAACGACGGCAGGCAATATTCGGACAAGATCAAATCGGGAAGAAACTCTTTCAACGCCCCGCGGAACCCCTCCTCGTCTTCCGCCCGCCGAAAAACAAAGGGGAATTTCGTTTTGTTCAGTTCCTTCTGAACAAGGTCCGCGTCCTCGGGGTCGTTTTCAAGGAGGAGAACCCGGATTTTCTTTTTCATTTCCCCTCTCCCGCGTCGCGTGATCTTTTCTGGACCCGGCGCCCGGCCAAGAGGCTTCATTTCTTCATCTAAATCATCGGTTCCCCGTTTCCCGGAGATGCTTTTATATATCCCCGAAAGGCCCGCCTGTCAACGACTTTTGTTCGTCGTGACCGTTTTGACGAGATTTTATTAAAGTGGATTCCCGGCGGAAACGCGAAATATCCGTTCTCTGTGGAAAAGAAGCGCGGGGATTGATTTTTTAGGACCTACTTTGGAGCCGGCGGGGATGTAAATTTATCGCCAACAACGCGCCCCCGGCGGGCAAAAACCGGGGACTTCGAAACTCAGATGATCTCGCGGAAAAGTTCCGGCCGCGGCTGGGGGATGACGATGGTCTGCGTGAGCAACCCTTTTTCGCCGGCGTTGGCGGCGCCCGCCGCGATGGCCGCCTCCACCGCCGCCACGGACCCGGTGAGGGTCACCAGGCCCTTCCCTCCCATGGCCATGGCCAGTTTGATCTCGATGAGCCGCACGTCCGCCGCCTTGACGCAGGCGTCAGCGGCCTCGATGAGCGACGCCACCGAAAAGGTCTCCAGAAGACCCATGGACTCCCGCGCGGTCACCTGGGCGGTGCCCTGAACGGCCGGGAAGACGTCCGGATGGATGTTGGGGATGACGAACCGGTCCACCAGGGACTCGGCGGCGCGGGAGGCCCCGGCCTCCACGCTCATGGTGACGTCCGCCACTTCTCCCGCCACCAGCACCACGTATTTGCCCGGGCAGATGGTGCGGGCCAACAGGAGCCGCACGTTGGCGGTTTTCAGCATCGTGTCGGTCACGTCGTAGCCCTTCGCCATGGAACTCGTTTCAACGCCGCCGATGGAATTGTACATGTCGTTATCCTTCGATCGTGATGGCCGCATCCACGGACGTCACCGTGCCGGCGATGCTGGCGTGTACCCGCGCCCCCAGCGCGTTGGCCGGGATCTCCGCGATCAACTGCCCCCGGGAAACCTTCTGTCCCGCCGAAACCACCGGCGAGGCGGGCGCGCCCACGTGCTGACGCAGCGGAATCCTCACTTTGCCCACCGGGCCCACGTCCTCTTTTAAATGCGCCTCCGCCTGATAATCGTAGAGCCCCAACCGGCGGGTGAGCCGGGCCACCGGCACTTTTCGAAAATCGCGCATCGGGTGCGCGGGCGAGGACCGGCCCGTGTTGAGCCGGGCGCTCTTCCAGTCCACCTTCATCTCGCGCAGATCCCCCTTGGCGGAAACGCAGACGTTCCTCGGATCCAACTCCTCCGGACAGGCGTAGAGGCTGCACAACGAACATTCGCAGCAAAGGAGCGCCCACTCGCTCAGGGGCCGGCGTTCCGCGCCGGCGAATCCCAGACTCCGCATCACGCGGTGCGGCTCGACGGCGTATCCCAACAGGTAGCGCGGACAGAACTGGGTGCAGAACGAACACTGATCGCAGACGGACTGACCGATGCGGGAATAGGCCGAGCGCGGCGCGGACTTTTTCCGGACCAGCGGGTGGTCTTTCGGCAGGACGATGAGCCCCCCGGAGGTCTTCTTCACCGGCTCGGACAGGTCGGTCGTCACGCGGCCCATCATGGCGCCGCCGTCGAGCACGGCGAACTCCTTCGCCTTGGCGCCGCCGGCCAAACCGACCACCTCGCCGATGCTCAGCCCCACCGGCACCCGCAGGGTGGCGGGCTTCTTCACCGCGCCCGTCACCGTCAAAAAAGTGTCCGTCACCGGCCTCTCCGGCGACTCCGCCACGTTGAAAAGCGTCTCCACGTTGTCCACCACCACGCCGACCTGGAGGGGGATCCCGCCGGGCGGGATCAGTTTCCCGGTGACGTCGTAGACCAGGCTGAACTCGTCGCCCGCCGGATAAAAATCCCCCAGCGCCTGCAGGCGGACGGCGACGTGGCCTTTTAAAAGTTTCTCGTATTGTTCGACGAGTTCCTTATATTTCCCCTTGAGGGCGATCACCCCGCGGGCCGCGCCCGTGGAACGCATCATCATCTCCAGCCCCGCCAGGATTTTTTCCGGGTAGGCCTTGAGCATCTCCTTGTCCTTGTGCAGGAGGGGTTCGCACTCGGCGCCGTTGCAGATGACCGTTTCGGCCTTGGAGGCGGCCTTCACGTGCGTGGGGAACCCGGCGCCGCCGGCGCCCACCACGCCCGCGTTCCGGATGGATTCGACGATGTCGGCGGGAGAAAGTTTTGCCATAGAGGGTCCTCATTTTACAAAAATTCGGCGGCGACCGGCCGAAAAATCGCCGCTGTTTTGCTTTTCTCTCAGAATTGTGTTTATAATACTCCCCAGACCGGAGGACGGAGAAGGTCATGCTGAAAAAACTGCAGATTGTCGGCGGCAAACTGGTGGAGAACGGGGGCGACCGGCCGTGCGTCCTCGTCTTCGTCAAACCCGACGACAAGGAACGGCAGCAGCTCCTCACCGATTACCACATCGACGAGCACACCCTGGCCTCCGCCATGGACCCCGACGAACCTTCGCGCATCGAAATCGAGACCGACTACCTGGCGGTCATCTTCAAACACCCCAAGAACTATTCGGAGCGGGAGACGCTCCTCTTCAAAGTGGCCTCCATGGGCCTTTTCCTCTACAAGGAACAACTCGTCATCGTCTTCCCCGATGACATCCCGCTGTTCACCGGAAAGATATTCAACTCCCTGGAGAACGTCAACGACATCTTCCTCCGGGTCATCTACCGGTCCATCTACCATTTCATGGAGCACTTGAAGGTCATCAACATGATCACCGACGAGATCGAGCACAAGATCAGCGTCTCCATGGAGAACAAATACCTGCTGAACCTCTTCAGCCTCGAAAAATCGCTGGTCTACTACCTCAGCGCCATCAATTCCAACGAGTTCGTCTTCGAAAAACTGCGCAACAACGGCCCCAAGTTCGGTTTTTCCCCCAAGAACATGGAACTGCTCGAAGACATCACCATCGAGAATTCCCAGTGCTACCGGCAAGCCGAAATCTACTCCAACATCCTCGCCAGCCTCATGGACGCGCGCGCCTCCATCGTCAGCAACAACCTGAACATCCTCATGAAGACGCTCAACTTCATCACCATCGCCATCATGGTGCCCACCTTCGTGGTGAGCGCCTTCTCCATGAACGTCCGCATCCCCTGGGAGCAACACCCGCAGGCGTTCTGGATCGTGATGGTCCTGGCGGTCCTTTCGGAGCTGGGCGTGATGTTCTGGTGGCAGCGCGCCACCCGGTTCCTCCACAAAAAAGGGCGCGAATAAGAATTCCCCGAAAAGAAAGACCCCCTCGGTTCCCAACGGGAGCCGAGGGGGTCTTGTTTTAGGAACCTGTTACTTGCCGCCGGCGATGTCTGCGTGCGCCTTCCGCATCTCCTCGGACTCGCGTTTCGACTGCCACACGGCCCAGACGATGGTGGACAGCGCGACGACGATGATGGTGACGGACAGACCGCCCATGGGCGCCGCTATCATGGCCATCAACCGATCGTAGAAATGTTGCGGGATCTGCTGGGCCTGGAACAGCGTTTCCGCGGTGCTCTTCAGCGTCTCGATGGTGGGCTTGCTGAAGGGGATCACCAGCGGCACCACCAGCAGGGCCACCATGTTCATCACTTTGATGAGCGGGTTGATGGCCGGGCCGGAGGTGTCCTTGAGCGGGTCGCCGACGGTGTCGCCGGTGACCGCCGCCTTGTGGCGTTCGGAACCCTTGCCGGTGTTCTTCGCCGGGTCCCTGGGTTCGTCCTCAATGCATTTCTTGGCGTTGTCCCAGGCGCCGCCGGCGTTGGCCATGAACACGGCGATGAGCTGGCCCGAGAGGATGGTGCCCGCCAAAAAGCCCGCCAGCGCCATGGGGCCGAGCGCGAAACCGACGAGGATCGGCGTCATCACGGCCAGCATTCCGGGCCCGATCAGCTCCTTCTGGGCGGAAGCGGTGCAGATGCCCACCACCTTGCCGTAATCGGGAAGTTTCGTCCCTTCCATCACGCCGGGGACCTTGAACTGGTGCCGGCATTCCTGAACGATCAGGTACGCCGCGCGGCCCACGGCGCGGATGGTCATGGAGGAGAACAGGAACGGCACCGCGCCGCCGATGAGCAGTCCGATCAGGAGCGTCGGGTCGGAGATCTTCAGCAGGCCCGCCACCGCGTTGTAGAGTTCGATGGGCACCTGCGCGTCCTCTCCCTGTCCGCCGGAGGCGATCACCGTGATGAAGGAGGCGAACAGCGACACCGCCGCGATCACGGCCGAGCCGATGGCGATCCCCTTGGTGATGGCCTTGGTGGTGTTGCCCACCGCGTCGAGGTCCGCCAGGATCTGCCGCGCGTTTTTGTAGTTCTCCGGGCCCATTTCCTTGGCGTCATAACCCATTTCGCCGATGCCGTTGGCGTTGTCCGCCACGGGACCGAACACGTCCATGGAGATGGTGTTGCCCGTCAGCGTCAGCATGCCGATGCCGCACATGGCCACACCGAACGCCACGAAGATGGGGTTGGTGTTGGCGTAGACCACCGCGGAGGCGAAGATGGAACCCGCGATGATGAGGATGGCCCACACGCTGGACTCAAACCCCACCGCCAGTCCCTCGATGATGTTGGTGGCATGGCCCGTCGCGCAGGCGCGCACACAGCCCTTCACCGGGGCGAACTCCGTGCCCGTGAAATATTCGGTGCACCGGTTCAGCGCCACGGCCAGGAGGATGCCGATGAAGCAGGTCCAGGCGGCGCGCATATCCAATCCGGGGACGCCGAAGGTGAACAGCCACGGCAGGTTCTGGGACACGGCCGCCACCTGCGGGAAGCGCGCGAAATAGTCCGCGTCGAACCGCAGGTAGAAAAAGCCGAGGACCACGAACCCGATGATGGAGATCACCGACGACACCCAGAAACCGACGTTGATGGATTTCATGGCTTCCCCGGCGGACCCTTTGTCTCCGGCGCGAACCAGGTAGGTGCCGATGATGGAAGCGAACACGCCGATGGCGCGCACCAATATCGGGAAGATCACGCCCTTGTGTCCGAAGGAGGCCCAGCCCAGGATCATGGCGGCCACGATGGTGACCTCGTAGGACTCGAAGATGTCCGCAGCCATGCCGGCGCAGTCGCCCACGTTGTCGCCCACGTTGTCGGCGATGGTGGCGGCGTTGCGCGGGTCGTCCTCGGGCACGCCCACCTCGATCTTGCCGACGAGGTCGGCGCCCACGTCGGCGGCTTTGGTGTAGATGCCGCCGCCCACCCGCATGAACAACGCGAGCAGCGTGCCGCCGAACCCGAAGCCCAGCAACACCTCATAGGCCTTCTCGCCGAAAGCCATGAAAATGACGGTGCCGCCCAAAAGGCCCAGGCCGTCGGTCAGCATGCCGGTAATGGTGCCGGTGCGGTAGCCGAGCTGCAGCGCCCGGCCGAAACTGGTCTTGGCGGCCGCCGCCACGCGCAGGTTGCCCGTGGTGGCCAGGCGCATCCCCACGAAACCCACCAGGCCCGAGAACAACGCGCCCATGAAGAACGCGACCGCTCGGCCGAAGGCGATGGGGTCGCCGAAGTTCTTTGTCGGGAGCGCCCGGCTCAGGTACAGGAGCACCACCAACACGCTGATGAGGATGGCCACCGTGGTGAGCTGGCGTTTCAGGTAGGCGTCCGCCCCCTGGCGGATGGCCTGGGTGATCTCCTGCATCTTGGGCGTGCCCTTGTCCGCGCCCAGCACTTCCTTGACCAGCGAAAGCGCATACAGGAGGCCGGCGAACGCAACGCCGAGCACCACCCAGAGGGCCACTTTTTCATAGGAGGCATAAAGCGGGGACGTCATAAAGGAAAAGAACTGGAACCCCTCGTGCCCGCCTTCCGCGGCCTCTTCCGGAGAGACCTGGGCGAAAACAGCGACGGCCAAGGCGCCCAACAGGCTGAGACCCATGAACGCCGCTTTTTTGTCTTTGAACAACTTCTGGATGAATGATGTCATATGCACCTCGTCAGTTTAGTCGTCGTGCGCTCGGAAAACCGCGTGATCACGCTTCGTCGCCGGATTTTTCGATCGTCCACGAGATTTCGGAAAAAATGGGATATCGGACAGGCGTGCCGCGCACGCGCCGAATCAAAAGCAGGAGGATAAATATACAAAATTTTTGACGAAAAATACGCCCGCAAAAAAGAAAGGAGGGGCCGGCAAAGGCCCCTCCTTTCTTAAACTAAGACGCGAAACCGACGAGGTCAGTCGCCGAGCTGATGCGTCCCCGTCGAGTCCCTGTAGTTGCCGGCGCCGTTCTGGTCGATATCCACCTGAACCGTCTCGCCGCCCACCGTCACGGTACCCGTCACCACGCCGTTGGTCATGGTGAGGTTGATGTTCACCGTGGTGCCGTCCGGCAAGGTGCCGGTGCCGGTCAGAGTGCCGCTCATCGTGTTGTTCGCCGGGCTCACCGTCTCCGTGATGTCGAAGTGGAACGTGCCGTCCGGACCGCTCACGTCGATGGTGCCCGTCATGGACATGTCGCTGGGGACCATCGAACCGCCCGCCCCGCCGGGAACCCCGAAGGGCGCCGTCATGGTGGCGGTGAAGGTGTTGCCGCCCGGGTCCGTGCCGCTGACCCGCTGGCGCACCCGCGTGATGGCCTGGATCGTCGCAAGAGTCGTCGGATCGGGCATGCCGCCGCTCATCAGGCTTTCCAGGATGGTAAAAAACGCCACCGCGGTGCCGTCCGTCTTCTCGAAGCGGATCTTCACCGTCGGCGCCGAGCCGAACTGCGGGTCGTTCGGGAACACGAGGGTGTAATACCCGTCCGATCCCATGGCCCCCCAGGAAGGCATTCCGCCGCCCGGCTGACCGCCGCCACCGCCCGGCTGGCCGCCTCCCGGTCCGATGCGCCGCGCCGCGGGCGCGCCCATGGCGCTGCCGGTGGTGCCGGCCACCTGCGCCACCTGCGCGGCCACCTGCGCCGCGTCCGCCGCCTGGCCGGCCGGCGTGTTCGGCGTGGAAACGCCGGAACTGCTGCTGGAGCTGGTGCCGTCGTACAGAACCCCGCCCAAGACCTTGTTCTTGGACTTGTTGTTGCCGCAACCCACAACGCCAAACGTCAGCGCCAGGGCCATCATCAATCTCAAGAATTTCATGTATTTATCCTCCGAAAGTCGTTCGACGAATCAATAGTTGAAGCGATAGTCGCCGGCCAGGATGACCTTGTAGTCCCCGGCTCCGCGAAGCATGTCCACGGTGCGGATCTTCTCATCCCCCACACCCCAGGCCACGCCGCCCTTCACGCTCCACGACTCATTGAACATCTTGTGCACGCCCAGGACCAGGTCCACGGCCGTGCCCGCGCTGCCGTCCACTTCCTTCATGGATCCCGTGGCGTCGTCCTTTTCCCGGCCGACGATGTTCGCGTTCACCTCACCCACCCAGTCCAGTCCCCACCGGGGATAGGAGAGGGCCGCGTTCAGCTGCACGATGTCGCCCGGGTCTTCCTTGGTTTTGGCCGCTCCCGGCGTGTCGAACGTGGTTTTGTATTCCTGCTTCACCAAATACCCCGCGTTCGCATACATCATCACCGGGCCCAACGCTTTTTCGCCCGCCAACCCCAGGCCGATGTTCAGCCCTTCGCCCAGAAGCTTGTCCTGGTCCGCGGTCGGCAGTTCCACGCGCAGCGTGCCGGCGAAAAGCCCCTTGGGGCAGAACGCCCATTTGCCGCCCAAAATCACCTGGCCGATGCCGGAATCCTTCTCGTCCGACGACGCGGTGCCGACCTCCGTCTTCAGCTTGTCGGAAACGTGGGGCACCTCCAACAGCACTTCCCACTTTTCCACCGGCACCCAGCGCGCGTTCAGGTCCGTCCGCATCACCGTGTCCGTGTATTCCGTGCTGGTGTCCGTCACTTTCCACAGGTCCACGCGGTATGTCGGCCTCAACTCCACCGACACGCTCTTCGCTTCTCCCATGGAAACGGTTTCCGTCACCAATGTCGGCTGGGCCGACAGCACGGAAACGCACCCCACTGAAAGGGTCACAATCCCGATCATCAGTTGTTTCAATTTCAAGGATGCCTCCTCTGATTTTTTGATTTCCCGCACGCGGCGGTGATGTCTTGGCGGAACGTCGATCCCGCCGTCCGTCGCAGCCCCTCGTCCGTCTCATGCCTCCACGTCAAAGGCGACCACACCGGTGAAGGATTCTAATCAATGCGGGTTAAAGTTTCAAGACGATTTCTTGTGACTTTACGACCGACCCGCTCGCTTCCCCAAAAGGCGTCGGGTTCGATATAATAAACGCATGGCCCTGCTTGCCGGCGTCCCCCTTCCGCCCCTGCGACACGACTTGGACATCGTCCCCGTACAACACGAGGGCAAACCCATGCTGCTGGTGAGCGACCTCCTGGGACTGGAAGACAAACCCGCCCTGGTCTCGCCGCCGGTGCTGGCCCTGGCCTCTTTCTTCGATGGAAAAAAGCGGGCCCGGGAGGTGCAGGCGGAACTGGCCAAGGAAAACGCCACCCTCTCCGAATCCGAGATCCAGGACGTCGCAGACCAGTTGGACAAGCTGGGGCTTCTGGAGACCGCCGCCGCCAACGAAACCCGCGCCCGGGCCCTGGAAGAGTTCCGGAACAGCCCGGTCAGGAAACAACCGTTCCGCGGGCTGCCCGACAATCCGCTGGACATGGCCGCCCTCTTGAACGGGTTTTCCTCGGCGCCCAAAGGACCGGGCGATTGGCCGAACGGAAACCCTTCCGGGAAACCGCCCCTGGGGCTCCTCTGTCCGCACATCGATTTCGCCCGCGGCGGCCCGCTCTACGCCTGGTCCTACCGGGAACTGGCCCGCCGGCCGCCGCCGGACGTCATCGTGGCGCTCGGTGTGGCGCACCTTCCGCCCAACTCCCCCTGGGCCTTCACGCGCAAAGCCTACGAAACCCCTTTCGGCCCCCTGCCCGTGGCCGAGGACCTTTACCGGGACATCACCGAGTCCCTCTGGTACGACCCGGTCGTCGACGAGTGGGCCCACGCCAAAGAACATTCCCTGGAATTCCAGGCGCTGTGGCTCAAACATCTCTGGCGAGAGAAAACCCCGAAATGGGTTCCCCTCCTTTGTTCTTCCTACGAACGCTACTGCGTGAACGCGCCCCCCTCTTCCGTCCCCACGGTGGAAAACGCCATCCAACGGATCGGAGACGTCCTGGCGGCGCGGGCAAAAAAGGGACAGAGCGTCCTCGTCCTGGCGGGGGTGGATTTGTCGCACGTGGGCCGGCGGTTCGGCGACGGGATGGAGATAACGGACGAACTGAAGAAAAAAATCGAATCTTTCGACCGGCAGTCTTTGGAAAAAGCCCTGGCCCTGGACGCCGACGGTTTCTTCCTGCAAGGCACGGGCGAAAACGCCTGGCGGAAAGTCTGCGGCCTGTCGGCCATCTACACCTCGCTCCGCTGGATCAAGTCCCTGGCGGGCGGCGCCCGCGTGAAAAGTTCCCTCCTGGCCTACGACATGGCCCCCGACCCCGCCGGCGGCGAAGTCTCCTTCGCCAGCGCGGTGTTCGAAACGTAGACCAAAATTCAGCCGCCTCATTTTAGAAGATGCGTTGCCGACACGGCTCCCATCAAAAACGAACGTTTCCGCCACCTCCCCCCCACCTCTTCCCACGAAAAAATTATCACGTCCCTCTTGCGCGGGATCGGTTTGAGGGATAGACTTTGGGGAGAAGCCATCCTTTCCGGAGAGGTTTTATGTCACGCCGTCTTCCCTACGCTGTGTCCCCCCTCCGGGTGGGACTGATCCTCCTCGGCTGAAAATCCCATCCATCGAGGGTCAGCACCACCCTCACTTCCCTTATATGGTCAATAAGGAAGGGCGTCCTTCCTTTGTCCTCGCGGAAAATCAACCTCCTCCGCGCTCTTACATCCGATAAGGAGACCATCATGGACCTGAAAAAATTCGGCTGGACGGAAGAGTCTTTTCCCCCGCCGCCCCAAGACAAACCTTATTGCGCACCGGCACGGGTCGTGGAAGAACAAAAAGGCGGTTATTATGTTGTGGCGGCGACCGGCGAACTGTGGGCCGAAGTCGCGGGGCGATTGTTTTACGAAGCATCCTCCCGCCTGCATTTGCCCGTCGTGGGGGACTGGGTGTGGATCCATCCGGCCCTCCCCGATACCCTGTCCCTCATCCACGGCATTTTGCCGAGGAAAAACGGCTTGTCACGGCTGGGGATGGGGCGGGACGCCGCCACGGGAGAAGAACAACCCCTGGCGGCCAACGTGGACACGATGCTCATCGTAACGTCCCTCAACAAAGAATTCAATCCGTCGCGTTTGGAACGTTACGGGACCCTGGCGGGGCAGAACGGGATTAGGCCGGTGGTGATCCTCAACAAAGCGGACATCTGTGACGATCCCCGTCCCTACGTGACGGCCGCCCGGGAAGCGTTGCCCGGCGCCGCTGTTTTAACGGTCAGCGCGGCCACCGGGCTGGGGATGGAAACATTGTCCGAGCTGCTCACCCCCGGTTCAACGGGAGTGCTGTTGGGGTCCTCCGGGGTCGGGAAATCGACGCTCATCAACCGGTTGCTGCAGGAGGCGGTTCAGGACACCATGGAAATCCGCGCCGACGATCACCGGGGCAGGCACGCGACGACAACCCGGTCCCTCTTCCGGCTCCCCTCGGGGGCGCTGCTCATCGACAGCCCGGGGCTCCGCGAGGTCGGCTTGCCCCAGACGGGCCAGGGACTCCCTTCAACGTTCTCGGACATCGAACAGCTGTCCGCGAATTGCCGGTACCGGAACTGTTCTCATGCCCGCGAACCCGGCTGCGCCGTCCAAGAGGCAAGGCGACTCGGCAATTTGTCTGAAAGGCGTTATCTCAACTACCTGAAATTATTGAAGGAACGGGCTTTCATCAAACGGAAGACGGACAAGGGGGCGGCGCGCGAACATAAAAAATACGAAAAACGAATCAGCCGGCTCATCAAAGAATATTTCAAACAGGGGCGGCCCGGGTAGCCGGTCGCCAAAAAAGTTCTTTTGGGCTGTCATTGCGAGGAGTCAGCGACGAAACAATCCCACCTCTCCGTTGAAAACGGCAAGATCGCCGCGCTCCATCGGAGTATTCGTTCCTCTGGCACGCCGTTGGCCCCAAAAGCTCTGCGTGGGGACCTTTGGTCGCTCGCAATGACGACACGGGAGTTTTCAGCATCCCGCTGATTGCGGCAACAATTCGACTCCGTCCAGACCCCGGCGCGCAGGGGAATCGGACGGGATTGATTCAGGAAGGTTATTTCTCGGAAGAAACGGCGAAGAGGGACGGGGAACGGCGGTAGAGACCCTGCAAGAATTTTCTGGCCTTGAGAAAAGCGCGCGAGCGATGGCTGATGCGGTTCTTCTGACGGAGCGACATCTCGGCGAAGGATTTTTTGTGGCCGGCGGGCTGGAAGAGCGGGTCGAAACCGAATCCCTGAGACCCTCGACGTTCGCGGAGGATGCGGCCGGCGCAGACGCCCTCGAACAGCCTTTCCCGGCCGTCCGGCAAAACCACCGCCACCACACAGCGAAACCGGGCGGTCCGGCGTTTCTCGCCGTCCAGCACCCGCAGAAGTTTCCGGTTGTTGTCCTCGTAAGAACAGGCCGGGCCGGCGAAGCGGGCCGAATAGACCCCCGGCGCGCCGTGGAGGGCGTCCACTTCCAGGCCGGTGTCGTCGGCGAGACAGAGCCGGCCCGTGCGGCCCGCCGCGGCGCGGGCTTTCAGGAGCGCGTTGGCCGCCAGGGTTTTCCCCGTTTCCCTTACCTTATAAGCCAGACCGAAATCGTCCAGCCCCCGGACGGCAAAGGACGGACGGCCCAGGATCTTCCGTATCTCACGGACCTTGTGACGGTTTTGCGTGGCGATGACCACGAGGGCTGAAAATTTCGTCATTCGACGGGGATTGCTTTTCTAAAAAGAGATCCCGCCGGCGGCGCGGGGCGGCGGGGCGATGGACCGGAGGACTTTTTTCTGCAGGTTGAAAACTTTTTTCAACCCTTTGCGGCCCGCGTTGAGCAGCCGGTCCAGCTCCTGCCGTGAGAAAACGCGGCCTTCGGCGCTCCCCTGGATCTCCACGAAACGGCCGGACCCGGTCATCACCATGTTCAAGTCCACGTCGGCGTCGTGGTCAGCCTCGTAGGACATATCCAGCTCGATCTTGCCCTTGCAAAGACCGACGCTCACCGCGGCCAGGTAATCCTTCACGGGCCAGGTGGTGATGCGGCCGTCGCGGTAAAGTTTCCGGAGCGCGTCCACCAGGACGATGAACCCGCCGTTGATGGAGGCGGTGCGGGTGCCGCCGTCGGCCTGAAGCACGTCGCAGTCGACCACCACGCTGAACGGCGAAAGGGCCTGCAGGTCCACCGCGGCGCGCAGGGAGCGGCCGATGAGGCGGGAAATCTCTTGGGCGCGGCCGCCGCCGGCGGCCCGGCCGCGGGGCGTGCGCTTGTCGCCGGCGCGGGGAAGCATGCCGTATTCCGCCGACAGCCAACCGATCCCCTTTTCCTCGGCGTGCGGCGGCAGCCGCGTCTCCACGGTGGCCACGCACAACACGCGGGTGTTTCCCATCTGAAACAGACAGGACCCCTCGGCGTGCCGAAGGTAGGGCCGGACGATCTTCAAGGGACGCATGGAAGAGGACATGTCACGCCACCGAAGAACTGGAGGACGGCCGCTGCATCCGGTTCTCTCTCTGACGGAAATAGTCGCGCAGGGACTGCAGGTGGGAGACGTGTTTCTGCACGGCGGCCAGGAAATCCACCGCCGCCGTTTCCTGGCGGTGCAGGTCCTCCCCCGCCTCTTCCAGCGCATGAAACGCCTTCTGCATGGCCTCGTGGTGGGCGGCCGACTTTTCCTGGGACGCCCTCCCATACTCCTCCCCTTCGCGGGCCAGGCGGGCCTTCTCCGCCTCGAACCGGTCGGATAAATCCTTGAGCTGCTGTTCCAGCGCCTCCGGGCCCAGCGCCTTTTCCAGCCCGGCGCGCTTCGCTTCCAGGGACTGCCGCTGCCTCTGCAGTTCCTCCAGCTGCGCGGACCAGGCGCGGGCCTCCTGGAAATGTCCCTGCCGCACCACCTCCAACGCCCCCTCCGCCTCGACGAAAAGCCGTTCCAGTTCCGTGCGGCGGCGGTCCAGCACCTTCTCCAGCCGGGCGCGGCGGTTGGCCACGCGTTTTTCCAAGGACTCCAAAGCCAGTTTTTCCTGGGCATGCCGGGCCTCGCCGGTGACTTTTTCCTGGCTGGCCTTCTGTTCCATAACGAGGAGCAGACGTTCGTATCGGTCGCGCTGCTGGCGCAGCCGGCGGGCGCTGTCCTGGCGGAACGCCGTGAGTTTCTTCTCCAGCGACGACAGCGTCCTCTCCATCTCCGAAAGTTCGGCGCGGCGCTTTTCCTCGTCCGCCTTCAACCGGGAGAGGGCCTCGGCGTGGGACTGTTCGGCGCTCTGCCGTTGCGCGCGGAGTTCGGCCTGGCGGACCTGGGAGGCCGCGGTCTGGTCGGAGAGCGTCTCCTGGTAACGGCGCCGTTCCTTTTCCAGGGAAGAGGCCAGGACCGATTTTTCTTCGCGCAATTTCTCCAGCCGGGCCGACAACTCTTTCCGCGTGTTCTCCAAGAGGGCGTTCAGGGTGCGGAACCGCTGTTCGGCCCAGCGGCGCTGGTCCTCCCGCCGGAGGGCATACTCCCGCGTCTGACCGTCGAGTTCGGCGCGCAGCCGGCCGTGTTCCTCCTGCAGTTCCTTGATGTGCCCGGAGGTCGCGGCGAGGCGCTCCTCCAGGGCTCGACGCTGTTCCGCGGCCATGTTTTCGAACTGGGATTTGTTCGCGGTCCACTCCGCCGTTTCCTTGTTCAGCAAGGCGCGCTGGGTTTCCAAATCCTTTTCCACCGCCTGCCGCTCGTATTCCATGGCCTCGCGAACCTTCTGGACCTCTTCCGCGGCCAGGGTGGACTGCCGGGCGGCGGCGGATTGGATGGCCGTGAGCTGCTCTTTCCAGCGGGCCTGCTGCTCGCGGGCGGCGCGCCGTTGGGCCGCCAACGCCTCCGCAAAACGCTCTTTTTCCTCCACCTGCTGTTTCTGGACGGCCTCGATGTTCCCCTCCAGGAGCGACTTCTCCCGTTCCAAACCCTCCAGGCGTTTTTCCCTCTCGGCTTTTTCCTGCAGCCACACGCCCTTCACATCCGCCTCGAAATGGACTTTGTCCAGCTGGGCGCGGGCACGCTCGTCTTCCAGCCGACGGAAATTTTCCTCGGAGGCCCGGCGGGCCAGATCCCACTCCGCGCGCAATCGGGCGGTCTCCTGTTGGAGCTTCTGCTCCTCGGACTTCAGGACATTTCCGTGAGCCCCCAGGCGGGCCTCCCATCCCGTGCGCCAACGGACCAGCCGGGCGGACAGACGGTCCATCCGCTGCCGGTAACGCATCCTCTGTCGATGAGCCGCCTCCTCCTGCGCCGCGGCCGCGGCCTTCCGCCGGGCGTTCTCCGCCTCCAATTGGCGAAGTTTTTCCAGCAGCGGGTCGGTCCCCCGCTGGGACTCGATCTCCTTTTCCATCTGTTCCCGCCGGTCCCGTTCCCGGACCAGTTGTTCTTCCTCGACCTTCAGGGCCTCGGCCTTCGCCCCGGCCTTTTCCAACGACTCGCGCAACTGGGCCGATTCCCGGGCCAAACTTTCTTTCGAGACCGCGGAGGCACGGTCGGCCGAGCGTTCCCTCTCGAGAAATCCCTCCCGTTCCTTCCGCACGTCCGCCAAGAATTTTTCCACCTCGGCCGCCACGGGACCGAACGACGGCGCCGGGACGGCCGCCGGAGCCGGGTCGGGACTCAACATCGTTTCCGCGCGGCGGGCCACATCCTCCACGCGATCCTTCAGATGGGAGGAGGCCGCCCCCCACAGGACTTTCGTTCCCAACGACCGTCGAATCTCCTCCACGTCGGCCTTCAAGCGCTCCACCCGTTGGTTGAATTGGCGCACCTCCGGCGGCACAACGGCCGAAGGGCCTTCCTTTTCCAGTTCGGCGATCCGCAGCTGCAGATAGCCGTAAAGGTCGTCCATGCGGAAACGGATTTTCCGGAGGTCTGGGGAGGGGACCGTCGAAACCGGGAGCGTTCTTACGGGGACCTCGTCCTCCGAACCGCCTCCGCCGGGCAAGACGATGGAAATCACGGCGGCCACGGCGAACCAGAGGAGGCCGAAGCCCGCCAGGCCGACGCCGAGCATCAGCGGGTTATGGAGGAGGGCGTTTATTTCTGCGGGCATGGGGCGACGGCGGGAAAGAACGGCTCGATCATTTAAAATCCAGAACGACGTACGTCCGCTGACGCGGCGGGGTGAGGGTGGCGAACTTATACTCCGGACCGCCCACGCGCACCACGTTCTTGCCCCGCAGGAAATCATCGGCCCCGGCGAGGTCCTTCACCTTGGAAGCGGGGGTCCGATAATGCATGGGGATGACGACGGACCGGGGTTGGATCTGCTCCACCACGCGGGCGGCGTCGGCGGCGTCGATGGTGTAGCGGCCACCCACGGGAACGAGCAGAACGTCGGCCCCGCGCAGCGGCGGGATCTGCCCGTCGTCGAGCACGTGCCCCAGGTCGCCCAAATGCACCAGTTTGAAATTGGGGAGTTCCACCACAAAAATCCCGTTGAGACCGCGCTGGGCACCTTTTTCCTTGTCGTGATAACTGGGCACGGTGTAGATGCGCGCATCGCCGATCTCGAACTGCGCCCGGTTCCAGTCGTTGCCGTTGGGACCGACGGCATGCAACACCGAATAGGCGCCGACGGGCAGGGAAAGGCCGGCGTGGTCTTTGTGTTCATGGCTGACGGTGACCACGTCCACGGCCTGCGGCGGGTTCTCATAGCCGACGGAAGCCGGCACCGGGTCCAACAGGACGCGGACCTCGTCGGGCGTGGTGATGAGGAAACACGACTGCCCCAGCCAGCGGATGGACACGTCCTCCGAGGCGGCCGCCACGGCGGACCCGGCCAGGACGCCGACCACGGCGGCGCCCAGAACGCGACGGAAGGAACGGCGGTCAGGGAAGATCAAGGGTCATCCCTTCCCAGGCCGCATGCACGATGAGCGGGATCTTGCGTTCCTGCAGATTCTGCTGATATTTCACCAGAAACTCGTCGATCTGGCGGTCCGGCCGCATGGGGTCGTGATGGAAGAACACCAACTGTTTCGCCTGCGCCTGGACGGCCATCTCGATGGCGAACTCGTAAAAACTGTGCCCCCAGCTCAGCTTGGTCTTGTATTCGTCCGTGGTGTACTGGGCGTCGTGGATGAGCACGTCCACCCCGCGCAGGAAATCGCAGAGGTTGTGGTCTTCCCGTTCCAGCTGGATGGACCCTTTTTCGATGTCGTCGTAGACGGGCAGAAGGTTGCCCTGCTGTCGCAGAAGGTACCGGAAAGGTTCGTTGTCGGTGATGAAGGCCACCTTGTGGCGGCCGTCTTCCACCCGGTAGCCCAGGGCCAGCCCGGGGTGGTTCACGTAGGTGGGGAAGACGGTCCATTTGTTCACGGTCACGGGCCGCGTGGTGAGCTGGATGAACTTGAGTTCCGCCGGCATTTCCCGCAGCGTGACGGGGAAATATTCCGGGCTCATCTGCCCTACGAAAATGTTCTCCAGTTTCTTTCCGGCGCCCTCGCACCCGTAGATGGTGAAGGAGTTGCCGGGCACATAGACCGGCATGAAGAACGGAAAACCCTGGATGTGGTCGAGGTGGAAATGGGTGATGAAAAGATGCCCGTGGATCTTCGTCCCCCGGAACCGTTTCTGCAGGTCCATCCCGAGCGGACGGATGCCGGTGCCGGAGTCGAAGATGAGGAGGGTGTCGTCGTCGCTCATCTCCACGCAAGAGGTGTTGCCGCCGTATTTGACGGTGTCTTGGCCGGGAGTGGCGATGGAACCGCGTGTGCCCCAGAAGCGTATTTTCATGGCAAATTTTTCGGTAAGGTACCTTATCGGGGTATTATTCTACATCCTTTGCCGGGTCGTCAAGACAACGGACTAAAGTCACCGTGAGGCGTAATAATAGACGCCGTCCCAGGTCTCCGGCGGCGGGGATTTGGCGAGCTGTTCGATGCGCGAAAGATAGAGTTGGCTGGGCCCGTCGCCGGGACAAAGTTCCAACACCTGCTTGAAGAGCCGCGCGGAGCGTTCCCAATCCTTGAGCAGATAGAACTGCCGGGCGTTCTGGAACCGCTGAAGCATCTCCGTCTGGCGGTCCTTGTTCTCCCCCTGCTCGCACAACTCGTAGATGCGCACCGCGGTGGAACGGCCCTTCACCCGCACCAGGTCCAGTTCCCGGAAGACGAACCCCCGCCGGCTCTCCCGCTGGGTAAACTCGCTCACCAGGCAATGGACGCTGTATATCCGCGTCAGCCGTTCCAGGCGGGAAGCCAGGTTCACCGCATCGCCGAGCACGGTGTAGTTGAGCCGTTTTTCCGAACCCATGTTGCCCGCCACCACGGGACCGGTGTTGAGGCCGATGCCGATGGTGACGGCGGGTTTTCCTTCCCAGGCGCGGCGGTAGTTAAACTCCTTCAGTTTCCAAAGCATCTCCATGGCGGTGTCGAGCCCGTTGTCCACGTCTCCCTCGTGATTCACCGGCGCGCCGAACAACGCCATCACCGAGTCGCCGATGTATTTGTCGATCACGCCCTTGTTCTTCTCCACGATCTGGCTCATCAGCGTCAGGTAGTCG